>ENA-UPTB01002046-UPTB01002046.1-human-gut-metagenome-genome-assembly--contig:-NODE-2046-length-15096-cov-5.550503_pt1 | contig 15096 bp, 10 predicted proteins | sample MGYA00250046_ERZ773369 | MGnify/ENA primary metagenome ERZ773369 (study PRJEB29103, sample SAMN06111938) | human gut metagenome | biome: human gut; feature: ankylosing spondylitis patient; material...
GATATCTGGACTTGGGAAGTATTCAAGATTGCCCGTGGAAGATTTCAGCTTTCCGTTCTTGACTCCATTGCAGACATAAACCAGTTCGTAGTTTGTCCCATCCGAAAGGTTAAATCGAAAACTGGTCACATCTGCGCCTGTGATTTCCTCGACTTGTTTGTCTGTCAATGATAAGTTTTCAAACATATGATACAAGTCTGTTATATCAGTTTTTGCAACGACTATTTTCTTTTCTGCTGATACCGGTGCTCCCGCATAGTGGTACATTTCGATATTTTCAACATCTCCAACTTCAAAAGGAAAGTCGATATGGACCGTTTCTTTGCTACAGCCGACCAGTACCATCATTAAAATCAGAAAGGATATCAAATTTGTCGCTTTTTTCATATCATTGCACTCCTCGTCATGTTTTTGACAGGTCAAGAGTTCAAAAATCCTCTTGCAAGCGAGCTTGCATTAGCTTTTTGAGCCTGGTATCATGATGATTTGAGTATATCATAGTTTAACCGAATCAAGCAAGTCACCTGCTTCCATTGCGCGAAGCAATAAGCAGGGGGTTGGGACTTACTTGATTCGGTTAAAAAAACAAGGGAGATGAAAAAATGAATGAAATTATAGCTTTACAGAAATATGAAAACGAAGCACAACTTGCAAAAGAGCTGATTCGAGGCTTTTGGCTGGCTCATGGTGATTATGTTATAACCGACGAAGAGGCCGCGGAGAATCTTGCTGCCTGGACAGACAAAGGGCATGTGTTTTATTTTATCTTAAAAGAAGAGATCCCCATTGGATTTGTGCATCTCGGAAGCCGCGGGGCGGAAGTTGACTGGATCGAAGATCTTTTCGTACTTCCGGAATACCAGGGAAACGGATACGGAAGTCATGCGATTGCGCTGGTCGAAGCCGAGATAAAAAAGTATTCTGAATCTGTCTATCTTGAGGTAGCTGCACGAAATTTTGGAGCGATGAAACTCTATCATAGATTGGGATATCATTGCCTGAACACTGTGACGTTACGCAAAGATTTTCAACCGGAGAATTTTGAAGTGATTCGCAGCGAAGAGCTTTTGGGGTATCCGTTGGAAGTTAAGAAGTATATTAAGTAGAATCTCACGCCGATTTGCGCAGCAAATCCAGACCTCCCCACCGCCCGCCTCAATGTCAGCCCGGAAGTGCGTCTGTGTCGTCTGGGACTGTGCCCCAGGGCACAGTCCCAGGCGGCGCAGGTGCACTTCCGGGTGTCCGTTTTTTAAACAACCGCAACCCCCGCCATCCCCAGTACCGCCGCAATCGCAAACAGCACCAGCAGATGCACCGGATAAAACGCATAAAACGGATACTTCAGATTCAATCCTCGTTTTCCGTTATAAAAATGCACCGGGATCATCGCCAGAAAACAGGTGATTTCATTCAGGCTCAGCAGCGTAAGTACGGCGCAGCCAATTCCAATACAATACATCTTATTGTTACGCAGGTTATACATCAGAACAATCGTCAGAATTCCCATCGCACTGTAATCGGTTTTCAGCAGTGTAGCAACAGTGCATGCCGCTACGATCACCAGCAGTTTTCCAATGGAAACTTTCCAGTTGGCTCCCCGCCAGTTTGTACCGTCCTGATGCGTTTTTTCATCAATCTTCTGCAGGAAAATCATCATCACAAGGCCGATAAACAGAGTGAAAAATACATTCTGATAATTCAGATAAAACGGTTTTCCCGCAAATGCAAGGTCAAACGGAACTTCTGAAACCAGTGCGAAAATACCAAGATTCAGAGCATACTTTTTCACATCATGTGTATGTAGAAATCCCTCAATTAACAGAAAACAGAAAATTGGAAAACTGATTCGTCCGATGGCACGCATAATCATGTCCGCGTAATAAATCACAGCTGTGTTTCCTGTGGAGAGAAATGATGCGCCTCCGTCCGAAGCGTTCACCGCATCCAGAAGACCACGGGAAATCAGGATTCGGTCGAAAAGTACAGCTGCAGTGTGGTCGATCAGCATACAGACCATCGCAATGATTTTCAAGGTACTGCCGGGAATTTTACCGGCGCTTTTTACGGGTTTCGCAGTAGTAGCTGCCATATAAAACATCCTTTCTGGAACGCAAACGAAAGGCAGACTGTGCAAGCCGTCTGCGGATCAGGTTCCTGTAACGACAAACAGCAGAAAATCCTGCTGTTTTGCCAGAGTTGTAATACTATGATTATACGTTCTGAGGAGGTTAATGTCAAAGAAAAAACAGTTTGAAATAACGCAGAGTATGGAAGAATCTGCCAGTCGGGTAAATGAAAATAGAAAGCGTCTCCGGGCTCATCCCAAAACGAACGGGGCAGCGTACCAATTCGTAAACCAGAATTGGTACGCTGCCCCGTATTTTAAAATACATCCAGGTCTTTTCCGTTCACGACATATCCGTCATACCCTGCATCCCGGATTTCATCCAGAATCGCGGCATCGCGCCATGCCATCTCGGCGGCAAGGTTTTTGTGGTTATCCTGTACATTCATATGGTAAATCCGGTGATACGTAACGAGCAGTTTCGGATTTGCCTTTTTTGCAACACCGGCAAGATCCGTGCTTAACGTATGCACTTCCCGGTGGTATTTCTGCCATTTTGGTTCGCGGCAGGAGATTCCGGCGGCGTATTCCACTTCGTGCAGCAGGATATCACAGCCTTTCGATTTTTCTGCCACGAGATCCAGCGGAGCGGTATCGCCGGTGATGACGATTGTGCGGTCCGGTGTGGTGAATTTATAGCCGTAGCATTCCAGTGTTCCGTGGCTGACCGGAAAAGCCTCCACCGTAACCAGGTCATCCCGGTAGACAATGCCGGATTCAATTTCTGTTACCTCAACGCGGTAGCCGGATTCGTTTGCTTTTTCGAAACCGTGAATTCGGAAATCAATGTCGGTTTCATAGGCCTGTAAGATATGATCGGTCATGTGCTGTAAGCCCTTTGGCCCGAAAACTTTCAATGGAACCGGGCGCTCCAGCACCCACGGAGTAAAAATCAGATCCGGGTATCCGGCGGTATGGTCTGTGTGAAGGTGCGTACAGAAGGCAACGGTCAGAAGATCCGGCCGCAGGGCATCCACGCCGTTAAAATAGGCGGCTGAGGCCTGGCGGACAACGCCAGGGCCAAAATCTACCAGATAAGCACGGTCACCGACCACGACAGCGGAGGAAGGTCCGTTGGCATTCGGACACGCATTTGGTGTGCCGGTTCCGAGAAGAACAAGTTTTGTCTGCATTCTTTCTCTTTTCCTTTTCTTTTTTTGTTTCTGTTTATGATTTTCTGTTACGATTTCTGCTTTTGCCTTATTTCTCTTCTTTTGATTCATTGTTTTTGGTTTCCGGAAGATGCTTAATGGAAATTCCGGTAAATCCATAGAAAATACTGAAAACCGGGGTCAGGTAAAGCAGGAATAAGTACGGGAAAAATGCCGACCATGCAACACCAAGTGTGCCGGCCATGTATACGCCGTAGCCATGCCATGGAATCATAGGACCAGCCATAGTTCCGGAGTCTTCGAGGCAGCGGGAAAGAATTTCCGGTGCAACCTTGCGCTCTTGAAAGACAGGTGCCATCAGACGGCCGGTCAGAACGTGTGCCATCGGCTGGGAGCAGCTGATGAGGCTGGTCACGTAACCGACAATCATCGTTGCCAGGATCATACTTCCATCGCTGTTGATTCTCTTTACAATCGCCTGAAGAATGTGATCCAGTACACCGAGTTTTTCCAGCATGCCGCCCATGCCGACAGCAAAGCAGATAATGGCTACGTACTGGAGCATGCTTCCCATGCCGCCGCGGTTTAAGATGGATTGTAATACCGGTTCTTCGATTGTGGTTGTGTAACCGTTGTAAGCTGTGCGGATGATGCCCTGCAGAGTATCGTGCTGCACAAAATAGGAAACAAATCCGGCAGCGAAGCTGGAAAGACCAAGTGCAGAGATCGCATTTACTTTGCAGAGGAGCAATACAATAATCAGGATGGCAGGGATCATGGTAATCCATCCGAGCTGGAATTCATCGTTTAAAGCATCGATGTAAACGGTAATGCTTCCCTCGGTATAGCTTCCGCTGGTCTGCTGGAAACCGAGAATAGTAAAAAGAATTAAGGTAATCACATACGTTGGAAGGGTGGTCCAGAGCATCGAGCGGATATGATCGCCAAGTTTGGCATCTGCAACGGCCGGAGCAAGGTTTGTGGTATCGGAAAGAGGACTTAATTTGTCACCGAACATGGCACCGCAGATGACAGCACCGGCTACCATGCCAGGATGGATACCCATGGCGTTTCCGATCGCCATCATGGCAACACCTGCGCTTCCGACGGAACCATAGGAAGTACCGGTTACAATACTCAAAATGGAGCAGAACAGCAGCGTCAGAGGCAGCAGCCAGGACGGGTTAATTATTTTTAAGCCCCAGGAAATGATGGTGGCAATGGTGCCACTCTGCAGCCAGGTGCCGATCATGACACCGATGGCCATCAGAAGGCAGAGCGTCGGGACGACCATACGGATGGCATCGTATGCGCCGGCAACAATTTTGGCGTAAGAAATACCGAAAATCTTACAAAACAGATAGATAAAAATCCAGCTTGCAAACAGGCCGATCATAGGACCGCCGGTTTTCAGGCGGATACAGACTGCGACGGATACGATGATCAGCAGCAGCAAAAGCAGTGACTGTGGCAGATTGAGTTTTTTTTCTTTCGTTCCACTCATAAAAAAATCCCCCATTCATAGGTAAAATAATTTGCCCATTCAACGCGTTAAAGTAGAAAAGACATGTAATATATTATAATGGTGAAATGCAGAAAAAGCAAGGGAAATTCTCTTGATTTTTTGTTCTATGGTTGCTATAATAAGCGTGAGTGTGGGGCGGAGGATAAACTTCGGCCCTTTTGCAGCTAACTATAAACGGAATCAACAAGATAAAGAGGTTAAATCAATGACAAGAATAGACATTATTTCAGGTTTCCTGGGCGCAGGAAAAACAACCCTGATCAAAAAACTCCTCGGAGACGCACTGAAAGGCCAGCAGGTTGTCCTGATCGAGAACGAATTCGGTGAAATCGGAATCGACGGAGGCTTCTTAAAAGATGCCGGTATCGAAATCCGTGAAATGAACTCCGGCTGCATCTGCTGCTCTCTTGTAGGAGACTTCGGCGCAGCGTTAAAAGACGTTATCACCAAATATCACCCGGACCGCATCATCATCGAGCCGTCCGGCGTAGGTAAACTCTCCGACGTCATCAAAGCGGTAGACGGCGTAGAAAAAGAAGCAGGCGTAGCCCTGAATTCCGCAACAACCGTAGTCGACGTTATGAAATGCAAAATGTATCTCAGAAACTTCGGCGAATTTTTCGAGAACCAGGTAAAGAGCGCAGGAACCATCATCCTGAGCCGTACCGATAAAGCCGATACGGAAAAAGTAGAGGCAGCTGTAAAAATGCTCCGCGAACTGAATCCGGAAGCACACATTATTACCACACCGGTTGAAGTACTGGGTGGTAAGAAAGTACTCGATACGATGGAAGGTGCCATCATCAACCTTGCGCAGGTAGAAGAGGAAGAGCATCATCACCATCATCATGACCACGACGAGTGCTGCTGCGGCCATGACCACGATGAGGAGCATGAGCACCATCATCACGATCATGATGAGGACGAACATGAACATCATCACCACGACCATGACGGCGAGTGCTGCTGCGGCCACGATCACGACGAGGAGCATGAGCATCATCACCACGACCATGATGACGAGTGCTGTTGCGGCCATGATCACGAGCATGAGCATCATCATCACCACGATGACGAGTGCGGATGCGGTCATGATCATCATCACCATCATCACGCAGACGAAGTTTTCACAAGCTGGGGTCAGGAGACTGTGAAGACCTTCACCAAAGAGCAGATCGAAGGCATCTTAAAGAAACTTTCCGAGGATACCGCTTATGGTATGGTTCTTCGTGCCAAAGGTATGGTAGCAGGCGCCGATGGACAGTGGATCTATTTCGATATGGTTCCGGAAGAGTACGAAGTACGTGACGGAGCACCGGAATTCACCGGAAGAATCTGTGTCATCGGTTCCAAATTAGCAGAAGATAAGCTGGCAGAGCTGTTCGGACTGTAAAAATACAAAGTAGCTGCGAAAATTACGGTCCGCAGGGTACCTGTGAACTGTAGTGAAGCTGCCGCATCAGAAACAAAATCCGATGTGGCAGCTTTTTTCTTGATTTAGAGACAAAGCAAAAGGCACGTCCGGAATCTCAGCCGCAAAAGCAAGTGCAGAAAGATTCCGGGAGTACGTCAAAGACAACGGAGGTACAAAATGTACGAAGAAGACGAAGTAGAAATTCCGATTTATCTCATAACAGGATTTCTGGAGAGTGGAAAAACCTCTTTTATCAATTTTACCGTAGCACAGGACTATTTCCAGATCGACGGACCGACCCTTCTGATCACAACCGAAGAAGGTGAAGTAGAGTACGACGAAAAAGAACTGCTCAAACACAACACCGTCCTGGAAATCGTAGAAGGACCAGAGCAGTTTACCCTGGATTACCTGAAAAAACTGAACCGCAAATACCGCCCGGAGCGAATCATTCTCGAATACAACCCGCTCTGGAGCGTAAAAAAACTCGAAGAAATGGAACTGCCGCGCGGTTGGGGCATCGTACAGGAGATCGTGACCGTCGACGCAAGCTGCTTCCAGATCTATATGCAGAACATGAAATCCGTCTTCATGGAGATGGCAAAAAATGCCGATATGGTCATGTTCAACCGCTGCCGTCCGGAAGATCCGCTTCCATCCTTCCGCCGCAGCATCAAAGTAGTCAACCAGGCGTGCGACGTTCTGTTTGAGAATGAAGAAGGCGAAATTGACAACATTTTTGAGGATCAGATGCCGTTTGATACCGATGCCGATGTGATCGAGATTGATGACGCCGATTACGGAATCTGGTATGTCGATATGGGCGACAACCCGGAGCGCTACGAGGGCAAAACCGTTCATTTCCGAGGCATGGTATTAAAGAGCAAAGACGTCGGAGCTGATTTCTTTGTCCCGGGTCGTATGGCAATGACCTGCTGTGCAGACGATACTTCCTTTATCGGTTACGTCTGCAAATGCGCAAGCGCCAAATCTCTCGTGATGGGTTCCTGGGTTGACGTGATTGCAACGGTAAAATGGGGCTATATGAAGGTTTACGATGGCGAAGGCCCGGTTCTGTATGCAAAAGAAATCAAACCGGCCAAGAAACCGGAGAGCGAACTGGTATACTTTAACTAAACATTGCCGAAGCATTTCAGCGAATAAAAGAGCAGGAAAAAGGCTGCTCTTTTGTTCGTGTTCTTTCTTTATGACAGATGGAAAAACAATATATCATTTTTCGGTGCGGCGAAGCAGCTATTCGGTTATGCGCAAGTAGCGAAGTGGATGGAGAATATCCGTTTTGACCGTGATGTGAACAAAAACTGCGCCGGAAAATGGTCTGATGACAGGAGAATTTATGTATATTATAGTAGGTCTGGGAAATCCAACGCGCCAGTACGAAGGGACGAAGCACAATGTCGGATTTGATACCATCGATTATCTGATCGATGAATATCAGATCCCTTCCTCCGGTACAGGCCACAAGGCTCTGTTCGGAAAAGGCATGATCGCAGGTCAGAAGGTTATCGTTGCAAAGCCGATGACGTATATGAATCTGAGCGGTGAGTCTGTGCGGGAGCTGGTGAACTATTACAAAGTGGATCCGGAGAGCGAGCTGATCGTGGTTTACGATGATATCAGCCTGGCGCCGGGACAGATCCGTATCCGCAAAAAAGGAAGCGCGGGCGGCCACAATGGCATCAAAAACATCATCGCTAATCTTGGCACCGACCGCTTTATGCGTGTGAAGGTCGGCGTCGGTGAGAAACCGAAAAACTGGGATCTGGCGGACTACGTGTTAAGTCCGTTTACGAAAGACGAACGTCCCCTTGTAAATCTGGCGATCGAGCATGCGGCAAAAGCAATTGAGCAGATGCTGAACGGGGATGTGGACGCAGCTATGAATGAGTATAACCGCAAATCTGCAAACCCGGCAGAGTAAGGAAAATGAAAGCGTTATTAGAACCGATCAAAGAAATTGCCCGTTTTGACGAGCTGTTCCGTGATCTGAAAAAAGGAACCGCAGGTGTGACGGTGATCTCGGGCTGTCTGGAAAGCCAGAAAGCCCACATGATTGCAGGTCTCTCCGAGGATGCCCCGGTGCGGCTTCTGATCGCGGAAAATGAATTAAAAGCAAAAGAATTATATGAGGATTACCGGCTGTACGATGCGGAGACGCTGTATTATCCGGCGAAGGACCTGATTTTCTATCAGGCAGACATTCACGGAAATCTGCTGATCCGGCAGCGGCTTCAGGTGATCCAGGCACTTCTTGAGCGGAAGGAAGTTACCATCATCACCAGTGTAGGGGGATGTATGGACTTTCTTCTGCCTCTTGGCGTGTTCGAAAAACATTGCATCCATCTGCGCAATGACAGCGAACTCGATCTGGATAAAATAAGAAAAGAGCTGGTGCGGCTCGGCTATGAGAGTACCTTTCAGGTGGAGTCGACCGGTCAGTTTTCCGTCCGCGGCGGCATTCTCGATATTTATCCGCTGACGGAACAGAACCCGATCCGGATTGAGCTCTGGGGCGATGAGATAGATTCCATCCGAAGCTTCGATGCGGAGAGCCAGCGGTCGATTGAAAACCTCGAGGAAATCACAATCTATCCGGCATCGGAGCTGATTTTAACAGAGGATACGATTGCGCGCGGCGTAAAAGCTATAAAAAAAGAGGCGAAAGCGCAAAGCACAAAATTCCGCGACAAAATGATGACAGAGGAAGCGGCAAGGATCCGCCGTGCAGCAGAGGAAATCTGCGACCGGATCGGAGAAGGCGAAATTCTGCAGGGAGCGGAGCAGTATCTTCATTATTTTTATCCGGAGACCGTCTCGTTTCTTGAGTATCTGCCGGAGAACAGCCGCATTTTCCTCGATGAGCCGAACCGCATCATCGAGTGTGCCGATGCGCTGGAAGCAGAATTTCAGGAGAGCGTGAGCCACCGTCTCGAAAAGGGATACCTCCTGCCGGGACAGGCGAAGCTGATGTGCAGTACGGCGGAGCTTGTGGCAAAACTGAACCGCCGCGGCTGTGTTGCCGTATCGCTGATGGAGCCGCAGAAGGGCGAGTGGAACATCCGCGATGAGTTCAGTGTGACGGTGAAATCGGTCAATTCGTATAACAATCAGTTCCCGCTTCTGGTAAAAGATCTGAAATCCTGGAAAAAAGCGGGTTACCGTATTGTACTGGCGAGTCCGTCGCGGACGAGGGCGCAGCATCTGGCGGAGGACCTGCAGAATGAGGAGATTCCGGCCTTCTACAGCGAGAATGAGGAGCGTGTTCTGAAACCGGGCGAGGTCATGCTGATCCACGGCGCGGCCCGCAGAGGCTTTGAATATCCGATGCAGAAATTTGTGCTGATCACAGAGACGGATATTTTTGGAAAAGAGAAGAAGAAAAACCGGAAGAAATCGGAGTATTCCGGTCAGAAAATCCAGAATTTTGCGGATCTATCGATCGGTGACTATGTCGTGCACGAGAGCCACGGTCTTGGTATTTACCGCGGTATCGAAAAAATTGAGATGGACCGCGTAACGCGTGATTACATGAAAATCGAGTATGCGGGCGGATCGAACCTCTATGTGCTGGCCACCCAGCTCGATACGCTGCAGAAGTATGCGTCCGGCGAAGCTGCAAAGGTGCCGAAGCTGAATAAAATCGGCGGTCAGGAATGGAATAAGACGAAAACACGGGTTCGCCATGCGGTAAAAAATATCGCACAGGATCTCGTGAAGCTGTATGCCGAGCGGCAGGCGTCATCCGGCTATCAGTTCGGAAAGGATACGATCTGGCAGAAGGAATTTGAGGAACTGTTTCCGTTTGAGGAGACGGACGATCAGCTTGCGGCGATCGAGGCGACAAAGGCGGACATGGAGAGCAAAAAGATCATGGACCGCCTGATCTGCGGCGATGTCGGATACGGCAAAACCGAGGTTGCAATCCGTGCAGCGTTCAAGGCAGTACAGGAGAGCAAACAGGTCGTCTACCTCGTTCCGACCACCATTCTGGCACAGCAGCATTACAATACGTTCGTTGAGCGCATGAAGGACTTTCCGGTGCGCGTTGATCTTCTGTGCCGGTTCCGCACGCCGGCAGAGCAGAAAAAAACGCTGGAGGATCTGAAAAAAGGACTCGTGGATATTGTCATCGGAACACACCGCGTTCTGTCGAAGGACGTAAAGTTCAAAGATCTTGGCCTTCTGATTGTCGATGAGGAGCAGCGGTTCGGCGTGACGCATAAAGAAAAAATCAAACAGCTGCAAAAAAATGTGGATGTTCTGACACTGACGGCGACGCCGATTCCACGTACCATGCACATGAGCCTGATCGGCATCCGGGATATGAGTGTGCTCGAGGAAGCACCGCAGGATCGACAGCCGATCCAGACCTTTGTCTGTGAATACAATGAAGAAATGGTTCGCGAGGCGATTAACCGTGAACTTGCGCGGGGCGGGCAGGTTTACTATGTCTATAACCGTGTCCAGTCGATTGCGGATATGGCGAACACGATCCAGAAGCTCGTGCCGGATGCAAATGTAGGCTTTGCGCACGGACAGATGAAAGAGCGTGAGCTGGAAAAGATCATGTACGGCTTTATCAACGGAGAGATCGATGTGCTCGTGTCAACAACGATCATTGAGACAGGACTCGATATTTCGAATGTCAATACCATGATTATCCATGATTCCGACCAGATGGGACTGTCACAGCTCTATCAGCTCCGCGGCCGCGTCGGACGGTCGAATCGGACTTCCTACGCATTTCTGATGTACCGCAGAAACAAGATGTTGAAGGAAGTGGCGGAGAAGCGTCTCCATGCGATCCGTGAATTTACGGAGATGGGAAGCGGCTTTAAAATTGCAATGCGTGATCTTGAGATCCGAGGCGCCGGAAATCTGCTGGGCGCAGAGCAGTCGGGCCATATGGAATCGGTTGGATACGATCTCTATTGTAAAATGCTCGCAGAGGCGGTTAAAGAGGCGAAGGGCATCGCATCGGCAGAAGCGTTCGAGACAACGATTGATCTGAATGTCAGTGCCTATATTCCGGACAGCTACATCAGCAACGAGTCTCTGAAGCTTGACACCTATAAGCGAATTGCGGCGATTGAAAATAAGGAAGAGTATGAGGACATGACGGAGGAGCTGACCGACCGCTTCGGGGAACCGCCGAAAAATGTACAGAATCTTCTGGCTGTTGCAGAACTGAAAGCGCTGGCGCACTGTGCGTATGTGACGGAGCTGAAACAGATGGGCGATTCGGTACGAGTCACCTTACAGCAGCATGCAAAAATCGATGTGGCGCGGATTCCGGAGCTGCTGCAGAAATACCGAGACGAACTGAAATTCCAGATGGAGTCGCTGGCGTTTGTCTACACGCCGCGGCGGAGAAATTCAAAGGAAAAGATCGATCTGCTGGAGAAGAGCCATGCACTGGTGGAAGATCTGCTGCAGATCACACAGGAGTGAAATACTCGCATAACCACAAAATCGTGTGAAAAAGGCGTGAACAGGGAAGAAAAAAGTTGCCCTGTATCAACAAAAAGGGTATAATAGGAAAAGCGTTTATAAAAATCGATGCAGGACCGGAAATTTGAACGTGTAAAAAGAAAAACTCTTTTTGAGCATACATTTCGCCCTGCATGAGGAGGAAGTAATGAAAAATTTAAAAGCAAAAGCAGTCTGCGTTATGCTGAGTGCTTCGATGGCAGCGATGGGACTGACTGGCTGCGGTTCCGACAATGTGGACGGAACAAAAACGGCAGTTACTGTAAATGACGAGTCGATTACACTCGGACAGGCAAATTTCATGCTGAGATATCAGCAGGCAACCATGTACAATTATTATTCCAAGATGTACTCTATGTACGGAATGCAGATGCCGTCTGAGATGTACGACAAGGAAGGCGACGATGGAAAGACTACCGGGGAAACGTTCAAGGAGCAGTCTCTTGATACGATCGAAAAAGAGCTTCTGATGCGGCAGCACGCAGAGGAATACGGAATTTCCCTGACAGACGAGGAAAAACAGCAGGCGAAAGAGGCTGCACAGGCATTCGCAGATAAGAACGGTGACGATGTGATGAAAAAGCTGCACGCAACCGTTGAGGACATCCAGGATGCACTGGAGCTGTATGTTATTCAAACCAAAATTTATGATCCGATCATCGCAGATGTAGATACCGAGGTATCCGATGAAGAGGCAAAGCAGACCTCCATCAGCTACATCACGGTATCCACAGCAGGAACCGAGAAGGATGACGATGGAAAAACGATTGATTTGACGGACGAGGAAAAAGCGGCAAAGAAAGAAATCGCACAGAGATTCCTGGATCTCTTAAAAGAGTCTGAGGATCCTGCAGCCGCATCGTTTACCGATCTGCGCAAGGAGCTGAACGATCAGTTAAATGCGGAGAATACCGCAGATTCCACCGATTCTGCCGACAGCTCCGATGAGAGCAGCTCTTCTTCCGATGCTTCCGACACAAGCGCATCCGACGCTTCAAGCGCGAGCACATCGAGCAGTTCCGCCAGCGATTCCTCCTCTGAGGTTTCTTATCTGACCTCTTCCGAGACATCCTTTGGAACCGGATCGGAGAAAGACGATGACGATACCTGTTCTCTTGGAGATAAAGTAGCGGAAGAAGCAGCAAAGCTGAAGGATGGCGAGTATTATGACGGTGTCATCGAAGGCGACGATGCATATTATGTGATCCGTGTAGATAAAGCATTCGACGAGGATAAAACCGAGTCCAGAAGACAGACTATCATTTCCAACCGCAAATCGGATAAGTACAACGATACACTGGATGGATGGGTAAAGGAGAGCGATATCAAGGTCGCATCCAACTGGAAAAAACTTGAAGTAACGGACGCAGATCTGTATACGATGACAGTTGACAGCGCTTCTACAGATTCCACAGATGGAACCACAACCGACAGTACAACAACGGACAGTACCGCAACGGACAGTACAACGTCTGACAGCACGACATCAGGCAGTACCGAAACGACATCGACAAGCAGCACAGGCACTGCTTCAACGTCTTCAAGCACTGCGGAATAAAAGCATACGATACAGGACAAACGGCAGCCGGATCCGGGAGAGGGGTCCGGCTGCTGTTTGTGTCTGAAAATATTTTTGAACAAAAAAAAGAAAATAATAGGGAATTTGTAGAGTAAATTGACAATAGTAAGAAGTTCATTTAAAATGAAATTACAACCAGAGTGTATCTCGCAAATTGCGGAAATAATTTTTCAGACACGCTCTAATGTTCAGGCGAAAACGATGTACCAGGAAAGAAGGTGGAGAAATGAAGAAGGCAGTAATTTCCGTACTTGTCGGTACAGCAGTATTGGCTTTCGTTGCGTGTGGAAAAAATGCTGCAACGGAAAACAGTTCCGATTCGGGTGTTTCAACGGTATCGGCATCCTCGCAGGTGGAAAATGGACAGAAAGCAACCCGTGTGAACCAGGGAACAAATTTGTCTCCGGGGTCACCGAAGAATATCCCGTCCGGTGGGGGGAACAGCTCGGGCAGGACACATCATTCGGAGACGCATCATTCGGAGACACATCATTCAGACGCGCATCATGATTGAGAATGTCGGGGTTTGCTGAACATTCATGAACAGAAACAGACGAAGGGGTATCCAAAACGGATACCTCTTTTTTTACTTGTCGGGAAAACAATACAATGCTATACTGAACATGAATTTGACGCGAAAAGCGCGGCAGGTTCAGAAAAAACAGCCGGGATTTGTCAGTATACGCGGACATGTGCTGCAGGTAACTCGGGCAGAATGGAGAAAAGAAAATGACAAGAGAAGAATTTGAACAGCTTGCCGGAGCAGGTGTCATTTTATTGGATGGCGCAACCGGATCAAATCTGACAAAAGCGGGAATGCCAAAAGGAGTCAGTACAGAGCTTTGGGTTCTGGAGCACCCTGATATTCTGGCAAATTTACAGAAGGCTTACGTGGAGGCGGGAAGCCAGATTGTCTATGCGCCGACCTTTGGTGCAAACAGATTGAAATTAGCGGATTATGGAAGAGAAAACGAGGTGGAGGAGCTGAACGCACGCCTGGTGGATATCTCGAAAAAAGCGCTTGCCGGAACGGGTGCGCTGATCGCGGGAGATTTTTCCACACCGGGAAAAATGCTGCAGCCAAAAGGCGATCTCTCTTATGAAGAGCTGCTGGAATCCTACACAGAGCAGGTAACAGCGGTAGCAAATGCAGGCGTTGATCTTCTGGTAGCGGAGACGATGCTGAGCGTAGACGAAACGTGTGTCTTTATGGATGCTGCACTTTCTGTCTGCGATCTGCCGATTATGTGTTCTCTGACGCTGGAAGCAGACGGTTCTGCCCTGTTCGGCGGAAACGCTGTGGAAGCAGTTGAGACACTGCAGGAAATGGGAGCATCCGCCGTAGGACTGAACTGCTCGGTCGGACCGGATCAGCTTGAGGCAGTCGTAAATTCCATGAAAAAAGTGGCAAGAGTACCGGTTATCGTAAAACCGAATGCCGGCCTGCCGAAAATCACGCCGACCGGTGAGGCAATCTACAGCATGGATGCGCCGACGTTTGCAAGATATATGAACATTCTGGTAGACGCGGGTGCAGGCATTGTCGGCGGCTGCTGCGGAACAACACCGGAGTATATTCGTCTGGTGAAAGAAATGCTGGATGCGAGAAAGTAAATCAAAGGTTACAATTTGCAGAAAACTGTGAGATGTAATGAATTCCCCTGTTGCGGACAAAATCTGTACAGGGGAATTTTTTTTGCGTTACCGGAAACTTCGTTGAATTTTCCGATAAAATAAAAAGCCCTCCGGGCAGGATTCTTTCTTACAGAGAGCAAGACAAAACAGGTTTCAACGATCTGGTTTGATGGACAGTCTGGGTGGAGAAAACAA
>ENA-UPTB01002048-UPTB01002048.1-human-gut-metagenome-genome-assembly--contig:-NODE-2048-length-15081-cov-37.903759_pt1 | contig 15081 bp, 9 predicted proteins | sample MGYA00250046_ERZ773369 | MGnify/ENA primary metagenome ERZ773369 (study PRJEB29103, sample SAMN06111938) | human gut metagenome | biome: human gut; feature: ankylosing spondylitis patient; material...
AGCAAATTGATAACGGGACTTGAAGGCGACCGTTAAGAAAACAGTCCTGTGGACTGTTTTTAGGGAGAGCGTTGATGATATTTATAATTTTTGCAAGCCGCATCAAACGAGGCAGAAAGTTTGCTTATTTTTTAACTAAGTCACTCGCACCATAAAAAACAGATTAACATTCTTATTAGTCTGTTTTTTTGTTTTACAAGCAAATTGATAACGGGACTTGAAGGCGACCGTTAAGAAAACAGTCCTGTGGACTGTTTTTAGGGAGAGCGTTGATGCTATTTATAATTTTTGCAAGCCGCATCAAACGAGGCAGAAAGTTTACTTATTTTTTAACTAAGTCACTCGCACCATAAAAAACAGTTTATCTTTCTTGTTAGTCTGTTTTTTTGTTTTACAAGTATGGTAATTTTTAGACTTATTATTACTAAATCTTTTCTGTAATAAAGGAGAATAATATGGGACTGTTTGATAAATTTAAAAAGAAAAATAACAAAGAATACATTGATGATGTAACCTTTATCAGAGATATAAAGCATATTCAATCAGGGCCTTGGCATCAATATGATGTGCTTTTGGCAGCGCAGGGCTATGGATGGGATTATATGATTAGCTCGGCTGATTATATGGCAGCCGCTGACTTGGAAAATATATCACAAGTAACGAGCGGTTTTATTGACTCAGAAGATACCGATATTACAGAATTATACAAAAAGAGCAACTGCAAATGCAGCGAAACAGAAGAATTAAAAAACGAAGCGGCAAGTCTTTCTGTTGCCGGAATAAGCAAAACTTTAAAAGCACCAATGAAAATAGTATGGTTTAATCAAACACAGGTTTTAGGATTCTTTACAATAGTTGATGATGAAACACTTATTAAGAAATACATTGAAACTGTTATTCGTCGTACTTTTGGAACAAACGATGCTATGAAATTGGCAAAACCTATTTTGAAACAGTAAATTTTATTATTTAGCATAATGCATTAGAAAAACATTTATAAAAATTTGATCAACCTTTTCAAAGGTAGTGAGTGTGGGCAAAGCCCACAAATACTTTTTGCTACCGCAATTTAATACACTAAACCATAATAGGGCTGACGCTTTGTCTGCCCTATTATTTTTGCAAAACCGCTAAACAGCACAACAGCCGGTGCAAAACGCATCGGCTGTTGTGTATGGAGAGATTAGAATGAATTATTTATATATAAACAGCAGCATTACCATCCAAACATCTGTGACCAAATAGAGTCGTCACCGGTTGAATTTTCGCTGTCTGATGTCGGAGTAGTGCTCTTTTGTGAGCCGTTAGTGATTTGAGAATTGCTTACCGCAGGTATATATTCTTCAAGTACAAATGAAATTGTCTTACTTGTTCCTCTGCGGCTTACAGTAAATGTAACTGTATCGCCTACTTCTGCTTTTTCAAGTGCAGCAGTAATGTCCGATGACGAAGAAACATCTGTATCGTTTACCTTTGTTACAAGGTCACCTCTTGTAACTCCTGCTTTTTCGGCATTTGAACCGGAATCAACAGAAAGAACATAGCAACCTGTCTGATTTACACCGTAATAGAAAGCTGTTTCGTCAGAAGTAATATCTGTAAAGTCAATACCAAGATCAACCTTACCTGTTACATAACCGTATTCTTTAAGGTCACTTAAAATATCAAGTACATTGTTAATCGGAATAGCAAAAGCAATACCCTCAACTTCGGTTGCACTCTGCTTTGCGTTTACGATACCGACAAGTTCACCGTTTGCATTAAAAAGTCCGCCGCCGGAGTTACCCGGGTTTACCTGTGCATTTGTCTGCAAAAGTGTCATTTGTGTATCTTCAATAGTAACCTTTCTTGCAAGTGCACTGATGATACCGTCTGTGACTGTACCGCCAAGTTCACCGAGTGGGTTGCCGATAGCAACTACATAGTCACCTACCGCAAGACTGTTGCTGTCACCGAAAGTTGCAGGCGAAAGTCCTGTTGCACTAACCTTTAACAAAGCAATATCATTATCTGAATCACTGCCTATGATTGTTGCATCGTACTCTGTGCCATCTCTAAGTCTTACCTTAACAGAATTTGCTCCGTTAATTACATGGTTATTTGTAAGAATATAACCGTCTTGAGAAATAATAACGCCTGAACCCGCACCCTGCTGAACATACTGTTGAGCAAATGAACCCGTTACAACGCTTTCTGTTGAAATTTCAACAACACTGTCGGCTGTCTTTTTAACAATTTCAGAGGTTGAATTTGCCGTAGATGTACTTGAAGCAGTTGTGGTTGTGCCGCTGTTGCTTGTTTTGGTAATATTTAAACTGCCGTTTGTACTGGTATTTACCTTATTTGCAAAATAACCGCCGCCAAAGCCAAGTCCGCAAGAGAACACCATTGTAACTGCAAGTGCTATTGCAATACCGCCCCTTGATATTGGTTTTCTCTGTTTTTTAGGCTTTTTAGCCTTAGGCGGTTTTGCGTTTGCCGAATGATTGGGAGCAGTACCGTACGGTTGAGAATTATATACATTCTGTGACTGTTGGTTCTGTGCAGTGTAACCGTTTGATTGGTAATTATCATAAGCGTTTGTATTTGGATTTTGATAATTATTGCTGTATCCCGAACTTGTATTCTGTGAAGAATATTGAGTAGGCTCGTTATATCTGTTAGGATTATGCGAAGCGTCTTTATTATTGCCGTTTACATATGAATAATGGTATTCTGTGCTGTCTGACTTGTTGTCGCTTTTATCGGAATTCCATTCATATGAAGCCTCTGCATTCTTCTGCGGAATGTCTGTGTTGCTTTCAGGTGTATTTTCAGCATTACCTGAATAAATATCATTGAATTCATTTGGATTTTTATTATCAAGCATTTTTTAGTCCTCCTTAAATGCTATGTCTTTCGTATCTCTTACGATGTATATATAATAATTTTGCCAAGTGAAAACTATATGAACTCGTTTTGAAATGAATATGAAATAAATTGAAATAGCAATGAAACCAAATTCACATTCTATTCTTAAAAATGCCGAACAGTCTTAGTCTGACCGTTCGGCATTGGTTTTTCTATATGCTGATATATGTATAGAAGGTATTATATTATACTAAGCCTTATTTTCGCTGTTTTCGTCAACAGGCTTTTCAACATACTCGACTATACGCTTTCTGACGATAACTCCGTCGTATTTCTTTTTAAAGGAAACTTTACCCGTAAACTTTCTTCCGCACTTTTTACACAAAAAGGGAGCAACAAAACTTTTGTTTTTTACTTTCCAATTTGCCTGTCTTGCAGCCTGCCTTCCGCAAGCATCGCAATTAAAGCGCATACTGCGTTTATCAATCTCCGGATTATTAATATCTGTAATAAAATGATTTTTATACAGCAGTCTGTCATAAAATTCGTGAGCCGTTGCATCTTTGATAAAATCTTCTATCGGATAATCCTCGACAAAATGTTTCATACACTTTAATGTAAGCTCTGCGTCGGCATATGCACGGTGCTGTTCTTCAACATCGAAGTTAATTGCGAGCATATCTGCGCATACGGATAATCCGAGTTGAGAAGATTTATCATTTACGGAAAGACATTTTTCACAATAATCCTGCACATTGCAATAGCTTGTGAGAAAAGGCAGCTCGGGCCTGTGAGCATAGTACATATAATTCTCAATCAATGCAAGAATGTCGCTTGTACCCCATGTTACCAATACGGACTCGCCGCAGAATTTTTTAAATTCAGAAACAGCGTGCATAAATGTACAGCCGTTTTCTCTTAATTCTTCGTTGGTGATTTTGGTTAGCTTTTTAACCTTTGAACAAAGTTTTTTGCCTATCTGCGGAGAAATAAGCATTTCAAATCTGTCAATAATATTCAGATTTTCGTCAGTTTTAACTGCCCCGAACTCAATTATCTCATTTACAAATCTGTGTTCTTTACTGCTGTATGAGCCGTTCCATTCAAGGTCTAATACTACAAAACTCATTATTTTTTATGGAATGCCTGTTTCATTCTCTGTTCCTTAGAAAGAATACGCTTACGCATACGGATATTTTCGGGAGTAACCTCTACAAGCTCATCATCTGCAATAAACTCAAGACACTGCTCAAGCGAAAGAATTGACGGCGGTGTAAGTTTAAGTGCATCATCAGAACCTGAAGCACGGGTATTTGTGATATGCTTTTTCTTACATACATTAACCGTAATATCTTCTGACTTAGGGCTTGCGCCTACAATCATACCCTCATATACAGGAACACCCGGGCCGACAAAGAGTCTGCCTCTCTCCTGTGCCGCATACAAACCGTAAGTTACAGTTTCGCCTGTTTCAAAAGCGATAAGCGAACCCTGATGACGGGTTACGATTTCACCCTTGTACGGCTCATATCCGTCAAACACATGGTTCATAATACCGTTACCGTTTGTATCTGTAAGGAATTCGGGACGGTAACCCATAAGACCTCTTGACGGAATACGGAACTCAATGTGAGTAGAACCGCCCTCACGGGTGCCCATATTAATAAGTTCAGCTTTTCTTGAACCGAGTTTTTCCATAACTGCACCTACATAAGCGTCAGGTACTTCTATAATGAGCATTTCCATAGGCTCGTTCAACTTACCGTCAATCATCTTTGTGATAACCTGTGGACGAGATACCTGGAACTCATAATTCTGGCGGCGCATTGTTTCAATAAGAATTGAAAGGTGAAGCTCGCCTCTGCCCGATACTTTAAATGTATCCGCACTGTCTGTTTCTTCTACTCTTAACGCAACATTGGTTTCAATTTCCTTGAAAAGTCTGTCACGAAGATTTCTTGATGTAACATACTTACCCTCTCTGCCGGCAAACGGAGAGTTATTTACAATAAAGTTCATCGATACGGTCGGTTCGTCAATCTTAATAAACGGGAGCTGTTCAATATTTTCAGGGTCGCAAATTGTTTCACCGATATTAATATCCTGAATACCGCTTACGCAGATAAGATCACCCATTTCAGCAGTTTCGCTCTCAACTCTCTTAAGTCCCTCATACTGATAAATCTTACCGATTCTTGCGTTCTTTGTTACATTGCCGTCTGTATGACAGATTGCAACGCTCTGACCTGTTTTTACAGTGCCTCTCTCAACTCTGCCTACACCTATTCTGCCCACAAACGGATCTGAATCTATATTTGAAATAAGAATCTGAAGTCCGCCCTCTGCATCTCCCTGCGGCGCAGGAATTTCATTTATAATAGCCTCAAAAAGAGGTTTCATATCTGTACCGGGCTGATGCGGATCAAGGCTTGCATAGCCGTCACGGCCCGATGCATATACTACAGGGAATTCAAGCTGATCCTCGTCAGCGCCAAGCTCGATAAATAGGTCGAGAACTTCGTCAACAACTTCTTCGGGTCTTGCACCCGGACGGTCAATTTTATTGACTACAACCAAAGGCTTTTTGCCAAGGCCCAAAGCCTTTTTAAGAACGAATCTTGTCTGCGGCATACAACCTTCGAAAGCGTCTACAAGAAGTACAACGCCGTCTACCATCATAAGTATACGCTCAACCTCACCGCCAAAGTCGGCATGACCGGGGGTGTCAACAATATTAATCTTAATGCCGTTGTACATTACAGCGGTGTTTTTAGAAAGGATTGTAATGCCTCTCTCTCTTTCAAGGTCGTTAGAATCCATTACTCTTTCAGCCACATTCTCATTTGCTCTGAAAACACCGCTCTGTTTTAAGAGCTGGTCAACGAGAGTTGTTTTACCGTGGTCAACATGAGCGATAATAGCTATATTTCTCAAATTTTCTCTTGTTTCCATAAAATTATCCCCCTATAAAAATCTAAGTTCAAATATCCTACACATACTTTTTTATTATATCACCTAAATGTTGAAAATTCAATTTATTTTTAAAAATAAACAACAGATAGTGCCAAAATCGCAAATTTTCGTATTTACATCCATTTTTACTTTACATAAGAAGAAAAATGTTATATAATAGATACTAATAATTGCCTTATAATGGGCAATTAATGTACACGGGTTATTGCTTTTAATAATGCAAATACCACAAAATACTTTTTGCGGAGGTAATCAAATGGGCTACACAATTGCACAGAAAATTATTAAAGAGCATTTGGTATGCGGCGAAATGGTTGTCGGCAACGACATCGGCTTACGCATTGACCAGACTCTTACACAGGACGCAACAGGCACAATGGCTTACATAGAATACGAGGCTATGGGTATTCCGAGAGTCAAAACCGAAAAGAGCGTTGCATATATAGACCACAACACATTGCAGACAGGTTTTGAAAATGCCGACGACCACAGATTTATTCAGTCTGTATGTAAAAAGCACGGCATTTATTTTTCAAGACCGGGCAACGGTATTTGCCACCAGGTACACCTTGAAAGATTCGGTAAGCCGGGCAAAACATTAATCGGTTCCGACAGCCACACACCTACAGGCGGCGGTATCGGAATGCTTGCTATCGGTGCAGGCGGTCTTGATGTTGCTGTTGCTATGGGCGGCGGTGCATATTACATCACAATGCCTAAGATGGTAAGAGTTAATCTTACGGGTAAACTCAGCCCATGGGTTTCTGCAAAGGATATTATTCTTGCAGTATTAAGAGTTATGAGCGTTAAGGGCGGCGTCGGCAAAATTGTTGAGTACGGCGGCGAAGGTGTCAAAACACTTACAGTTCCGGAGCGTGCTACAATTACAAATATGGGTGCTGAGCTCGGCGCTACAACATCCGTATTCCCTTCTGATGAAATCACAAGAGAATTCCTTAAAGCTCAAGGCAGAGAAGAAGATTACACAGAGTTAAGTGCAGACGCAGACGCAGTTTACGATGAGGTTATTGAAATTAACCTTTCGGAACTTGAACCGCTCGCCGCTTGCCCACATTCACCTGATAATGTTAAACCGATCAGCGAGCTTGAAGGTCAGAAAATTGACCAGGTATGTATCGGTTCTTGCACAAACTCAAGTTATCTTGACCTTATGAGAGTTGCCCATATCTTAAAGGGCAAAACAGTTGCAGACGGCGTTTCACTTGCTATTGCTCCGGGCAGTAAGCAGGTATTCAATATGCTTGCTATGAACGGCGCACTTGCCGATATGATTGCTGCCGGCGCAAGAATTCTTGAAAGTGCCTGCGGTCCATGTATCGGTATGGGACAGTCACCTAACAGCAAGGGTATTTCACTCCGTACTTTCAACCGTAACTTTGAGGGCAGAAGTGGTACAGCTGACGGTCAGATTTACCTCGTATCTCCTGAAACAGCTGCTGTTTCGGCACTTGCAGGTGTATTTACAGACCCAAGAAAACTTGGTCCTGCCGCAGAAATTGAACTTCCCGAGAAGTTCCTCATTAATGATAATATGGTTATTGCTCCTGCTCCTGTTGAGGAAATGGACAATGTTGAAATCTTAAGAGGACCAAACATTAAGGAATATCCTAAGACAAGCCCTCTTACAGATTCTATAGAGGCATCTTGCTCACTTAAGGTTGGCGACAACATTACAACCGACCACATTATGCCTGCCGGTGCAAAGATTCTTCCGCTCCGTTCAAATATTCCTGCTATTTCACAGCACTGCTTTACAGTATGTGATAAGGAATTTCCTGAAAGAGCAAAAACTCTCGGCAAGAGCATTATCGTAGGCGGCGAAAACTACGGTCAGGGTTCATCAAGAGAGCACGCAGCACTTGCTCCGCTCTTCCTCGGCGTTAAGGCAGTTCTCGTAAAGAGCTTTGCAAGAATTCACAAGAGCAACCTTATCAACGCAGGTATTCTTCCGCTTACATTCCAAAACACTGCCGATTACGATAAGATTAAGCTCGGCGATATGCTTGAGCTTCCTAATGTTAAAAAGGAAATTGCAGAAGGCTCGGCTGTTACAGTTGTAAACAAGACAACAGGCGAAACCATTGTTGCCGACTGCGAGCTTTCAGACAGAACAAGAGCAATTATTCTTGCAGGCGGTTTGCTTGACTATACAAAGGAGAACAGCTAATGGATAAAATTAAAATGACTACCCCCATCGTTGAGATGGACGGCGACGAGATGACAAGAGTTCTTTGGCAGAAAATCAAAGACATTCTTATTTACCCATACATTGACTTAAAGAGCGAGTACTACGACCTCGGTCTTGAAAACAGAAACAAAACAGACGATCAGGTTACTATTGACAGTGCCGAGGCTACAAAGAAATACGGTGTTGCCGTAAAGTGCGCTACAATCACACCAAACGCTGCAAGAATGGACGAGTACAACCTCAAGCAGATGTGGAAATCACCAAATGGCACAATCCGTGCTATCCTTGACGGTACAGTATTCAGAAGTCCTATCCTTGTAAAGGGTATCACTCCATACATTCCTACATGGAAAAAGCCAATCTGTATTGCTCGTCACGCTTACGGTGATGTTTACAAAAATACAGAAATGGTTGTTAAGGCAGGCAGCAAGGCTGAACTTTGCGTTACCAAGCCTGACGGTACAGAGGAAAGAAGCACAATCTTTGACTTTAAGACAGACGGTATCATTCAGGGTATGCACAACCTCGACAAGAGCATTTCATCATTTGCCCGTTCTTGCTTTAACTATGCACTCGACCAGAAACTTGATGTATGGTTTGCTACAAAAGATACAATCAGCAAGAAGTACGACCACAGATTTAAGGATCTTTTTGCTGAAATCTTTGAGAATGAATACAAAGAGAAATTTGAGCAGGCAGGCATTACATATTTCTACACACTTATTGATGACGCTGTAGCAAGAGTTATCAGAAGTGAGGGCGGCTATATGTGGGCTTGCAAAAACTATGACGGCGATGTAATGAGCGATATGATTGCTACTGCTTTCGGCTCACTAGCTATGATGACAAGCGTACTTGTTTCACCTGACGGTGTTTATGAGTATGAAGCTGCACACGGTACAGTTCAGCGCCATTATTATAAGTATCTTAAGGGCGAGGAAACTTCCACAAACTCTGTTGCAACTCTCTTTGCTTGGACAGGCGCTCTCAGAAAGCGCGGCGAGCTTGATAATCTTCCTGAACTTATGAACTTTGCGGACAAGCTTGAGAAAGCTACTATCGACACTATTGAAGACGGCATTATGACAGGCGACCTTTATGCTATTTCAACTCTTGAAAACAAGAAAAAGGTTAATTCAGAAGATTTCTTGCTTGCAATAAACGAGCATCTTGCCGCTTCACTTGCATAAGCAAACACAATTCGGTTAAAGGAGTAAGGTTAAAGTACAATGTCCAGAAATGACAACATTTCAATGTCTGTAATCAGAAGACTGCCCAGATATTATCGTTTCTTGTCTGAGCTTAACGAACAAAACATTGATAAAATTTCATCTACAAAACTGGCTGAAATTATGAATGTAACCGCTTCTCAGGTAAGACAGGATCTTAACTGCTTTGGTGGATTCGGTCAACAGGGCTACGGTTACAGTGTTTCTCAGCTTAAGGAAGAAATACAAAATATTCTTGGTCTTAACAATAATTATAAAGCTATACTTATCGGTGCCGGCAACCTTGGTAAAGCGGTTGCCAAGCATATGAACTTTGAAAAGCTCGGCTTTGAACTCATCGCCTGTTTTGACTGTAACGAAGAAAAAGTTGGCAAAAAGCTGAATAATCTTACAATAATGCACGACAGTCTGCTTGACGAGTTCTGTCAAAACAACAAAATCAATACAGCGTTTTTGTGTATTCCGAGAGTATGTGTAGAAAATGTACTTGACAAACTTTATGGATACGGCATAAAGAACTATTGGAATTTCAGTCACTATGACATTGCAAGAAAGTACAGCGACACCCTTGTTGAAAATGTACACCTAAGTGACAGTCTTATGACCTTATGTTACAAAATGAATAACCGAGATAAAATCTTATAATTAAATAAAGGCTGTTCCCTATCTTGCGGAACAGCCTTTTAATTATGCTTAACTTAGTTTATCACAAAGTTAAAAGGTTCAATGTCAATAGTTTGGGTAATTTATGGTTTAGTGCACGAGTTAAGCAAAATAATAATTCACTCCAATTAATTTAATAAAAAAACAACAATTAACTACCGCACTCCAATCGGAATGCGGTAGTTTTTATGAGAGGAAATCTATCTATTTATAAATTACTTTTTATCAACTGTATGAAGAAGTCTTGCAGCATAAAGTACGCAAAGTACGCTTACGCCTGTATCTGCTATTACAGACAACCACATCGGAGCGATACCGAGTATTGCAAGGATAATTACAATTGTCTTTACACCAAGTGCAAATGTAATGTTTGTCTTTACAGTAGCAACAACTTTCTTTGCTATTCTGACAGACAACGGTAACTGTTTTAAATTACCTGCCGCAAGCACAGCATCTGCCGCCTCAATAGCAGCCTCACTGCCGAATCCCATTGCAAAACCGCAATCGCTTGCAGTAAGAACAGGGGCATCATTGATACCGTCACCGATAAAGCATACAGACTCATGAGTTTTCTTTATATCTCTAAGTTTTTCAAGTTTATCTGACGGCATAAGCTCTGCCGAATAAGAATCAAGTTTAAGTTCATTTGCAATATCCATTGCATTTTCTTTTTTATCACCCGTAAGCATTACACTGTCTTTAACACCGAGTTTTCTTAACTCTGCAATTACACTCTTTGCCTCCGGTCTTAATGTGTCGCTAACAGAGATTGCACCGATTAATTCACCGTCGTAGATTACATATACAGATGCGGTTTTTTCTGCATTTACCTTTTGTTTATCGCTTAAAACCTTTGTGCCGCCGCATACAAGAGCTTTGCCGTTATATACAGCTGTAACTCCCTGTCCCGCCTTTTCGCTGTAATCTGAAAGTTCAGGTAAGTTTTCCTTTTCTGCCTTATTTTTTATTGCCATAGCAATCGGATGTGAAGAATATCTTTCACAAGCGGCTGCAAGTGCAATAATTTCAGATGAAGTATGATTGCCGTAAGCAAAAACTTTGTTTACAGAAAGCTCGCCTGTTGTAAGTGTGCCTGTCTTGTCAAATACAAATGCGTCAGCCTTTGCAAGAGCTTCGATATACTTGCCACCCTTAATAAGAACGCTGATTTTTGATGATGCGCCAAGACCCGAATAATAAGAAAGCGGAACCGAAATTACGATTGCACAAGGGCAAGATGCAACAAGACAAACCAAAGCACGATAAATCCATGTGCTGAAACTGCCAAGCCCCACAAGCGGAGGAACAATAGCAACTACAATAGAAATAAGTATAATAATCGGTGTGTAAACAGCTGCAAAACGACTGATAAGCTTTTCACTCTGTCCCTTGGTAGCGGCTGCATCTTCAACAAGTTTAATAATTCTTGCCGCTGTACTGTCGCCAAATTCCTTAGTAGTTTTTATTTCTATTAAAGAATTACCGTTAATCATTCCGCTCATTACTTCACTGCCGACCTCTGCGTCGACAGGAACACTCTCACCTGTAAGCGCCGAAGTATCAAGAGTAGTATTTCCTTTAGTAATAACACCGTCAAGCGGTACTCTTTCGTGTGGTTTAACTACAATTGTACTGCCTATTTTAACATCCTCGGCGGCTTTTACAACCTCCTTGCCGTTTATAAGTACGGTTGCATTATCGGGACGAATCTGCGCAAGTTTTGCAATATCACTTCTCGATGCAGATACTGCTTTCTCTTCTACAATTTCGCCGACTGCAAAGAGAATAGTAACCATAGCCGCCTCTACAAACTCGCCTAACGCAAATGCCGCAATAACAGCAATTGTAAGCAATGTAGTTTCATCTATCTGTAATTTAAACACCGATTTTACGCCTTTAATAAATGTTCTCCAACCTGACAAAACAGTGGCAACAAGGCTTAGTCCGAGTAGAACAAACCAACCTACAGTACCGAATTCAGCATCAGGAAATACAGTAAGTTCAAGACCGAAAGCCGCTACACCAAGCACAGCCGCTGTAATAATAGAAATAAGTTCATTCTTTATTTCAACCTTTTTATCTTCCTTGGCTGAATTTACCTTTTTGGCAGTTACAGTGTTTTCTTTTACATTGTTATCAATAACTTCTACACCGTCTTCAATGCTGTCACAAACTGCCTGTATGTCCTGTGCCGTTACATCCTCTGCTGACTCAAACACAAGTTTTTTATTTGCAAAATTGAAATTAACATTCTCATAGCCGTCTGTTTCGGCTAATTTCTTCTCTATCTTTCCCGCACAGTGCGCACAGTTGAGATTTTCAAGTGTGAAAGTGTACTGCTTTAAATTCTTTCTCTTTGTATTATCAATAACTTCTACACCGTCTTCGATGCTGTCACAAACCGCCTGTATATCCTGTGCCGTTACATCACGCGAACATTGAAGTACGAGTTTTTTATTTGCAAAGTTGAAATTTACATTCTCATAACCGTCTGTTTCAGCTAATTTCTGCTCTATCTTTCCCGCACAATGCGCACAGTTAAGATTTTCAAGTGTAAAATTATATTTCATAAAAAACACCCTCCTTACTCGAGAACGTGATCAAGTCCCATTTCAATAATTTTTTTAACATGGTCGTCATCAAGAGTATAATAAATTTGCTTCCCCTCTCTTCTGACCCTAACAAGTTTGTTTTGTCTTAATACTCTCAACTGATGAGAAATAGTGCTTTGCTCCATATTTAAAGCCTCTGCAATACTAAGCACCGACATCTCATTATCGGAAATTGCAAACATTATTCTGATTCTTGTCGAATCGCCGAATACTTTAAAAAGATCCGCTAAATCAAACAGCACTTCCAAATCAGGAATTTCTTTTTCTTTCTTTTCATTTAGTTCTGCCATATTCCTATCTCCGTTTATTAATCTGTTCATATGTTTATATGTTCATATGTTAGCTTGAGTATAGCACATAAAAAAGTAATTGTCAATACAATTTAAAAAATTATTTGGTAAATATTTAAATATTTTTCAGAATTTCTTACATTATATATGCAATTATATCCTGAAAAATATTGCAAGATTTTAATTCCGTATTGCAATTATGACAGCAGTATTATTTTTTATAAGAATAATTACAAGTATGTAATCTTGCTTAGTCATAATAAGAATAAACTTGATTTCATTCATATAATTTGAGTACATTTTAGATAAAAATATGTTACAATTCCAAATATGCGTTGACTTTACTACAATTTTGTAGTATCATTTTCTGTATAGGAATGTTAGTGTTACCTTGTTGTAATGCTACAAAATGTGTGTTTTAAGAAAATGTAATATATTTGTGGATATACTATTATCAGTTGAGTAATCTGGCAGATACTCATTTTTACAGCAATCAATGTTGCTGTTTTTTGGCACGCACTTTTATTTAGATTTAGATTATGTAAACTCACATATTCGTTATTGTGAATGTACAGTATATGGAATTGGAGTGTAACGGTTTGGAAAAGTTTGTAGTAAACGGCGGTAAGCCGCTTTTTGGTGAAGTAAATATCAGCGGTGCAAAAAACGCCGCAGTAGCAATTATCCCGGCAGTAATCCTTTGTGACGAGCCTTGTCAGATTGAAAATATACCTAACATCAGCGATGTTTCACTTATCAGCAGAATTCTTCAGCAGATGGGTGCACAGGTAAGAAGAATTAATAAGTCATCACTTTATATAGACCCGACACATATTTCAACTCACTCTGCAACAACAGAACTTGTAAGAGGTATGAGAGCATCTTATTACCTTCTCGGTGCTCTTCTTGGCAGATGCGGTAAAGCTCAGGTTGCTTTACCGGGTGGTTGTAACTTCGGTGTTCGTCCGATTGATCAGCATTTAAAAGGCTTTGAAGCTATGGGCGCAGTAACACAGCTTGTTGACGGCGCAATTATTGAGGCAGATGCTGATAATCTTCACGGTGAGCATATTTACCTTGATGTAGTATCTGTAGGCGCTACAATGAATATTATGCTTGCGGCATCTAAAGCCGAGGGTATGACTATCATTGAAAATGCCGCAAGAGAACCGCATATTGTTGACCTCGCTAACTTTCTTAATTCAATGGGTGCAGATGTAAGAGGCGCAGGTACAGATGTTATTAAAATCCGTGGCGTAAAATATCTCCACGGCATAACATATTCGATTATTCCGGATCAGATTGAGGCAGGCACATATATGTGTGCAGCAGCTGCTACAAGAGGTTGCATTACAGTAAATAACATTACTCCAAAGCACCTTGAATCAATTACAGCTAAACTCCGTGAAATGGGTGTTGTAATTACCGAATACGATGAGGCTATCAAAATTGACGCTACAAAGAATCCTTTAAAGCGTTGTAATATAAAGACTATGCCGCATCCCGGTTTTCCTACTGACTGTCAGCCACAATTTGCCGCACTTCTTGTAAGTGTACCGGGTACAAGCATTATAAATGAAAATGTATGGGATAACCGTTATCAGTATGTAAGTGAGCTTGTTAGAATGGGTGCACACATTTCTGTTGAGGGCAGACTTGCAATTATTGAGGGCGGATCTCCGCTTACAGCAGCTCCTGTAAAAGCTACCGATCTAAGAGCCGGTGCAGCAATGATTATTGCGGCACTTGAAATTAACGGTGTTACTGAAATTTCAAGTATCCAGTACATTGAGCGTGGCTATGAAGATGTAATTGAAAAATTCAGAGCATTGGGTGCTGACATCAAAAAAGTTTATTATGCAGGCGATAACGAAGATGAACTTCGTGCTTAATAATTAAACATAAAAATTTAACCGCTTGAGTTGTATAGCTCAAGCGGTTTTTTTCATAATAAATTAGATTATTTATCAAAATTCAATACTAATCGTTTGTGTAAATTATGGTTTAACTCACAGTTTAGCCAAGCAATTATAAAAGTTTGGTCAACCTTTTTAAAGGTTGTGGGTGTGGGCAAAGCCCATAAATACTTTCCGTTTATGCAATTTAACGATAGCCAAACGGCTTGCTGTTTGGCGGCTTGAATACAACGGCGTTAGCCTTTAAAAATGCGATAGCAACAAAAAGCCATTCATTAAACAATAAATAAGCAAATTCTTTTCTAAAAGGCTACCGCCTGTTTTTTCAAACTCGGTGCA
>ENA-UPTB01002050-UPTB01002050.1-human-gut-metagenome-genome-assembly--contig:-NODE-2050-length-15073-cov-24.992465_pt1 | contig 15073 bp, 10 predicted proteins | sample MGYA00250046_ERZ773369 | MGnify/ENA primary metagenome ERZ773369 (study PRJEB29103, sample SAMN06111938) | human gut metagenome | biome: human gut; feature: ankylosing spondylitis patient; material...
CGTGGAGGATCTTTCCACGCAGATTGAATTTGATGTTGAGATCCCGCACAGAGAGGATCAGTTCATTCTTTTTCATGCCTGTTCCTCCTTACTGCAGATGGTTCTTGGGGTCGGCTGCGTCAGAGAAGGCGTTGCCGATGAGGTAGAACGCGATGGTGACGAAGCTGAGGATGATGGTGGGGTAGAGCAGCTGATAGCGCAGGCCGGCCTGCATCATGACCTTGCGGCCATCGTTGATGAGGTTGCCCAGAGAAGGCACCTCGACAGAGAGGCCGAGGCCGATGTAGGTGATGAAGACCTCGCTGCCGATGGCGGCGGGGATGGTCAGGGCCATGCGGAGCATGATGACCGACACGAGGTAGGGCAGCAGGTTGCGCACCACGATGCGGGAGGTGGGGGTGCCGATGCAGCGGGATGCCACGTTGTAGTCACGGTCACGGATGATGAGGATCTGGTTGCGGATAAAACGCGCCATGGCGATCCAGCCCGTGATGGACATGCCTAGGATCAGCGTCTGGACGCTGGGACTGGCGACATAGGAAATAAGGATCAGGATGATGGTGGAAGGCACGTTGTCGCAGATGTTGTACAGCTCGGTGAAGAAGAAGTCCAGCTGACGGACATAGCCCCAGAGCACACCCACCGTGATGCCCACCACGGCCTCGATGAGGGCCACGAAGAAAGCGATGGTCAGGCTGGTGCGGGCGCCGGCCCAGATGCGGGCCCAGAGGTCCTGGCCGATGGCGTTGGAACCCCAGATGAAGCCCTTTTCACCGGGGGCGATGTTGCGGTACTGGATGCCGGTGGCGGGGTCCACGGCGCAGAGGTTGGGGTCTACCTGACCGGGCAGGTAGGGCTGCAAAAATGCAAACGCCACCACGGCGATGAGGGCGACGAGCAGCAGCACGGCCACGCGGTTCTTGAAGAAGGCGCGGAAGGTGCTGCCCCAGTAGCTGTAGTTGGAGTAGGACGTGGCCTCGGCCCGTTCCTCGCTGAACCCGGCGGGGGTGAACAGCTCTTCTTCGGGCAGCTTTGCCCATGCGGCGGGGCCGTCCGCCTGTAACTTATCCAGCTCTGCCTCGAGCTGGTGTGCTTTTTCATCTTTCATACGGAAAAGCATTATCGGCCACCTTCTTTCTTGCCAAAGCTGATGCGGGGGTCAATGAGCACCATGAGCAGGTCGCCCAGAATAAGGCCGATGATGCCCACGCAGGCGTAGAGCAGAACGATGCCCTGCACCATCGTGTTGTCGTGGCGCTGGACACAGGTGACCAGCAGGCCGCCCATGCCCGGGATGCTGTAGAGGCTCTCGATGTAGATAGAGCCGACCACAGTGTTCAGGAAGGCGGAGGGAATATACTGCACCAGCGGCACCATTGCGTTGCGGAAGATGTGGCGCAGGGCGATGTTGTTTTCACTCACGCCCTTGGCACGGGCAAGGCGGACATAGTCCTTGTTGCTCTCGTCCACCATGTACCGGCGCAGCCACATGGCGTAGAACGCCACGTTGCCCAGACTCATGGAGCAGACGGGCAGCACCCAGTATTTCCAGTTGGAGGCGTCGAAGAGCAGGCCCACGTTCAGCGCGGTGGTGCCGTACATCTGGATGTACAGATAATACACTGCCGCAGGCACAGCCTGGATGAGGACGATGATGGCCGTGCCGATCTTATCGGGCCAGCGGCTCTTGAAGCGGCCCATGAACAGGCCCATCGGGATGCCGATGACAAGGCTCAGCAGCATGGCGTACACGCCCATCTGGATGGAAATGGGCAGCTTCTTAGCGAGGATGCTGGTGACGGAGGCGTTGACCTTATAGATGTGGCTCACGCCGAGGTCGCCGTGGAGCATATTGACCCAGAAGCGGCCGATCTGCACCGGCAGCGGGTCCAGCAGGCCCATGGACTGTAAGCCGGCCTGTATCTGGGCCTCGGTCATTTTTTCGTAGTTAGCAAAATAGCCTTCCACCGGCATCAGCCGCAAAAGGCAGAAAACGAGCGTGACGATAATAAACAGGGTCAGTATCGAGCGCCCGATGCGTTTCGCCAGATATTTGAGCATATCTGTGCGCACCCCTCTCTTTTATAAAATGAATGTCGGATAGGAATAGAATACAACAAAAAACCACTTTTGGAAAGTGATTTGGCAAAGTTCGTTACAAAAATTCATGTAAGAGGATTCAGAAACGAAAAGCTCTCCGCTTTCCTGTGGGAAAACGGAGAGCTTTGGAGCGGACAGACTCAAAAAGTCTTAGCGGGCGTCGCGGTTGGCCTCGTACTCGCTCATGGAGATGTAGTGGTCGAGGACGTGGATGCCCTTCAGACGCTTGTTGGAGAAGCCGGTGGAAGCGTACTGGCCCTCCCAGTAGTTCAGACGGGTGGCGATGTAGGCCGGGATGCTCATGCCCAGGGGGACGACGAGGGCATTGTTGATGAGGGAAGCCTCGGCGTTGGCGAAGGCATCGTAGCGAGCGTTGATGTCGTCGGTGATCTCGACAGCCTCTTCGATGGCCTTCATGTAGTTCATGATGGCGTCCGCGGTGTCGCCGGTGATGAAGCCGTCCTCGACGCCGGTGCGCAGGAAGGCATAGCGGCTGCCGCGTGCGCCCTCGGCCTGATAGAAGGGGTCGGTCTCGGTCTGGGGGTCAGAGTAGTCAGCGCCCCAGTTGCACTGCAGGAAAGCGAACTTGCCGTTGCGGCGGACGCTGGACAGGAAGCTGTCGGAAGGGCCGGCAGTGATGATGATGTCGATGAAATCGAAACCGTCGTTCAGCACACCCTCGAGCTGCTGCTTGAACACCTGGCACTGCTTGTCCCAGTCGGTGGAAGAGGGATTGTAGGGCATCTGCACCTTGATGGGGAAGGTCACACCAGCAGCGGTCAGCTCCGGGATGGCAGCGTCGCGGTACTCTTTGGCCTTCGCCTCGTCGAAGAACTCGGTGATGTTGGCCAGGTCGCCGCACTTGAGGTAGTCCACGCCGTCAGCGTTGGCACAGAAGCTGGGGGGCGTGATGGTGTTCAGCTTGTAGTTGTCGTAGCCCTCGGGTGCCTTGACGGCCAGCGTGACAGAGTTGTTGATGCCGTAGAGGAAGGACTTGCGGAAGTTGGTGTTGTTGATGGCCTTGGCCCAGTTCTCCGGCTCATACTCAGCGTCCATGCCCTCCACGCTCCAGTTGGAGAACTTGTGGGAGAAGGGCATGAAGTTGAACATATAGAAGTAGGTGTAGTTGGTATTGGGACGGTCCATGGACACCATGTCCTTGGTAGTGTCGTCGGACAGCCAGCTGTCGAGGATGTCGGAGCCGATGGTGGCCTCGTCGATCTCGCCGCGCTTGATCATCTCGGGGCCGTTGACGCTGGCCTCGGCGTTGTAGATGCGGCTGATGGTGTCGATGAAGACGTTGTCAGCGTCGTAGTTCTCGGGGTTCTTCTTCATGACCCAGGTCTCCAGAGACTCGTAGGCGGCCAGATAGAAGGCACCGCAGCTGTAGGTGGTCTCTGCGCTGGTGGCGAACTGGTCGCCGGTCTCTTCCAGCAGCGGGCCATAAGCGGGCTCGTAGGGCAGATAGCACAGCAGGCTCAGGAAGCCCGGGAAGTCGTAGGTCAGGGTGTAGGTCAGGGTGTGGTCATCCACAGCAGTGACACCCACGGCGTCGAAGTCCACCGGTGCGTAGGTGGCGGGGTCAGAGTCGGGGGCAGTCACGGTGACGACGCCGCTGCCGTCCACGGTGTAGGTGGTGCCGTCATCGTCCACGACGCCGGTGTTGGCGTTGTTCAGATAGACGTGGTAGTTGTAGTAGTCGTCAGCGCCTGCGATGTAAGCGGTGACGAGGCCCACGTTGGAGGCGGCGTAGTCCGGGGTCAGGACGTACTTCAGAGCGTCCACGAAGTCCTGTGCAGTGACGGGGGCCACGACCTCACCGTTGCAGTCCACCCAGTTCTCATCACGCAGATGGAACGTCCAGGTCAGGGTGTCGGCATCCCAGTCCCAGCTGGTGGCCAGGCCTTCGCGCATGACGCCCTTGTTGTCGTACTCGACCAGCGTATCCACGCAGTTTGCGCCCACGACCATCTCGAGGTCGGTGCCGGTGGTCAGGTAGTTCAGGGTAGCGGGCTGGCTGTCGTACAGGATGGTGTAGCTGGAGCCGGAACCGGAAGAGGCTGCGCCGGAAGCGCTGCCGGAGGAAGAGCCGCCGCAGCCAGTCAGCAGACCGGCTGCGCAGGCGCCGGCGGCTGCCAGGCCGCTGGCCTTCAGGAACTGACGGCGGGAGATGGAAGTGTTCATCATAAATTCCCTCTTTTCTTGTTTTGGCTGTACAAAGGACAGTGTCGCGTTGTGCGGTGTCCGCTGTTTCCCGGCAACGGACAAATGGACCGTTTTTTATGAAAAAAGAGCAACGGAAATCCATCCGTTACTCCTTTGTAACAGTCCCGGCCACCAAACAGTGTGGTCATGATTGAGTATAGCATTGATTTGCGGCCGCGTCAATCCTTTTCGGGTGCAGATACTGTTTCTGCAACAGAAACAGCTGTTGCCGCTGCGGCGGCAGGTGCGGCAGAGACGGGAGCTGTTGCCGTTTCGGCTGCGGCGGCACCGGCAGCATTGGCTGCATTTTCAGCGGCCAGCTCTGCGGCAGCGGCCTTTGCGGCCTCTTCCGCTGCCTTGCGGGCCTCGCGCTCGGCGATCCGCTCCTTGGCGCGGGCTGCGGCCTCCTCCTGACGCTGCTTGGTGCGGCGCTTGATGCGGCAGACCGAGCAGATGCCCTCGGAGCTGTTCGGCGCGATGGGCTTGCCGCAGTCGGCGCAGAGGGTCTTGCTGCATTTGTAGACGCTCACCGGGCCGAGGGTGGTGAGCTGGCGGAGCTTCATGCCGTCGATGCCGCTGTTGGAGCAGGCCGCGACGCAGACGCCGCACTCACTGCACTTCCAGGGCGTGATGACCACGCGGGTCTGGCCGTCGGGCAGGTCCTCCAGTTTGAGCGCACCGGAGCGGCAGGCTTTCTCGCACTTGCCGCAGCCGAAGCACTTCTGGGTGAAGTTCGGCAGATACCAGCCGTAGCGCAGCGGCGTCTCGGAAGCAGCCTTGAGCTGCTTTGTCCGCTGGTGGAGCATGAGGCGGAAGTCGGCGGCGCTGTCCTCCTCGCTGCGCAGGCCGGGCAGCATCTGCAGCAGCTTCTTGGTGCCGGCGCGGGAGCCCTCGGTCATGTGGGAGAACATCTCCCGGCGGCTCAGCTCCTGCACATGGTAGGGCGCTTCGTCCTGCTCATAGGCCAGCGTGACCCGGCTCTCGAAGAGCTGGGGACCGAGGAACTCCACCAGACGGGTCAGCTCCTTGCGGAGCTGGGCGGCGCAGACGTCGTTCTCGCACTCACCGCAGGGGGTCAGGTCGAGGACCAGCTTTTTGTTCAGAGCCAGATAGGCCAGCGTTTCCCACGAGAAGGAGGCCACGCAGGCGCGGACGGCGGTGTTCTTGCGGGTGCTCTTCTCGCAGCCCAGCCAGAGAGTGTCGTTGTCGGTATCAGCCAGCGAGGTGTCCCGCTGTACCTGCTCGGGCGAAGGGACGATGCAGCCCGAGCGGCAGGCGGACACGCAGAGTCCGCAGTCGGTGCAGGGGTCCCAGTCTTTAACGAGGTTGGGGCGGGTGAAGATGGCATCGCCGTAGGGGCAGATGTCTTTGCATGCCGTGCAGGGGGTGCGGTGGGGGTGGAGATTCCAGCACTGACGACGGATGACCTCGGGGTGGGAGGTCTTCATCAGGGCGTCCATTGCATAACGGGTAAACAGACCCATAGCGGTATCACTCCTTTTCGGGGGCATCGGTCACGGTGGTGACCTGTGCGTTGTCCAGCAGGAAGCGCTGCACCTTCTTTGCGGCCAGCGCGGCGGCGATGGTATCCTCGGGCAGGGCTTTCCGGATCTCAGCCTCGGGGGTGTCCTGCAGCTGGGACAGGCGGCGGTACTCGGCGTTGACTTCCTCGGGGTGGACGACGATGTTCTCTGCCTCGGCGATGGCACGGGCTGCCAGCACGAAGCGGATGCGGCTCTCGGCCTGTGCGCGGTAGTCCTTCTCGAGGGCTTCCGGGGTGGTGCGGCTGTTCTTGCAGTGCTGCTCGAGGGTGATGCCGCTGCGGGAGAGGCGCTCTTTCAGCAGCTTCATCTCATTCTGGGCGGTGCGGTCGAGAATTTCGGCGGGCAGGTCTACGGTCATATTGGCACCGGCCATGTCCAGCAGCTGCTTGCCGGCGGCGCGGTCAGCCCCTTCTTCGTGGATCTTCTGCTTTTTGGCGCGAAGGTCAGCCTTCAGCGCATCGAGGGAGTCGAAGCCCAGACTCTTGGCGAAAGCCTCATCCGGTGCGGGCGTGACTTTCTCGGCCAGAGAGCGGAGTTCGATCTCGAACTGTGCGGTCTTGCCGGACAGCTCCGGCAGGCGGAAGTCCTGCGGGTAAGTAAAGTCGAAGCGGAACACCTCGCCGGCACGGTGGCCGTAGATGGCCTGCTCGGCGGCGGGCATCAGCTTGCCGTCGCCCAGCACGACCATGACCTTCTCCATCCGGCTGTCGGGGATCTCCTTGCCGTCCATGTAGCCGGCAAAGTCCAGCAGAGCGCGGAAGCCGCGCTTGGCAGGTTCGGTGGTGGGGTGGTAGACCGCGTGCATCCGGGTCTGGTGGACAAGCTCGATGTTCACAGTCTTGTCGGTGACAGGGCGGACGTGACGGGTGACAGCCAGGCCCTTGTACTGGCCCAGCTTCACTTCAGGCGTGTTCTTCTTATCCATAGTGGCGTACTCCTTATGACGTAAGCAGGCCGGCGGGCGGCGCTGCAGATTCTATAGCAATAAATCGAATTATACACGTTTTCGGCAGAAAGGGCAAGCTCACAGCCCGTGAGCGGTGAGCCAGGCTTCGGCCACCTGAGAGAACATTTCAGGGTACTGGGCGTTTTCCTCAGGAAAGGCGCTCAGATAATACTCCACTTCCTCCCGGGTGGGGGCGGCGGTGCGTTTCCAGATGGTAAAGGTAGTGCCATTGCCCATATCGAAACTCTGCTCAAAGGCGAAATACTGGTCTTTTACGGCGAGGAACCGGTCGTTCAGCTTGATGGACATCTCGCCGCTGCCCACGTAAGTCTGGGGGAAGGGCTCGCAGGTGATGACATATTTTGCCTCGAAGAACTGGGTGGGGAAGTTGTGGGTGCCGGGGACCGAGAAGCCGAAGGCCAGCTTGTCGTTGATGGGGGCGTCCGGCAGGCGGCAGTTTTTGAAGTGGTCGGGGTTGTAGAGCATATCGTGGGGTATCATGTAGCACAGCTCCCCCTCATCGCAGTGGGTGTCGATCCAGTCGGCAATGGCCCGGATCTGGCCAATGTCCTTCCGGTCGTAGATGAGCTTGTCCAGCGAGATGAAATACTCGGTGGCCGGGATCTGGATCGGGAAATGCTCGATGACGAAACCCGGCATGGCCAGCGTGGTCAGCGGCGAACACCGCACCGACATGGACAGCACCAGCACGAAGGCCCAGCAGCCCAGTTTGAGGTTCCGGCGGCGTGTGATGCCCTCGGCCAGCGCGGCGGCACCTAGCAGAAAGAGAATGAAGTATCCCGGCAGGAAGAGCAGGAACTGATGGGAGCCGGTGTTCTGCACCCGGGTGAAGAGCAGGATGCTCACCACCAGCTCACACCCGGCGAGACAGGGCAGGGCGGGTACTTTGTGCTTCGCCGCAAAGGCGAGGCCCAGCACCATGAGGAGGATGTTGAACAGGCCCATCCGGCCGATGTGATAGAACGCCTCGAGGGCCAGACCGCCGCCGTTATAATAGGAGTAGCGGCCTGCGTAGTTGTAGGCGAGGATGTGGGACACCATCGGCCAGAGCAGGATGACCATCGCCACGACGGACGCAAGGCCGAAGAGGACGAGGTTTTTGATTCGAACAAGGGCGGCGCTTTTTTCGCCGCCCTTCGTCAACCGCACACAGCCCGCGATGAGCAGCAGCGCGTAAGCGAAGTAGTAGCCCACCACAAAGTAGAGGAACCACCGGCGGGCGAGGATGATGGCGGCAGTGGCCAGGAAGATGAGGCCGAACCGCACTGGCTCCAGCTTGTCGAATCGGAGATCCAGCGTCAGTAGAAGAATCGCAAACGCGAAGATGAGTCCGAACCAGTCCGGCTGGGCCAGCACCGCGCTCATCCGCAGGAAGGGATAAGCCGCCGTGAGCGTCATCCCGAAGAGAAAATAGTATATCCGGTTCTTCACATTCAGGATCTGCCCGACCTTGACGACGAGGCCCGCCAGCAGCACCAGCAGGGTCGGCAGGATGCAGAACACCTGACTGAAGGAATAGGCGTCGCCGGTGTGGCTCGTGAGGCAGAATGGAAACTCGGTGAAGAGGGTGATGAAATTGGTGTAGTCGTCGGCCATGGAGCCGAAGATGTATGCGAGGCCCGCGCCTGCACTCTGGGCAAAGGCGGCTTCGGCGTCGTACTGCTTGAGCAGGTAGTTGGCGTAATCCCAGACGTATACAAAGTTCCGGCTCGATAATGTCCAGTAAAAATAGGCGACAGCCACAGCCCAGATGCCGAAGACGACGGCTTTGTGGAAGAAGTCCAGCTCTGCACCTGCCACACGGAGAGCGCAGAGGGCCAGAACAAAGAGCCCCACGCTGGCCCAGAGACTGAGCAGCGGGAAAAAGAAGGCGCTGGCCGGTGCAAGCAGCCCCAGAAGAGCCAGCAGCACCGCACAGCCGCCCAGACCGACTCCCGCCCATTGCAGAGGCGAGAGCCGGCGAACAGCAGCAGATGGCATAGAAGGATGATCCCTTTCATTTAACTTCCGGAAAATGCAAAACACAACTTTCCATCTAACAGTATAACGGCTCCGTCAAGGCTTGTCCAGCCGCAGACCGCGCCAGAACGCAGAATATCCCGCTGCGTTTTCAGCAGACGGGATATTCTGAAACAAATATTACTTTTTGGAGTTGCATGCAGCGGCATCCGCCCTGGTGTTCTGGGTGCGGGCTGCCTTGCGGCGTGCGGCAGCGGCCCGGCGGGCGCTGGCCTGTGCAGCCTCGGGGCGGGGCGCTTCGGGGGTGAGCTTGAACATCCGGCTGCCCATGGCGGGCAGGTCCACGGTGAGGGTGTAGTCCCGGCCATAGACGCCGCCGTCCGAGGTATGGAGGGCTTTGGGCTTCGATTTGTCCGTGCCGCCCCAGCAGGGGGCCTCAGTGTTCAGAAGTTCTTCGGCCCCGGCGGGGAAGCTCAGGTAGAGCGGGAACTTTTTGTGGGCAGTGTTCTGGGTGTTCATGACGCAGAGGATGGTCTGTCCCGCACCCTTGCGCAGCCATGCGTATACGCCCTCATCCCGGCTCTCGCTGGCCACCCACTCGAAGCAGCGAGGGTCATACTCGCCCGCGTAGAGGGCGGGCTGGGTGGCGTAAAGGCGGCTCAGAGCACCGAAATATTTCTGGAACGCATCGTGGAAGGGGTACTTGAGCAGGTCCCAGTCCAGCTCCCGCTTTTCGTCCCACTCCCGGAAATGCCCCAGCTCGTTGCCCATAAAGTTCAGCTTTTTGCCCGGGTGCGCATACATATAAAAATAGAGGGTGCGCAGCTGGGCGCATTTTTCTTCGTAGGTACCCCAGAGCTTGTCGATGATGTTTTTTTTGCCGTGGACGACCTCGTCATGGCTCAGCGCCAGCAGGTAAAGCTCGTTGTAGAAATAGTGCATACTGAAAATGATCTTCCCGTATGCGTCGGGCCGCTGGCCGAAGGGGGTGGCGAAGTAGTCCAGCGTATCGTGCATCCAGCCCATGTCCCACTTGTAGTCGAAGCCGATGCCGTCGTAGCGGGTGGGGGCCGTGACTTTGAGGAAGTTGGTGGAATCTTCGGCCATGTAAACGCCGGTGGGCCAGCGCTCGTTCAGGCCGTGGTTGAGGTTCCGCAGGAAGGTGACGGCACCCTCGTTGACGCCCCGGGCAGGGTCGCCCTGCCAGTAGAGGGCGCGGGAGATGGCGTCCATCCGGATGCCGTCGCAGTGGTAGACCTCCATCCAGAGGGCGGCGGCGCTGTTCAGGAAGCTGCACACCTCCCGGCGGTAGTAGTTGAAGTTGCAGGTACCCCACTCGCTGTGGCCCACGTCGCTGTCGTATTCGTAGAGGTGGGTGCCGTCAAAGTTGGCCAGTGCGTCGGCGTTGGCCGCAAAGTGGACGGGGACAAAGTCCATGATGACGCCGATGCCCATCCGGTGGCAGGCGTTGACAAAGGAGGCAAACTGGGCGGGGGTGCCGTATCGGCTGGTGACGGCGAAGTAGCCGGTGGTCTGGTAGCCCCAGCTGCCGTCGAAGGGGTGTTCTGCCAGCGGCAGAAGCTCTACATGGGTGAAGTGGTGTTCCAGCAGCCAGGGGATGAGCTCCCGGGCCAGCTCTTCGTAATCGTACCAGCCGTCCGAGCCGTCGGGCTGGGTGGAGTTGGGCTTATGCTTCCAGCTGCCGGCATGGAGTTCGTAGATGTTCATGGGCAGATTACGGCATTTATCCCGCCGCTCCATCCATGCGCTGTCGTCGAAGGAAAAGTCCAGTTTGGTCAGGCGGCTGGCATTGGCGGGGCGGACTTCGGACGCGAAAGCGTAGGGGTCGGCCCGCATGACCACGCTGCCGTCGGCCCCGTGGATGCGGTATTTGTAGAGCTCCCCCTCGCACAGCCCGGAGACAAAGCCGCTCCACACGCCGGTGTCGGCTTTCTGGAGCGGGATGCCTGCGCCCCAGCCGTCAAAGCCGCCGCAGACCTCCACGGCAGCGGCACCGGGAGCCCAGACCGCGAAGCGCCAGCCCTCTTCGCCGTGGTCACCCTGCCAGGGGTGTGCGCCGAGGATGCGGTAGGCGTCGAAGCAGTCGCCGTTGAAGAAGGATTTGGGGATGGAGGGAAGATTCATACGAAAGACTCCTTTTATCGCAATTTTTACAGAGAACGCATACTATAGAATATGTAAAATGAGAAATATACAACACTTTTACCACACTTTTGTCGGAAAATGTGCTATACTGAATAAGACACAGATGCACTTTTGTCGGAAAAGTGCTCTGCTGTAACTTTTTGAAAACAGGAGCGGTACAGACAATGGCTTGGTATGACAATGCGGTATTCTATCACATCTATCCTCTGGGATTGTGCGGCTGCGCGCATGAAAACGACGGACAGCCTGTCCCCGGGGCTTTCAAAAAGCTGGATGCGTGGGCAGAACACGCGGCAAAGCTTGGCTGTACGGCGATCTATATCGGCCCGCTGTTCGAGAGCGGTTCTCACGGCTATGACACCATCGACTACCGTCTGGTAGACCGGCGTCTCGGCACCAATGAGGAATTCAAGCAGTTTGTCGCCGCCTGCCATGAGCGGGGCCAGAAGGTCATCGTGGACGGCGTGTTCAACCATGTGGGCCGCGATTTCTTCGCGTTCCAGGAGCTGAAGGAGCACCGCGAGAACGCCCGCTACCGCGACTGGTTCTGCGACGTGAATTTCTGGGGCAACAACGAGTACAACGACGGCTTCTCCTACGGCAACTGGGGCGGCTTCAACCTGCTGGTCAAGCTGAACCAGCGCAACCCCGAGGTGCAGAACTACCACTTCGACACCATCCGCTTCTGGGTGGATGAATTTGATATTGACGGCATCCGTCTGGACGCTGCCGACGTGCTGGACTTCGATTTCATGAGGGGCCTGCGCCGCGTTGCCAACGAGGTGAAGCCTGAGTTCTGGCTGATGGGCGAGGTCATCCACGGCGACTACAGCCGCTGGGCAAACCCCGAGATGCTCCACTCCGTCACCAACTACGAACTGCATAAGGGTCTGTGGAGCGGCCACAACGACCACAACTATTTCGAGATCGCCCATACCATGCGGCGTCTGCAGGGCCTCTGCCACGATACCCGGCTCTATAACTTCTCGGATAACCACGATGTGGAGCGGCTGCCCAATAAACTGCGCAACCGCGAGCACATCCGGCATATTGCTCTTCTAGTATATACGCTTTGGGGCATTCCGTCCATCTATTATGGCTCGGAATTTGGCATCGAGGGCAAAAAAGAGTGGGGCAGCGACTGGCCGCTCCGCCCCTGCCTCGAGCTGGCCGACTACACCGACGCCGAGAAGACGAACCCTGTCACCAGCATCTATGCCGCACTGGGCAGGCTGAAAGCGGAGTGTCCCGAGCTGAGCTGGGGCGAGTTCAAGGAGCTGACGCTGACCACCCAGAGCTACGCCTACGCCCGGGTGCTGGGCGGCAAGGCTGTCGTGGCGGTGTACAATAACGGTGACAGCCCGGTCTCGATGGAATTCCAGCTGCCGGTGGAGGCTTCGGGTGTCGAAGACCTGCTGGCCGACTGTGTGGGCAGTCAGCCCATCCTGACGCAGGTGGAGTGGGGTAAGCTGAAAGTCCAGCTGCCCTCCAACTACGCCACCCTGCTGCGGCTGATAGGATAAAAAGGGGGAGTGCAGAAGATGAATGCTGCGCAGCGCAGAAAAGTGATCTTAGAGCGGCTGACGGGGGCCAATGCACCGCTGAGTGCCAGTGTACTGGCCGGGGAACTGGGGGTCTCGCGGCAGATCGTGGTGGGTGACGTGGCCCTGCTGCGGGCGTCGGGGGCGCAGATCGATGCAACGCCCCGGGGCTATCAGCTCCACCCGGCGGCGCGGGGCTATACGGGCATCCTCGCCTGTGTCCACAGCACCGCCGACCAGATGCGGGAGGAGCTGTATACCGTGGTGGACCAGGGCGGCATCGTGGTGGATGTGGCCGTGGAGAACCCGCTTTACGGCGAGCTGCGCGGCAACCTCAACCTCGCCAGCCGGTACGACGTGGACCATTTTATCCAGCAGGCGGCGGATACGCCCGAGTGCCTGCTGAGCCGGATGACCGGCGGTGTGCATCTGCACACCTTGAGCTGCCCCACGCCGGAGGCGTTCTGCCGCATCGAAGCGGTACTGGACGCCAAGGGCCTGCTCTATAAAAAAGAAGAATAAGGGTACTGCTTTCATTGTAAAAAATCCACGGGGTCTTGTCCATCGACGAAAGACGAAAACCGTTGGATAATCAACTAAAACACGGAAGAGGTGGATTTTGTGGACATCCGTATCGCCCGTACCGACCGCGCCATCGAACAGGCTTTCATGGAACTGCGGGAGAAGAACCCCTTGGAAAAAATCAAGATAAAAGATCTATGTGCGATGGCCTGCATCAACAAATCGACGTTCTATGCCCACTATGAGGACATCTACGCGCTGGCCAATGCACTGGAAAACAAGCTCATCGAGTCTATCCTGGCCAGCGTACCCCGCACCAACGACAGCGTGGCACTGCATCAGGCAGAGACGCTGACGCGGGAGCTGTTCCATGCCTTCATGCAGAACCAGCGGGCCGTGAACATCCTCTTTTCGGGCAGTCGGCAGGGCATCTTCGCCAACAGCATCGAGAAGGGCCTGCGCCAGCGCTTTGAGGAAGCTGACCCGACCTTCGCGGCTGATTTGAACCGGGGCATCCTGCTCTCGTTCTGCGTGCAGGGCTGCTTCTACGCCTTTGCCAACAACAGCAGCCGGATGGACGAGGGCAAGCTGGTGGAGCTGCTGGGAGCCATCGCCAAGGCGGCGCAGAGCATCGAGTTTTAAGAAGCAAAAAATGGCTCCGGCAGATGCCGGAGCCATTTTTTACGATGCAAAGTTATTTAGAGTAAAGCTCAATGATATTCAGCAGGATCTCGGTGGCCTTGTCCATCCGCTCGACGGTGGTGCATTCGCAGACGCCGTGGAAGTTGAAGCCGCCGGTGCCGAGGTTGGGGCAGGGCAGACCCTTCCAGCTCAGAACAGCGCCGTCAGTGCCGCCGCGGACGGGGATCTCTTCCGGGGTCAGACCGGCCTTCTCGATGGCCTTGCGGGCCGTCTCCACAAGGTGGAAGTGGGGCTTGATCTTCTCCAGCATATTGCGGTAGCTGTCCTTGATCTCGACTTCCACCGTGCCGGGGCCGTACTTGCCGTTGAGGTAGCAGGCGATGTGGAGAAGGTTGTCCTTCTTGAACTGCAGCTTGCTGGCGTCGTGGTCGCGGAGGATGTAGCCCAGCTTTGCCTCGGTGACGTCGCCGTACATCTGGCACAGATGGTAGAAGCCCTGATAGCCCTCGGTGGTCTCGGGGCGGGCCATGACGGGCAGGGCCATGTGGAATTCCATTGCCACGTTGGAGGCGTTGATCATGGCATCCTTGGCGCTGCCGGGGTGGACGGAGAAGCCGTGGATGGTGACAGTGGCAGATGCGGCGTTGAAGTTCTCGTACTCGATGCCGCCCACGTCGCCGCCATCGACGGTGTAGGCGAAGTCTGCGCCGAAGCCCGGGATGTCGAAGAGAGAAGCGCCCTCGCCGATCTCCTCATCGGGGGTAAAGGCGATGCAGAGCTTGCCGTGGGGCAGCTTCTTTTTGATAAGGGTCTCGGCGGCGGTCAGGATCTCAGCAACGCCGGATTTATCGTCAGCGCCCAGCAGGGTGGTGCCGTCGGTGGTGATGAGGGTCTCGCCCTTCAGTTCCTTCAGGAAGGGGAAGGTGGCGGTCTTCATGACCATGCCGGTGCCGGGCAGGGTGACGTCGCCGCCGTCGTAGTTCTCGTGGAGGATGGGCTTGACGTTCTCGCCGGAAGCGTCGGGGGCGGTGTCCATGTGGGCGATGAGACCCAGTGCGGGCTTCTTCTCGCAGCCCTTGGTGGCGGGGATGCTGCCGTAGACGTAGCAGTGCTCGTCCACAAAGGCGTCCTCAATGCCGATGGACTTCATCTCTTCCACCAGCAGGTGGGCGAGGTCAAATTCCCGTGCGGCAGAAGGATGGGTGCCGGACTCGGGGTCCGAGGTGGTGTATACTTTGGCATATTTCAGCAGTCGCTCGTAAGCACGCATAAGTAAGGCTCCTTTGCTTTTTTCTTTATGATACCCTTTTTGAGGGCTTTTTACAAGGGGAGAGTGCTCTTCCATTAAGCTAAGTTCTCTTTTGCGCACCAAAAGAGAACCAGAAAAGTGCCCGCTACTTTCGAGGCGCGGGAGGCACGAACTAGGG
>ENA-UPTB01002051-UPTB01002051.1-human-gut-metagenome-genome-assembly--contig:-NODE-2051-length-15049-cov-3.239380_pt1 | contig 15049 bp, 9 predicted proteins | sample MGYA00250046_ERZ773369 | MGnify/ENA primary metagenome ERZ773369 (study PRJEB29103, sample SAMN06111938) | human gut metagenome | biome: human gut; feature: ankylosing spondylitis patient; material...
GGAGTAGCGGACAAGAAATTCTTCTTGTTCCGTATTGCGAAACTATATGCCTATCCCCAATAAATTGCTACTGATCCACTTTACCTACTGTTTACGGCCAAAGCTCCATAGAAAAAGACCGTGATGCGTTCCGTCGCGAAGCCGACCGGTTCTTGTCGGCCATGCCCGACGGGTTACAGGAACAACAGACCCAAGCCATACTGCAAGCCATACAAGGCGACACCGTACCCCTCACTCGCATCCGGGCATCACGTAATATTCCTACACCTTTACCAACCGACGTGAATGCCATCTATATCACTCCGGCTCTGCGTCTGTACACTCCCGTAAAAAAGAATCAAAGTCCTCTGCCCCTCCTCATTTACCTGCATGGAGGAGGATGGACATTCGGAAGCATTAACAGTTGCGCCCGGTTTTGCCAGACATTAGCCGCCACGGGCAATGTCATCGTGTTGGCAGTAGACTATCGTCTGGCTCCCGAGCATCCGTTTCCGGACGGACTGGAGGACTGTATACGTGCCGTAAAATTGGCTCGCAAAAAAGCTTTGGAATGGGGCAGCTCACCGGAACTCATTTCCGTCGGAGGAGACAGTTCGGGAGGCAACTTAGCCTTGTCCGTCTGTCTGCATAACCTGCAAAACGGGATGCCGCCCCTCCGCTCTCTCCTGCTTTTCTACCCAGTGGTATCTGCTTGGAACGATGCATCGCCTTCTTGGAAAACCTATCAAAAGGGAGCGGCATTAGACGGTTCGTTGATGGAGGCCTTCAATCAAGCCTACACGCGCGGTCAGGCCAAACATCCTTTCATATCTCCCTCCCTTTGCCCGGACAGCCTGCTCTCACGTCTGCCCCAACTGCTTCTCGTGGCTGCCGAACGCGACATCTTATGCGACCAAGGGAAAGAATTCACCGACCACGTGAAACGCCTCGGCGTGACAGCGCACCGTGAAGTATTGCCAGGCACTGTCCATCTGTTCATCACCGTACCGGGGCAGGATACAGCTTTCCGACATGCCGTGTCTTTGGCTGAAGATTTCCTTCGGCCTTAACGGATTCCCGTTTAAAGATATTTAGTAAATATACTTATTATAAGTTATTCCTGCGTAACGGAATGACTTATATCCGAACAATACACCCGATACACAACAAAATATACCGATATTTAAGTATTGACGAACATTCTCGAATGGGATAATTTTGTAACCTCAAAAATTAAACGTCATGTTACAAGGAAAAAATCCCATTCTCGGCATCATCCTACTCTTTTTCTTCTCTCTCCCGTCTTTTGCTCAAAATGCTTCAAATATATTGGAAGGAACCGTGCGCGACATAAAGGGAAAACCCATAGAGTTAGCTACGGTAAGCCTGAACAACGTCATAGGTTCCCATACCGACCGGAACGGACACTATAAGCTGACCCGACTGAAAGAAGGTACCTACCAGTACCGTGTTTCCTTTGTAGGTTATGAAACGGTGACGGGCACGGTGCATATCCAATCCTCAAAAACAAGACTGGATGTCACACTCAAAGAGCTGAGCCTCAACCTTAAGAATGTAACAGTGACGGCACGGCAAGAACAAATGGGCTCTAAATCGCTTATCGGAGAGGACGCCATACGCCACGTACAACCCAAAAGCCTGAACGATTTGTTGCAGCTCGTACCGGGCAACCTGATTGAAAATCCGAACTTGAACAATCTGGGGCAGGCACACATACGCGAAATAGAAGATGACGACAACAATGCCTTAGGCACCTTGGTGGTAGTAGATGGCACCCCTTTAAGCAACGAATCGAACCTGCAAGTGGTATCGCCCAGCAAATTCGGCGCCAATTCCGGCATGCAAAGCGACGGGATGAGCGAACAGACGACAGCCGGAAGAGGCGTGGACCTACGCACCGTCAGTGCCGGAAATATAGAATCGATGGAAGTGATACGCGGTATCCCCTCTGTGGAATACGGTAATCTGACGTCGGGCGTAGTGGTAGTCAAAACCAAGGCGGGACACACGCCTTGGGAAGCCAAGTTCCAAACGGATCCAAACTCCAAACAAGTCTTCGCCGGCAAGGGATTCAACCTCAAAAGGGGCGGAGCTGCAAACTTCAGCGTAGACTGGTCGCAGTCGTGGGCCGATACGCGCAAGCACTACATGGGATACGACCGCATCACGGCCTCAGCCGGATACTCCGCCCAATTCGGGCCGCTTTCCTTTAACGTAAAAGGAGCCTTTTACTCTAACGTGAACAACCGTAAAGACGATCCCCAGTTCGAGGAACAACAAATACATTACAAAAACACCAACGTGGGCGGACGGCTTTCCGTGAACGGACGTTACAAGCCTGCCGGAGGCTTTCTCTCTTCGCTGGACTATAATCTCTCAGCTCAAATGTCACGCACAGTAGACAGTCACGACAATTGGGTGAACAATCCCGACGGACTGGTCACGACAGCCCGCGAACCGGGTGTACACGTAGCTCAGATACGTAATGTGGGCTACACATCGGCTTACCGCATCGAGGGCATCCCCGTCAACCTGTATGCCCAAGCTGTGGCAAACAAATACTTGCAAATCTCGGAAAACGACTATGCCAACCTGAAACTCGGCGCAGAATACACTTACGATGCCAACCGGGGTGAAGGATTCACTTACGACGAAAATAACCCGCCGCAGGCTCAAGGGGCACAGACTCTCCGTCCACGGAGCTACAAGGACATACCTGCCCAAAGCACCTTGTCGGGTTTTGCCAGCAGCCGTCTGCGTAAGGGGTTGGGCTCCATGGGGCTTATGCTGGAAGCCGGAGTACGCGTCAGCAACATGTTTGTAGACCGGAAACAAAGCGGAGGTATCAGCCACTTCCTCGTAGCCGAGCCTCGTGTCAACGCCACGCTAAACCTGTTGGACAGCCGGAACAATCCTGTTTTCGACCTGCTGGCCCTGACCGGAGGTTTCGGCATCTCCAACAAGATGCCCACACTGATGTACCTCTATCCCGACTATGCCTATTTCGACAATGCCAGCCTGTCTAAATACGGGACGGAAACAAAGGACCGTTTGGGATTGATCACGACGGACGTAGTAAAGAATACGGCTAATCCCGACCTGCGCCCGGCACGCTCCACGAAATGGGAAGCGGGCCTGTCTTTCCGCATCAATAGGATAAAGGGTTTTGCCACCTTCTTCCATGAATCCCACCGGCACGAACTGGGCTTTACGTCGCAACTCATCTGGCAAAACTATGACAAGTACACCGTACCGGCCACGGCTACCGACCCCGTATTCGATGCCGCAAGCGGCGACGTGACTTACCGCGTGGATGGGACGGAGCATACAGCCCTGCGGACGAAGACCACCGAAATGTACACCTGGAGCCGGGCGGCCAACAGCACGACGACGCACAAGCACGGCATCGAGTACGGACTGGACTTCGGTGAAATCAAGCCCTTGCACACCTCGCTGAACATCAGCGGGGCATGGTTCCATATCAAGCGCAAAAATGAGAACATGCCCCTGAACTATATCTATTCTTCGTTCGACTACGTAGGCGTGCTCCCTTCGGGCGGAGGGAACCTGCGAGACCGGTTCAATTCCACGTTCCGGCTCATCACCCACATCCCGGCCATCAAAATGGTATTCACCACATCGGTACAGGTCGTATGGTACGAAAGCACCCAAACCATCTACGAAGACGAGAACGGAAACAGCCGCTACTATCTCAAGTCTTACGAAGACAAGGATTACCTGGTAGTCGACCCCATGGGATACTACGACAAGCAGGGCCACTACACGGCATGGAGCCCGGCCGATGCCGACGATGCGGACAAATCGCGCATCATGTACCGCACACAACCTTACTTGTACGAAAAGGATGTCATCAAGCCATGGGCGTTGCTGAGTTTCCGTTTTACCAAAGAAATAGGCCGTGTGGCCGAACTGTCCGTCATCGCCAACAACTTCACCAATACCAAGAAGTGGCACACCAACCCGCACAGCCTGGCCAAAACGCAACTATACCCGGACATGTACTTCGGAGCGGAACTGAAGCTGAAACTTTGAGAACACACCTATATATAAACATTTAACAAACAGAAAACATGAGAAAGAAGTTTCTTAAAAATGGCGTCATAGCCATGATGGCCGTATGCGGCCTTGCCTTCGTGTCTTGTAGCGAAGATAACGATGAGGGTATGAAGAGTTACAAACTGACGGTCAGCTATTCCCTTCCGTCGGACGTGGAAGCGTCTAACGTGGAAGAGCTTAAGCTCATTTTGGGTTCGACTGCCAAAAACGACACGTTGTCCTTGGACGCTAACTCGAAAGAGATAGAACTTCCGCAGGGACAGTACAAAGTGACGGTCACCGGCAAGGTGGCGGATGAAGCCAAGGCCTACCTCAGCGGCAGCACGTCGGTGGACCTTTATGCCAATACCCCGGTGACGGTCAATCTACAGAAAGTCATGCAGTCTTCCTTGATTTTCAAAACGATTCATAACTCTGGCAGTAAACAATATTACATGCACGAGAGTTATTTCGAAATCGTCAACAACTCAGACGAAGTACAGTATCTGGACAATCTCATTCTGACCGCACCTACCGGCAACCAACAAACAGCGAATGCATGGCAGGCTAACGGCTACGAAGACCTCTACGCCTGCGGACAAGGTTCCGTAGTGGCATTCCCCGGAAACGGGCACGACTATCCCCTCCAGCCGGGTAAGAGCGTCCTGATTGCCAACGATGCCACGAACCACAAACTGGCATATGGCGAGGATGCGTCGCAAGCGGCAGACTACGCAAGCTGCCCGGACTTGAGCAATGCCGATTGGGAAATTTATCTGAATTATAATGCTAACGATGTGGATTACGCTGCTCCCAACTTGAAAACAATCTTCTACAACAACCAATATATGTTTGCCTTCGGTCTGGGCGTATCGGGACGGTCTTACGTACTGGCCAAGTTACCGGAAGGCATGACGCCGGAAGTTTATGCGGCATTGGAGTCGAGCGTAATGTACGAACCGGGAACCTCTTCCACTTGTATGGTTTATCTGTTCATCCCAAGCATATATGTGCTTGACGCAGGAGACATATACGATCCGGAAACAGAGAACCACTACCCCACGTTCTTGCCGCAAGATGATGCCACCGGTGTGAAAGGCAATCCGATGTATTCGGCAAAATGTATCCGCCGAAAAGTGACTAAAATCGAAAACGGACGGCCTTACTATCAGGACACCAACAATTCTGCCGCCGATTTCCTGCGCGACCAACCGTTGACTCCGGGTGAGACTCCTACAAGTGTTGATGAATAATTATGAAAACTGACAGGGACGGGAGCAAATCCCATCCCTGTTTTAATCCGAAAAGAAAATGAAACGTTACGTCCTGTTACTGTCGTTGAGTTTGGGTTCTCTTGTCCAAATGCATGCGCAATCTTTAGAAGAGTGCCGAAGCGAATGGAATGAAAGTTCGGCTAATGTGTCGGACAATATCCGGTATACCAGTCTGAACCCCTCGCGCATCTCTTTCAATTCCTACAAAAACAAGGGTGTGGCCAAACTGGACTATACGATTGGACGTGGAAGTTACCGACCGGTGGATGAAGGCAGACAATCGAATCATCTCAAGTTTTATATGGGGGGAATTAAAAATCTGGGCAAGGTAGACGTGTCGGGCTTCATCAGTTACCGCAATTTACAAGAGAAAGACAAGAAGTGGAACTCCACCCTTTTTCTCAACCCCGATAACCCATTTGTGCTTTGCGATTCAGTGGCAAGCGACGCTACCACGGAATCTTTTGAAATGGGCATGACGGCCTCTTATGCATGGAATGAATCCTGGAAAGGGGGAATCTCTATCGGATTGACATTAGGAAGCCTGTCCGACCAGACAGACCCTCGCCCCAAAACCAATACCACCGTCCTGCCTATTTACGCAGGAGCGGAGCATCGGTTGAACTCCCAATGGGCACTGGGTGCTACGGCCGGCATTTCCTTTTATAATTCGGACATCGCCTATACGTTGGTCAATCCACTCAACAGCCACCGCTATTTCCTTATGAAAGGCATGGGGGACTATTACCGAATCTCGTCGAACGATGTGTCGGGCTACCAACGCGCATATAAGGGACTGAATTATACCGGTGCCTTGCAACTTGTATGGGAACCGGAACACAAAAAACACGGGAATTTCACGGAAGTCCGTTATACGCATGTTTCGGAAGAAGCTACAGACGGAGGTTCTTCCTATAAATTTTACGGAGGAGACTACACTTCGGATGAATGGATGCTTCAGAACCGTTTCCTTCTCTCCCCTCACCGTCAGACACGTCACCATCTGGTATTGACGGCATCCTACCATTCCGGAAAAGGTATATGGCGGGACCAGAAAATGATGACAGACACCGAACACGGAAATCTGGTATATTACGAGACGCTCAGCAAATATAAAATTCAGGACGACCGGCGAATGACCGCCGGACTGGAATATCGCTTCGAACGATTGAAAGATGACAAACAGGATTTTTTCGTAGACGCTTTGGCCGCATTCACATCATCTGCCTACAATCACCAGTTGTCCACCGGAAAAGCCAAACAAACATCTACCTTACTAACCACACAACTGTCTGCAGGCAAGTTCCTGAACATCAAATCCGCAGGTTTGGACCTGTCTGTCCATGGCGGTTACCGTATACCGTTGAGCCGCACTTACGGCAATGGAAACACCAGAACGGCCGATGAAGACATTTCTGCCGTATACACCCGTCCCCAATTCGAGTATGCCGCTTCCGGACACGCCTTGATAGGGGCTTTGGCACAAGTAGCTATCCCCCTTCCTAAGAAAATAACTTTAGGCATTTATATATCCACGGATTTCATGTTTTATACGGACAAGAATGAATATGATGATATTTTCGACGGTACGAACCGTTCGCTTTCTACCGCAGGAGTATATTTGCAATTTTAAGGATTAGTTTTATGAGAAAAAGAAACATCTACTCTATTATCAGCCTGTGGTGCGTGCTATTCTTTTGCCCTACACTGCACGCCGAACGAAAAGGCTTTGCCGTCGTCATCGACTCCATCAGCTACCAACAGGCTCAACACGAACTGGCTGAATACATCCGGGCATTGGAATCCAAACAACATTTCAAAGTCTATACTGTAGTCGACCGGTGGGGGGTACCGGATTCTATCCGTGCTACTCTCAAAGGTCTGCACGCCCGGCCTCACGAAGCCATCATAGGTGCCGTATTTATCGGTGACATCCCCATTCCCATGATTCGCGACGCACAGCATCTTTGCAGTGCGTTCAAGATGAGCCAGAAAATGCCTTGGCAAGAATCCTCTGTCCCGTCAGACCGTTATTATGACGACTTCTCGTTGCAATTCGACTTTCTGAAACGCGACAGTACAGCTACATATTATTACTATTCATTATAGGCACGGGGAAGTCAGCAAGTACACCCCGATTTGTTTTCCGGACGCATCCGTCCCACCGACGGCGATATACCCGGTTCACGTTACACCAAGCTCAAAGCTTACTTGCAGAAAGCAACGGAAGCAAAATTGCATCCCGAACGTATGATGTCCGTCTTTGTCTATACAGGCAGCGGCAGTCTGTCAGAATCCAAAACGGCCCATATCGACGAAATGGCTTCCATGCATGCCCACTTCCCTTCGCTCGCACACCGTCCCAATGCCTACCGCTACATGGACTATTCCGACGAGAAACTCATCAAACAAAAATTGATGAACGCGCTCATGTCGCCGGACCTGAGCGTGGCTTTCATGCACCATCATGGCGATTACGACACACAGTACCTCAGTGCTTGGCCCAAACCCTCAACTGCGGAAGAAGCACGCGAGTACTTGCTGCATTGCTACCGCTCCTCCCTGAACCGTGCCCGGCATTTCGGATATGATACGGACAGTATCAGACGAAATTTACAAAGCCGCGACCAGTTGCCCGACGCTTGGATGGCGGAGCTGGACGACAGCGCTTTGGCAAAGGACGACTCTTTGGAAAGCGCCATGACCAACATTGTGCTGTCTGATTTCGCCCGCTACGCTTTCCGGCCGAATTGCAGAGTAGCCTTCTGGGACGCCTGTTACAACGGTTCCTGGCATCGTGAGAACTGCATTGCCAACGAATACATATTCCAACCGGGAAAAACAATCTGCGGACTGGGAGGTTCTGTCAACGTACTTCAGGACAAGTGGCCGGACCGCTTTGCCGGTCTGTTGGAACAGGGTGTTATGATCGGATTCCTGAACCAACTCAATCCCGATTTGGAAATGCACGTGGTAGGCGACCCCACTTTTGCATTCCTTCCGGAACAAGATCACTCTCTTAATGACCTCATCAGTTCCGGCAAGCAGAAAGATTGGAAAAGGTTGCTCCGCCACAGTCCCCATCCGGATATACAGGCATTGGCCTTGCACCAGTTACAAGAAAGCAAGGAACTCTCGGACCAACACCTGTTGAAATATCTGAAAACGTCACCCTACGAAAGTGTCCGCCTGGAAGCGTTCTTGCTCCTCCAACAACGGCATTCCGACGACTTTGTCTCAGCCATTGAAAACGCTGCAGACGACAATTTCGAATTGCTGCAGCGTTTTGCAGTCAATGCGCTTATCAAAAACGGTGATCCTCGTCTGGCAAATACGTTGGCCGGGAAACTCTGCGACGTAAATACATCGGCGCGAGTGGCATTCAATGCCCTGCAAGGCGCACAGTTCTTTTCCCGACAGAATCTGCTCCCCGCCGTAGAAGACAGACTCCGGCAAGTGGCTCCCTACGTGGTCCAACCCGAAACCTATGCCAAAGGCGTATTGAAAAACACCGAAAACTATGCCGGAAGATGGGACGAAGAGATTGAAAAGCTGTGTAAAGGAGAAATGTCGCACAAACGTGCTTTGACACAAATCAATTTCATGCGAATCTATTGCCCGCCTTACCTCTTGCCCCAAGTAGCCGGTTATGCCGCCACGCTAAAAGACGACGAACTGCTGTTACCGTTGCTCGAGGCTTTGGGATGGCACCGCCAGGCCTATACTTCGGCACAGGTACTCCCCGTCGTGGAAAAACTCATGAAAGACACTTCCCACTCGGAACAAGTGCGCCAAGAAGCTCTGAAAACCTACAAACGATTGAAATAACCCTCATAGAACAAGAAACATAATGAAAAAACTATTATTATCCGTCCTTACTTGTCTGGCTTTTACGGTTCAAATTGCGGCACGTAACGGATTTGCCATCGTCATCGACTCGGTGAGTTATCAGGAAGCACGGCCTGAAGTAGACGCTTATGCCCGCGCCATAGAGCGCCTGCATGGCCTTAAAGTATACACGGTCATCGACCGGTGGCAGGTGCCCGACTCCATCCGTGCCACCCTGAAACATTTGCACGAGCAGAAATCCGAACCTATAGTAGGGACTGTTTTCGTGGGCGACATCCCCATCGTCATGGTTCGCGACGCACAGCACCTGACCAGTGCCTTTAAGATGAACCAAAAGAATGACCGCCGCGAGTCGTCTGTCCCTTCAGACAGGTTCTACGATGACTTCGGCCTACAATTCGAGTTTCAGGGCAAGGACGAAGACAAGCCCTATTTTTATTATTCCCTCATTCCCCAAAGCAGCCAGAAAGTCTATCCGGACTTGTACAGCGGACGTATCCGGCCTACCGACACGCCCGAAAGCTCCCGCTACCAGAAGCTCAGGGAATATCTGACCAAGGCTGTAAGGGAGAAAGAAAGACAACGGGCGCTCGGACAACTGTTTTTCTTCAGCGGCCACGGGTATATCTCCGAATCCAAAACCGCCCGCATGGACGAGAAAGCGGCTTATTTCGAACATTTTCCCTCATTGGCCGGACGCACCAACCGCATCAGCTATATGGACCACACCGACCACAATCCGGTAAAAGAACATCTGATGAACGAAATGATGCGTACCGACCTGGACCTGGCCATCCTGCACCACCACGGCTATTTCGACACGGAATACCTGAACGGTACGGCTCCCATCCGCACGGTGCGCGAGGCTAAGGAGTTTATCATCCGCAACGTGAGGATGCACGTGGAGGAAGCCCGCGAAAGAGGACGTAATTACGACTCCCTGCGCGTGGTACTGGAGAAACGTTTCGACCTGCCGTCCACCTGGCTCGGCGACAACCCGCTGGCCGACAGCCTGCGCATTGCCGACTCTACTCTTGTAGCTAACGAAGACCTGCATCTGGAGGATTTCAAAATATTCGGCTATCGTCCCAATGTACCCGTCGTAGTGATTGATGCCTGCTTCTGCGGCTCCTTCCACCAGGATGACTGCATAGCGAACGAATACATCTTCCAGCCGGGCTCTACGGTGGCTGTCATAGCCAATACGGTCAATGCCTTGCAAGACAAATGGTACGATCGTTTCATCGGACTGACAGCCCAAGGCGGTTGCGTAGGAGACGTAGTACGCTTTTCCAATCTCCTGGAGTCCCATGTCATCGGCGATCCCACGTTCCGCTTTGCCCCCGTACCCGGAAGTGTGGATGTGGACGGCCTGCTGTTGCAAAATAAGGTTTCTTCTTGGAAAAAGCTGTTGAAAAGCCCTTTGCCGGACGTGCAGTCATTGGCCATCGAACAGTTGAGAAGAGCCGGTGCGCTCTCGTCGGCCGACCTGCTCCGCATCTATCGTGAATCTCCTTACGGCGTAGTCCGCTTAGAAGCGCTGATGGCCCTCTCTGCCACCCCCGACAACCATTTCATCACAGCCGTGACGGAAGCCTCGCAGGATGCCTACGAACTGGTACAGCGCCAAGCGATACGCTTCATCGCCAAAAACGGCGACCGGCGTCTTATTCCGGCCCTCATCCGGCTGTCTATCGCCAATAATACCAGCGACCGTTGCAACTTTAATGTCATGACGGCTCTCGCCTGCTTCCCCAAAGAAGACCTGCTCGCCGAATTCGACCGGCAGTTCGATGCGCCATCCGTACAATACCTCGACAAGAACAACCTCCGCGGTAAAATCAGAAATACCATAGCCCACAGTGCCGACCGTCTGACCACCGACATCGACAAGGTGGTAAAGGGCGAAGCCTCAGAAAAAGACCGGACCTTCACCATCCGTGCCCTGCGCAACACCTTGCCGCACCACAAAGTTCCGGAGTTGTTGGTTTACCTGCAGGACTGCGGAGACGGGAACACTCAAATCTTGCTGCTCGAAGCCTTAGGATGGCACACCGTTTCCTGCCATGCCGCCGACATCGCGGCGACAGCCTTGAAAATGAGTGAAGACGCATCGCTCCCCAATACCGTCCGACAGGAAGCCCTGAAAACCTACCGCCGCATCCATGAAAAGTAAACTCATACCTCTCTTATGCATAACCTTGCACCTATGCGCCCAAGGCGCATGGGCGCAAGTCCCCGACGGAAGCGACATGCACCTGCCGCGCACACCTTTCCGCCTGCAAAGCCGGGCAGAAGTACAGTTACCGCCTGCGGTGGACAATTCCACACGGAAATTCTTTCCACCCGTATTGGACCAGATGGGCGGTTCCTGCGCCCAGGCTTCCGGCATCGGTTACATGTTCACTTACGAAATCAACCGCCTGCTCGACCGCGACGCACATGCTTCTGCCGACCATCGCTTCAGCTATCAGTTTTCGTGGAACCTGCTCAATGACGGACAGGATCAAGGCGACTTTGTAGACCAGGGCCTCTACCTGTCTGAGCGTTACGGCATCATGACCGAACAGGACTACGGCATCTCCGGCACCTACCAATTCAAATGGGCCACGGGATATGACAAATACTACAAGGCCCTGCAATACCGCACGCAAGAGGTGCTGACGTTTGCCGACAGCATCCCCCTGATGAAACGCTGGCTCTACGATGCCGGCGACGGCAGCGCGGTGGGCGGTGTGCTCACCTTCTCGGCCATGAGCCGCGGATGGGATATCGACAACGACTACCAGGGTCCCTCACTCACCGGCTACCGCTCCTTGCTCAAAGGCCTTGCCACAGACGGGGCACACGCCCTCACCATAGCCGGATACGACGACACGGTCGTCTACACCGACGCGCAGGGGACACCGCACACGGGAGCCTTCATAGTGGTCAACTCCTGGGGCACCCATAGCCACGACCGCGGACGCTTCTATCTCCCCTATGACTTTTTCCGTGATGCCCGCGTGCCCGAACAGCAACTGGGCAGCACGGTGGAAGCCATCCGCGTGCGCCTCCACCGCCCCCTCGTAGTCTTCCGCCTCGCGCTCGACTTCTCTTCACGCAACGACCTCTCTTTCGGTCTGGCCACGGAAAGCGACGTAGACGAACGGGGCATCATCGGCTACCACACCTGCCGGGCTTTCTACAACCAAGGGGGAGACTACCCCATGCAGGGACAATACATGCCCGGAAACATCGAAATAGCCCTGGACCTGACCGAATACATGACGGAAGAAAGGCGCGGCGGCGAAACATTCTACCTCAATATCCTGCGTGGTTTCAGGGGCAAGGTGAAGGGCACGGGGCGCGTCACGGCCCTCTCCATCGTGGACTACCGTGGGGCGCAGCCCGTGGAATACCCCTACCGTGGCACCCTACCAGTGGAGCTGCGCGACGGCAGCAACCCTTTCAGCATCCGGGCCGCAGAAGACGCTCCCGTCTCCGCCTCAGCCTTTCGTTACACCGACGAGGCAGGCAACGTGACCGACCGTACCTTCCTCCTGCGCACGGCCGAAGGCCGGCAGGCCAAGATACGCTTCGCCAACCCCGACACCGGCAGCCAGACCATCACCCTGCGCTACCGAACAACGGAATAACCGGAATAACTTAAAAAGACAGAACGAATGAAAAAACAACTCGCACGCCTGGCGTGCCTCTCCCTTCTCGCGGCAGCCTGTTCCACCGAGCATCCCCTCGCCACCGGCGGCCCTGCGGCAGACCGCATGGCCGTCATCTCTAACGTAAAGGGCCAGTGGACTTACTTTTCGATGGTGACACATACCGTGGTAGGCACCTGTGCCGTGACCGACACCCTCGCCCAACAGGCCTACGCCGCACGCACGGACTGGGACATCGCCATCGCCGACGGGCGCATACGTACCAACAGCGGTACCTCGGGGCCTGGGGACGGAGGCATAGCCCCCTCGCCCTACGACTATGAACATACCGAGCCGGACATGCCGGACATTTTCCAAACCGATTCAATCCGGTAAATGGAGGACAGAAAAAGGGATTTATAAACAACTCGTATACAACGAGTTGAGAATAGGGAAAATTTGTGCGCCAAAACGAAAATCAATCTGCGGCAAACGAAAAATCAATCTCAAGAGATTGATTTTTCGTTTGCCGCAGGTGGCTGAATTGACTTCCTCCACCTTCTATTTTATCTGGTTTTACACGTTTTGAATCCAAGAGCAGACAAGCGTTACGTCCCGAGCATGGCTCCGGAACCGTATCGCCGCTTTCGAAATGTTCTAAAAAACATCAGGCCGCGTTCTTAATGAACGCGGCCTGACAATCTTTATCAAACGCTTATTAATTTACACCATCAATGCTGCTACCAAAGCCAAGATGGCATAAAATTCCGGAAGGGCGGCATAAATCATCGTATTGGTCTGCACGTCATGTCCTTGAGCAATGCCCACAATACCGTTCGCACAAATCTGCCCCTGACGGATGCCGGAAATCATACATACCAAACCGACTCCCAAACCGATACCTAACATCAACGGTCCCTCCGTCGTAAAATCACGCCCCATGGACATCAGGAAAGCCACGAAGCCGTAAAGTCCCTGCGTAGCCGGAAGGGCCGACAAAATCATATAACTTGCTGACTTGGAAGGGTCTTTCTTCAACGCACCTTCTGCCGCACTACCGGCGATAGTTGTACCGAAGCAACTGCCAATTCCTGCAAGGGCCAACATCAGGCCCAGACCGAGATAACCTAAAATTTCATTCATAATGTTTCTATTTTTATTTGTTTTTTAATTTGTTTATTTCTTTACTACTGTAAAAGGTTTATAGGCTTCGCCCTTACCTTCGTAACCGGAATTCTTGAAGTATTCCACAAATGTCAGACGGAGCGGGTGTACAAAGGCACTCAGACAAGACATGGCAATGTTCAGCGTATGCCCGAATATCAGTATCAGACCGCAGAACAGCCATCCCAGGGCCGGACCTGCAGCATCGTTCACCATGAAGGCAAGCTGGTTGAACACGCCTCCAAGCATACCGCCTGCCAAGCCGAGGGCATAGAGACGGATGTAGGAAAGTATATCGCCCATCAATCCGGTTGCCATGTTATAGGTATCCCATACTCCGGCACCGATGTTGACAAATACATTCCGGTGGATATTGTTCAGCAGGTAGATACCGATGGCGGAAACACCGCCAATCACGATAAATGCCCACGTAGACACGTCTTCCGAAATTATCTTGAAGAAGGAAAGTCCGCCGGTGCAGATAAATCCCACCACCAGCAACAGCCATCCCCAGGCACTGAGCGACTCCTTGAAGCCGAAACGAACGGTCTGTCCCACGGCCTTCACCGTCATGGCAATGCAGATGTGCACCGCACCGATAATCAACGCCAGCAGCATTTGCTTGTCATAGGTAGTCTCACCTATCTTACCCACAATCATGAATTCCTTCAGTTTGGCGGGTATCTCCAGGTCAAAGAGGCTTACACCGAAGAAGGTTCCCAATATGGCACCGATGACGGACGTAAATATACCCAACGTAATCACCAGGTTCATCATGCCTTTCATGGACTTGGACATCTTCCTTTTCAAAATGAACCCGAGTGCAATCAGTACCAGACCGTAGCCCGCATCTCCCATACAGAAAGCAAAGAAGAGCGAGAAGAATGGCGCAAGTATCGGTGTCGGGTCGAACTCGGCATATTCGGGCATACCGTACATTTTGGTAAGCACTTCGTACATGCGTGTATAGGCGTTGTTTTTCAGCTTGATGGGAGCATTGTCCTCGCGCTTGGCAGCCCTTATCTCATAATAAGTGCCGCTTTCATCGAGAAGTTTCCTCACATCCGC
>ENA-UPTB01002061-UPTB01002061.1-human-gut-metagenome-genome-assembly--contig:-NODE-2061-length-15007-cov-53.013597_pt1 | contig 15007 bp, 25 predicted proteins | sample MGYA00250046_ERZ773369 | MGnify/ENA primary metagenome ERZ773369 (study PRJEB29103, sample SAMN06111938) | human gut metagenome | biome: human gut; feature: ankylosing spondylitis patient; material...
CCCTGAATATAAAATCTCAGCATAAATTGAAAATAATGGTCAAAACATTTGGATATTAACATAGAAAGCGATTTGGGGTTAACACGGATTTCCCCCTTCACTTTAGGGAAAACCATACACAGGCATATAGTTTCCCCTTTGCGGCAGAGAGCAAGATTACGTATCTTTGCAGCAGAAAAACAAGTAATAACCCTCAAAAAAATCTGGATTATGAAACGTACATTATTAGCAATCGCAGCGGCAATCGTGATGATAACATCCGCGAACGCCCAGAGACTTACCAACATTCAGGCTGAAGCCAGCTTCATCACCGACAAGATGATGGTGGAACTGGGATTGAGCAAGGCTCACCGCAACAGCATCCTGAGCATAAACCTCTCATATCTCAACAGCATAAACAGCTATCGCGACATCGATGCCTATGGATGGCAATACCGCAACAAACAGCTAAGGCGTATAATGTCGCCAAAGCAATGGAGAAGGTTCTGCGAGTCGTATTACTTCTACCGTCCCATCAGTTGGCGTGACAGGGCATACGTACACAACATCTACGTGAAATATCCTAAACACGACTGCCGCCCTTGCCACCACCGTCCGCACTACTACGACAGGCACTGCAAGCACTATAAGCACGACAAACACTGGAAGCACCACAAGAAGCACGACAAGAAGCACGACAAGCACTATAAGAAATATGACAAACAGCACAAACACCACAAACACCACAAACACCACAAACACTACAAGGACAGAGATGATGACTGACACGACGGCAGCCACATAGTCCGAACATGAAAACCTATCAATGAATGAGCCATAACAAATAGCGATATAGGGAATCCGCAAAGATTATCCCATATCGCTATTTTCATATCATATTCAAAAATGCTGGATGTCTCTTTCAATCCTCATATCCGCACCAATAACTAACGATTTGTGCCAGACATGACATTTTCCCGAACTTATCAGGTGGAAATACACAAAATACAGAGGGAACTTACAACTTTTCTGAAAGTTATTTTCACTCACTCTTTCAAGAAAAACAAGTCTGTTCATCACATCAGACACTTAGATACGGACTTGTCGTAAGAATCATCAAATGGTAAAAGCCCGAAAAAGCGGTATAGGAATCTCATAAAAAATCCTTCAAGAGAGTCACAAGACAAATCGCATTCCTGACATAGTTTTAATTTGCAGTTTTTTCCATCATAACATATATCTTCTATTGAATCTGAAGCAAAACGACTTTTCGTTTCTGAAAGAAATGTTCTTAGCAAATCATATCCTTCTATAAAGTTTTTTTGTATTAGGTCGAATATAAGTTGAAACATCCATCTGATTAACATTTATTGTTTTGTATCATGCTTTAATTTATTTGCCATAAAATCCGTTTGGACTCATCTTTGCCCAACAAAGATACATTTCCTTGTAATTGTCCTATATAAATTCACGTATTACACGAATGTCTTTATCGGTAAGTATGCCACGTGCCATTACTATGGTATCACCATTGCCTTTTACAAAAAACTTCGCGGAACCTATTTCGGTCAGTTTCCTGTCACTGGCATGTACGTGCATAGCTTCAATGACGCAATGCGAAGTGAAGTAAAGAAAGTATCCAGAAACTTTGAAATCAAAATATTTAGGCATTCGACTACTCCATGTATTTCTGATTCTTCTTCCAATAGCCTTCAACGATACTTAATTCCACATCGTCCATTGTGGTTTCCAATACCTCACCTTTTGGAGACATAAGCAATACGTGATGTGGTTCTTTAAGGTCTAACACACGTATGTTGAAGTCGTCTGTCTTCGAAAATGCATAGCCGCAAACTATCATGTCTGCTGCGGAACTCACCTTTAATAAATCGTCATTGTTCATAGTCTCCGATTTTTACAGTTTGGATGTTTTTTAAGAAAGTCTCTGGCTTGATATAGAGGTTCTTGAGTATTGGCACCAAGTCAATATACTCTTCCGTTATGCCCATACCCTCATAGTCTGCCATAACTACTATATAGCCGTCATCCCACGATTTTACGTCCACATACTTTTTCAATATGCTTGGAGTGCGGAAACGAATGTTGTAGTCGGCATATCTGAATGAAGTCATGTCGCCTTGGTTTGACAACACAGCCTGTGTTGCAGTTTTTGCCGTATTCATAAATTCACCTCCTTAATCTTTTTGTTAGAATATAAAACTCTGTAGCAAAGATAATGCAAATTAAAGACAATACAAAATGTATTCGTTGATTTTTACTATCCATACATCATAATACGATATCATTACCACGCACAGGTAACATCATTACCACGCACAGGAAACATCGTTACCGCGTATCTGTAATGATGTTACCATGCCTTGGTAATAACCGTTATCTTTGGCATCAATCTGTTAATATTCGGTAGACAGCTGTAACTGGCGGTTTCTACCGACACATAAACGCAAAAGGGCTGGACTCCTTGCATGGGATCCAGCCCTTTCTGTTTTTGACTTAGCACCACGACGCTCATCGTAAATCCGAGCCAAATGAGGTACAGCGGTGAACACATAGCGGCTATGGTAGCATGAGAAAAGCGACAATGAATGTCCTCTTGCCAGAATGTATGGAAGTAATCGCCGTCACCGACATTAGTGCTATTCAACATGCTTTTTTATGTCTTTGTATGCTTCTTCGTTAGTCATAATGTTACTGATTTTAGTTATTCGGCGCAATGCCACAAGCAGATTCTCCAAGCAGTTCTCATCTTGAATCTTCACTTCTCGCGGCTTACATCCCTGTGCCTCGCCCACGATTCCGGCCTTTTCCAACTGGTCCATAAGTCTGACCGCACGGTCGTAGCCGATAGACAAGCGCCGTTGAATCAACGAGGCAAAGCCCGACCGCATTGTTACGATTATGCGTGCAGCTTCCTCGAACAGAGGGTCGAGCGAACTGCTGTCTATGACATTTTCTGAGTCAAGACTCATTTCTACATGCATATCCATCATTTGATTTTTCTCCATTGTTTTGTTTTTTTTTATAGAATATTCTTGTAATTATAGCATAAAAGCAATGCTCATGTCGTCCTTGCTGACTGTCCTGCTGTAATGAGAGAGCACATCCGGTAATTGTGTAGTAACTTTTTCTATACCATCATCGCAAACAGATTGGCTGGCTCCACTCGTTAGCTTTGTTGAGCACAACGCACCTGCCGTCACCGATCTGAAGTGTCCGAGTAGTGTGAAGCAAATTGTGAATTGCTCCACCGCTTGGTGCCGACAAAGTCTTTTATCTTGTTCTGGAGAATGTCATTGAATGTTATCTTCTTTGGCATATTGACTGTGAGTTATATCCTTTTTATCAAATACAATAATACATTTAAACAGATTGGGGAGGGTGAGCGAAATCTACTTGTTACATGGGAGCGTCTGAGTACCATGGATCGTCACACAAAATTCTTGAAGGAAGCGAACCTTGCCAGTCACGGATGGTGCCTGTAGCTTTGGAGATATCAATCCAGATGCTGACGGCTTCTTTTGACCTGTGTCTTTTGAACTTTTCCATATCCTCAGGACGAACAACAAGTGAACTTATCAAATGGCGTTCTCTTTCTTCATCTTCCTTGATGATAGTATCCTTGAAAGTGCTTAGTTTTTCCTTGGCTTCTGCTATGAGTTGCTTCACTTTTTCTTCGTCTATACCGTCTGGATAAAAAAAACCTAAACAATTCCTGATGGCATCTATATAGCCACAACCTTTTATCGCATAGTAAAGCTCGCGATAGTACACAAAGTCGTTCTGGCTATTATCCAACACACATGCAAAGATGCGCTCTTTCCATGTGTCGAATGCAGGTTCAGCGTAAGAACTATATTCTAAACTGTATTTATTTACCCAATTTCTATTATCACATATCAACACGACGTGCTTTCCTGAAGCAGCAAGCAGTTTCTCTGCCAGGAGAATCACATGGTCATATCCGTTTTGCAGCCCACTACCACTGTATAGAATGACGAACGCTTTCTGTGGAATGGATGTCAGCATAGGGATTTGCGCTTCCAAATCGGCTAAATTCTTTGAATTAAATCTAAGTGGTCTTACCATTCCTTTACCAAAGATATTTTCGCCTATTACGCATGTTAGCTTAATCTCCTCTTCTCTATCTTTCCATCCGCAAAATGCCACAAGTGGCTTTTTGCGTGGAAGCAGGAAGTACTCCTCAAGAACCATTTCGTGCTTATCATATGTGAAGACATGCAGCTCGTCTTCCGGCAAAAGACAGTTGATATGATTCTCTGTCATATCCTTGTCCTCCACAGCCACTTCTCCGTTCAGACATTTCTCCGAGAACTCGCGGAAGAAGTCTCTGTCGAGCAGTTTTGAGACTTTCAGCAACAAGTCGGTGTCGAGACTCGTCTTTCCGAATATCTCGTATGTGGCAGAGCTGGACTTGCACAAGTCTTTGGCAAAAGCCGTTACTGAAGGGTACTTTGCCTTTACTTCCTTCAGAATCTCTTGCCCTATATTATATTTCTCCATTGAATTGTATTATTATGTATGTTTATATTTCCAGTTCTCATTGGTCAGAACCATTTAAAATCCTTGTCAAACAAGTTGGATATTGGTTTGAATAGTCTGCACAGGATAAGTCCGACGACTATCAAGCCTATACGCACTAATGCAGAGCCGCTCATCGTCAATCCGAGCCATACGAGGTATAGCGGCGAGCACATAGCGGCTATGGTTATCAGCATCATTAGTGATGCGAGGAATGTTTTAATGCCCATATTTCAATTATTTTATGGTATAGTTGTACAATGGTCGCAGACTGTCACCGGCTATCTCGAAAGCCACAATGTCGTGAGCGTACTCGTTGCTTCCCACTTTAGCGGAGAGGAAGAACACGTAGGAGCGATTGCCGTACTCATCGTCAAGGCTCACTATCTTCTGCACTTCATGGTGGCTGTAATCATCATCAGGATGGGCGAGACGCAGTAAGGGTCTATGTTCTTCGTGCAGCTTGCCATCTTCTGATTTGAATTTCACCACACAATCTATATCGGGTGCGGTTCCGCCTTCGCCCGTATCATGCCAGATAGCTGTCACGAGACTGTCGTCAGAGACTATTGTATGGTAAATCTCGGTAGAGTCAGACTTACCATAGCTCTTATCGAGACTTGTATCGGAAGACTTGTTCAGACATGAAGAGCATATAGACAATGCCAACAAGGCTATGCTACAAAGCTGGAACATCCTTTTCCCATTCCTCATAGTTTCCATTAGACATATATTCCCGTTTTAATTTTTCGTCTTCAAAATCACTCGTAAACATACATTCTGCCAAAACCTCACCATTATCCTCTGCGTATTCGGGGTCGAACACAAGTCCTGGGAGAGTAAGCGGTTCTTCCTGTCCATATATGTACGAACCGATATAGACGTATTCTTTGGGAGGTTCTACCTTATCTTTATCTAAAAATACATCTCTTTCGCGTGCAAAATCAGAGTACTCGTCTTCGTATCCTTCGAAATCGTTTAGTTCCCACACAAAGCAAAGCTCGTACATCAACCATTCGAAGAAGAAACGTTCGTTGTTTGCTTCAACAAAGTGGCTATGCGTATCCTCTTGATAAAACATAGGATATAACTTCGGCTCAAACATCCAATTCTTACTTACTTCTTTGACAGTTTCCAGAATTTGCTCTTTAATGTGCTTGCTCCAAAGGCTGGCAACGCAATAGGCATTGTCTTTCTTTACTTTCAGATATATTTTCATGTTCTTTTCGTTTAGACCTTTATTCTGATGGAGGAAAAATCTGATTGATGACGATTTTATTGTTGTCGTCAAGATACACTCCGTCTATATCACAAGAAACAGAGACAAAATCATAATCGTCTCTATTACTTGAATAGCAACCCATTCTTTCCCAAAATTCCTCGTGGAAGGCTTTCATTATCTTCTCGTATAGGTCTGGGGCCTTCTCCTGCAACCAAGGGTCGAACTTCTCCCAATAGTCCTCTTCCTCCATGTCTTTGAGAATTGTATCTTGGGCTTCTTTCCATAATGCCAGCAACTTATCCGCTTCCTCGTCAGAGAATTTGACAGTAGCTCCGTTATTATCCCAATTTAAATATATTTCTGCATCAATCTCTTTCATTGTCAGTTATATTGTTTAGTTACTTTATGATTGATGACTTGCCAGCCACTCTTTTGCAAGAGTGGTGGCAAAGCCGTAGAAGTCTTTCTTGTGAGCATCTGACCGTAGCTCTTCGTTGTTTTGAAGATACTCCTGCAGTTGTTCTCTCAACTCTTGGTCCTCAGTCCTCTCAAGAACCACTCTGATGAGTGTAAGTGCACGGATGTCGCCCAAATCTTTACGTATCATATTCTTTAGTCGTTTTTAGTTGTTTTCTTTTTTGCGGATCTCTTGCAGAATAGCTTCGCGCATCCACCATACGGCATACGAGGCAAACTTGAAGCCACGCGACTTGTCGAACTTGTGGCTGGCACGTAACATTCCGTAACGACTGGCTGCAATGAGTTCTTCGTCAGAGAGTCCCTTGCCCACATACTGCCTTGCTACAGCCTTGACAAAGACAGAACCGAGTTCTGTCAACTCGTTCTCCGCATTGGAGTCGCCCTGCTGGATGAGGTCGATAAGACGCAAAGCCTCATCGTTGTCGATGATAGGCTTCTTTTCACTGTTTGTTGTTTCGTTTTTGTTCACCATATTTCTTTATGTTTTAAAATGTTGTCGCGCGAATAGTATCCCTTTTTTCTGAAATAAAAAAATCAGACAATAGAAAATCAACAAAAAATCAACTTTTTGTTGCAATCATATCTTATTCAAAGATAGTGCAAGGTGAATGCAGAACGTCAAGCTTGCTTGAACGTTATGCTGAGCCGCAGCCTATCTTATTCAAAGATACTGAATATGGCTTGGATAATCCAACCGATAATCATGAATGCGAGTTGTATGATACTTATCAGTATGTAGCCGCCAAACACAACTATCAAGATTCCACATAGAAAGAGAAACATGTCTCATGTCTTTTAAAAGTTTTACCTACTCCCTTTGCAGCGTTTCGGCTGTCTCTGTTATTATCTCGACAACTGCATCATCGTAAATCAACCTCATACTCATTGAAATAGATGAAGCCGTCCTTCCAATGCTCACAGTTCCACTTGTGGATGTCATCAACAGTAAGAGTGTCACGTTTCAAGACACGTGCGAAATAGGCTAATGCCTCATCCATACTGTTGAACCGCTCGTAACCACACAAAATCGGCTCTTTCAAATGAAAGTCCACACTGACGCGTGTCGGGAAATATTTCCCCTCTGCATCATTTGTTGCATAAGTCTCATCGCAATAACTTTCCACCATATAGTATATGGTCATACCTTCATAGTGGCTTTCAAGCGGATGTCGGAAGTCTGCCGTCACCCAATCTACCTCGGCTTCAATACTCAATGAATTATCTACGAACTCACATTTTATAATGTTGCCCCGAAGATATTGTTCTTTGGTATCTACTCCGAGACTATACACCATACTTGCGTAAGATACAGACTTGTCTTTACCCTCTACAAGCAGTTTCTTGTTTAGAAGCGTCCTATACTGGTCATATATCTCTTGAAGGTCATTTGGTTTGCCTTCAATGCGATAATATACAGTGGTCACTATCCTGTGTTTTGGAAATACGAGGCTTAATCTCATAGGTTATTCCTTCGGAGTCACAAGATTATTGAAGTCGCGAGTCTCAAACTGAGCGGACTCATAGCCTTGGATGTTGAAGTCCGGATAATGGTTGTACTTGTTCTTTGGCACTATAATCTTTTCGAGAGATGTGCAGCCGATAAGCATCGTTGCGTTTATTTCACCAGCACAGCATGTCAATGACGGCTGCTCAAACTCAACCGTCTTTAGTGAAGTGCAGCCAGCAAACGCCATTCGCTCCACAATCTTCACATTCTTGTTTAGATATACAGACTCCAGATGCTTGCAACTTGCAAAGGCTTTGTCATAAACAAGACATTTGCCTCCATCACTTATCTCAATGTTGAGACTCTTCAACCCTGAGTTTCTGAACGCAGACTTGTCGATAATCTTCAGGTGACTTGGAATATTTATCTCTTCAAAAGCTTTGCAGCCAGCAAAGGCACCTTCCCAAATCTTGCCCAACGTTTCAGGCAAGATTATCTCCTTCAAACTCTCACAAAGTGCAAAACACTCTTTGCCGATGAATTCTACTCCAGGCATTGTAACCTTGAAGAGTTTGCGGCAGCTTGCGAAAGCTCTTGTGCCCAAGTCGACAACAGATTCTGGCAACACCACATCATGAAGATTGTCTAGTCCTTGGAATGCCTCGTCACAGATTGCCTTCACACCATCTTCCACTTCAACGAACTCAGGATTGCCGAGTACTCTCAACAAGCGAAGTCCGTCCTCGCTGTAGATTGGTCCGGAAACCTTGTTGCCTTTGGCTTCCTTGATCATTGCTTGATCTTCTTTTGTCAATCTTGTATTCATATCTTCTGTAGTATTCATATTCTTTACTTATATTGTCATAACTCTATTTTGCTTAAGTGAATAAAACTGGGTGCAAAGGTAATGCTTTTTTGCCTTTGCACCCAGTTTAGTTATTCGGAAGAACCGGAATGTGATGCCTGAAAATCAGGAAAGATGATTATATAGAGACTGGCTTTTTCCAAATTTTGCCCAAAGGCGCATTGCCAGACTTGTGATCAATAATATTTATCTGATATCTACCGCTAATGACTTCCTTATTGTTGTAAGAAGGAGGTGTCATTTGTATAGACGACCAGTTAATATTATTAAAATCATATAGTTCAGTAATGATTTTCTGTATTGTAGCTTTGAATGTGGATGCTAAAGTACCTTCTTCGTCTTTGTCCAACAAGTGGTTAGCCCATGCTGGAACTATAACGATATTCCACAGATTTGTAAAGTAACGTGGATCAATAGCATGACCCCAAATGTGTGAAATGATGAAGTTTCTGAAGTGCTTTTTGTTTGTTGTTGTTCCAAGGTCATACCCTGTACGGTCCTTAATCAATTGGCACACTCTGGTATTGCCATTGCCACCTCCACAAGTGTTTGCACCACATTCTTTATTCTTACCCCTTGCTCCTTCTTGATAGATAACACAGAGACGCTGAGATGCGTTTGGAAGCTTGAAATATACTATACCTACTGTTTGGTCACACTCATGTACACCATCTGCTGCGTCTGTCGGGTCTTCTTTCGAAGTGTATCGTGCAGGAAGATACTTGACTTCTTTGTCTTTAAAAGCAGGATCTACCACCTTAGCAGGATCTACCACCTTTTGTTGGCAAATGTATTCTTTAATCTCTTTAAACCTTTCTGCCACAAGGTCGGGAGAGAAAAAGTAAGACGATTCTATTGCCAACTTTACAAACTTCTCTTCTTTAATATACTCTATTAATGAATCCATACCATCTACTTTTGAATTTTGTGAATTGTTAATTGAATTGCGTACAGAAGATAGGTCATTTCGAATTTCATTCAATATCTCATTATCTTCTTTGCTTAATCTTTTTTTACCATAGACTTTAGTTTCAACGAACTGTCTATATTTCTGGAGATAAGACAAGCGGTTAAGAGTGGTCTTAAGATTGTTTTGGTTTTTATTTTCTATAAATGCTTTCCACTCTTCGAAAAGTGCATTCACGTACAAGCGGTCATTTTCTATTGCGAAAACACCAATAAGATCTAAATACAAATAGTCTTTGCCATTGCATTTATATTTATCTTGTGGACAATAAGCTCCAACAGACTTTACGCCCTGTTTAAGCAACCATTTTTCATAATCCTTTCTAAAGATAAATTGACTAGCTTTTTTGGCCATAATTCAATATCATTAAAATGTTAATATTATTTATATAAGAGTGTTATTCTTTACTCACTTCCCTCAGCTTCTCCCACAGCTTCACCATTGCCAGTGTGTCGAGGCAGCAATAGTCGAGTAGTGCTCGGCGAGCTTTCTTTTGCTTTTCTGGCTCCATAAACTGTATCTGAGGAAAAATGCTCATTGCCTCGCCGCCGTTCTGAACACCACCACTGAGGTTGTGGTAGTCGAGTTCGGGATCATCGGGGAACAATGCCGGGAGCACCTTCTTGATGGAGAACGAGCCGTTCATGGCAGGCATATAGTAATAGCCGGCACGAAACGGGTCGAGAAGGTCTACGATGTGCGATTCGATGTTGAGAAGATGTGGTGCCAGGTCGGGGAATGCCTCTGCCAGTTCCTTCAGACGAGTACACTCGAAAGCCTTGTTGTAGGCTGTAGTGCAGACGTTGAGCGGAATGTCCTTGCAGAGTTGCTCGGCAAGGGCACGGCGAGGGTCTTCGCCCGATATGCCGAGAAACTCACGATGCTTCAATTCGCCTCCTTCATGCTCTATGTAATGAAGCGAATACTGAAATGTGACCTGTTGGTATGGATGCGTGCCCTGATACTTCGGTATCACGGTCTGCTCGGTCTCGAAGTCGAGGAAATAAAGCGGATATGAGAGTTTCTTGAGAAATTCGCCGATGGCTTTGCGGTCGATATAGTTTGTGTCGTTCAATGTGCATTCCAGCTGCAGCTGCTGTAGGTCTGTGAGCTTCTCCTGTCTCATATCTTCCAACGACAGACGACCTTCGTTCATGTGCTCCAATGCCTTCTTGAAAGACATGCGGTACAGATCGAATACTGATGGTGAAGGGATGATATTGTTGCTGCAATAGTTCCAGAACGCACATGCGTAGGGCTTGCGGCAATGTTCAGCCAGATGCTGCTTAGGTTCTGCGCCTTCAAGCACCTTCTTTGCGGCCTTGGTTTGGACTGCGACTTTGGCATATTCTTCGGCAACGGCTTCGCTGATGTCGTTTATGCGGAAGAATCCCTTTACATCGAGTTTGTCGTCAAGCACATATTCGTTATCAATGTTCACAAGATAAGTGCCCGTTATGGTAAGCCCGCAGTTGGTGAGCACATATTTCTGATATGCCACATCCTGTGCATACACTTCCAGCTCCTTCAGGTCGGTGCTGCTTTTCACCTCATAGATGGCATAGCCATGAGGAGTCTTGTGTAGCAGGTCGACGGCGCAATAGCATCCGTCGTATATAAAAGCTGCCTCGGCAATGTTCTCCGCACCTTCGGCAAGGGCTTTCTGTGTGGCTGCAGCCATCGCTCCAAGATCGAGGCGCTGTGTTTCGTCGGCAGCCGTCTTATAGGTGGTTGCCTCCACGAAATTGCCGAACAGACGCTTAGCCAGTTCGCCCACTTCGGTACCTGCGTCGAAACGTGCCTGCGTCAATGGGTCGATAACCATTTCTTCTGCTTTGTACTGCTTCAGCCACAATGCCTTGGGACATTGGCAATAAGTGATGTATTTTGACTTTGATAAATTTGCCATAGGCTTTTATATATTTATCTTAGTTATTTTTTGCGTATAATATGAAAATACGCTCAAAGTTACAGAATATTGATTAAAAGACAAAACAAATGTTCAATTATTTGGCGGTAAAAGAACGTAAAAAGCGGTATAGGAATCTTACTATAGATTTCCTATACCGCTTATATTCAACGCTTTTAGCTGTTTGTGTAGCTGTTTGAGCTGTTAGTATTCGTCCTCGTTGAAGAGGAAGTCTTCTTTTGTCGGATAGTCGGGCCAGATATCCTCGATGCTCTCGTAGACGTCACCCTCATCCTCTATCTCCTGCAGATTCTCCAACACTTCAAGCGGCGCCCCGGAACGAGTTGCGTAGTCAATCAATTCGTCCTTCGTTGCAGGCCATGGCGCATCTTCGAGCTTTGAAGCTAATTCAAGTGTCCAATACATAGTAAATATAAATTATCAGTTTGCGATACCAGGCAGCATCACCATGCCAGCTCGCTGCCTATTATAAAATTGAGCGCAAAAATAATGTTTTTTTTCTTATCTACAAGTTTTTCTTCCATATTTTTTCTCTCACACCGTCATTAAAGTTTAATTTGCGTGCGAGCATGAAGAGATAGTCAGAAAGACGGTTGATATACTGCAATACATTTCCATCGAGCTTGGTGGTTTCACCGAGGAAGAATATGCGCCTCTCCGCCCTGCGGCATACCGTGCGGCATACATGTGCGAGAGCTGCCTCATGTGAGCCTCCGGGGATGATGAATGACGTCTGTCGGGGCAGACTGCCGTTCAGATGGTCAATTTCCTCTTCCAGCACCGTCACCTCCTGCGGGTCGATGGTATACGAAGGTGCTAACTTGGTCTGAGTGGTATCGGTAGCGAGATATGAGCATACCGTGAACAGCGTGCGCTGAATGCTGATCACCATATTCTTGTCGTCGCCATCCTTCATGAAGGAAGCAAGCAGACCGAGCTGCGCACTGAGTTCATCCACGGTGCCGTATGCCTCGATACGAGGGTTTGTCTTTCTCACCCTCACTCCTCCTACCAAGCTCGTCATGCCCTCGTCGCCTGTCTTTGTATAAACCTTTGTTATTGCCATAGTCTTGAGATTTTTAAAAGTTAATCTTGTAATTCTGCTTATATCGTTTCGGATCGACATATACCAATCCGCAATAATACATATCAAAGGACACTATATTCTGAAGTCTCCCCACTACATCTTGCCAGACCGCCTTGTTGTAGTTCAACCTATCCACTACCACGAAATCACCGGTCCGCAACCGCTTCACCGCTTCCGTCAGCCATTCTGCATCTATTGCAGGGGCATTGGCATGCAAGATATGCGCCCCAGGTGCATTTTCAAGCGTTTCCAGCACCGGATCCGCATCACACGGTCCAATGCCCGTCCAACGCAGAGAATTGCAGCCTGCACGGAAATAAGCCTTGTCATGCTTCATGTCTTCATCATCAAAGCCCACCGCCACCACCATCTCCGGCTGGGCATGGTTGGCGAGACGGAGAAAGAACTCACCCATCTTGCGTCTCACGGCATCTGCCTCAGGAAAATCATTTGCCAGACGTTCGTAGGCATAATACGGGTAATGCTCATTTATGACGTATCTGACGAGGCTGTAAGCCCAAGGCGACTGTATTCCGAAGCCCCGGCAACAGCCAATCCTACTGAGCCATATCATTCCGCGTATTAACCTATTTGTCGTCATCAGGCGCAAATATACGTATTTTTATCAAAAATAAAACGATTTGTCAGGACATTTTTCCATCAAGAACGTAAATATCAAGGATAAAAGGTAATAACAAGCTCTTAATATCAAAACAGGAAGAGAGAGAAACTGAAAAAAGTCAACTCTGCATTTGCTATTGATATGATTTTCCGCTAATTTTGCATTTTAAAGGTAATAGAGATATGAAAACGCTTAAAGAACTTTTCAAAATAGGCAAGGGACCATCAAGCAGTCATACGATGGGTCCACAGAAAGCCGCAAAGATATTTCTGGAGAACAACCGCGGAGCAAGCTCGTTCGAGGTGACTCTCTATGGTAGTCTTGCCGCTACGGGCAAAGGACACATGACAGACATCGCCATCATCGAGGTATTGGAACCTGTTGCTCCCATAAGGATAATCTGGAAACCGGACGTGTTCCTTCCGTTCCATCCCAACGGAATGAAATTCAGGTCGTTCACAAATGACGAGAAGCCTATCAACGAATGGACGGTATACAGCATAGGTGGAGGTGCGCTCTCTGAAGGCAAAGGAGATGACGACATGTTCAACTCACCTGAAGTCTACGACATGAACTCCATGACAGAGATAATGAAATGGTGTGAACGCACGGGAAGAAATTATTGGGAATACGTGCAGCTATGCGAAGACAGCAGTCTGTGGGACTATCTCGAAGTGGTATGGATCAAGATGAAAGAGTCGGTAGAACGTGGACTGAAACGTGAAGGAAGACTTCCCGGTCCGCTCAATCTGCCACGCAAGGCACCGACATATTACGTGAAAGCAAGTGGCTATAAACAGTCGCTGCAGACAAGAGGATTGGTATATGCCTATGCTCTGGCGGTGAGTGAGGAAAACGCTTCAGGCGGAACAATCGTCACCGCTCCTACCTGTGGAGCATGCGGCGTGCTGCCGGCGGTGCTATATCACGTATCAAAGAGCCACGAATTCACAGACAAACAAATACTGCACGCTCTTGCCACAGCAGGACTGGTAGGAAACATAGTGAAGAAGAACGCATCCATCTCCGGAGCCGACGTTGGTTGCCAAGGAGAAGTGGGTGTGGCATGCGCCATGGCGTCAGCAGCATCCTGCCAGTTGTTCGGTGGCAGCCCGTCGCAGATAGAATATGCAGCAGAGATGGGACTGGAACACCACCTCGGTATGACTTGCGACCCTATTTGTGGATTGGTGCAGATACCATGTATCGAACGCAATGCCTTTGCTGCCACGCGAGCACTCGACTCTAATCTCTATGCCGCATTCTCCGACGGATCTCACCGCGTTTCGTTCGACCGCGTTGTAGAGGTAATGAAGCGCACCGGACACGACATTCCATCGCTATACAAAGAGACAAGCGAGGGCGGCCTTGCAAAGGGTTTCAACATGACGGGTAACGTGAATGACTAAAGCAACAATTCAAACGCTCAGACAATTTAGAATAAAGTAATACGATAACATTACGCATTCTGAGCCACAAAGCGGATTACATCTCCTGGTAGGGAACTGTAATCCGCTTTCTTCATACTCAAACGGTCATCAATACTAAAATTCAACAAAAACCGTCAACCATCTGGTCACATATTAGGAAGTGTCTATAATTCAGCCACTTCCGTCTGTTTCTGCATGCAAAAAACATCTGGTAATTGTCTGGACAATTCAATTATCGTCTGATGAAAACAGACATAAAGCTGCATGAGAACCAAGGAAGTCCCCGATGCGTACAGACGCAAAAAAATCCTCCGGAGGATTGCTCTTCCGGAGGATTCAAACTTTAAAGTGAAAAAAGGCGGTTACCTACTCTCCCACATTGCATTGCAGTACCATCGGCGCAAGCGGGCTTAACTTC
>ENA-UPTB01002065-UPTB01002065.1-human-gut-metagenome-genome-assembly--contig:-NODE-2065-length-14975-cov-14.540207_pt1 | contig 14975 bp, 9 predicted proteins | sample MGYA00250046_ERZ773369 | MGnify/ENA primary metagenome ERZ773369 (study PRJEB29103, sample SAMN06111938) | human gut metagenome | biome: human gut; feature: ankylosing spondylitis patient; material...
GGCAAGCTCTTCATGCTGCAGACCCGTAACGGCAAGCGTACCGCCCAGGCTGCTCTGCAGATCGCCTGCGACCTGGTGGACGAGGGCGTTATCGATGAAAAGACCGCTGTCCTGCGCGTTGAGCCCAAGCAGCTCGACACCCTGTTGCACCCGCAGTTCGATGCCGCTGCCCTGAAGGCCGCCCAGGCTATCGGCAAGGGCCTGGCCGCTTCTCCGGGATCTGCCTGCGGCCGCGTTGTCTTCTCTGCTGAGGACGCCGAGGAGAAGGTCAAGGACGATGCCTGGAAGAAGGTCGTCCTGGTCCGTCTTGAGACCAGCCCCGAGGACATCGTCGGCATGCAGGTCTCTCAGGGTATCCTGACCGTCCGCGGCGGTATGACCAGCCACGCTGCTGTCGTCGCCCGCGGCATGGGCACCTGCTGCGTTTCCGGCTGCGGCAACGACAACACCGTTGCTATCGACTATGATGCCAAGGTCATCACCATCAACGGCCACACCTTCCACGAGGGTGACTGGATGAGCATCGATGGCTCTACCGGCAGCATCTACGAGGGCCAGATCGCTACCGTGGCTTCCACCGAGAATGCCAACTTCAAGCGCTTCATGGGCTGGGCTGACGCCAACCGCCAGATGAAGGTCATGACCAACGCCGACAACCCGCGCGACGCACAGAACGCCGTCGATATGGGTGCTGAGGGCATCGGCCTGTGCCGTACCGAGCATATGTTCTTCGCCGAGGACCGCATCGCCGCTGTCCGTGAGATGATCTGCGCTCGTACTGTTGAGGAGCGCAAGACCGCTCTGGCCAAGGTCGAGCCGTTCCAGGAAGCTGACTTCACCGCTATGTACCGCATCATGGGCGACCGCCCGATGACCATCCGTTATCTGGATCCGCCGCTGCATGAGTTCCTGCCCACCAAGGCCGAGGATATCGAGGCTTTGGCTAAGGACATGGGTATGACCACCGAAGAGCTGAACAACGTCGTTGTCAGCCTGCACGAGTTCAACCCCATGATGGGTCACCGTGGCTGCCGTCTGGCCGTCACCTATCCCGAAATCGCTGAGATGCAGACCAACGCTGTCATCAAGGCTGCCATCAAGGTTTCTGCCGAGACTGGCAAGATGATCACCCCGCACATCATGGTTCCTCTGGTTGGCGAAGTCAAGGAGCTGAAGTACGTCAAGGACGTCATCGTCAAGACTGCTGATGCCCTGATCGCCGCTGCCGGTGTTGACATGAAGTACGAGGTCGGCACCATGATCGAGATTCCCCGTGCAGCTCTGACTGCCGGTGAAATCGCCAAGGAAGCTGACTTCTTCAGCTTCGGCACCAACGACCTGACCCAGATGACCTTCGGCTTCAGCCGTGACGATGCTGCTAAGTTCCTGACCGCTTACTACGATACCAAGATCTACGAGAGCGATCCGTTCCAGCACCTGGATCAGATCGGCGTTGGCAAGCTGGTCAAGATGGCTGCCCATGACGGCCGCGAGACCAACCCCAACCTGGGTCTGGGCATCTGCGGTGAGCACGGCGGCGATCCCAGCAGTGTTGAGTTCTGCCACAACGTTGGCCTGGACTACGTCAGCTGCTCTCCCTACCGTGTTCCCATCGCCCGCCTCGCCGCCGCTCAGGCTGCTATTAAAGCTCCCAGAGCGAAGTGATTGATTTTTAACGAGTTATCGTTAAAAATTCAAGCCCGAAAAAGGCTGAAAATTGACTAAAATGTGCGCCGCTGCTTGTCAGCGGCGCACATTTGTTTTTCTGTCAAACATACACTTCGACCCTCAAATCTGTCCAAGAACAGCGTCTGAACTGGCTCGGCATACCGTTTTTTTGACGATATTAACGTGCGGTTTCGAAGTTGATTCTGAATTTCAGCAGGGGATTCTGCTCGATTTTCGTCAAGTCGGTTCGTTCAGCGTGAGGAACCTGCGGACCGAAATTCAGCTTCCAGCGGTAGAGGTTGTCTTTGATAGGCGTGACAACCTCTACAAATTCCTGAATCAGTGAATCAGGCAACTTCGGTGCAGAAAGATCCACGATTCGATTCAGCGCAGCAGTCAGCTCCTTCATAGAAGGAGTGGCTGCTGCTTTTTGTTGTGCTGCCATTTCGGCTGGAGGGTGCTGCAAGGCACTGATTTCCTGCTCCGCCTTGGCGCACAGCTCTTTGTACTCATCACGCCCCAAGTCACCGTCTGCGTACATTTGAGCAAGCCGCAGTTTGCGATTTTTCAGCTTACTAATCTGGGCGCTGCTGCTGGCAACCGAGCAGGCAGGAGCCGCGCGGCTGCTGACAGAGTCTATCATAGCAACCGCTTTTTTCACTGCCGCATTTTGGTCGCCCCAGATACGGTCAAAAATCAACTTTGCCATAAGTTCCAGTTTCCATTCGCATATGGAAATTGCATCGCAGGATGACTGTCCTTGCAGATTGTGTTCCACGACAAAAGAACGGGAAACATTCACTGTGCGGTAATTGCATTGATACCCGTAAACCGGCGTTCCGTCTTTCAAAACGCGCCACTTGAAACGGTTAAACCCGCCGCCGCAGCGGCAACGCAGTTTTTGTGTCCATAGATGCATCGGACCAAGATAACCGGCGCGGCGTGTGGAGCCGTCCGGCATCCGATATGTGGCGATTTTTTGCTTGCGGATTCGATCACATTCGTGCCACAATTCCTCAGAAATAAGCGGCGGGAAGTTGCCCTTGACAAGTTGAATGCTATCTTCATCGAGATTCTTTACGCGAACCTTGTCAATGTAATTGGTGGTCTTGGACTTGTTGTAGCCTATGTACCCCATATAGGTGGCGTTGCGTAGCATCTTACTGATTTTGATGCAAGACCATTTCACATTGCCTTGGCTATCCTTATACCCAAGGCGTGTAAGCTCGTTGCAGATCAGACTTTGCCCGTAGCCTCTGGAGTACATATCAAATACAAAGCGAACGACTTTTGCCTGCTCCTCGTTGATGGTGTAGGTGTTATGGGCCTTGTCTAAATCATAGCCCAAAATGTTGCCATTCCCGTAGAGAACACCGTTTTGGCGGCTGATCATTTGACCGGCTAAGACACGTTCGGAAATCTTGCGGCTTTCCTCCTGCGCAAGAGAGGACATAATGCTTAGGCGCAGTTCGCCATCGCTGTCCAACGTCCAGATGTTGTCAGACACGAAGTAAACCTCCACACCAATGCCGCGAAGCTCTCTTGTGATGGAGAGTGTATCAACGGTGTTTCTGGCAAAGCGGCATACCTCGCGGGTGACAATCAGGTCGAATTTTCCGTTTCGGGCGTCGTCCAGCATTCGCATAAAAGAGGGACGCTTTTTTGCAAGCGTTCCGGTAATGCCTTCGTCAATGTAGCGCCCGACCAGTTGCCAATTCGCGTGGTACTTCAATTGGTCATCGTACCATTGCATCTGGTTGCTGAGCGCGTCCTTCTGCTGTTCGTGCTGTGTGGAAACTCGACCGTAAAAGACCATGCGGCGGTCACAGTTGCGGTCTAAATTCATAGACCCGAAATATAACTGTTGTTGTGTTGTCTGCATTTGCGTTACCTCTTTTCCTCGCAGTATATAGGAAGTTGAAAAACGATGGTAGGCTGTCGTTTTATTGCTTGACAGGCTTGACAAGCGTGGAATATTGTGCTGTGACCTGACGGTAAACCGTGTGGTTGATAAGACCCTCGCGGTAGAGAACAGCAACCAGTTTCACGGCAATGACATCACTGCTGATTTGCAAGGGAGAATCCGTGGGATGTGTGCATTTCATAGTATACCTCCTGTTCATTATGAATTTGATTCCACAAGCATAGCGGCCACCTGTGGAAAACAAGTGGCCGCCATAATCTGAAATCAAATTTTATACCCTATTCGACACTACTTCCCGGATATAAGGGCGAACCACCGGCCCGGCTGCTGGAAACAGCTCCCGCTTCCTGTACCACATTGTTGGCAGTACCGCCAACGCCTTGAGAGCATCGCCACGGTGCGTATCATGATTGCTGACCTTTCGCTTGAGGTATGTGTTCCACGCCACCTCTCCCGCCTCTGGGGGCGCTCCGCTGCGGTTAAAGTTTTGTGAGTAATGGAAGAAGGCTGCGTTTGCGAAAATGTCACAATTCAACGCAGAAAGCCTCAAATACCACTTGCCTTTTCATTCTCGAGATGATATTATTAGTACGGATACCAACTTTTTTATAAGGGGTGATTTATTTGCGGAGAAGCAGCAGCGAAACAAGGAAGAAAATCCTGACCGCGTGCGTTCGTCTTTTTTTGGAGCAGGGGTATAAAAACACCTCGGTCAGTCAGATCGTGGACGAAGCGGGCGTTGCAAGAGGAAGCTATTTGAATCTGTTTCCGACCAAGGATAAAATTTTGCTGGACTTGACCGAAACGATGTTCGACGGTCAGTTCGGTGTGGCACGAAGCATTGCGGACGGCAAGCTGCCGCCGGTTTATGCCTATGCGGTGGATACGGCGATCCAGCTCACCCTCACCGAGCTGAACGAGAATCTGCGGGAGATTTATATCGAAGCCTATACCGCCCCGGATACGGCGGAATATATCTATGTGCATACCACGGCGGAATTAAAAGAGATTTTCGGCGGGAATTTCCCCGATTACACCGACAGCGATTTTTATGAAATGGACATCGGCACGGCGGGGCTGATGCGCAGCTATATGGCACGCAAATGTGACATTCATTTCCCGCTGGAGCGAAAAATCAGCCGCTTTCTGACGGCGGAACTGAGAGTGTACAAGGTGCCGGAGGAGGAGCAGGCCAAAGTGCTTGCCTTTATTCAGACACTGGATATCAAGGCGATTGCCACAGAGGTTATGTATAAGCTGTTTGCCATGCTGGAAATGAAATACGATTTTAAGCTGTCAAGAGACGGCGAAACGGAGGAAGCAAAATGAAAAAACGCATATTCAGCACCCTGCTTGCCCTGTGTATGCTGCTATGCCTTATGCCAACAGCGGCTTTTGCGGAGGAAAGCACGGAAACTCCGCCCGTGTGCAGCTGTGAAACAGCCTGCACGGCGGAAAGCATGAATACGGATTGCCCCGTCTGCGGCGCGGAGGGCGCTTTGCCGGAAAGCTGTGCAAAGTGCGCCCAGCCCGCAGACGCTGCGGCAGTGCAGCCGGAGGGGGAAGTGTCCGACCCCCAGCCGGAGACAGCCTTGACGGCGTTGAGCGGCGAGGGCGCGACACCCGCCGCGGGCGAAACGGTAAGAGACGTCCGCACCGCGGATGAGCTGACTGCGGCGATTGCTGATTCTAGTGTCAACACCGTCAAGCTGGCAGGGGACATTAGCATCAGCAGTTCCCTGACCGTCAACCGCACCGTGACGCTGGACTTGAACGGTCAAGTGCTCAAATACGTGGGCGAAAACGAGGGCAGCGTGATTGTGGTCGAGGGCAGCGGGAAGCTGACACTGACGGATAGCAACACCGCCGCCGAGCACAAGTTCATGCCCGGCACCAACGGCCTGTGGGTGCTGGACGAAGAAAACGGCAAGGAAACCGTCACCGGCGGCGTCATCACCGGCGGTACGGGAAAACCGATTCAGTTCGGCAGCGGCGAATATGTCTACTACGCATATTATGGCGGCGGTGTGTATATCGCACCCGGCGGGCAGTTGACCATGACCGGCGGCAATATTATCGGCTGCTCCGCGACGGATGGCGGCGGCGTGTGTGCGGATCCGCTGACCAATCAAACGAGTCAGTTCTCTATGTCCGGCGGCAGCATCGCCGGATGCGTCGCCACCGACATCGGTGGCGGTGTTCGTGCTTCCGGCACGTTCAAAATGTCAGGTAAGGCGGTCATTCGCAGCTGCACCGCCGAAAGCGCGACCCAATTTGTTTGCGGCGGCGGCGTATATGTCGACGGCAGCAGTAGCTTTGAAATGTCTAATGAGGCAAAAATCGAAGGCTGTCAGGCAATCTCCACCTCTTCCAATTCTTCCAACGGCGGAGGCGTATATGTCAGCAGCAGCAGTAGCTTTGTGATGTCTGATGCGGCAAAAATCGAAAACTGTCAGGCAATCTCCAACTCTTCCAAATCTTCCAAGGGCGGGGGCGTCCATCTCTCAAACAATACGAAGTTCACCCTGTCGGGCAGCGCCGTGATCCAAAACTGCACGGCGGTTAATTCCGATAGTTCCGGCAAAGCCTATGGCGGCGGCGTGAGCGCCGCTTGCATGAGGTGGATCACCTTGGAGGGCAACGCGCAAATTTCCCAATGTGCTGCGGTAAACGGAAGCGGACTATACATCACCGGCTCTAAGAATAATTCCGGCTATGGGGAGCTTTACGCCATCGGCGGTTCGGTTGACGGCGACGTCGTGCTGGGAGATACAATAGACGGTCCCTGTGTCATTACAGGCTCCGGCGGGACTGTGTTCAATGGCAAAGTGACCGTTACCACCGACAGTGTCATCGAAAGCGGCACATTCAACGGCGAGGTCATCAACAACGGAACCATCACCGGCGGCGTTTTTAACAGCACAGTCTCCGGCAGCGGTACCATCACCGGCGGCACATTTAACACCCCGATAACCGGCAGCGGCACGGAGAGCGACCCCTATCAGATCAGCACCGCCGACCAGTTGAAGCTGTTCCGGGATATTGTCAACGGTGCGGGCGGCCAGACGCCGAACCGTGGCGCGTGGGCTGTGCTGACTGCGGACATTGATTTGAATAACGAAGCGTGGACGCCCATCGGTCCGGACAGAGACAGTGCCTATACCGGTACCTTTGACGGGCAGGGACACACTGTCAGGAATCTGAGCGTAACTGGCAATTTCAACCGCGCCGGTCTGTTCGGCTGCGTAAAAGACGGCACCATCCGGAAACTGACGGTGGCAGGCTCGGTGTCATGTACTGCTAACCAGGGGTGGTGTGGCGGCATTGCGGGCTACGCCAAGAGCGAAACCATTGAAAACTGCGCCAGCCTCTGCACGGTCTCCAACACAGGCATCGATGCCAGAGTCGGTGGAATTGTCGGATATGTCCCCAGTTCAAGTTCTATGACAATAATCCGCGATTGCTATAACATCGGCAACATCACCGGCGGAAGAGACAACGGCGGTAGCTACACCGGCGGTATCTGCGGTTTTTATCTTTCCGGACAGATTTTCAACTGCTATAATGTCGGCGAAATCACTGGTGGTAACGATATTGATAAAATCGCAGTCTACGGCTATAACAAACCCACCAACTGCTACTATCTGAGCGACACAGATACAGATACCGCAGCTAAACCCGCCGTGCAGTTTGCTGACGGCACGGTGCTGAAGCTGCTCAAGGCTGGCCGCGACAATTCTCCATGGGACAGCTGCCAGTATGTGGCTACGGCAGAAATAACCCTGCCCGTGTTCAAGGGACAGGGCGATGCTCATGAGCACAACGGTAACTGGACATCGAACGGCGACGGCACCCACAGCCGCCACTGCACCTGCAACGCCGTGGAAACACAAAACTGCTCCGGCGGCACGGCCACCTGCACCCAAAGAGCAACATGCGCAGTTTGCGGTGCGGAATATGGCGATGCTCTGGGACATGATTTTACTACCAGTTGGACACATGATGATAACGAACACTGGAAGCAGTGTTCCCGTTGCGATGCAAAGGATGACGTAAGCCCTCATACTTGGGACAGCGGTACGATAACAACAGCGCATACCTGCACAAAAGCGGGCGAAAAGACATATAGCTGCACCAAGTGCGGCGCAACAAAAATAGAGTCGATTCCAGCCACGGGCCACAGCTGGAAGTCCGATTGGACGTCCGATGCAACGCATCACTGGCATGAATGTGCCAATGAAAGCTGCGATGTGACGGATAACGCGGGAAAGAAAGGCTACGCGGAGCACTCCGGCGGCAAAGCGACCTGCACTGAAAAGGCAAAATGCACCGTTTGCGGTGTCAAATACGGTGCTATCGACTCCGCCAATCATACCGGCACGGAACAGTGGACACAGACAGCCACTACCCACGAGAAAAAATGGAGCTGCTGCGGTACCGTAAACATACCGAGCGAGAACCACGAGTGGGCAGACGGCGTGTGCAGCGAGTGCGGATATGTGTGCCTACATGAAGATGCAGATAAAAACCATATCTGCGATATTTGCGGCAAGACCACTTCCGAACACAAGGATGCAGATAACAATCACATCTGCGACTACTGCAACAAGAAAATCAGCGACCACTCCGGCGGCAAAGCAACCTGCATAGCTAAGGCGGTCTGTGAGATTTGCAAAGAAAGCTACGGCAGCCCTGACCCGAACAACCACACCGACCTGAAACACATTGACGCAAAGGGCGCCACCGCTGCAGAGGAAGGCAACATTGAGTATTGGTACTGCGGCGGCTGCAAGAAGTATTTCTCCGATGCTGCGGCAACCAAGGAAATCACAAAGGCTGACACCGTGACGGCAAAGCTGCCCCCGAAAATCACAGCCGGTGATGGTGCAACGGTCACACAGGGCGAGAAAAAGGAGCTGTCTTTCACTTCTGACGCATCCTTCGCCGATTTCCTTCGTGTAGAGCTTGATGGCACTACGCTGGACGAAAAGAACTATACGAAGAGAGAGGGCAGCACCATCATCACGCTGAACCGTGATTTTGTTGCTACACTTTCCGTGGGTGAGCATACGCTTGCAATCGTTTCTCAAAGCGGTACGGCTACGGCTAAGTTCACCGTCAAGGCAAAGCCGGCTGAAACGGCAACCCCGCAGCCCACTGTGACACCGCAGCCTACGGCGCAGCCCCAGCCGACGGTGCAGCCTGTTTCCCCGCTTCCGCGCACCGGCGACACCGCCAACCCCGCATTGTGGTTTGCGCTGCTGATTGTCAGCGGCTCCGCACTGGCGGCAATTTTCGTACTGCGCAGGAAAGACAATCGCAAGTAAAAAAATTGGTACCGGCCTATATCAGCGCACGGAAACCATATCCATAGGATTCACACACACGCCATTCTGCATTACCTCAAAATGCAGGTGGTTGCCGGTGCTGTCACCGGTACTGCCTACATAACCTAAGGCTGCAAAAGCTGTCTGTTTCCAACAGAAACAGACAGCTTTTGATTTGCGTTGAAAGCATCTTGCTGTTTTCTCTCGAGCGGGGCGGTCTTCCCACGGACCGCCCCGCGAAGCCGTTACGGCTCGATGATGTTGAAGGGGTTGGTCCCGGTGATCGGGAGCTGGTTCATATTCTCCATCATCAGCGTCAGCAGCTCTGCGCTGCCCTCGACCTTGACGGCCTTTGCAACCGTTTCCTGATTGTTGGTCAGGATCGCAAAGAGCGCGTTTTTCGGGCAGGTGATGGACACGTCCGCATCATCAGACAGGGTATCTGCATAGACCAGCAACACACCGTTCTTCACGCGGAGCATGTGCTGTTCGCCCACGTCAGGCAGGATCACGTTCATGGTGAAGTCGCGGTCAGCCAGCGCCTGCTTGTCCATGACAATGGCCATGTAGTCAAACAGCATGGGTGCGGAGAGAGCTTTGACCATGTCGCCGGTAGACTTGGTGGAGGCGGTAAAATTGGCGTTTCCATGGCGCAGCTCCTGTGCGGCGGTCAGATATTCGTTGCGCCACGGGCCGGACTCCGCCTGATACCCCAGCTGCTCCAGTGCATCGGCGCACAGAAGCCGCGCATCGGTGTTCGTCGGATCGGCAAAGACGATGGTGTTTGTGACCTCGGCGACCCACTGATATTCACCCTTGTCAAAATCCGCCTTTGCCATTTGCAGGACCTTGTCAACATCCCCCAGGTACTCCACCCATTTTTTTGCGCTGTCGCTGGGCATGAGGGGGTTCAGGTTGACAGGGTTGCTGTCATACCAGCCCATGAACTTCTGGTAGACCGCCTTGGCGTTGTGGGCGACGGTCCCGTAGTACTGGCGGGTGTACCAGATCTTGTTGAGTGCTTCCGGCAACTCGATCATGTTGGAGATCTCGTCGCTGGTGTAGCCCTGATTGATATAGGTCAGGGTCTGGTCGTTGATGTACTTATACACGGCAGCTGTGTTGACCATGTAGTCGTTCACCACGTCATTGCCCCAGTGCGGCCAGTTGTGGGACTGGAAGGTGACCTCTGCATCCTTGCCGTAAAGGGAGATGGCCTCGGTGATATAGCTTGCCCATGCCGCGCCGTCGCGCACCTCCGCGCCGCGCAGCGTGTAGAGATTGTGGAGCGTGCCGGTGCAGTTTTCCGCCATCCAAAGCGCCTTGTACTGGGGCAGCCATGTGTTCATTTCGGAGGGTGCTTCCGTACCCGGCGTGAGCTGGAACTCCAGCTCCACACCGTCGATCGTCAGCTTTTCACCGGACTGCGTGATTTCATAACTGGGCGTCATGAACGAGACCGTTCCGGTGGACTGTCCCATGCCGATGCCCTGCGCCAGCTTGCCGGTCACGCCGGGGGTCAGAAGGATGCCATACTGATAATTGCTGCGGCGGCCCATGCCCTTACCGGCGTAGACATTTTCCTTCACGGAATGCTCCGTGAAGCCCACAGGTGTGATCACGGGGATCTTGCCGCTGGCGAGCTGATCTTCGATAGAAAGCGTCTCGTCTGCCTTATCCTCTTTCGCCATCACGCCGGCGATGCCGCCAAAATGGTCGGCGTGGGAATGAGAGATGATGATGGCCTTGACCGGGAATTTACCAAGATTCTTTTCGATCAGCTGCATGGCAGCCTGGCTGCACTCCACGCTCATCAGCGTGTCAAAGACGATCCAGCCGGTATCGCCCTTGACAACGGTGAGGTTTGCCATGTCATAGCCGCGGACCTGATAGATGCCATCCGTCACTTCAAAAAGGCCATAGGCATGGTTGTTCTTTGTGTTCTCCCAGAGGCTGGGATTTACGCTGTCAGGCGCTTTTTCATAATCGTTCAGGAACGCATAGGCTTCCTGACTCCAGAGGATCGTCCCATCCTCGTCTTTCAGCTCCAACGTTTCCGGCGCGTCGATCAGTCCGCGGGTGGCGAATTCATATTCCCGCTTATCATCGAAGTCAAGTTCATCGTAGACGGCGGCATTTGCCTTTGCCGTAAAGTCTGTGGCGGGTTTGACCTCGGCGGTCAGACCCAGGTCTGCCTTTTCCGCGCCCGGCTCTTTGCGCCCATCCTGCGCACAGCCGACGCAGGACAGCAACAGTACCGATGTAAGAAGCATTGCTGCAATACGTTTCATAGCCGTTCTTTTTCCATCTCCTTATTGTTCGCGGATAACAGGTGGCTGCCAGCTATCCAGTGCTGTCATATCCGGTACATAGATCCGCATGAACAGATGAAATTCCCCGTCGGAAACAGGCAGCCAGTTAGAGGTGTCTTCCGGTGCATCCTTGGACAGGATAATATCCAGCGTGCCGTCCGCATTCAGCTTGAAGTCGGAGCGGTCGTTGATGCAGTAGCGGTCGATGGAATTGTCAATGAGGAAATCATCCTCTCCGTAGGCGGTCACGGACCAGAAGCCGCCCTCCAGCGTGGGAGGAAGGGTTTCAAAATGGAGCGTATACGTCTTTTCTCCGGTCAGCGCTGCGCCGTTCTCATCCACCGCGGTCTTGGGATAGATCGCCACGTCCACGGTGTTGGCGCCAAGCCCCACCAGCGCTACCATCGCGCGGTAGGTGTACTCCGTGCCGAAGTCGCCGATGGGCTTGCCGTAATAGATCCACTGACCGAGTTTCTGCGCATACTTCGCGCCGTCGGCGGCAAGCGTGGCGCGAAGCCCCTGAAGCATCTGCGTCCAGCGCTCGGCAGCTCCTTCGCCCAGGAGGGCGGCGTCGAAGGTCTTGCCCGCGCCCACGTTGATGGCGGAGAGTTTCTTCAGCAATTCCTCATCCGCATCGGCGGGTGGGTTGACCTGCATCAGAGCGTTCGCCGTATTGAAAAACTCTGCTGGCGTCATGGAAAGCACTTTGTTTACGGGAACAAAGTCATTTTCCTCTTTATAAGCTCCCTGCGGTGCGGCATACTCGCCTCCCTGTACATAAGCCGAAAGCGGCAGGAGCTGCATCTGCTCCTGAATGGCATAGACATTGGGCAGATCCTCGTTCCCGGACAGCACCGTGCGGGTGATCGACCACACCGTTGCGGTGGGCACGTCCACGCGCGTCACACCGTCGGGCAGCTCGCCCTCCCAGCCGGGAAGCGCGATGGCATAAGCACCCGCCTTGTCCAGCACGGCGGCGGTGTTCGTCCACGCATCCAGAAGCTGCACATTGCAGAAGCGATCCGTTTCCGGCAGGACGTAGATCATAGGCTCTGTGCTGATGTCAAGCCATGCCTGCGAATAGACGGTATCGACGTTCGGCGTCACGACGGTGCGGAAAGAGGCGTCCGCCAGCTTTTTTACATGGTTGAACTGATTGATGGGCGCACGGCCAGTCATGGTCCCGTCCGTATTGGTCGATAATGTTTTGGTTGCGTCGGTCAGCACCAGTGGGAACGCATAGATGTATGCCTCGCTGACCGTTTCCCACACGGCCTCAGTATCCGGTGTATCCGGCTGCGTTTTATCGGCAGAGCAGGCGGAAAGAAGTCCGCAGGAAAGCAGTGTAAGCAGCGATAGTAGAATTGCAAGTATCTTTTTCATGTTGTCCTCCTATGATTCTTTTCTGCTTTGGTTATCTCCACGGAACGGTTTGTGCGTATGGATTTACTATGAAGTCGTTTGTGATTTTCTCTTTATGGTAAACTATCGATTATTCCGCCCCTTTCTTTCCGCAAGCCTTGAAAGCTCTTTTTTGACCGCTTCGATTTGTGGGTCAAACAGCGCTCGCTCGGCAAAGATCATATAATTGTTGATGGCAAGGATCGACAGATGAACGAACGGCGCAACCTCTTCGTCGGTGCAGCCGAGGATCTCCGCAATCCTGCCCGTGTAATAAGGGTATCTTGCCGCAAGCCGCACAAGGGAAGGCTTTACCTTTTCTCCGTATTCGCGCGACACACATACGCTGACCAGAAAGCGCATGGTAGGCGACATTTTATCCGCCAGCTCACCGAGATGATCCATCATGCTTTTGATGTCACTAATATCTTCAAACACGATGGCAAACGCAGCTTTTTCAATTCGACTGATCGCTTCCTCGGCGCAGGCAAGAACGATTTCCTCTTTGGTGGAGAAGTAATAGTAGATGCCGCCGTTTTGCAGTTTTGCCGCCTTACAGAGGTCCTTTGTCGTGGCAACGGTCAGTCCCTTTTCGACAAAGCAGTCAAGGCAGACGCCTACAAGCTCCTGTCTCTTTTCAGCTTTCTTTTCTTCCCTCAAAACACAATCCCCCATTTCTGTGCATTATCCAATGCTTCTTATAATAGCATATCAGACCTCACAAAATAAATCAAGTGCTTGCTTGAATAATAATTATGTTTTTTTAGGATCACAATGCTTGATCAAACATCACAACAGCCTCACTTGGCAGCTTTGGCTCCGGTATGGTTTCTACGTTGGCACCGTTCATGGCGCTGCCGTCCTGCAGGCTGGCGGTGGTGATGCGCAGGGTGGCGTTGTACTGCCCGGCCTCCAAGGGGCGGGTCAGGGTGATCTCCTCGATCATCTGTCCCGGCGGTACCTGCTTGCTGGTGTACAGCACCTCGTCCGTGTCGGACAGGACCAGCTCAAACGTGAAGTAGCAGGGGTTGCCCTCCGGGTTCAGCAGCGTCACCTGTACGGTTTGCTGGTTGGCCGGCAGGCTGATAGACGGATAGCCGGGAATCTTGATGCCGACTGCCTCGCCGCTGTCGGCGGATTTGTCCGGCAGCTGATCGCCCGACCATGCGCTGGTGCCCTGCTCCAGATCCGGGGTGAAGGTGTCCTGCTGTTGGCTGCGGGAAAGCTTCATGCCCGCCAGTACCGCTGTCACAATGATCACCACCGCCGCGATAATGCCGATTACAATGTGTTTTTTCTGCAGCACGATGCCGCCCTGTTCCTTTTTGCTCATGGAGTGTCCCTTTCTTTGCTGTATCGGAAGTTGTTATGGTATAGCCCTATTTTTGTCATTCCAGCACTTTTTGCGGAAACGCGCAATACATCTGGGACGAATAGACATTGCATAATCATACTAACCGGTTCTCAAGCAAAAAAATGCCCGCACAGCGCATTTTTGCGTTGTGCGGGTTGTGCAATATTTTAGTTGTTTCGTCCCAAAGTTGCGTCAAGGTGCGTAAAGGCGGCCTTCCGGGGGTTCACTTTTTATTACACGGGGAAAGACGGTTCGGCTTCGCCCTCCACCGGCAGCACCAGGCGGGAGCAATACCGTTTGGTTTCGATTTCGCGCCCGGTGTAGGGCGCAACAATACCCAGCACACGCGGGTCCCCGGCGGGTGTCAGACCGCGCTCCTTCACCTCGCGGCCAAGACGCAAAAACGCCTCGTCCGCGCCCGCGTAGCTGCCGTAATACAGCACCGACAGGGCGCGGCAGGCAGGCAAAGTCACCGCCTCCCTGGGGGCTTTTTCGGGGCGCACTGGCACGCACACCCAAAACGGATACGGCTCGTCCGTGATATAGCCGTTCAAAAAATCCCGCCGCTGCAAGACGGTAAAGAGCGGCTCGTCAGACAGGCGATACCCCCGCCGTACGCACTCGCCGTAAAAATCATACATGGCGTTGTACTTTTCGGCAATGGTGTGTCCCTCGCACAGACGGCGGCAGCAGGTCACGGCGGGCAGCGTGAACACCTGCACCGACATGCCCGTGTCCGTGCCCACGCGCAGACGCAGCTCCTCGACCCCGCGCGCAACCTCGTGCAGGTGTTCCTCCAGTGCGGCCAGCAAAACAGCCGTCTCGCCGCCGCTGGCAAAGTAGGCAGCTATATCCTCGGTGCCAATGCTCATGTACGGTAGAGAAGCACAAAGCAAAACAAGGATAGCCAGCCCTGCCACTATTCCGAAGTCAGGGGAACGCAATAGAAAAATTCATAGCTGTATGCTATACTTAATTAGCATTTGAAC
>ENA-UPTB01002066-UPTB01002066.1-human-gut-metagenome-genome-assembly--contig:-NODE-2066-length-14965-cov-14.250000_pt1 | contig 14965 bp, 14 predicted proteins | sample MGYA00250046_ERZ773369 | MGnify/ENA primary metagenome ERZ773369 (study PRJEB29103, sample SAMN06111938) | human gut metagenome | biome: human gut; feature: ankylosing spondylitis patient; material...
ACGGAGGAATTTCAAATGAGCGAAGAAGTAAAAAAAGAACAGAACGAACAGGAAGAAACCTTGTATTGTGAGTGCTGTGGATGCCTTATTGACGATGATGATTACACCGAGTGGAACGGGCAGATCATTTGTTCTGACTGCCTGGAGAATCACACTACCACCTGCGAATGCTGTGGGGAACGCATCTGGGACGAAGATGTCTATGGTGATAACGACATCACCCTTTGCAGTCATTGCTATCATCACAACTACACCAGATGCAGTTGCTGTGATGCTCTCTTGCACGAAGACGATGCTTACTATCTGGACGGCGAGACATACTGCCGTGACTGCTACGAGGACGAGCGAGAGGAGAGCAACTTGATTCATGAGTACGGCTACAAGCCAAACCCCATTTTCTACGGTGAGGGCAATCGTTACTTTGGCATCGAACTGGAAATTGACGGAGCAGGCAGAGATGATGACTTTGCGGAAGAACTGCTGGACATTGCAAACGCCCATGCAGACCTGCTTTACATCAAAACAGACGGTTCGCTGGATGATGGCATGGAACTGGTTTCCCACCCCTGCACCATGGACTATCATATCAATGAATTTCCGTGGGAAGATATCATGCACCGTGCAGTCCATCAAGGCTACCGCTCGCACCAGACTTCAACCTGCGGTCTGCATCTTCATGTGAACCGAAACGCTTTTTCCGATAGCCAAGAGGGGCAAGACGAGGTGATCTCCAGAATCCTGTATTTTGTAGAGCATCACTGGAATGAGCTTTTGAAATTTTCTCGTCGTTCCGAATACGCTATGAACCGCTGGGCGGCAAGATACGGTTATGAACATACCCCGAAAGCGATCATGGATAAGGCAAAAAAGGGTGGAAACGGTCGATATGCTGCTGTGAATCTCTGCAACTATCACACTGTGGAGTTCAGACTTTTCAGAGGCACTTTGAAGTACAACACCTTTGTGGCAACCATTCAGCTGGTCAACCGTATCTGTGATGCCGCAATGTACAACACGGACGATTCCATTGCAAAGTTATCATGGTCGGATTTTGTAGCTGATGTAACGGAACCAGAATTGATACAGTACTTGAAAGAACGTCAGCTGTATATTAACGATAAAGTTGAAGAAACGGAGGAATACTGATATGTGTGCATTATTTGGTTGGCTGGACTACAAGGGGGTTGTGTCGGACAGGCTGCTGAAAAAGCTGACACAGGCGTTGGCAAATGCTGCAGAAGAACGAGGAACGGATGCGTCTGGCATTGCCTATGTGAAAAGCGGTAAGGTCACCATCTACAAGAGACCGAAACCTGCCCACAAGATTCGCTTTAACGCACCCAACGGTACAAGGGCAGTCATGGGACACACCAGAATGACCACCCAGGGAAACGAAAAGTTCAACTACAACAATCACCCTTTCTATGGTCATGCCGATGTGAACTTTGCCTTTGCCCATAATGGTGTGCTGTATAACGATAAGGAACTCAAAACCGAAAAGCACCTGCCGCAAACGCAGATCGAAACTGACAGTTATGTTGCAGTGCAGCTGTTGGAACAGCAGGGCAAGTTGGATTTTGGCTCGCTCAAGGGCATGGCAGAATCCGTGCAGGGCAGTTTCTGTTTTACAGCTCTGGATGAAAACAACACGCTCTACATCGTCAAGGGCAGCAATCCCATGTGCCTGCTCCACTTTGCACAGCTGGGGCTTTACATCTATGCCTCAACCGAAAGCATTCTGAAAAGGGCGTTGCAGAAGTCTGGTTTCCACAAGTATCCGTTTGAAGTGTTGAACATAGAAGAAGGAACGATTCTGGAGATTGACCGCTATGGTTTTCTGACCTGCTCTACCTTTGAGGTACAGGAAAGTTTCCGGTTCGGCAAGTGGTACAACTGGTACGACGAGTTGGAGGAAGAGTATTACTCGCAGCAGGAAGAATTGCTGTTGGAGATGTGCAATTGCTACGGTGTGACAGAGGATGACGTTCTCTTGCTGTTGGATTATGGCTATTCCGCCGATGAGATCGAAGAGATGCTGTGCGACAGCAACTTGCTTTTGGAGACGCTTTGTGCGGTTCGGTGTGAAGAGGAATTTTGCTGCGAGTAAACACAAAAAGAAACTGCCTTCCTCTTGGAAAAGCAGTTTCTTTTTTCGATTGCGACAATGTTGACTTGCTTCTTGTTCCACGTTCCAGGTAGTTTGCAAGATCAACAACATTTTTCTCGAAGTTTTCGATCGCTTGGAACATGGAACACCACATCCAACTCACACCACAAAATTATTTTTATTTCTCTTTCTATATAGAGAGTCAAATGAAAAAATATTTGCACAAAAATATTTTCGGCGAAATTGCAATGCTTTTTTACAAGAAATAGGCGATACAGATCCACTCTATTGTTTCTGTAAATTCACGCAATTCATTTGATAAATGATTTGGAAGTTTATCTCCAATGTAATCCCACAACAACTCCCGCAATGTAAAAAGTCTTATTTTAGCTTTGCTCAGTTCTTCACAATTTAATCGGTACCTGCATTCCTTTTCTTGTTCACACTCTGATATCTCACACCATATATGGTTCAAGTCTGTCCTCTCTTTACAGGTATTAGCACTATGGTATACGATACTTCTAACCATTCCTTCCTCATAAAATTTTAGACGCGTCCAATCAGTCTGATCTGATGTGTGGTAGCAGATCAAACGTCTGATATATTCCTCTTTCCAATCTCTTTTTTTCTCTTTTTTGCTTGCTTTTTCAAAAGTCTGCGCTTTTGTTCTAAACAAGTACTTCAGATTTTCTTCGATATCTTTTAGTGTTCTGGCATTATGAATGGTCCTTATTCCTGTTTCTATGTTGTATAAAACTGCATTCATGCGCTGCATAAGAGATTCATTCTTTTTATCCACCTCATTCCGATACAGATTGTATTGAACGTCAGGCCTATAAACTACATGACACAATTCTATACTGGTTTTTTTCTCACATTCTATGATTTTTTTCGCTTCTAAAGGCAAAAACGTTTTAAAAAGTTCCACATTTTCCTGAATCAAGAGGCGTCGATAACGAACATACAGAAATCTGACCCATTTTTTAAAATCGTCTATGTGTATCGAATTATGAAGTTGTGGACATCCAAAAGGCACACAATTTGTTTCCATAAAAAAAGTTAAAACAGAAGAAAATAGATCTTCCAGACACTTCTTTTGACAGGTAACTATACTTTCTTTTCTTTTTAGCTTAATTCTTAGAAAAGAAAAATCGATTCCAGTGAGAGAAAAGAACATTGTAACACATCTGTTTGAAAATGCACTCTCTGAGTCGACGCCTTCACCATTTTTTAGTTTATATGGTTTTCTTTTTTCCGGATACAGATAGTAACGGCATTTGTCCAGATAAAAGTTTTTCGTTTTTTGAGTTAAATGCGGTGCATTCGTGTGATTATCTATAGCTTTTCGGCTTTTTTTCTTATAATTACGAAATGCCGGGTTATCTTCTAAAAACAGCTCTCCGGTATCTGGATCTGTCTTTCCAACAGTAGTAACAAATTGACTAAAAACATATTCTGATTCTTTTAAGAAAAAATAGAAATTAATTGCGGTTTCAAAATCATTGTCGAACATTTGAGATCCTCTTTTCGAATTCTTAGTATCACTTTATAGAATATCAGTGACAAAATCCATCTTTATTATATCATACTTCCCCATAAAAAGAAAGTATAATTTCATGCCATAACCACAAATCAAAATAAGATTTCTACATGTGAAAAAGTGCTGTTCATCATAATTTTTCTGTATATTTTATTTTTGGAACAAAACTTTTTTCTATACTTGTTACGTTGAACAGTAAAAAATCAATTTTTATATATTAGCTTATTGTTAACTTGTTAAAAGTATGGTATAATAAAAGCAGGCAAAAAGCCGTATTCACAACGCCACCACTGGCAAGTGAAAATAATTCTAGGAGGAATGCAAATTGAATGAATTGCAGAACAACAACATCACTATCCTAAAAGGCAAACAGTTGAAAATCTATGAGGCGCAGATATCGGATTATATATGCAGTACGCATCACTTTAAGATCTATGAAGGCGATCTATATGTGCGCAATGGATGCCAGGATATAAAGGTCGACAAATACGAGTTTTACAACTGGATATATCAACTAGCAGCTCAGAATGGGGTAACATTGATGTCTTCCAACTGCGCCGACATTTTGAAGGAGGTGATGCTTCGAAGTCTAAAATTTAAAGGAATCCCAAACGGAGAGGAGTATACTGTTTTCAGAAACTGCTGTGTTTCCAATCTGACCGGTCAAATCGTTAGCCTGCCAGATGATTATTTCTCCACAATTTGCGTAGAGGCAAACTATGTGACAGATCCAGTGTTGAATCACCCAGTTGCAGATCAGTTCCTGTATACCATTAGCGGTGGTGACCCAGTATTGACCAAACTGCACTGGACATATTGGGGATACTGTCTCTCTTCAGATGCTCACGCAAAAGCCCTTTTCTTTCTATATGGACCTTCCGGCAACAATGGAAAATCTACAGAGCTGAATCTGCAAAAAAGCCTTCTGTCAAAAGGAAGTGTAGACTTTATGCCCATTAGAACGCTCTTATCAGAGTTTGGCAAAGCACGTCTGCGCAATATCAGAATGGAAATCTCAGCAGATGAAGGCGAATTAAACCTGAGCGCAAGAGATATTGGTTATCTGAAAACTTTTTCAGGACATGATGATTTGACAGCAAATGTCAAGTTCAAAGAATTTGTATCCTTTCCCTGTACCAGCAAAATCGTAATTTCCAGCAACAACAATATTGGTATGGCGTATTCCAATATCGATCCGGCTTTTGCAAGAAGAGTCGTTACAGTTCCTTATCCGGTTTCCATTCCAAAGGAACAGCAAGATCCATATATTCTGGAAAAGCTGCTGGCAGAGAAAGATGCCATCGCTACAGAGGCATTTCGCAGTTATCTGGCACTCAGAGAAAACAACTATAAATTCCCAAACTGTACTGCATATACAATGCAGTCGTCACTGTTTGTACCACTGAACAGCGCATACAATGCAATCCAAGTTTTCAGCTGTACAAACTGTGACTTTTCCGATCCGGATGCTTTTACAAGTACCTTTGACTTGTATATGGCATTCTGCGCTGTATATGGCAGCGTATTTCAAGATATCACAAGCTTTTCCCAGGAATTTTACCGTGTCAACGTAGAAAAACTGGAAAAGACCAGAAAACGAATTGGCGGACAGAACAACCGTGGTTTTTACGGCGTTAAGCTTCATGCGTAACGCCGCAGTAATAAAGGAGGAAGAATTATGCCTATTATGATTTACCCAGAAAAAATGGACCCGGCAGCTGTCTCTGCTCATGCGGCAGAGATTGCAAATGTGAAGAATCCAATGCTTGCGTCCCTATGCCTGATAACAGGCTCTACGCTTGGCGGTTCTAAGGAATATCTGACTTCGATCATCAATGCGAAAGATGTGGACAAGCTGGAATACGGTGAATCCTTGTGTGTCTTCTCACCGACTGGCTCAGGCAAGACAAAAGCGATGGAATTGATCATAGCCGCCTTATCCTCGGATTCACATCTCATTGTCCTGGCAAACCGCCGCATATGCAAAACACAGGTGCTCAAGGATTTGATCAAATGCCCGAATATTCCGGGAGCCTTGATCGAAAAAATAAAGGTCAATGATAATGTGGAAGTCATGACATACCAGGAATTTGCAAGAAAAAAGCATAAGTACCAAGGAAAAAAGCTGGTTTTGATCTGTGACGAATGCCACTGTTTTGCGGAAGATGCAACGTTTTCTCTTTATCCACAGCATGTGGTGAATTTTCTCAATGGCAACCTCGACAATACGAAACGAATCTATATTACAGCAACGCCAAGTGATGTTCTTCCTATTCTATGGGACATTGAGAATTTGTCCGATAAGCCTCTCTGTCAGTTTGACCCTGACAATATACAGCATTTTCTACGAGTAACACCAGATGCAGACTGCACCAGAATCAAACATACCTACATCATGCAGTCGGACTGGACTTATCTGAAATTTGCAGTATACCACCCAGCCAAACGTAAGGAATTGGCTGAATACATTCAGAAATTCTGCGCCCAAGGAAAAAAGGCACTGATTTACATCAACGACATGGAAGCTGGCGCAGAGATGCAAGAGCTGCTGGGAGACAGTCAGCGTATCTATTCCAGTGATGACAAGAAGGATGAGATCCAAAAGATTGCTTTGCAGGAAGGTTTCGATGCGAGTGCACTGGTGACAACAAAGGTAGCGGAAAATGGCTGGTCAATTCATGATGACAACCTGTCTCTTATTGTAGCGGAAACTTGTGATATGGTCGAGTTACAACAGATCATAGGCCGTGCAAGAGTTGGCCGCAAAAAGCCACGTGAAATTCAGGTGCTTATCCCGGACTATGACCTTAGTCTTCTGGGAAATATGGAGGGTAAGCTTTATATGCAGCTGTCTGCATTCCAAAAGGCAGCAGATAATCCGGACTTTGCCCTGCAGTATCTGAACCAGCCTAACCCATATGTTTGCTATGATGCGATCTTAAAAAAGCCTCTGGTGAACCGCATTGGTCTTCAGCAGCTGCGAACCCAACTGAATCACATAAGAGCCTTGAAGACAGAAGAGCAAAAAAATTCCCATGCCTTTGTACGAAAGGTATTGGAGACTTACGGAAAGCCAACCGAAGGCATGGAAGAATTATTCCTGGATTACGATATCACAAAGGCTTGTCAGCAGCGCATCGTATCAGCCTGGGGCAAATATAAGTCCAGCAACTGTGATCCGGATGCTTTGAAGGCCCTCAAGGAGGAACTGAAAGCCGCCTGCAATGAAACTGGCGCTTATCCGAAGGAATTGAAATCCAATATCCAGATCGACACTGTGAATGATATCCTCTTATTTGCAGGCATTCATGAAATCGTATCTCCTGAGATCAGACGCTTTGAGATCACAGACAGAAGCTCTTCAGCACTGTCTGCTGATGTGTAAATATCACCCAAAACAAACATATATTATTGCCGTGAGGAGGGACAAACAATGGCTATGAAAACGAAAAAGCGCATTCCGCTTCAGAAAACCATCTGGTGCAAGATTCGCTACTGGCAGCTGCTTCATGATCTGACTGACGATGAACTGGCAATGTATCTGAACTGTTCCACAAGAACGCTTCAGAACTACGATCATGATGCCAAAAACCTTACATTAAAGACAGTGGACACGTTCCTCTGCGTGAACGAGTTGACACTGGAAGAATTAATGACCGCATAACACATAACGCAGACGATACCTTAAATGCGAGGTACCGTCTGCTCTTTTTTTGAAAAGGAGCAATCAGAATGAAAAAGAAGTTCAACATCAAGCAAACAGACAGCGGCAATTTCTATACCTGGGTATCTGAAGGAAGTGGAAAATACCGCAAAAAGAGCAAGATCACAGGCAGTACGCCAAACGAAGTCATTATCAAGGCTACGAAGTGGCTCAAACACATTGACGAAGAAAAGGACACACCATACACAGTAAAGCAGGCAATGCTGCAATTTATTGACAGCCGAAGCCGTGTGCTTGAACCGACTACGATCTGCAACTACAGAGAACTTGTCCGCAATAAGTTACAGTACATCATGGACATCAATATCGAAGAACTCACGGCAAAGGATATCCAAATCGCAATCAATCTGGATGCACACCGTCTCAGTCATAAATCCATCAAGAATGCTTATGGATTCCTGAAAAGCGTTTTGATTGCAAATGACATTGATATCAAGCTGGGCAGCATCAGATTACCGAAAAAAGAGGTTCGAGAACGTAAGCTTCCGACAGCGCCCGAAATCTACAAAATCGTCAAGGGCACGGACAGTGAATTGCCTGTTCTGCTTGCAATGTGGTTGTCACTGCGCATCGGCGAAGTAGCTGGACTGCAATTCAGAGATGTCGATGCCAAAACAATGCGTCTGTATGTGTGCCGTGAGATCGTAAAAGTTGATTCCGGCTGGGCAGAAGTGAACCACTGCAAAACAGAGAAAAGTGTGCGCTGTGTAAATCTTCCCATACACATCTACAACTTAATTCAGGCAATCCCACACCAAAAAGAGACAGACCACATTATTTCGGTCAAACCCAATACCATCCGAAAGCGATTCAAGCGACTGCTCCGAGACAACGGTATTGAGGATATTCGCTTTCATGATTGCAGACATATCTTTGCAAGTACGGCTGCCATGCTGAATGTACCAGAGAAATATGCCATGGAAATGGGCGGCTGGAGTACACCGGATGTATACAAAAACGTATACCAGGAAACCTTTGACAGCGAGCGCAACAAGGCAGACGGCATCATAGACGATTGCTTCAACAAGGTCGTAATCGACAAGAACGATTGAAAAATGACAGAAGCCACAAGAATGCAAGGGGCTTTTCGAAGTCCCTTGTTTTTTTCAGTTGGCACTTTTCGTTGGCACATACCCGAAAAAGTTGGCATTTTTGAGAAAAATCCATCTTCCGCCAGAAATATCAGAACACAAAAAAACGGCTTAAATGCGTCAAATTTCGCATCTAAGCCGTTTTGCATCTGGTCGAGGTGACAGGACTCGAACCTGCGGCATCTTGGTCCCAAACCAAGCACTCTACCAAACTGAGCTACACCTCGCTACTGTCGCTATCATTTTCCAGATAACGAACAGTTTTATTATATCACAAATTGTCTGTCTTGTCAATACATTTTTTTTGCTTTTCCGCAGAAAGCAAAAAAAATGTACAAATGCGGCATCACCGTTTCACGCCGTATTTCCGGTAAAACGCCGCAAGATCTGCATCTGACTGAACCAATTCCGCATAGCAGAGCCGCTTTTTTGCCGCATCGTAAAATCCGATCACAGTTTCACCAGTACAGGTGCTGGACTCTGCCCGAATGTCCGATGCCGAAAATCCGTCCGGAATCGCCTGCGTCTTGGTTCTCTTGTGAAAAAGCTCCACACAACCACCTCACATCAAAAATGCCGGCGAATTTCAACTCGCCGGCATTCGGTTTCATATCAAAAGAAAGTGCTTACGATGCAATAAAGGTGCAGAATGCACGATATGTCATAAAGACATCCAGTTTGGAAACCACCTCAAACGGTGCGTGCATGGACAAAACAGGGACACCCACATCAATGGTGTCAATATCCAGGTTTGCAATATAAGCCGCAACCGTACCGCCGCCGCCTGCATCTACCTTGCCCAGTTCGCCGGTCTGCCAAACCACATCGCCGGCATCCAGGACACGGCGAATCGTGCCGACAAATTCTGCGGAGGCATCCGATGTGCCGGACTTGCCACGAGCGCCGGTGAACTTTGTAACGCATACGCCGTGATTCAGATAAGCGCAGTTCTTCTGTTCCATCACATCCGGGAATGTAGGATCAAATGCTGCGTTAACATCTGCGGACAGGCACTGTGATGCGTGCATTACGTGGCGACCCTTTGCCCCGAAGCAGTCTGCCAGGTCTTCCAGAAAGTACGGCAGATAAGAAGAGCAGAGACCTGTGTTGCCGTCACTGCCGGTCTCTTCCTTGTCCGTCAGGATTGTAACAGCGGTGTGTACCGGTTTTTCGCAGTCCAGCAGTGCACGGAGTGCCGGATAAGCGCAGACACGGTCATCGTGTCCATAGCCGCCGATCATGCTCCGGTCAAATCCCAGTTCTCTTGCCGGGAATGCCGGAACAGCCTCCAATTCAGCCGACAGGAAATCGGTCTCAGTGATACCGTACTTTTCATGCAGGATGTTCAGAATGTTCAGCTTTACCTGCTCGCTCTCCTCATCCTTGTTAAACGGCATTGAGCCGACCAGCAGGTTCAGTTCCTCACCACGCACAATTTCCGTTGCCGGGCGTTTCATCTGCTGCGGTGCAAGGTGCGGCAGCAGGTCAGTCACACAAAATACCGGATCGCCGGTATCTTCACCGATGTTGACTTCTACAGAAGTGCCGTCTGCTTTTACAATAACGCCATGCAGAGAAAGCGGAATCGTTGTCCACTGATACTTCTTGATGCCGCCGTAATAATGGGTCTTGAACATTGCCAGCTCGTGATCCTCATACAGGGGATTCTGCTTCATGTCCAGACGGGGCGAGTCAATATGCGCAGCGCACAGACGCACGCCCTCTGTGATAGGTGCAGTACCGATCACAGCGGCAATGATCGCCTTGCCACGGTTGTTTACATAGATCTTGTCCCCTGCCTGGAGTTTCATATCCGGAGTAAAGGAAACGAATCCCTTTTCCTCCAGCAGAGCCGCCGCATTCTTTGCAGCCTCACGCTCGGTTTTGGACGCATTCAAAAATGCCATATAGTCTGCCGCAAAAGCATCGCTCTGCTTCTGTGTCTCCGCAGAAATGCGGTTTGCGCTGTGCTTGGACTGCATAAACAGCTGTTCCTTTTTTTCTTTTGCCTGTGTTACCTTCGATTCCATTAGAAATAGCCTCCAATTCTCAGGACTTTTTGGATCTTGTTTGATATGCCGTACCCTGACGCACAGTGCAGGAAGGCAGATAAAACAAGTCTTTACACAAATGCACCGAACTTGGTTTCATAATAACGGATCAGCTTTGCCGACAGCTCCTGTGCCGCATCCCACAGCTCAGAAAAGCTGGAGTTGTTTTCCAGCACAGTATCCGAATGCAGCCGGAAAAACTCTTCCGTCAGCTGCATTTCCATGCGCTGCTGCGCCGCTTTCTCTGAAATATGATCCCGTTCCATAATCCGCTGCATCCGCAGTTCCGGCTTTGCCACCACAGAAATAATCAAGTCACAAAAATCGTCTGCCCGGCTCTCAAACAGCGTCGGTGCATCCAATAAGATCAGCTTGTGATTCTGCTGGGAAAAGCGATGTATCATCCGCAGGATCTCACCCACAATATAGGGATACATAATGGTATTGAGCATTTCGAGTTTGCGATGATCCGAAAAAGCAATGGACGCCATGACCTTGCGGTCCAGTTCCCCGTCCGGCGTTAAGATCGCATCGGTAAAGCATTCCTGCAGATCAGCCAGACAATGGGAACCACGTGCAACCACATGACGAGAAATAGCATCTGCATCAATGAGCCGAAAGCCATTCTGTACAAAGACCTTGGAAACCGTACTTTTTCCGGCACCGGTCTGACCGGTCAAGCCGATCACCATCACACCATCGAGACTGTTCATACCTGTATCACCTCAAATCCTGCCGCACGAATCAGACGATTGTATACCGCAAGCCCGATCCCCTCCGGCTTTGGCGCACGCACATATACCTTATGCGCACCTCTGTCATCCAATTCCCGCAATTTTGAAAAAATCTGCTGTGCCTGTTCCTGACCGGATGCCCCGTAGGTCAGGCACGGCAGGGAGAGTCGGGTCTCCTCTCCGTCAAACACCAGTGCATACACACCGTCTGCTTTGTTCTGTTCGGCATACGCCGCAAAGTTCTGCCACTCTCCCTCCACCAGGATCACGTGTGCCTGCGGAGAATAGTGCTGATATTTCATGCCCGGAGAGCGCACCGTCTGACCTTCCTTCAGCTGATGCAGGATCGCCGGATCCAGCGTCACCTGCGGCACGATCTCTTCCAGCATTTCCTTTGTGACATATCCCGGACGCAGAATCCGTACTGTGTCGTCATTTTCCAGAGCGATCACAGTGGACTCCACGCCCACAGAACATCCACCGCCGTCAACTACTGCGGCAATCTTGCCGTGCATATCCCGCATCACGTGCTGTGCCGTGGTGGGACTGGGATAGCCGGAAATGTTGGCGGACGGTGCTGCGATCGGCACACCCGACAGCAGGATCAGCGCTCTTGCCACAGGATGAGACGGCATCCGGATCCCGACCGTATCCAGACCGCCGGAAGTGATCTCCGGGATATCGCTGCGCTTGGGCAGGATCATGGTCAGCGGACCGGGCCAGAAACGCTCTGCCAGCTTTACCGCCAGCGGCGGCACAACTGCTGCCACCTGCTCCAACGCCTGCATCTCTGCAATATGCACGATCAGCGGATTGTCTGCCGGTCTGCCCTTTGCCGCAAAGATCTGCCGCACAGCCTCCGGATTTCTGGCATCTGCCGCCAGTCCGTATACTGTCTCCGTCGGGATTCCCACGACCTTTCCCTGCTGCAAAAGCGCTGCCGCCTCCAGCAAATCCGCCGCATGATCTGAAAGTAACTTCGTCTCCACCGTTTTTACGCCTCTTCCTGCTGTCCTGCCAGCCGAGCCAGTTCATCGGCTGTGGCAAGCGCATCAAATACTTCGTCCAGATTTCCGTTCATGATATCTTCCAGCCGGTACAGCGTCAGCCCGATCCGGTGATCGGTCATGCGTCCCTGCGGAAAATTATAGGTGCGGATGCGCTCGGAACGGTCACCCGTTCCCACCTGCATCCGCCGTTCTGATGCGATCTTATCGTTCTGTTCCTGCTGCATCCGTTCATACAGCCGGGAACGGAGAATTTTCATCGCCTTGTCTTTATTCTTATACTGACTGCGCTCGTCCTGGCATTCCACCACCAGACCGGTAGGGATATGTGTGATGCGCACAGCAGATTCCGTCTTGTTGATATGCTGACCGCCGGCGCCGCTGGCACGGAACACGTCGATCCGCAGATCTGTTGGGTTGATCTCCACCGCCACTTCATCCGCCTCCACCAGAACCGCTACCGTAACCGTAGAAGTGTGGATGCGTCCCTGGGATTCCGTTTCCGGCACACGCTGCACCCGGTGTACGCCGCTCTCATATTTCAGGCGGGAGTAAGCACCCTCGCCCAGAATGGAAAAGCTGATTTCCTTATAGCCGCCCAGTTCCGTTTCATTGGCGCTGAGAACTTCCTGTTTCCAGCCCTGGGTCTCTGCATACATGGTATACATCCGGTAAAGTGACGCAGCGAACAGAGATGCCTCATCGCCGCCGGCGCCGCCACGAATCTCAATGATAACATTCCGGTCGTCGTTGGGGTCCTTGGGCAGCAGCAGGCGTTTCAGTTCTTCCTGCATGGTCTCCATTGCCGCACGGCTCTGTTCCAGTTCTGCCTGTGCCATCTCCCGGAGTTCCGGGTCGGTCTCGCTGTCCAGCAGTTCCTTTGCCTCTGTAAAGTCACGCTGTGCCTGCAAATATTCGTGATACTTCTCCATGATCGGCTGCATATGCTTGTATTCCCGCATCAGCTGCGCATACTGCTGATTGTCTCCCACCACGTCCGGATCCATCATTTTCTCCTGCATGGCGTGGTAGTTTTCTTCCATTTGCCGAAGCTTATCCAGCATATCTGCGTTCCTGCCTTTCTGTCTGTATCACTCTTCTGATTCCGGGGCATCCCGCCGGATCTGCTTGATGCGCCGTTCGATCTTATTGCGAGGAACCATAAACTCCCTACCGCAGCCGGTACAGCGCAGCTTGAAATCCATCCCTGCCCGAATCACATACATGGTCTGACTGCCGCAGGGGTGCGGCTTTTTCATCACCAGAATATCTGCCGGACGCACATCCATGTTCAGCCCTCCCGTTTTTGCGCACAACTTGCATCATAAGTACATTATATTATACCCCATTTCTCGGAATAAGGCAATATTTTCAGAAGATATTTTTTTCTCTTTGTGGAAATGCTATAAAATCCGACGATGAAATCCGTGGAACTTTCATAAAAGCCGCTTTTTGATTTCCAGTTTTTTCACGTTTCATTCGAATGCTGTCCGCATATTCCCGTATTCTCATACATACACTGAAACAGCATCCGACACGGAGATTCCGCTGAATGCACACAGCGTCTGTTTCAGAGGGTATTCAGACGCCGAAACAGCTCACTTCAAAATTATCGGGAGGTCAAAAAATGATCTATGCACCAGAAGGCAGCCGGCTGCATACGCCGGAAAATCAAGCTGCACTGCGCAGCATATCCGCCATGGAACACGCCATGCACACCGGCATGATCCTGGAGGCTCGTGCCGTCCTCTGTGACAGCTGCCATAATCTCGCCGTTTCCCTGCCGTGTATGCGTGGCATCATCCCACGGGAAGAGGGCGCAATGGGCATCGCAGAAGGCACGACAAAAGACATCGCACTGATCGCACGTGCCGGGAAACCGGTCTGTTTCCGCATCCTGCGCATAGAAGAGGACGCATCCGGTCTGCCGGTGGCAATCCTCTCCCGGCGCATCGTCCAGGAGGAATGCTGGAAGCAGTATCTCTCCCACTGTACGCCGGGTGACATCCTGCCGGCAGTTGTCACGCACCTGGAAAAATTCGGCGCATTTGTGGACATCGGCTGCGGCATCCCGTCCCTGCTCCCCATCGATACCATCTCCGTCTCCCGTATCGCCCATCCCCGTGACCGTTTCACCGTCGGGCAGTCCATCCGGGTAATCGTGCGCCAGGTGGAACCGGGACGCATTCATCTGACGCACCGGGAACTGCTCGGCACTTGGGCAGAAAACGCCGCCATGTTCTCCGCCGGGCAGACCGTCGCCGGCATCATCCGTTCTGTGGAAAGCTACGGCGTATTTGTAGAGCTTTCCCCGAACCTCGCCGGGCTGGCAGAACCCCACGAGGACGCTGCCGCCGGAATGTGCGCCAGCGTGTACATCAAAGCGATCCTGCCGGAGAAAATGAAAGTCAAGCTCATTCTGATCGACACATTCCGGCAGAGCGAACCGCCGCAGCCGCTGCACTATTTTATTCCGAAGAGCCAGAATCATCTGCGCCAGTGGCGGTATCCGCCGGAGCATTCGCCACGCATCATCGAAACCATTTTTGATTCCTCTGTCGGCTGACTGCACCATTTTTCCGTATCCTGCATACAGTAAAAACGAGCAGAAACGCTTTGCAGGCTACGGCTTGCTAAGGCAATACCGCACAAAGCCCGCCTGGCGGCTTTGCACGCAATCTGCTTGCTGATTTTCCGTCATATTGCCCAGA
>ENA-UPTB01002067-UPTB01002067.1-human-gut-metagenome-genome-assembly--contig:-NODE-2067-length-14965-cov-3.580602_pt1 | contig 14965 bp, 11 predicted proteins | sample MGYA00250046_ERZ773369 | MGnify/ENA primary metagenome ERZ773369 (study PRJEB29103, sample SAMN06111938) | human gut metagenome | biome: human gut; feature: ankylosing spondylitis patient; material...
CACCGCGAGAATCGAATAAAATCCATCAACGCCGGAACCACTGACGAATACGGCAAACACAAAGGCCTAAATCTGACGTTCTGACAAAAAGACAATGATAAAAAACAGCCGGAACCAAGAAGGAAAACAACACTACATAAACTCTTCCTCTCGTACCCTTCATCGTCACAAAAGCTACAAACGAGAAAACATGAATAAATTTCAAGAGATAATTATATGCAATACATGGCAAATTCTCAATTATTTATACTAATTTTGCAATGGTCCGCCATTACCCGACACATTAAGCGGCCATCCAATATCCTGCTTCATGAGAACAAAAACACCAGAAAAGCGAAAAACCGCCATTATCATCGGAGCCGGCCCCGCTGGACTCACGGCCGGGATAGAACTGCTCCGCCAAACCGATATAATCCCTATCCTTTTAGAGGAAAAGGACTGCGTGGGCGGACTTTCACGTACGGCCTTTTACCACGGCAACCGTATGGACATCGGTGGGCACCGCTTTTTCTCCAAAGACCCTGACATCATGAAGTGGTGGACTACGCTTCTCCCCTTACAGGGAAGTCCGGCACAGGACGATTTGCTAACGCCTTGCATGAAAACTTTTTCCCCGGAGGACCGGCCCCGGAGAAAGAAGACCGTACCATGCTACTGCGCCGCAGGATTTCACGTATTTTCTATCTGAAGAAGTTCTTTGATTATCCCGTCACTTTCAATGCCAAAACGATACTCAACCTCGGACTGGGACGGACCGTACGCGCCGCGATAGGATACCTACGTGCCACACTGTCCAAACGCCCGGAACTCTCCCTTCAAGATTTCTATATCAACCGGTTCGGCCGTCCGCTCTACAAGATGTTCTTTGAACATTACACCGAAAAAGTTTGGGGAGTGCACCCCTCCGTGTTAGGTGCCGACTGGGGCGCACAACGTGTCAACGGGCTTTCCATCAAAGCCTTACTGAAAAACATGTTGGTCCGCAAGAAACGAACGCCCGGTGATATCCGGCAAAAAGATACGGAAAAGTCACTTATCGAGAACTTTCTTTATCCCAAATTCGGCCCCGGCCAACTTTGGGAAACCGCCGCGCAGGAAATCGAACGCGACGAAAAAGGCACGATCCTTCTAATGCACCGGCTTGTAGGCATTCACTACGAAGACGGACTGATACGTTCCATCACCGCCGCCACCCCGGACGGACACGTGGACATCCCGTGCGACTACGTGCTGTCGTCCATGCCCGTCAAAGACCTTGTATCCACTTTCACGGGAATCACCGTACCTCCCGAAGTCTTTTCCGTAGCGACCTCTTTGCCCTACCGGGATTTCATCACAGTAGGCATCCTCGTGGACCGCCTCAAAATCCGACACAACGGACAGCCGCCCACCTTCGGCAACCGCATACCGGACACTTGGATCTACATCCAAGAGCGGGACGTGCGTATCGGACGGCTCCAAGTCTTCAACAACTGGTCACCTTATTTGGTAGAGGACTACCGGAACTGCATTTGGTTAGGATTGGAATACTTTTGCAACGAGAACGACGAACTTTGGAACAAAACCGACCGGGATTTCATTTCCATGGCCATCGGCGAACTCGTACATATCGGTATTCTGGAAGACGAAACGCACGTGAAAGACTCCACTATCGTGCGCGAGAAAAAAGCCTATCCCGCCTACCACGGAAGCTACCGCCGCCTGAAAGAAGTAACCGACTGGCTAGACCACATACCCAACTTATATTGCATCGGGCGGAACGGACAGCACCGATACAACAACATGGACCACTCCATGCTTACGGCCATGGAGGCTGTGGCCCACATCCGGGACGGGAAAACCGACAAACAAGACATTTGGAACATCAATACGGAACAGGAATATCATGAACGCAAAAAACATTGACGACACCTTCAAGACTGTCTGCACGCAGCTCCGCACTGCGGCACAACGCATACGAGGGTTCGACGACCGGCACAACCTTGCCTTGCTCACGCGTGCCGCCATTTGCATCTACATCGCAGAAATGCTGGCCAACGGATTCCGTATCGGCACTTCGCCCGACACCGCTTCTTACTACAGAGCCGGTGCGCGGTTGTTTGAGGGGGAAATCGACTTCATCCGTACGCCGGTAATGCCTGCCGTCTGCCACACCGCCCGTCTTCTTTTGGGCGAATGGAATCCTTACGGAATCTCAGTATTCCTGTTTGCCATATTCCTGGTTTCTGCAATCTACTTTTACAAAACGACTACTTACATAACCGACAAGCCACAAGTGAGGCTCATTTCCACCGCGCTTTACGCCTGCAACCCAGCCGTTATCAGTTGGTGCATAGAAGACATTGGCACCGAGTCGCTCGCCCTCTCGGGAGTAGTCTTCTTGTGCTTCCTGACCTGCAAGTCCATTTATACGAAGCCCACCCCCACCCTTTCATTCCTGACTTGCGGCCTTATGTTCCTGCTCATCATGCTCCGCCCGTTCTTTATCTGTTTCGTCCCGGTTGTCCTTCTGTCTTTCGCCTTATCATGGAGAGGCCGACGCGCCAGTGTCGCTACAAAATGGACTACATTCGTTTGCCTGGCGACCACTTGTGCCCTCATTCTCCTTTACTGCTCGGCCATCCAACAACGATACGGACTGTTCACCCTCTCGCAAGTTTCCTCCGTCAACCGTATCATCATGGCAGCTCCGGAAGAGCGCGACCGCGTGCAACAGATGTGGGGAGCCACGGAAGGTTATGTGGAATATCTGGAAAACATAGACCGTAAAATCGGCCAAGACAAAATAGGCTATCTCAAAGGACGTTGCCGAGATTTTCTCCTTTCTTGCCCTGCCTATTATCCCAATGCAGGATTTGGGGTTACCGGCACCATAATGAACCGAATCATCAACGTTCCCTTATGGTTTACCCACGCATTTATCCTCTTCTTCACCCTGCGCCTGTGGACAAGGCGGAAACACAAGCAGGAAACCGCGTTGTCCTTTTTGCTGTGGGCGTTCTGCTGTGCCACGATATTCACAGCCTTTTGGGGAGCATACGCCGAGTTTCCACGCCTCATGATGCCCATGTATCCTTGCCTGTGCCTCATGGCAGCCGTCGCGTTCCATTCCCATGCCCAGGCACATTCCTCCAAGGCCGCCCCGCAAAATCCATAACGCAAGCGGTCTCCCATACGGAGTTTTATCCTCCGACGGAGCTGATTTAAACATTATTATAAGGTATAACGTTTGTAAATCGTAGACATTATTGTACATTTGCGTAATTGTGTAGCTTTACCTACTTTATACAACGTATGAAAGATTTCGTCAAATATACTTTGGCCACGCTCTGTGGCTTGTTTCTGGCTGGCATAGCCCTCTTCATATTAGGCATCCTGTCCATTGCGGGGATGATGACCATGGAAAGTGCCGCCCCATCCATCAAACCCCAATCCGTACTTCGCCTGACGCTAAACGCCGAACGATCCTCTCGGAGACCTGTTCGGCAGTACTTACCCCACCCTCAGTCTGAGAGAAATACAGACAGCCATTCAAGGTGCTAAAGAAAATCCGAACATAGACGGTATATATATAGAAGCACAAACCCTCTTGGGGGCAACTCCCGCCATGATACGAGACATCAGGGAATCCCTCGCCGATTTCAAGAAAAGCGGCAAATATATCATCGCATACGGAGACAACTATACCCAAGGGGCTTACTACATTTGCAGCATAGCCGACAGCATCATCCTTAATCCACAGGGACAGGTGAACTGGTGTGGTATGGCTTCGCAGCCTATTTTTTACAAAGACCTGTTGGAAAAGATAGGCATTAAGATGCAAGTGTTCAAAGTAGGCAGCTACAAATCGGCCGTGGAACCGTTTACTGCCACCCAAATGAGTGACGCCAACCGCGAACAGGTCACGTCCTACCTGAATGACATCTGGCAAACCATGCTGACGGACGTATCTCGTTCACGCTCCATCAAGAAGGATTTGTTGAACGAATACGCAGACAGTATGCTCACATTCCGTCCCGCAGAAGAACTGGTACGGAATGGCATGGTGGACAGCCTTTGCTATATCGACGGGGTAAGCCGGATGTTACGCGCAAAAACCGGAAAGGACAAAGGTACCCTGCCCCTCGTCAGTGTGAAAGAACTGGCGGCTGCCACCGAAGCAACCCCGAAAAAAGGTGATAAGATTGCAGTCTACTATGCATACGGAGACATCGTAGACCGAAAAACAGAATGGAGCGAAAATGTGATAGACGCAGAAACCGTATGCCGCGACCTGAGAACACTGCGTGAAGACGAATCGGTCAAAGCAGTAGTACTTCGCGTAAATTCCGGAGGCGGAAGCGCTTACGCCTCCGAACAGATATGGCACGAGGTGAAATTGCTCCGTGAGGCCAAACCCGTGGTCGTATCCATGGGTGGAATGGCAGCCTCGGGCGGTTACTACATCTCCTGCGCCGCCAACTATATCGTGGCCGAACCGACTACGTTGACCGGAAGTATCGGCATTTTCGGCCTCATTCCCGACGCGAGCCAACTGCTCAGTGACAAATTAGGCCTGCACTTCGATGTAGTAAAAACCAATGCACACGCCGATTTCGGTACATTGGCACGCCCATTCAATCCCTCGGAAGCTCAAATGATGCAAGGATATATACAACGGGGTTACAAATTGTTTACCGAACGTGTAGCAGACGGACGGAATATGAAAACCGGCCAAGTGGAAAAACTGGCCGAAGGACGGGTCTGGACCGGACGGCAGGCCGTAGAAAACGGATTGGCCGATGCCAACGGCAATCTCCAGACCGCCATCAAAAAGGCGGCTTCATTGGCCCAAATAAAAGATTACCATACGGAATACGCACCGACTCCGTCCCCTTGGTACGAGGGTTTGTTTGACCAACAGAAAAAGGACTATCTGAACACGGCCTTACAAGAGACCCTCGGAACATATTACGCCCCGCTAATGAACCTGAGACAGCTCCGGCAAATGAGCGTTCTGCAAGCCCGGATACCGTATGAGCCGAACTTTATCAACTAAACCATCATGGAAGGAGACTTAATCAAAATCAACGAATGGTTGTTACCGGTAGCTTGGCTTTACGGAATAGGCGTAAGGATTCGCAACGAGCTTTTCGAAATGGGAATCCTGAAATCCCAAAGTTACGACATACCCGTTATCTCGGTCGGCAATATCACCGTAGGCGGTACCGGGAAAACACCACATACGGAATATCTCATCCGCTTATTACGAAAGAAGCATAAAGTGGCCGTGTTGAGTCGGGGATACAAACGTAAATCAAAAGGATTCATTTTGGCCACACCCGAAACGCCTATGCCCACCATAGGCGATGAGCCTTATCAGATGAAACAAAAGTTTCCAGATGTCTATGTCGCTGTGGACAAAAACCGCCGCCGGGGAATTGAACGGTTATGCGACGAGCAAATCGCACCGGGAACAGAAGTCATCCTGTTAGACGACGCGTTCCAACATCGCTATGTAAAACCAGGTATCAACATCCTGTTAGTAGATTACCATCGCTTGATTTGCGACGACAAGTTGCTCCCCGCAGGACGTTTGCGCGAACCGAAAGAAGGAAAAGACCGGGCCAATATCGTAATCGTAACCAAATGCCCGGAAGACATCAAGCCCATGGGATTCCGGGTCATCAGTAAGGCCTTGAAGTTGTACCCTTATCAGAAGTTGTTCTTCTCGACACTGAAATACAGCCGTCTCATACCGTTGTTCGAAGAGGGAGAATATCCTTTGGACGAGTTGCTGCCCCACAAGCAAGTCTTGCTGCATACAGGCATCGCTTCGCCGGAACAAATGAAAATGGACCTCGAACATTATGAAACGGATATCACGCCGCTTTCTTTCGGCGACCACCATTACTTCTCGGCCAAAGACGTAGCCCTAATCAATGAGACTTACGCCCGAATGTCCTCGCCGAAGCTAATTGTAACCACTGAAAAAGATGCGACCCGCCTGAAGGACCTCAACGGCCTGAGCGAAGAGGTTAGAAAATCTCTCTATGCCCTGCCGGTCGAAATAGAGATACTGCAAAATCAACAAGAATCGTTTAACGAAAACATTACTGGTTATGTATTCAAAAATTCAAGAAACAGCATCCTGGCTAAAAAGTAGGATGACAACAAGCCCCACAACGGCTATCGTTTTAGGTACCGGATTAGGTAAACTGGCCAACGAAATCACAGATGCGACCCGCATTTCATACAAAGAAATTCCCAACTTCCCAGTCTCTACGGTAGAAGGGCATTCGGGTAATCTTATCTTCGGAAAACTGGGAGACAAAGACATCCTGGCCATGGAAGGCCGATTTCATTACTATGAAGGCTACACCATGCAAGAGGTCACTTTTCCCATTCGTGTCATGTATGAGCTGGGTATCAAAACATTGTTCGTCAGCAATGCTGCAGGCGGCACCAACCCCAAGTTTGAAATTGGTGATCTGATGATAATCACCGACCAAATCAACGCACTTCCGGAGAATCCGCTACGCGGTAAGAACTTCCCGACCGGTCCCCGTTTCCCGGATATGTCGGAAGCCTACAACAAGGGACTCATCCAGCAAGCACTCGCCATTGCCGAAGAGAAAGGAATCAAGGTACAGCAAGGCGTATACCTCGCTACACAAGGACCGACTTTCGAAACTCCGTCTGAATATAAAATGTTCCGCATTTGGGGCGCCGATGCGGTGGGTATGTCGACCGTACCCGAAGTCATCGTAGCTAATCATTGCGGAATCAAATGCTTCGGTATCAGTGTCATCACCGACCTCGGAGTGGAAGGAAAGATTGTGGAAGTCAGCCACGAGGAAGTACAGAAAGCTGCCGATGCCGTACAACCCCTTATGGCCGAGATTATGCGTGAGATGATAAACCGCGCTTAAAGCCCATAAATTTATGCAAGAAACAAACAGGACAGAAATCTCTACGCTCGGAGAGTTCGGGCTTATCAAACACCTGACAGAAAATATCCGGCTGAAAAACTCTTCCACCCGCTATGGAGTGGGTGACGACTGTGCCGTCATGGAATATCCGGCCGACAAACAAGTCCTCGTCACCAGCGATTTGCTGATGGAAGGCATACATTTCGACCTGACATACGTTCCGATGAAACATCTCGGATACAAGGCTGCCATGGTCAACCTCTCGGACATTTATGCCATGAATGGTATCCCCCATCAAATGGTGGTCTCCATTGCTTTAGGCAAACGTTTCTGTATAGAGGACATGGAGGCTTTCTACGATGGTCTCAAAATGGCATGCGAAGCTCATGAGGTCGATATTGTAGGAGGCGATACGACATCTTCGCTTACGGGGCTGGCCATCAGCATTACTTGCATCGGGGAAGCAGACAAAGACAAAGTGGTTTATCGCAACGGAGCCAAAGAAACCGACTTGATCTGTGTCAGCGGAGATTTAGGAGCAGCCTACATGGGATTGCAGTTGCTCGAACGCGAAAAAGCCGTTTTCAACCAACAGTTGCAGGAAGCACACAGGAACGAAAAAACAAAAACAGCAGAGAGATTATACGAAGCCCAACCGGACTTTAGCGGAAAAGAGTATTTACTAGAACGACAGCTAAAGCCAGAAGCACGACGCGACATTGTGCAAGCATTGGCAACCGCTAATATCCGTCCGACTTCCATGATCGACATATCAGACGGACTCAGTTCCGAATTACTGCATATTTGTACGCAAAGCGGTGTCGGTTGTAGGATATATGAAGAACATATTCCCTTAGATTACCAGACGGCTGTTATGGCAGAAGAGCTGAACATGAATGTCACGACCTGCGCTCTGAATGGCGGAGAAGACTATGAATTATTATTTACAGTCCCCATTGCCGACCACGAAAAAGTCAGCCAGATCAAGGACATTAAAATAATAGGCCATATCACCAAGGCCGAATTAGGCTATGCACTCATCAGTAGGGATGGCCAGGAATTTGAACTGAAAGCTCAAGGCTGGAACCCGCTTAAAGGCTGATGTGCCGCATTGTTTCAGCCAGGTTGGACAACAATCCTCCTTGCTATCAAAGACAATCCGTCTGCATTTAACTACACTCTCACCTATCTTCTCCGACCCAGAAAACAGGTGAGAGTTTACTTTTTTCTCCTACATTACACAAAAATATATCGAATATATTTGGCATTTCAAATTAAATCGCTACCTTTGCACTCGCAAAACCAAAGTAAGTCGGTGCCATAGCTCAGTTGGTAGAGCAAAGGACTGAAAATCCTTGTGTCCCCGGTTCGATTCCTGGTGGCACCACTTGAAAATCAGAGAGTTACATTTTAGTAGCTCTCTTTTTTTATGCTCTTTTATGCTCAAACAGGTGCTGAAACAGAGAAATGTTTTCTCCAATGTTTTACCCAAAATGACAACAGCAGATGTTATATGCTACAAGTACAAACCATTGAAAAATGGAGAGTTACCCCTAAAGATTAAAGTATGTAAGGACAGGAAGACAAGGTATATCAACCTTGGTGTTTCTACCAAATCGGAATATTGGGATTTTGAAAAGAATCAGCCTAAGCCAACATGCCCTGATAGGGAACTTATTGAAAAGCTGATTTCCAACAAGATAAGTGAAGTAAAAAGCAAAATTGTAGAACTAAAGTCGAATAATAAGGAGTTCTCAGCCACTACACTTGTAGAGAAAGTGTCACATCCAACCAAAGCTATTACAGTCGGGGAATTATTCAAGCAACACATTCATTGTCTTGAAGAGGAAAAAAGAACAGGTTACAGGCTATCCATCCAACAGACCTATAACTCACTAATCAAGTTCAACAGCCACTTGGACATCCCTTTCTCTGAAATGGACTGTGGCTGGCTGAAAAGATATGAGACATGGTTAAGGAAACAAGGCAAGTCAGAAAACACCATTGGAATAAGATTCAGAAATATCCGAATGATATTCAATTCGGCTATCAACATGGGATTGGTAAAACCTGAAAACTATCCATTCAAGCAACTCAAAGTTTCCAAACTGCATCAGGAAACAGCTAAAAGAGCTTTGACTAAAGATGAGATATTGTCTGTTGTGAATTACAATATCACAGGAAAGGACTTCTATTGTAAACTGGCTGTTCATTTATTCACATTCTCCTACTTCATGGGAGGTATCAACTTTGTTGATATGGCGTATCTGACTGGGAAGAATATAGTGAGCAATAGACTGATTTATAACAGAAGAAAAACATCCAAACTGATAAACCTGCCAATGCAGGAAAGAGCCTTATTGGTCTTGAAGGAGTATAAGGATAGTAATAAGCCATACTTATTCCCTATCCTTTCAATCTCCCATAGGACAGAGCAGCAAAAGCTGAACAGGCTGCATAAAGTGATAACCAAAGTGAACAAGGCATTAAAGTGCATTGGTGAGGAATTGAATATTCCAATCAAATTGACCACCTATGTGGCCCGCCACTCTTATGCAACAGTCTTAAAGAGAGCAGGTGTAGCTACTTCTATCATCTGTGAATCTTTGGGGCATAGTTCAGAAAAGGTAACTCAAATCTATCTTGACAATTTTGAAAATAATCAGATTGACAAGGCGATGGAATTGCTAAAATGAGTATATTTGCGCATCTAACTCGGAATATATATAGAAAATTTCTAAAGTTAGGTGCGCAAATCAGACAACGTATGGAAGAAAAAGCAAAATCACTTAAAAAAGCATGTTATGAGCTGGACACTGATTATCCATCACTGTTTTCAATGGTGAACGGGGCAAGATTCATCAAAAAGGACGGAGTTGAATTAGTTACGCTTGATATGGTCAAAGACCATGATGGAGAATATTCTGATTGGACTATAACCATTGAGCAAGGACAAAAGATAGGCGAAGTAATGGACAGAATTCCTTTTGGAGTATTAAACAAAACCATTACAGGCTTAGGAGCTACGACTTTAGAGATAACGAACCAAGAAAGGGATTCCATCATAGTAGTTCCGACCAAATCATTGGCATATGGCAAGTACAAATCAGCCAACAACCATTTTGGAGATGGATATGCTTTCTATTTTGGAAGTCCGATAAAGGAAATCAGAAGTGCGGTGAAACCAGCTCAAGTAAAAAACTATTTGGACAGCAACAATCAGTGGAAAAAGAAATTCCTTGTAGTTGCTGACAGTCTGCCACGTCTTATAGAGATTCTTGACTCCTACAACATAGATGTGTATAACAGTTATTTTTTAATGGTGGATGAAATAGACACCATGCAAGCTGATAGTGCCTATAGACCTAGGTTGGAGTATGTCATGGACTATTACTTCAAATTCAACCAGAAGTTTAGAAGTGCGGTATCTGCGACCCTGAATGATTTTTCCAATCCTAAGATGGAATATGAATCAAAGATAGTCACCCGTTGGAGAGAAAACCCTCGAAGGAATATAGACCTAATATATACCAACTATGTGGATGATACGGCGGTTAAAATCATAACACAAAAGCTGTCCGAGAATACAGATGCTAAAATACTCATAGCATATAATTCTTTAGATGGAATACTTAATATATTAGAACTGCTTAAAAAGAGGAATGTTGATGGTGTGAACAATTCAAATTGTGGAATCTTGTGTAGCGAAAGGAATAATGACAAGGTTAAAGAATACATTGAAGACGCAGACAATGTAATCAGTGAAGATGCTAATCTCCAAAAGAGAATAGTGTTTATGACTTGTGCTTATTTTGCGGGTATTGACATTCAAGACAGATGCCACCTTATTACAATTACATCCCATTTGCAACCATTTACTTATCTGTCCACCCAAAGAATGGAGCAAATTGCGGGAAGATGCAGAAATGGCAACCTATCTGAAACCATAATTTATGATATACCCCAAAATATACCGAAAAGTCATTTCCGCGACAAAGAAAAATATAAAAATTCATTACTCTCTCGTGCCGATGTGTATGCCGAATTTATGAATAGTACAATGAGAGTTGTAGAGAACAACCCTGAACTGAAAGAATTGGGCAAATTTATTGATTCTTTTGTTGATTATTCCGCAAAATCAAAAGTAACCAATGCGGATTACCCTATAAAAATAATAAGAAAGAGTGCTGTTGAAAAGTGTTTTGTACCATCATATTTCAATATAGATGCCCTCGTTGAAAAATGGCATCTTGCATACTCTTTATATACAGACCGACAGAATTTATATCAAGAGCTTTTGTCGCAAGGGCATGAGATACGTCAACTTGACGGTTATTGCATGAGAAGAGAAAAACACGATTCTTCAGCTATAATCGACATTAAGGCACGTAACAAAGAATATAGAGCAGAACGTGTCAGGGAGTTAAGGCCTCTGTTGTTAAATTGGAGCCAGGGTGGGCGGAATGAGATGGAATATCAAAAAATATACAAGTCGCAGGATAAGCAAATACAGAATCTGTGCCATGAGTTCAAGAAATTATCACCATATATAGATAATGAAATATTGTTTGACGGACTTGCAGAAAAATATGAGAACAGGAAAGAGCTGAGGAACTATGTAAATGCAGCAGTATTCCATGCCATGTCATCAGATAATGCTTTTAAGGCAGATGTGTTGGCAAAATTTGACTATCACACAATTCAAAATCATTTAAGGGAGAGAAACATTGGAAGTGTCAGGAAAATGGAAAAATTATCCAAAATAAAAGATGTGTTTCGCATCCAATTAAGGAAAACGGACCTCTCAAATGATGTGATACCTGAGTTCTTCTCCTGTTTCTTTAAGACCTCAAGGAGTGGAAGTGTTGACAAGATATTAGGATTAAATCCTTTAGATTTACCAGCCCCTCTTCAATATATAACAAGTGATGTCAGCCTTTTAGACTTGTTTATATTCCCATAAGTAAACACCTATTCATATTCCCCTGTTTTCACTATTGAGTACAGGGGATTATTATACATAAACATCAATAATGCATAACTATATATACTGAATCAGCCACATTACAATATCATATAAATCAAATATAAATTGAGATATATTCATCCACCCAAAATCTTGGATTTTATACATCAAGACTATTACTTTCATTTGAAATTTCTTCCCTCTCATAATGCTTTTTATTTTAGAATAGTCGAGCTAATGAATTTAAGTTGAAAAATTTTCTGATTTTTTTTTTTGCAACTTTCTTGTCTTTAAGAGCATGAGTTACACCATCCAATCACCCTCCCCATCATTCAGAGTGGGGATAGTCCCCCTCACAACAATTAAAATCATAAATTTATGGATAGCTTAAAGTTCATTGAAACAATGTCTGTTGCAGACTTCAAGACCAAAATGGAAGTGGAAAGAATTGATGTGAAACAGAATCCTCATACGGGGAAATGTTTCTTTGTGTATGGCTGTGAAACAGGTGCAGTGAGTGAAAGATTCCTCAAAGGAGACATCACAAAGCCTGTCATCTCACAAGTTTGTTCTCCTGAAACAGGGGATATGTTCTACATGCTTCATCAACAAGGGGACGGTGGAGCACCTACATTGGCAACTTTGTGATATACGAGTTGCATGTCTTACATGGGCAGTTGGATGAAAGTCTGACTGCCCTTTTATTTTTCTGATTGTAAAACCATTAATAGTTTTTCATATGATGCAGTTAAGAGTTTCATCAAAGAAGCAGGCTAAGATAAAACTTGCTTTACAGGGCTGTGCAGGCAGTGGTAAAACCATGTCAGCACTCCTTTTAGCCTATGGACTGTGCAATGATTGGGGCAAAATAGCCATCATTGACAGTGAGAATGGAAGTGCAGATTTATATGCCAATTTAGGCAATTATAATGTGTTAGCCCTTCAAGACAACTTTACTCCCGAGACCTATATGGAAGCCATTGGGATATGTGAAAATGCTGGAATGGAGGTCATTATAATAGATTCCATATCCCAATGCTGGGATAATCTGTTGGAATATCATGCCAACCTGCAAGGCAACAGCTTCACTAATTGGCAGAAGGTCACTCCAAGAATCAATGCTTTCATGCGGAAGATATTGCAAAGTGAAAAGCATGTCATTTGCACCATGAGATGCAAGCAGGATTATGTCCTCAATGAGAAGAATGGCAAGATGATTCCTGAAAAGGTTGGTCTAAAGGCTGTGATGAGGGATGGCATAGACTATGAGTTTACCATAGTCTTTGACATCAACATGAAGCACCAAGCCATTGCAAGCAAGGACAGGACAAATCTCTTTATGGGAAAGCCAGACTTTACCATCACACCAACCACGGGACAAATAATCCTTGATTGGTGTAATGATGGTGTGACTGTTGAAATGATAAGACAACAGATAAATACGGCTAAAACCATAGAGGAACTCACAGCCATTTATCATAAATATCCCGAATGGTATCAACAACTGACCTCTGGCTTCATGCAGAAGAAAATGCAGTTGCAAGAAGAACAGAATAAACCGAGTATTAACTATAACCCCAATTTTATAAGATATGGAAGCAATGCAGTTACAGCCAGTCAAGGCTAATCTGATTTATCCAAGCAGGGTAAACAGGACATTGGAATTATCCCAGCAACAGGATATTATTGAAGTTGAGCCTGTTTTGTCAAGAAGGGAAGTAAAAAGACTTCCTTTCATTGAAGCCAACACAAAAGAAGTGACCATCGAACATCTGAAAAATGATTGCATTGTACCTGTGTTCAGCAAGGACAATGAAATCACAATCAGCCATCCCCACTTCATTGAATCTGTTTGGGAAGCAGCCAACAGGGTATTTCCCAGTGAGCAGGTTGAAACTCCTGAAATCAGGGTGAGCCATATAATAAAAGGCAGAACCCCCGAAGCCATCCATAAACCAGTAAGGGATTTGTTGGAAGAGGATAAGACCATCTACTATGAGAGGATGATGTTTTGTTTTGAGATACCCACCATCTATGAGGACATAATGGGCAACAGACTTAACCTGACCATTGGAGGAGTAAGGGCTTACAACCATGAGAACCTCTCTTCCAAGGAAGGGGCTGAGAAGTTCAAGATATTCATAGGCTTCAAGAACATGGTATGCTGCAATATGTGTGTCTCCACTGATGGCTTCAAGTCAGAACTAAAAGTAATGGATGTACATGGATTGTTCAATGCTGCCATGCAACTCTTTCAGGAATACAATGCAGCCAAACACCTTTATTATATGGGTGCTTTCAAGGACAGCTACATGACTGAACACCAGTTTGCACAGTTCTTGGGCAAGTGCAGGTTATATCAATATCTTCCTGTGGAACAGAAGAAGAAGCTCCCACAAATGCTTATGACTGATACACAGATAGGCATAGTAGCCAAGTCTTTCTATAATGACGAGAATTTTTCAACCATTGAGAATGGGAATGAAATATCCATGTGGAATGTGTACAACCTGCTTACAGGGGCAAACAAATCATCCTACATAGATAACTTCTTGGACAGGGCTTATAATGCAACTCAACTTGCAGATGGGCTGAACAAGGCTCTTTATGGTGATAGTGAATATGCTTGGTTCATCCAGTGACAGATGTCCCGAGATTCATGTATTCATTATGATAGGAAATTTTCAGTTTTGACCTATGGGAGAAATTATATTTGCCATTATAAACCTGCTGATAGGAGCTTTTGCACTCTGTTTTCTTGGCTCTGACAGCAATAAGAAACCATGATTTATGGTTTGATTGTTGGATGAAGCCTCGGAGTATATCAATATTTCGGGGCTTCTTTAATTTAAAATGCAATGAGAATTAGAGATATGTGATAAAGATGTACCTTTGTATAATACAAGGAGAGATATAAATCATCCCTTCATGACAAGCTATAGCCCACACCTCGGACACCAATATGGATTGGATTCTATAAAATTAGCCACTTGATTGTTTGTTTCTTGCAAAATTATCGTATTTTTGCAAAGACAATTATATTAGTGAACAATGAAATAGAAGTTTAACAAGACATATTGAAAAAGAA
>ENA-UPTB01002073-UPTB01002073.1-human-gut-metagenome-genome-assembly--contig:-NODE-2073-length-14934-cov-19.130242_pt1 | contig 14934 bp, 12 predicted proteins | sample MGYA00250046_ERZ773369 | MGnify/ENA primary metagenome ERZ773369 (study PRJEB29103, sample SAMN06111938) | human gut metagenome | biome: human gut; feature: ankylosing spondylitis patient; material...
TCGGCAGAGGAAGCCCTGAAGCAGATAGAGGATATGGGCTATGCCAGGGAATATGCAGCAGACTCGAGCAGCTCGGTCGCGGGGGCGATGTCCGTAAAGGCCGGGGCCTCACGGTGGATGGGCAGATATTCCGTGGCGTTGACGGGGCCTTTGCCGTCGATCGGCTCGCCGATGACGTTGAACATACGGCCGAGCGTTGCCTCGCCGACGGGCATTTTCACGCTCGTGCCGGTGTCCACCGCGACGCAGCCGCGCTGCAGCCCGTCGGTGGAAAAGAGCGAGATGCAGCGCACCGCATTGTCGCCGAGCTGCTGCACCGCCTCCATGACGATGCGGCGCTGGCCGGCGTGCACCTCGATGGCGTTGTTGATCTCCGGCAGCTTTCCGGCCGGGAACTGCACGTCCACCACCGGGCCGATGACCCTTTTGACGATACCGTTTTCCATACGTTCTCCCTTCGTGGGACGCGGCGCTGCCGCCGCGGTGTTAGTCCGATGTGTCCGATTTTTTCAGCGCGGCGCTGCCGCCGACGATCTCGGAGATCTCCGTCGTGATCGCGGCCTGACGCGCGCGGTTGAACTCCAGATTCAGGTCCTCGATGAGCTCCGCCGTCGAGTCCGTGGCGGCGGTCATCGCGGTCATGCGCGCGGCGTGCTCGCCCACGCGGGCCTCGAGCATCACGGCGTAGACCGTGTTGTTCAGGTACAGCTCGAGCACGTTGTCGAGCACGGTCTGCGCGTCCGGCACGAACAGATAGTTGTTGTTCGCGGCGGGCGCGTCGGCCTCCGGCGCGGCGGGCAGCAGCTGCCGGTGCACCGGTGTCTGGTGCAGCACGGAGTCAAAGTGCTGGTAGACGAGGTGGATCTCGTCCGCCTCGCCGGTGCGGTAGAGGTTTTTGAGTTCCTCGGCGATCTCGAGCGCCTCGGCCATGGTGGGCGTGTCGCTCAGGTCGGAGAAGATCTGCCGCACGGGCAGGTCGGTGCCCGCGAGCACGTCGCGCCCCCAGCGGCCGCACACGATCACGGAGCAGGGGCGCGCCTCGGCGCGCACGAGCCCCTCGAGGTGGCGCAGCAGCAGCTGCGACGGAGAGGTTTTCTCAAGTATAGCAGATTTCACGAAAAATGAACACTCTTTTTGGAAAAAAGAACAGGGAAAAAGGGAAAAAGAATGTCTATCTCCGGCAGAACTTGCAAAAACCAGATGCAAACTGCCGGGCAGTGTGCTATACTTATCTACAAATATCGCCACAGGCTGAACAAAGGAGAGACAACGATGGAACAGCTTCTGAAGATCCTTGAAGATAATGCCCGGATGTCGGTGGAGGACATCGCGGCCATGCTGAATAAATCCCCCGCCGAGGTGGCGGCTATGATAGATCTGGCCCGGGCGCAGGGCATCATCAAGGGCTACAAGACCCTCGTGGACTGGGAGAAGGCCGGCGTGAACCGGGTGGAAGCCGTCATCGAGCTGAACGTCAGCCCCAAGAAGAGCCGCGGCTTTGACGAAATTGCCGCTACCATCGCCTCCTTCGACGAGGTGGAGAGCGTGCTGCTGATGAGCGGCGGCTACGACCTGCAGCTGGTCATCAAGGGCCAGACCTTCCAGGAAATCGCCCTCTTTGTGGCAAAGCGGCTGTCGCCGCTGGACGATGTGCTGTCCACGGCCACCCATTTCGTGCTCCGCACCTACAAAAAAGAGGGCCGTCTGTATCAGGACGAAGAAATCGATGAAAGAGAGTGCACCGTGCTGTGATGGATTACGATAAACTGATCGCGCCTGCCGCTGCGGCCATGCGCCCCTCCGGCATCCGCAAATTCTTCGACCTCGCCGCCGAGATGCCGGAGTGCATCAGCCTCGGCGTCGGCGAGCCCGACTTCAAGACCCCCTGGGCCGTCCGTGAGGCGGGCATCGAAAGCCTCGAGCATGGCCGCACCCGCTATACTTCCAACGCGGGCCTGAAAGAGCTGCGGGCCGAGATCGCCCGCTACCTCGACCGCCGGATGGGCCTGAAATACGACCCGGCAAAGGAAGTTCTCGTCACCGTCGGCGGCAGTGAGGCCATCGACATGTGCATCCGCGCTCTGGTGCAGTCCGGCGATGAGGTCATCATCCCGGAGCCGTGCTTCGTCTGCTACGAGCCCATCACCACCCTGTCCGGCGGTGTGCCGGTCCATGTGGCCTGCCGTCAGGAGGATGAGTTCCGCCTCCGGGCCGACGCCCTGAAAGCCGCTATCACCCCGAAGACCAAGCTCCTCATCATGCCCTTCCCCAATAATCCTACCGGCGCGGTGATGGAGCGGGAAGACCTCGAGGCCATCGCGGAAGTCCTGCGCGGCACCAACATCATGGTGCTGTCGGATGAGATCTACGCGGAGCTGAACTACGGCCTGCAGAACCACGTTTCCATCGCTGCTCTGCCCGGCATGGCCGAGCGGACGGTGGTGGTCAACGGCTTCTCCAAGACCTACGCCATGACGGGCTGGCGGCTGGGCTATGCCTGCGGCCCCGCGCCCATCATCAAGATCATGACCAAGATCCACCAGAGCGCTATCATGAGCGCCCCCACCACCAGCCAGTACGCCGCCATCACGGCCCTCAAGGACTGCGACGGCGAGATCGAGCGGATGCGCAACGAGTATAATATGCGCCGCCGCCTCGTGGTGAAGAGCTTCAACGATATGGGCCTGAGCTGTTTTGAGCCGCGGGGCGCGTTCTATGCTTTCCCCTGCATCAAGTCCAGCGGCATGAGCAGCGAGGAGTTCTGCACAAAGCTTCTGGAGCAGAAGCATGTCGCCATCATCCCGGGCAACGCCTTTGGCGCGTCCGGCGAGGGATACGCCCGTGTGTCCTACGCCTACAGCGTGGAGCACCTGATGGAGGCTATCCGCCGCATCCGGGAGTTTTTGAACGAGAACTGCAAGTGAGGAGGAAAAACGATGCGCGATCGTGTGACGGTCCTGGCCCCAGCCAAACTGAATCTGGCGCTGGACGTGGTGGGCATCCTGCCCGGCGGCTACCATGCGCTGGATATGACCATGCAGGCCATCTCGCTTTACGAGCGGGTGGTCATCCGCCGCAGTCCTTACCTCGATCTGACCCTGCCCGGCAGCAATGTCAAGCCCGGCCCGGGCAACACCGCCATCAAGGCGGCACTGGCTTTTTTCCACTATACGGGCCTGCTGGCGGGTGCAGACATCACCATCTATAAGAACGTCCCCGTCCGGGCCGGTATGGCTGGCGGCAGCGCCGACGCTGCTGCTGTTCTGGTGGGTCTGAACGAGCTGTACGGCGCCCGTCTGTCCATGAGCGAGCTTTGCGCTCTGGGTGCCGGTATCGGCGCAGACGTGCCGTTTGCCCTCATGGGCGGCACCTGCCGGGTGCAGGGCCTCGGTGACCTCATCAAGGCGCTGCCGCCCATGCCCGAGTGCTGGTTCACAGTGGTGATGCCCGACTATGGCGTCTCGACGCCGGAGGCTTTTGCGGCCTACGATAAGGTGGGCAGCAGCGTCCATCCCGACTGCGCCGCCCAGGAAACCGCCATCCGGGCGGGCGACCTGGACGCTGTCTGCGCCGCTGCCGGAAACGCCCTCGAGGAGTGCAGCGGAGCCAAGGACAACGAGGCTATCAAGGCCGCCCTCCGGGAGAATGGGGCCGTCACCGCCCTTATGACCGGCAGCGGCGCGGCGGTCTTCGGCGTGTTCCGCACCGAAGCCGAGGCCAAAGCCGCCGCTGACGCCCTCCGCGCCCGCTGGCCGCAGGTTTATACCGCCCAGCCTGTCAGGGGAGGGGCGGAGGTGCAGATACTGCGGAAGAGATGAAGCCTCGCCTTCGTACAACCTCTCAGTCGGGCTTGCGCCCGCCAGCTCCCCTTGTAGGGGAGCCTCTGGCGAAGAGATAAAGTTTCCCGCTATGCCAAGGCCTCCCCTCGATAGGAGCAACAACGACGACCGCCGCCAGTGGCGGAAACAGGGAGTCGCTGTTGGGGCCGCGGCCAGCAAGACGCAAGCAAAGCGCTGCGGATGCTGGGTGCCGCAACCCGGGCAGTGGCATTGCGAAGCAATGACGGAGAGGTTATTCCTATAAAATGCATAACCCTCCTTCCCGTCGGGCATACTGCCCAAAGGAAGGAGGGTCTTTTTGTGCAGACCTTTTATAAAATCTGTCTCATCCTCATGATCGTCGGCGGCATCAACTGGGGCCTTGTGGGCCTGTTCCAGTTCGACTTCGTCGGCTGGCTGCTGGGCGGCAGCGCGTCCATCTGGTCACGCATCGTGTTCACGCTGGTGGGCGTGGCCGCTATCTGCGGTATCCCGGGCCTGTTTACAGACGAGACCGGGGAGTAGAGACAAAAGAAAAAGGCTCTCATGCCGGCAGGAAATACGGCACGAGAGCCTTTTTGATACCTATAAAGAATCCCGCCCGGACGTCTGCGGCAATCAAACCTACCCTTGCGGACAGGTGGGTGCTCTGTCTCCGGTTTCGCGCTTCCTCATCGAGCCTTCATGGTCGACCCATGACGGGGAGGTCTGCAATCCACCGACGAACTCCAAGCTCCCGTTGAATGATTAGTAGGATCATATAAACCGCAACAAATCGCGCCGGGCAGGAAGTCTTTGCTGAAAGATCACTCGATCTCGAACTGGTCGCTCAGACGCTTCTCGAACAGCTTGCTGACTTCCAGCAGGGTCTCATCGTCCTCGACCACGTCGAGATACTCACCCTCGTCGTCCTCGCCGACGCTCAGGATGACCAGCTGGGCGTCCTCGTCCAGGTCTTCCTCATTCTCGGCGTATTCGACAACGGCCAGGTAATGCACGCCCTTATGGTCCAGAGCGTCGATCACTTCAAACGTGACCTCATTGCCGTCCTCGTCCTCGAGGGTCATCAGGTCGGGCTGATATTCCTCTTCGGTCTCAGCGGCGGACTTGTTCATATCTTCTGCCATAAGTCACGTTCTCCTGTCAAATATCTAAAAAATGGGACAACTGTCACACCCTGCCCGCTCTGCTCCCTCTGAGCTGTGGGTTCCGGGTACGCCTATAGTGTAGCGTTTTTTTGCCCGCTCGTCAAGATGTTTTTCGCATAGAAATCCAATAACAAATTTTCACGCTTTTCCCTCTCGCTTCCCGGGCCGGAATGTGATATACTATAGCGATAGCTTTTGAAAAGCCATCGTTGCTATAACATATGGACAGGGAGGCCCGTTTATGAGAGCCTTGAAAAAAATAATGGCGGCACTGGCCCTGACGGCAGTTCTGGCCGGGTGCAGTGCGGACAATATCCTCTCCAGCATCCAGGGCGGGAAGGCCGACACGGTGCAGACGGTCAGCCGCCCGGCTGTGGAGTCGGCAGAGCTGCAGTTCACCCACCCGGCGGCGGGGGACACCATCGCGGTGTTCGATACCTCGGCAGGCGTGTTCAAAGCAGTGCTTTTTTCCACCGAGGCCCCGCAGGCCGTGCAGAACTTCACGACATTGGCCCAGCAGGGCTTTTACAACGGTCTGACCGTCACCCGGGTGGAGAAGGACTTCGTGGTGGAGGCCGGGCAGGGCGCGGACGGCAGAGGCAACACCATCTGGAATGGGAACCGTTTCTCCGCTGAGACCACCGATAAGCTCCATCACTATTCCGGCGCACTCTGTGCCGCAGCGGACGCCTCCGGCGACTGCGCCAGCGTCTTCTATGTCATGGAGACCCTGCCGGGCAGCAGTTCGGTGACGCAGGAGCTCATCGACCAGATGAACGCCGCCGGCTGGCGGGCCGACGTGGTGAGCGCCTACCAGACAGCGGGCGGCGCACCCTACCTCGACTACACCGACACTGTTTTCGGGCAGGTGTACGAAGGAATGGAAGTCGTGGACACCATCGCCCAGACCGGCGTGGACGAAAATCAGCGCCCGACGGAGGCTGTCACCATCAACAGTGTGACCATCACGAAATACGAATAAGAGGCTGTTTTCCGCCCTCCGGGCGGTGGGACGGCTGCAAAAAATCACCCGCCAACTGGCGGGTGATCTGCGTTTATGGGGAAATCAGACGAGATGCGGGGAAAATCGGGAAGAGATCAGAGATTCCTGCCCACCCGCAGGGAGATGGCAACATAAGTCTGCCCGCGAATGGTCCGGGCCACTACGCCTGCCTTGGTATAGTTGCCGTTCAGGGCAAAATCCAGGGCTTCGTTTTGATCGTTGCCTTTGATTTGATCGATGATCTTCTGCAGCGTGGTATCGTTGTAGTCGTATTTAGCGACCAGAGTGAGGGTGGCGTTCTGTTTGTCGTCGTCCCACTTGGCATCCACCTTGTTGAAGAACTGGTATCCGAGAGCATTGCCCTTCAGCTCAAGCTCCAGAGCGTCCAGACGGTCGTTTGCAACAGTACGCATCCCATCGTCATTGGCCAGGGCCACGGTGCGGCCGTTGTTGATGGCCCCCATCACATCGGCTTCGGCTTGGGCCACCGGGCCGGAAGAGCCGCCACCGCTGCAGGCGGTCAGGAGCAGAAGGGTCAGTGCACCGGCCAGAAGCAGGGCAGTCAGCTTTCTCAGTTTTGTCATGTGGGTCGCCTCCAATCGTTTTTGTTTTGGTGAGTCCAGTCGTTTTTCTCGTGAAGAAGCATCATCCCCGGCCATCTGGGCAGGGGGTTCTTCTACCCTCATTTTATCGGAGAAGAGCCGGTGCTGTCAAGCCGGAAAACTATACAAATTCAGCTCAGGAAAATTGTGAAAACAAACCGGAAAACGACGATTTTCTGCGGACTTTGCAACAAACTATCCGGACTTCGCAAAGAAACTTTGCCGCGGGGGCGGCGGGGGCGTTCAGACCTCCCCCGGATGCTCCTTCCGCCATGCGAGGTAGTCGTCCAGAATGACCGTCGCACTTACCGAGTCGAGGATGCTTTTCCGCTTTGCGCCGAAGGTGCCGCTCTCGTCGAGGAGGTCAGCAGCAGCGCAGGTGGTCTGGCGCTCGTCCCACATCCGGACGGGCAGGCCGCTCCAGATCTCAACGGTTTTGGCCAGCTTGCGGCTCTTGCGGGCGCGCTCGCCCTCGGTGCCGTCCATGTTCAGCGGCAGGCCGATGACGATGAGCTCGGCTTCGATTTCTTTTGCCACCTCGCAGACCCTGGCGGCGACTTTGTCCCGGGCCTTGACGGTGATCTGAGGCGTGATGGGGGAAGTCAGGAACTCGGTGCGGTCGCAGGTGGCGAGGCCGGTGCGGCTGTCGCCGTAATCTACTGCTAAAATTTTCATGCAGGTGTCCTCTTTCTGAGATGATTTTTTCTTCATTGTACCACAGAATAGATGTCGCTGCAATTTTGTGGTACAATGATAGAAAAATGAGGGCAAGCCGCCCACGATAGAAAACTGACCCAACGGAGAGATTCACCATGTTAAAACTACTTTTAGGCGGCTCCGGCAGCGGAAAGACCACCCTGCTGTACCAGCGCATCCGGGCGCGGGCCGAGGCGGGGGAGAAGAGCATCCTGCTGGTGCCGGAGCAGTTCACCTCGTCCACCGAGGGCCGCATCCACCGGGAGATGGGCGACGCGCTGAGCGGACTGGTGGAGAGCTTTTCCTTCACCAGCCTCGCCGAGCATATCCTGTCGGCGGAGGGCGGCTCTGCCGTCCAGACCCTCAGCGACGCGGGCCGGGCCGTGCTGGTGCGCCGCGCCCTCGAGGAACTGCAGGACAACGTCCACTACTACTACCGCCACCGCCGCTCGGCCGCCTTCTGCCAGATGGCCGCCGAGACCATCGACGAGCTCAAGAGCGCGGGCCTCTCGGGCCGGCAGCTCTATGAGCTGGCGCAGGACTGCGGCACCGACAGCGCCAAACTCAGCGAACTGGCCCTCATCTTTCAGGGCTACGAGACCCTGCTGGCCGGGACAGGCATGGACCCCTCCGACCGGCTGGAGCTGGCCGCATCCCGCCTCGAGGCCGCACTGGCCCGGGGCGAACTGCCGGAGTTCCTGCGGGACAGGGCCGTCTTTATCGACGAGTTCGACACCTTCAACGCCCCGAAAAAGCGGCTGATGGGCGCCCTGCTGGCCTCGCTGCCCACCGTGACGGTGGCCCTCTGCGACGACGGCACCCCGCTCGTGCCGGGGGACGTGAGCCTTTTCTCCGGCGCGAAGCAGGTGGCGGCCCAGCTGCGTCAGCTGGCCCGCCGGAACGGCACTGAAGTGGCCGTGCCGGAACTGCTGCGCCGGGATATGCGCCACGCCGATGCCCCCGGCCTCGCCGCAGCGGCTCAGCTGCTGGCCACGGGCCGGTGTGACCCGCCCACGGCCTGCCCGGAGATAAAGCTTTTCGCCGCTCCCAGCCGGGAGGAAGAAGCCCGCGCCGCCGCTGCCGCCATCCGCCGCCTCATGCGGCAGGGCGTCCGCTGTGGGAAGGTGGCGGTGGTCTGCCGCGACATCTCGAAATACCGCGCCGCCGTGAAGTACGAGTTCCGGATGGCGGATATCCCCCTCTACTGCGACGAGCCGACGACTCCCGAGTTCAGCGCCCCGGCCACGGCGGTGCGGTGTCTGCTGGCTCTCGCCCGGGGTGCAGAGCTGACGGAACAGCTCACCACGCTGGCCAAGACCGGCCTCTGCGCCCTCACCGAGGAAGAGGTCTGCGCCCTCGAGAACTACGCCTACACCTGGTCACCCAACGCGGCGGCGTGGCGTGCGCCCTTCGAGAAGAACCCCCGGGGCTTCGGCGATGTGGAACCCACCGACGAGGACAAAGAAAACCTTGCCCGGGCCGAAAAGGCCCGCGCCCTTCTCATCACCGCCGCCGACGGTCTGCGCGCGAAGCTCCGCTCTGCCAACGCCGAGCAGATGAGCCGCGCCCTCTACTTCTGCCTGAAGGAGCTGGGCGCGGAGGACGCTCAGGCCGCGCAGGTGGAGGCCATCCGGGCTGAGCGGGGCATCCCCGCCGCCGAGGAAGCCGCCCGGGAGTGGAACGTGGTCATGGGCCTGCTGGATGAGATGGCAAGTCTGCTGGGCGGCCAGAGCGTCACCATCCCCGAGTATGAAGAGCTGTTCGGGCTGCTGCTGCGCTCGTCCGACCTCGGCCACATCCCCCAGACGCTGGACGCCGTGGTGCTGGCCAGCGCAGGCAAGATGCGCCTTGACGCACCGGACTATGTCTTTGTGCTGGGCCTCTCCGAGGGCGAATTTCCCGCCGCGCCCGGCGAGACGGGCCTGCTGACCCACGCCGACCGCGACGCCTTGATGGCGCAGGAGATCGAGCTTCCGGACTGCTTTGAGAACCGGGTGGTGCGGGAACAGGTCTGCTTTTATAAGGCCCTCACCGCCCCGGCCAGAGGCCTCTGGCTCAGCTGGCCGAAGGGGCAGGGCCAGACCCTCTGCGCCGCCCTCGAGCCCATCGTGGACGTGCTGAGACCGGGTGCGCCGGAACTCGACCTGACCGACCTTGCCGCCACTGCCGCCGACGGCCTCGACGTGCTGGGCGGCGGCTGGCCCCTGACGGAGATCGAGCGCGCCAGCCTCACCGAGGCCCTTCATGCCCCCGGCGGGGCAGAACCCGAGGGCCTCGCCCTCCTGCGCCGGATGGCGGGCCGCAGCCCCCGTCAGGTCAGCGACCTCGAGGCGCTGGAAACGCTGCTGGGCCGGCGGCTCCGCATCTCGCCCAGTCAGCTCGAAAAATACTACACCTGCCGATACAGCTATTTTCTGCAGTACGTGCTGGGCCTGCGCCCCCGGAAGCGGGCGGAGCTTTCCGCCGACCAGAGCGGCACCCTCATGCACTGGGTGCTCCAGATGGCCCTCGACCCCCACCCCGGCCCTGACAACCCCTGCGCTGGCTTACAGCCCTTCCTCGACCTCGACGACGAGGCTATGGCGGCGCTGGCCGGGCTTCTCGTAGATGAGTACGCAAAGCGCTACCTCCCCGAGGACACGGCCCGCTTCGCCTATCTGCTCTCCCGCCTCAAAAAGAGCATGACGGGTCTGCTGTGCTACCTGCGGGACGAGCAGCGCCAGTCCAGCTTCAAACCGGTGGCCTGTGAGCTGAAGATCGGCCCCGGCGAGGACGCTGTGCGGGGCCAGACCTACCGCCTCTCGGATGGCCGGACGGTGCAGCTCATCGGCACCGTGGACCGCGCCGACGAGTGGATCGAGGACGACGGTACCCGCTGGGTACGGGTGGTGGACTATAAGACCGGCACGAAAAAGCTCGACCTGCGGGAAGTCTACTGCGGCCTCGACTGTCAGATGCTGCTCTACCTGTTCAGCCTGACCCGGGACGCCGACGGACGATTCACCGGGGCAGAGCCTGCGGGTGTGCTGTATCTGCTGGCCGACCCGGCCCCCGAGACGACCACCCGGGGCAAGGCTGCCCGGAGCATGGAATACAAGCTGGACGGCCTCGTCCGGGACGAGCAGAAGGTCTTTGACGCTATGGACGCCGAGGAGACGGGGCGGTATCTGCCCTTCAGCTTCCGGGGCGGTGTACCCAGCCCCTACCAGAAAGAGAAACGTGCCGACAAGGCCAAGCTCTCCCGCATCCAGCTCCATCTGGACGACCTTGTGACCCAGATGGGCGAACAGCTCTACGGCGGCTGCATCGCCGCCGAGCCGCTGGTCACGGGCCGCAGCCCCTGCCGGTGGTGTGACTACGGCTTCATCTGCTGCCATGAGGACGGCATCGGAGAGCGGGCGCTGGACGCCCCTGCAAAGCCTTTTGAACCGGAAGAGAAAAAGGAGGAAGACCAGTGAGCGAGACAAAATGGACCTCGGCCCAGCGTGCCGCCATCGACGACCGGGGCGGTGCGCTGCTGGTGAGCGCCGCCGCCGGCAGCGGCAAGACCGCTGTGCTGACGGAGCGGGCCGTCCGGCTTATCACCGACCCGGAACATCCCGTGGACGCCGACCGGCTCCTCATCGTCACCTTCACCAACGCCGCCGCCGCAGAGCTCCGCGCCCGCATCGGGCAGGCGCTGCTCCGCCGCAGTCAGGCAGAGCCGGGCAACACGGCCCTCCGCCGCCAGCGGATGCTGCTGCAGAGAGCCCCCATCTGCACCATCGATGCCTTCTGCCTCGACCTGCTCCACAAGCACTTTCAGGCGCTGGACATCCCGCCGGACTTTACCCCTGCCGACCCCGGCAGCGTGGAGATGCTGCGGAACGCGGCCCTCTCCGAGACGCTGGAAGCGGCCTATCAGGATGCGGACTTCTGCGCCTTTGCCGACCTCTACGGCAAGGGCCGCACCGACAAGGCGGCGGGGGAGGCTGTTTTGCAGGTCTATGACTTCCTCCGCGCCCTGCCCGACTACGGGAAAAAGCTGGACAAGATGCTGGCCCCGTGGCAGGACGAGAACGGCTTTGCCCGCACCTGCTGGCATGATATTCTGATGCAGGAGGCCGCCCGCTCTGCCCAGGCTGCGAAGGAGCTGCTCTGCGCTGCGCTGAACGACTGCAGGGAGGACTTCGTGACTGCGCAGGCCGACGCCGAGGCCAGCAAAAAGACCCCTGCCGCCAAGGAAAAGGCCGTGGCGGCAGTGAACGAGAAGTTCGCCGAACCCCTCGAGCGGCTGGAAAACTCCGCCGCCCTGCTGGGCGAGGTGGAGCGTCTGGCCGGGGCGGGGGAATGGACGCCCCTCTACGACAGGCTGACGCCCTACGTCCTCGGCATGGAACAGGCCCCCGGCCTCAAAAATATGAAGAAGCGGCTCACCGGTGAGCACAAGGACGCCGTCAAGACCCGGGCCGACGAGGCCGCAAAGCTCTTTGAGAAAATCGAAGACCTCATCAGTTGCAGCCTCGACGAAGCCGAGCTTGACCGGAAAGCCGCCGAACCCTGCCTCCGCGCCCTCTTTGCCGCCGTGCGGGACTTTGACGCCCGCTTTGCGGCCCGGAAGCGGGAGAGAAGATTGCTGGAATTCAGCGATTTCGAGCATCTGGCCCTGCGGCTCCTGCGGGACGCCGACGGCCAGCCCACCGAGCTGTGTCAGGGCATCCGGCAGGGCTACGCCGCCGTCATGGTGGATGAGTATCAGGACACGAATGCCCTGCAGGACGCCCTTTACCGCTGTCTGGCCAGCCCGGCAGGGGATGATCTCTTCCTCGTGGGCGACTTAAAGCAGAGCATCTACCGCTTCCGTCAGGCGGACCCCAGCATCTTCCGGGAAAAGCTGGAGAGCTGGCCCCTCCTGCCCGGCGGCGAGGCCCGCCCCCGGCCCGAAGACGGCAGGCCCGGCGAAAACGCCATGCTGGCACTGGACGCCAACTTCCGCTCTGCCCCGCAGGTGGTGGCGGGCATCAACTTTATCTTCGAACAGCTCATGACGCCTGCTCTGGGCGACACGGCCTACGGCGACGGACAGCGCCTCGTCTGCGGCGCACCCGGCGCGTACGAGGGCAGCGTGGAGGTCCACTTCCTGCCCGACGATGCCGCCGAGACGGACGCAAAATATATCGCTGACCGCATCGAGGCGATGGTGGCTTCCGGTGAGCCGGTGCGGGACGGCGGCACCACCCGCCCGATGCAGTACGAGGACTGCTGTGTCCTGCTGGCGGCGAGAGGCGACTTTCCGGCCTACGCCGAGGCCCTGACGGCCCGGGGCATCCCGGTCTACGCCGACGCCCGGGAGAACCTGCTGGACGCGCCCCACATCCGCCCCCTCATCGCCCTGCTGCGGGTCATCGACAACCCCGCGCAGGACATCTATCTCGCTGCCGCTATGCTGGGGCCGATGTTCGGCTTTACGGACGACGACCTCGTCCGTCTCCGAGCCGGAGCGCAGACACCCGATAAGCACACCCGCATCAGCCTCTACGGCGCAGTTTTACAGGCCGTCCAGAACGGGGCGGAGGATGATTTCACCCGCCGGGTGCAGGCGTTCTACCAGCGTCTGACGGCCCTGCGCCGGATGGCCCGGAGCGTGCCGGTGGAGGAACTGCTGGAAGAAATTTTTGTTTCCACCGGTTACCTCGCCGCCCTCGGTGCCATGGAGAACGGCCAGCGCCGCCGGGAGGACGCGCGGCGTTTCGCCTCCTTCTGCGCCGGGGCGGGCGCGGGCGGCATCTCGGCCCTCGTCCGTGCCATCGACGCGGCCACGCTGGCGGGCTCCACCGGGCAGGAGACTGCCCCCGGCGGGGCGCGGCCCGGCTGCGTCACCATCATGACCATCCACCGCTCCAAGGGCTTGCAGTTCCCGGTGGTGTTCGTGGCTGACACGGCCCGGCAGTTCAACGCCGCCGACACCCGCCAGCCCGTCCTGTTCCACCGCGTCTGCGGCGCGAGCCTCCGTCTCCGTCCCGAGGGCGGCGAGGGGGCCTATAAGACGGCGGCCTATACCGCCCTCTCCACGGTCCATGCCGCCGAGATGCGGAGCGAGCAGATGCGGCTTTTGTATGTGGCCCTCACCCGGGCGCAGGATAAGCTGATCTTGACGGTCCCGCTGGGCATTGGCCGGACGTCCAACCCCTTCGCCAAAGCCGCCGCCTTCCTCGCCGCCGGGGCGGGGGAGACCCTGAACGCTCAGGCGGGCAGCTTCGCCGACTGGCTGCGGGCGGCGCTCCTCGTCCACCCCAACGGCGGGCCTCTCCGCCGTCTGGCGGGGAACCTCGAGCTGCCCTTTGCGGACACCAGAAGCACCATCGCCCTCACAGTGCAGGCCGATGTCCTCCCGCCCGAAGAAGCCCCCGCCGAGGCGGAAGAGCCGACCCGGCCCGAGGCCGACCCGGCCCTTGTGGAGACGCTGCGGCAGGGCTTCGGCTGGCGGTATCCGGCGGCAGCGCTGGCGGACATCCCGGCCAAGGTCAGCGTGACCAGCCTCGTCCACGCTGCTGAGCAGACCACCCTTGAGCGCCCGGGCTTCCTCTCGAAGGACGGCCTCACCGCCGCCGAGATGGGTACGGCTCTCCATGCCTTCCTCGAGCACGCCGACTTCGGGGCGCTGGCCGCTGTGCGGGACGCAGAGGACGCTGCCGTTCTGGATGCCGTCCGCGCCGAACGGGAGCGTCAGGCGGCGGCGCAGCTCACGCCCCCCGCCATTGCCGGGAAGCTGGATGTCTATAAGATACTCCGCTTTGTGCGCAGCGAGGCGTTCCGCCGCATCTGCGGGGCAGAGGATGTGCTGCGGGAGCTGGCTTTTATCACGTCGCTGCCTGCCGCCGAGGTCATGGCTGCCCAGGGCCGCGCCCTGCCCGACGGCCCTGCCGCCGACGCCGGGGTGCTGGTGCAGGGCATCGCGGACATCGTCCTCATCTACCCCGACCACCTCGAGCTTCTGGACTACAAGACGGACCGCCGCAAGACTCCTGCCGACTTCGTCCGAGCCTACCGCGCTCAGTTGGAACTCTACGCCAGGGCCATCGATAAGCGTTTCGCCCCCCGGAGGGTGACTTATAAAGGGATATATTCGCTGGAATTAGGAAAATTGATACAGGTATAATAAGAAGAAAAAACTTTGCGGAATGCCAAGGCCTCCCCTCGATAGGGGAGGTGGCATCGCGTAAGCGATGACGGAGAGGTTGGATCTGGCGGTGGCCTGCGGGCAGGCTGTCCTTCGTCCAACCTCTCAGTCTGCTTCGCAGACAGCTCCCCTAGTAGGGGAGCCTCTGGCGAAGAGGCAAGGTTTTAAGGTACAACGGAAAAGCAAACATAAAATTTCAAATTCCCGCATAAAAATGCTTGACAGCCTCCCCGGGGTGTGGTAGAATAATCAAGTAAAGAAAGCAGCTACGGCCTGTGCCGCGCTCGCCTTGAGGGGTAAGGACTCCCGGGCTATACCCTGAACCGATTCGTCTTGAAGACCGAATCGTGCTTTTGAGTGAATTTTGCGCGGCTGTCCCGAAACTGGGGTGGCCGCGTTTTCTATGCCAAAAAACGCAACACTATGGACTATTGTTTGGAGGTGCATTCATTATCGCTACCGCTGGAAAGTCGAAGGAACTGGAGATCAACGGTCAGATCCGTGACCG
>ENA-UPTB01002102-UPTB01002102.1-human-gut-metagenome-genome-assembly--contig:-NODE-2102-length-14715-cov-8.547206_pt1 | contig 14715 bp, 8 predicted proteins | sample MGYA00250046_ERZ773369 | MGnify/ENA primary metagenome ERZ773369 (study PRJEB29103, sample SAMN06111938) | human gut metagenome | biome: human gut; feature: ankylosing spondylitis patient; material...
TTTGCCATGATCGCCATGGTGCTGCTGGCTCACTACGTGTTTCAGGATTGGATGCACATGCTGCCGTGCGAGCAGTGCGTCTACATTCGCTACGGCAATCTGGTGATGGCCTTGGGTTGCATCATTGCAATGATCAACCCGAAGGCGCTGTGGGCAAAGATCGTGGGTTATGTGGTTTCGCTTTACGGTCTTATCTATACGATCATGTGCTCGTGGAAGCTTATCGGCATTCACGACGCCGTGCATTCCGACGATCCGATGGCGATGTTCGGCATGCAGGGTTGCTCGACGGAACCGCACTTCCCGTTTGGTCTGCCGCTTGAAAAGTGGGCTCCGGCCTGGTTCCAGCCCACAGGTGACTGCGGCTACGATGCTCCGGTTGTTCCCGACGGCGCCGTGTTGAGCGATCTGCAGCGCTGGTTCATTGAGCTTTATCAGTCTTCCGACGGTTGGTACTTGATTCCGCAGTGGAAGTTCATGGACATGGCCTCGTGCTGTCTGCTTGCCTGCATTGTTGCAGCCATTTTCCTTGCTGCCATGATCTTCGGCTGGGTGATGCGTGACTTCGTGCGCAAGGCCTAATTTTGATTCGTTCTTTTACATCGGCTGCTGCGCCTGCTCCTGACAAGCCGACCGGAGCATGGCGATAAAAGCGGCGCAGCGCCGAATCTTTCGTCACTATCTTGCGTGACAATCGATTTGCAACCGGTTCGACGTCATGCAGTTCCAAAAGTCAGATGATTTTGGTTATTCACAGATATACCAATTTTTGGCTTTATCCCAAATGAGATTGGATTTGAAGTTGCTGTCGGTTTGGCCCGGTTTTAAGATTTTCTCACTGACAAGCACTTTAACCCGTTGATTTGCGGAATCCTCAACGTATCCGACGAAGTAGGGGTATTCTTTCGAGAGATATTCCTTTTTGCAGATCTTCAAACCGCGCGTTTTCAAGATAATCGGCGTTTCCTTTTGTTGGCGAATATGCTCAGTCTTGAGCATATTCAACCATTCGGTTTCGCGCTGTTTGGCTTCTTCGGCGCGCTGCTTAGCCATTTGTTCACGAAGTTCTTGCGCCTTGCGATCGGCTTCGGCCTTTGCGCGCTTGGTCATGAAACCGACACCTTCGGCATAGGTTAACCAACTGTCGGCAGTAACGGACTGGCCGGACAAAGGCGTCGCAATCTTGGCGCAATAACCGTTGTTTTCTTCGGGATACTTTTGGCTGGCTTTAACCTGAGCGCGGAACAAGGGGACGCTGTCTTTACCGCACCACCCGGTCTTTTGGTCGTAGGTGCCGCCTTGCTTGCTGCAAATTTGATTCAGGCCTTTTTCAATCCAGACGTATTCATCGGCATCGTCTTCGTCAAACGTGTTGCGCGAAGACCACCAGCACTTTTCAAACATCTGATTGCCTGCGGATACAGTCAGGAAATTCCCTTCGGGAGAGGTGAGGTCTTCTTGCCAGAAACGGGGAAGGTCGCTCATGCTGAGGCTGCTCATGTCGTCATCTTCAATAATGAACGTTTGAGCGTATTCAATCGGATCGGTGAAATCGTTCGCATTGGGAAATTCGGATGTCATCAATTTGTACGTTGAACATCCTGAAACCAAGAAAGAGCAATGGACGACCGTCGGTAAAGTAAATCTGGATATTTTGTTAGGCAAATACGAATAAGTTCCGCGTATGGACAAATATTCGAAAAATATGGCTACTGTCTGCCGTTTCCGGCGTCGCCTTGTGTGTTGAGTGCGAACAGAAGTTGCCGTGTGTGCACAAGCCGATAGCGGCGATTCTAACCTTGCTCTGCGACGAGAGGTGTCGCAATTGGTGCGCAAGCTCCTATCGGGGACGGCTTAACGTTTACTTGGAATCACCAAACGCCCACTCAAGTGCGCTTTGAATGTTCCCCAGAAGACCGTGAAGCTTTTTCTCTTCCGGTTTGGATGGGTTCGGAGGGCTGTATCGACTGGCGATAGGCGTTGGCTCATGACGGATGGGGCCGACACGGTGTCTTCCCGCTCCCGTGTACTCTTGGTAATGGGCAACATCGCCGTTGCGGTCGATGAGTGTGTACTCAGCCTCGACTTCGCCAATGCGATTAAAAATGAACTCTTCCTCGGTCAAGCCCGGGTGAGAAATGCGAGCGGTCGCCAGAGCTTCGCCGAATTCCTGTTTCAGCTTGTCATAGGATCGTTCGCCCGACTTGTTCTTTGCCGAGGCGTTGACCATTTTGTTGCCTTCGAAGTAGCACGTAAATTCAACGCGCAACTCAGTGCCCAGGTCGAAGTCCGTCACCACATTGGCTTTCCCGTCTTTGCCGTGGTTGACCTTCCAGTTGGAGAAGGACATGTAGTTCTTTGCGCCGCCCGTCGCCCAAAGAGCGGCATCCTTGATCTGCGTTTGACAGATGCGAACCATCTGCTTGTCGGAGAGATTCTCGGCAGAGACGGGGGCAGAAACGGATGCACAAAAGACGGAAAAAAGTACAAAAGCGAGTGCTTTGCGCATGGTATGAGCCCTCTTTTAGCATATTGTCGCACCGTTAGCCGTAAAGAATTGTTTGAAAACAGAAAAAACGAAGATTTATCTGTTTTCAAGCAAAAAGATCACGGAAAACTCTCCTTGGAAAGACATATCAGTTCAAAAGTGACCTGTTGAAAGTCTTTGAGGTGAGTGGTTAGCGTTGGGAAATTTAAAGGGAAGCCTGTTTTTTTCGAAAGGTTTCCCGAGAATCCTCGGAATAATGTTCAGTCGGATACAAGAGAGCGGAGGAATCAGATTGCTGGTCATTTGAATTTTTATAGAAAATTCAATGATCTGAAATCTTTGAAGGATATAAAGGAACGTTTAGAAATCAACAAATGGTATTGCGGAAAAGCAACATCAATGGTTTCTGAGTTGTGGCTCGGTTGCCGTCCAGAAACTAAGGAGAATAAACTAATTGCTTCTCGTGCCTTGCAGAGGTACGTTTTTTCAAAAATCAAAAGGTAGTTGGACATGCTGCTTACCCCCCCCCCAAGTACTGATTTGGCTTTAACCAAATCGGCCAAAAAGAAAAACTCTACGTTTGTTCTCACGCTTGTTGCGGCGGCCGTTCTCAGCGGTTTTTCTGCAACGTCAATTGCGTCAACGGCAAATCAAGCCCATCTAAACAAATCCGACGTTCTTCTTCTAGACACGGCCAGCGTTATTACTCCAAGAGAAGGCGAACCTATATACGGTTTTGAAATCGGGGATCTGCAAACAGAAACTTTTGCGAAAGATCCACTGATCATTTCGGCAAATAACCCGATTGCGACTGTTGGCATTGACACCATCGGTTTGCATATGGAACGGCGAGCCGCGGCACATTTCACCGGAAAAGAAGTCACGATCACTGGTGAGAGTGCATCCAATGTTTATCCAGTCGAAGAATCTTGGCCGCAAACGACTAGCGGCATCGAATTGTTCGGGCCGGGCGTTATTACGTCGTCTGCTGAAACCAACCTGACCATCAGTGCTGTGAGTACCGGTGAAGGCTCGGTTTTGGAAGGAGGGCAAAACGAGGACGCTGATCCTAATAACTTCGCCGGGTTTGTTTTCGGTCTTGGTACGGAAGGCGGGACGATCGACCTCAAGGGAAATACCACGATTTCCGCTACCGGTAAGGGCGCTTATGCGGTTGGTATGAAGCTGCAGGCGGTTGCCGGTGACGATGACTGGATTAAAGAAAACATTCCCGTGGAGGACTTTAGCCTCAACGCCACGTTCGGCGGAGATTTGACTGTTACGGCAACTTCGGAAACCGGTGGAGCCGAAGCAACTCGCATGGGTGGTTTTGTTCCCGGAAGCGATGGCTATGGTTTTGAACAGTATCCGGAAGGTGTGACGGTCACGATGAATACCTCGGCAACCGGAGTTACCACCATTACCGCATCAACCGGGGCTGAGGGGTTTGAAAGCGTTGGTGTCAACTTTGCCTATCCGGATCCTGAAGGTGACGTCATCATCGATACGCCTGAAGAATTCACGACTGGTCGTGGCCATCTGAATTTGAATGGTACGACAATCATCACGGCTACTCACGCACTTAAGGGTGATGTTGGTTACGTTAACAACAAGGGTGACCTGACCCTGAACGGCCGCGTTGACCAATTCAAGGGCGAATTCACGCAAACGGCCGGCAGCACGACGCTTAACGACTCCCGTTTCTTTGGCGGCCGCACGACGATTGAAGGCGGTAAGTTCACCGGTCAAACCACTGACTGGGACAGCGATAAAGCTTCTTCTCTGACCGTGAGCAATGCTTCAATCTCGTTGCACACCTTTAATGTTGGTCAGAATCATGAACTTTCTCTGTCCAATGCCACTGTTACGGCCAACTACTTCAATTTGAACGATCAGGCTAAGCTTGATGTTGGCGGTTCGTCGTTTGAGCTCAATGGCACGGATGATGAAGACTCGCGCATTGGCGGCACGATGACCGGCATCAAAGACATCACGGTCAACGGCGGAACGCTCGATTTGGTTGAAGATGCTCGACTCGAATTTGTCGATGGCGGCAAGCTGACCTTCAGCAACGGCGCGATGTTCTCCGTTGCCGGTAACGTCAGCGGCGGTGATCTGATTTTCAATGACGGCACGTATTTGTACGAGGCTCGTCCGGAAAAAGAGAAGGAACTGCGCATTGAAAGCGGCAACGTGATGTTCAACGGTAATGTTGCTTTGTTGACCGGTGTCAGCGAAGACGGCTCGGACATGACGCTTGACAATGCGGATCGCATGACGAGCTTGGCCATCGGACCGAACAATTCCAGCGATGGAGAACCCGATCCGAACGTTGTCTTTGACGGCGGTTCTTACACGTTTGAAACCGCATCGGTACACGCCGGTGCGCTTACCTTCACCGGTGATGCAGGTAATGTTGATCTCGGCACGCTGACGATTACGGCCGGCGTGACCAATGTGTCTGGCGGCAATGTGTATGCCGACAAGATTGATGTCAGCGGCTCGGGCAAGCTTGCTGTGAACGGCGGGTCGCTACACACCTACACCGACCAGATCTTCGTGGCAGGCGTCGGTGAAGACGGCCAGACCGTCAATCCGGAAGGTGTCAAGAGCGGCATCGAATTGACCAAAGGCACGGTTGCCTTTGAAGACCAGTTCTACAACGAGTTCTACAAAAACAATGCCATCAGCTTGGCCGAAAAAGGTGTTTCCGTTGTCTTCAACGGCCAACGCGTCGGTCTGAACGGCGGCACGATCTCCATTGACGATGTCGGCGATCAGGAAGGCGTGATCGAAAGCCAGGTCGATGTTTCGATTGACAAAAACCAGGGAGCTGACGCAAGCATCGGTAATTCCTTCGGTGTTTCCGGCATCAAGGTTGACTCCGGTGTGAAATCCGTAACGATTGGCGGCGATGCTGACGGTGCAACCGTGACGCTGGTGGGTGGCACCGATGAAGAGGGCAACCTTAAGGAAGTCATAGACTTTGCCGACGAAGGCGGCAGTGTCAAGATCGACAACAAGGGAACTCTGGCGCTCGGCCAAGACGGCGCGGCTAACAACGAAGGCAAGCTCTCGAGCGCAGTGACGGTCGGTAACTCCGGTACGCTCGCCGTGAATTCCGGCAAGTTCACTGTTGCTGATGCAACGGTTGAAGCCGGCGGTACGGTGGCTGTTGCCGGTGGTGAAGCGACGTTTGAAGAATTGCAGACCAATGGAGGCACGATTGACGTCACGGGCGGCAGTGCTTCCATCGGTAATATGAATCTTGGAGCAGGCAATACGACCATTCTGGGTTCGGTGACAGTCGACAAGATTCAGGTCGGTAATCAGAAGGAAGGTTCGGTTGTCAACATCGGTACGGCCGGAGACAACGGCAGAGCCGGCAAGCTCACCATCAAGTCTGATTCTTTGGGCGGCGCAACGTACTTCCTTGATCCGGCTTACGGTGATGGAATTGAGCAGGGTTCGAGCTTGAAGTTCGCTGGCAAGAACATTGACGGCAAACTCATTGCCGGTCAGAACAGCTATCTGGTTCTGGGTTCGACGGATGATTCCGAGCTTCTGAAGCTCTTTGCTGAAAACGAAAGTCTGAAGTGGGGCAGTGGAGAAGGTCAGATCGGTGCTGCTGTCTATGTCGGTGCACCGATTACGGTCGATGCTTCCGGCTACATTTATGCGGATGCGGACCTGACGTCCATCAAAGATCTTGGCGAGATTAAGGGTGGTTCGGTCTACTTCAATTCCAACAGCGCTCTGGTGGCCAATGTCTCTGAAGCAGAAGACGGCCAAGCCATGATCACCGTGGGTAAAGGCGCTTCCGTGGAAATCGGCGAAAACTCCAAGGCGATTCTCGTCGGTGATATCCGTCAGGACATTACCTACAAGCTCATCAACGACGATGCGGCTAACAAGGAGTGGGGCGACAACCTCATGGCCGGCAACGGCATGTGGGATCTGAAGATGGATGAAAACGGCAACATCAAAGCCAATCTTCAGGACGCCCGTCAGGTCTACGGCGACTCCATGCAGGGTGCCGATCTGGCCAACGCCGGCATTTTGGGTAGCGAAGCCGAACGCAAGTACGTTAACGACGTGCTGACCGATACGTCCGGCAATCTGGCTGCTGCAGCTGCTCGCTTTGACGCCGCCATGAACCCGGCAGGCGCTTTGACGGCCTTTACGACGGCCTATGATCGCGCAAGCGACCTGCGCCGCATCGTGCGTGAAGAAAGCGTCAAGGGCGAAGGCAACCGCTTGTGGGCACAGGTCACGGGCGGCAAGACCAAACTCGACGGCATCTCGTCGGGAGCTCAGTCCATCAAGACGGATACGAATGTCTACGGTCTGGCCATCGGCGGTGAAGCGCAGTTTACGAACTTCATGCTCGGCGCTGCGATCACGGCAGGTACCGGTAAAACCGAAAACGACGCCGTCGACGGTACGGACGATTTCGAGTACTACGGCTTCTCGCTCTACGGCAAGACTTCCGTTGCTGGCTTCGATCTTTTGGGCGACGTTTCGGCCACTTGGTTGAAGAGCGACTTCACGATCGGCGGCGCAGCTGACGTGGATACGGACACGACGACGGCCGTCTATTCGTTCGGCGTTCAGGGCGAAAAGAAGTTCGAGATGTCGTGGGCCGACTTCACGCCGTTTATCGGTGTTGACGTCTACCATGTGCGCTCGGACGGCTTTGACAACGGCCACGGTGCCAAGATCGATGATTCCGACGCCACGGCAGTGGAAATTCCGATCGGTGCCCGCTTGTCCAAGAGCCTTGAAACGACCGGCGGCTTCCATATGGAACCGTCTTTCATGCTTGCCGTTGTGCCGACGATTGCCGACACGGAGATCGACAGCAAGGTGCGCTTTGCCGGTGCGGAAAGTACCTACAACTTCACCTTTGCCGATGACGTGAAGATTCGCTCGAACATCGGTTTGGACGCCGTGAAGGACAACTTCACGTTCGGTCTGCGTGCCGGTTACGAGTGGGGTGACGAAGAACGCAGCGCGATGAATCTGCAGCTGCGTGCGAAGTACGCCTTCTAATCGGTCCGTCGAAAGAGCCGTCGCCTGATTCGGTTTTCTCGACTCGGGCATGGCTCGACAGACAGTCTTTAGCTCCCGCGCCGATCTGTCCTGGGTTTGGATTGGCCGGGAGCTTTTCGTTTGTGCCGAAACACACTCGGCACTTGTGCGGGCGCCAAAGCGGATCGAGTCGATTGGTAAGACTCAGAGCTTGTGGAAATACCGGACCCATGTGTGCAGGCCCGTGCATCCGATGGCAATCACAGAAAGCCCCGCAGCAGCAGCTCCGGTAAAAGGCATCAAAACTAAGGCGGCCCCCAGAGTAAGCGCTCCCAAAAAGCCCAACGCAGAGGTAAAACTCACGGCCGGACGCGAGGCATCAAACGTATGATGCGCAATTGAGCGCAGACTTGCGGCATCAATCACAGTGGCCACGGCGAGCAGTGCGATAAGGCCGAAGACGCATTTGAAAACCTCCAGCCGAAGACTCACAAGACGAATGAGTTCCTGCACGGCATGCAGACGATTGAAAACTGTTGTCTGAACGCCGTTGCGAATCTCAGCCTCGATGGGCGCAAAAGTTTCGTCGGTTGTCGGTATCGACACAATGGCAGAGTGAACTTTCCTGCGCAGCGCATCAAACCAACCGTTGATCGACTGCAATCGGTTTTCAAGCTGTGCGCGGCAGTGAGCTTGACAAGTGACGCTTTCCTTTTCAAAAACCGACTCGACGGAAGAGCCCGAGGCAAAGCAAAAAACGGCGAGCCACAGGAGGAGAGTCAACAGAAAGCAGTTGCGGGCAAAGGTGCCGATGGGTTTGGCGGTCATTGCGCTACCTTTCGAAAAGTTAGAAGCGTTATTTGCATAACAGATCCTCGTCCGGGATCAGAATCGGTGTGCGACCTTTGATGAGGCGGCCGCCGGCGAGGGAGGCAAAAAATTCGCAGTTGGGGAGTTTGCCGAGTACGTCGCACGGAATGATTTCTTCGCGGGAGGCTGTGATTTGACGCGAAGCGCCTGCCGTAAAGTGCCCCGGGTGTGCCGTATCCGAAGCGCTCGTGAGTGTTGCGGCCGTGTTGGCGATGTAGGTGCGCCCGAACGTTTCGGCGACGAATTCCTGCGTGAGCCGATCTTTGGTGCGCAGGGCCACGAGGCTATTGAAGTTGCCAAGCGCCATGCGCGCTTCATCGGTCGAACCCAGACGGGCGGCCAGGTCGGCGACGGTCTGCATGGCGCAAGTGGTTCGAAGCCCCGATTCAGCGCCTTTGTTGAGGATTTCGATAAGCGAGCGATTAATCGTGTTCGAACACTCGTCTACGAAGAGACTGACAGTGTTTCGGGAGATGGACGTGTTGTTGTAACGTTCGCCCGCGCAGGAGGCGAGGTCGGCAAGAAGCATCGAACCGATGGCGCCCGCAACAGTCGGGTCCGGTAGCGAATTGAGGCACACATAGAGAATCTTTCGCTGGGCGATGATTTCCGAAAGACTCATGGCGAGCGGATCGTCGTCGCGAGGCGAGAGGGTTTGTCGCAACGCTCCGGAGGTGAGCATTGCCAGAACCGGCATGAGGCTCGCCGTGATCTTCGCAAAATGCACGGGGTCGTGGGCATAGGTTGCCGCACCCTTGAGGGTTGCTTCCGAGAGTCTTTCTTCGGCCCTGGCCCGTTCTAGAACGTCAAGCACGCCCTCGCGACCTTTTTTACCCTTGACTTTGGCCTCCGAGACGAGCATGTCGAAATAGTCCTCGCCGCAGTCAAGTTCTGCCGCTTCTAAAAGCAAATCTTCGAAGTCACCGGTAAGTATCGATTCGATCGCGGCAATCGAGGGCGTTTGCCCGACATGAATGAGCAGGTCGACGACAACGTTGACGGCTGACCAGGCAAACGACGTAAAGGGGCCCGAGTCAGACATGACGGCGGTGATGCGGCTTGCGATTTCACTCGGACGCTCAAAGTGAGTCAGCGGATTGATGCGAAGCCCCTCGGGGTGGTTGGGGTGAAAGAAAAGCGGGGGACTGCGGTGAGCGAGTTTTGCCGCGGCCGTCACGGCGTTTTGCAGACGCGAACTCATCTTGGGGTCAATCACGATGACGGCTTCGCCACGAAGAATCGCTTGTGTCACAAGGCTTGTCATCAGCACGCCTTTGCCCGCCTGCGTCGTTCCCACAATGAGCGTGCCGCCTTCCAAGGTTTTTTCCGACACCCAGATATCCGTTTTGTGGCTCTCCAACCCGTCAATGGCAGAAAGCCCCACCGTACGGGGATCTTTGGGCTCGGTACCGGTCAAAAGTTTGCAAAGCGCACGGGCGGGCAGCAGGCGGTTGACATCGATTTTGGAGAGTTCATAGAGCTTTTGGGCGTGCTCGGGCCCCCAGTCAAAGCCCCGCCCGAACCAGACCGGAGCAAAGGTTTCGGTGTCGCCCTTGCGGGCCATGTCGCGACGAGCGCGTAAAAGCCGTCGGGCAAAGGATCGGGAGGAGATGAGTTCCAGTGCGCTGCCCGCCAAGGCCGCACGATCTTTGAGAACATTCAAAGCGGATCGCAGCCGCAGCGTAGCCAACACCCCCGCGGCTAACCCCATGGGCAGAGCCGGCACGGGCGGCGTCATTGCAGTAAGTGTCATGCTCAAGGCTGCAGCTGCAGTGAGACTCCAGGCTGCCGCCGGCCACAATTCGACGGCGGGGCGCCACGTGTCGGCACGCACCGCGTCGGTGCCGGCCGTAAAAATCGAACGTCGTCGGTGGGTAAAGAATTTGACCAAAGACATACGAGAAAATCCGAAAGAATTCAACGGTTAAGGATCGGGTCGAGCCGCAATGCGTTTGAGCCGTTTGCTGCGGGCGCTGGCCAACTGTCGTTTTTGGGCTTCGATCACAGCTTCGAGTCCGGTGGCGACGTCGGTTCGGCCCTTGTGCTGCAGGTTGTGAGCGAGAAAACCGTGAGCCAATTCGGCAAAGGAGGCGGCACAGACTTTGCGAAAATGTTGAACGGGTAGAAACTTTTTGAGTTCTCGCTGTAGCGTCTCGCTCGTCGGGGTATTGGCAAGCGCCGCGGTCTGGCCGAGGATGCGATGGCCGACGCTTTGATCGGCATGGTGAGCCTGCAACACAAGGATTCGCAGCAGTCGCGCCATGATGTCAGTCAGAAGAAAGTGCTTCAAAAGACGGCGGCGAGAGGCTTGTTCGCCGTTGGTGTGAGAACGTTCACCGATTTGTTCCAGCCACCAGCGGGCGGTACCCACAGAGTCGAAAAAGGGAAAGAGCACGCCTGGCTCACACGGGTGACTCTCTTTGAAACGGGGTTGCGGAGAAGTTTCCTCTTTGTCCTCGAAAGGCGTGACGGTTGCCTTTGGACGCGTGCAGGTCACGGCAAGTCCGAGCGCTTCCAAAGGAGCGAGCCAAAGTACCGGTGGCGTTGCAAAGAGGCGGGCAGGCACGAACAGTCCGGCGGGAAGCTCAGGCAAGAAATGACGATCGGCCGTTTTCGTTTCGAGCGTTTTGTTCAAGACCGAAAGAAACTCCGCGCATGAGCCGACGGATTCGGACAAGGTTTGGGACAAGTTATCCGAGGCTGACGCAACGCGAATGTTGTCCTGTGTTTCAAGCTCGATGACGAAAAAGTGCCTGATGCAGTGATCGGTTTTGACGGTTTCGTCGACGCGTGCGAGAGCTCGGACGAGCACGGCATTGGCCCAGGAGGGTAAACCGACGCCGGCCACCGCGCCGTTCATCACCGGATGACACAAAACCTCCGGTGCTGGGGTTTTCGAGGTGCTTTTCAATTCGCCGGAACTGCCCGGAGCTGCAATGACACGCTGAGCATCACTTTCCAACTGCAGGAAGTCATAGGCGGCGCCATGCAAGGCTGCAGCTGTCTCGGAGGTGACAAGCGAAAAAAGGCGGCGAACGGAGGCACGGCGCAGTTCCCAAAGGCTCTCAACAGTCAATCGCCCGGCGTCGGTCCAGCGTCGAACCCGATGCGTGGCGCCAACAAGACCGGCTTGTTTCAAAAGCCGTAGGAGCTCACCGTCGCGTGTGACTGGTGTTTCGATATGGGGTAGGGCGTTGACAAAAGAAAGAGGCTGGCCGTGCAGGCGGCTATGAAAGACGGGTGCGAAAACTGCAGGCGATAAAAAAAGCCGCACGGGGGACTTCTCTTGAGGAAAGACGCGCACGATCGTGAGCGTTCGCAAGAGTGTTGTCGTTGAGGTCGACGCAACGAACGCAAAAAACGAATGCCGCACGAATAGAAGGCGGCCAAAGGCTGCCGTTTGTGGCTCGTCTCGATTGTTTTGAACGGCTGCGTAAAAGCCCGACAGCAGTACAAGGGCGTTCAGACCGCTTCGATGTTGGTGCGTCCGATAAATCCGCGTGAGTTCTACTTCGTTTTCAAGCATAGCCTGCAGCAGACTTTGTGTTTCGGCGTCAAATAAGGCGCTGTCTTGGGGAACCGAACGCAAAAGCACGGCAGCCACGGAAAGGAGCTTTTCGATCAGTCGCAAATTGCCGGAGAGTTCAGAGTCCGGAATCGAACGAAGAAGTACCAGACAAAGGTTTTGAATCCGTGTTTTGTCGGCGCAGCAAAGACCGTTTAAGGCGGCATCCATGGTCTTCAGAAAACCGTTTCGAAAGTCTGCCGTCAAACACAGCCGTTGCAGAAGCCGCTCGGCGAGCACGTCAAATGACGCCTTTGAGTCGGATTCGCCGATGAGATCATTCGTCAGGAAATGTCGGCTCCGAACGGGCGAGGATGCGCTGATTTTCGAGCGAAGCGGCATGCGGTGGGGTTGAAAAGAGGAAAAACGGACGGAAAGCAGGAAATCTTCACGCTCGCCTTTTTCCCGAACGCCTCGTCCGTTGCCGGAACAAGAGCGTGTCGGGAAAAAGGCAGAGAGCAAAGAAACAAACCGCAGACGTTTCAGTCGGCAAACTGGCCGAGTCAAAGCCTCAGGCAACGATTGACTCAGACGGTTTTATCTACAGCTTTGACAGTTCGCCGTTGCGTGCGCTTAAAGCGTCCGCGAAAACACCGTTTGGGAGGATGGGTCCCGCGCGAAGCCTTTTGAGGCAATTGGGACGCAGTGCCGCGTCCGGCATCGATGTTTTCAAGGCGAGCCGTTTTGGCTTGAAAGCTTTCTCCGTATAGATCCGCAAACTGCCTGTTCGTGAGCTCGCTAAAGCGAGGTCCGCAGGAAGGCATGGCGGTATTCCAGTCGGGTTCAAGATCAATGTGCATGAAGTACCAGTGCACAAAACTCTCTTTTCCTTTCGGAGGGATGAGTTTTGCGATTTCGGCGTCTGTCATGGGTGCAGGTTCGGGGCGGGGGTCGAGCTGCATCGGGAATTTCCAAAAGAAAAGACCCCGTTGCGGTCCGTTGCGCGCGCAAAAGAACCCGACGCTTGTCGAAGACGTGCTGATAAAGCGCGTCGCAGACAAGTCACGGATCTTGAGCCGGAAGGACGGAGAACGGGGTCGGAAGAGTCGAGAGGACTGTTCTTCGGGGGAAAACCGCAAAGAAAGGAGGTGGTCGAAGAGTCGGGCGGCGGCTTAGTCAAGCGTCGGCAGCCGCGCTTGGCGACGACACTTTATGGCCGCAGAGCCCAGTGACTCAAAGAGCGGAGCAAAGTGAAATGCCGCAAGCTCCATAAGCGCCAAACACGCTTGATCCGTCAGGGCGCTGCCGATGGCAAGCCTGACAGCTCGCGCGAGCGCCTGATCGGGAGCGATACCGCTAGCAAGCAACTGCGTGAAGATTTCGCACAGGCGAATCAGCACGCGGGTGCTCAATGCCGGAGGCACATCGTCGCTAGCGAAATCCGTCTCTCGAGCCGGATTCGTGCGCGTGGCTTGGGCAAAGCGGGCGGCACACCGGGCAAGAATGTCGGGCGCAGGGGCCGGCAATCCGCCGGGCACGACACGCTCACAGCGCGCAAGAACGATGCGTGTTTCCACTTCCGGCGAGGGCCAGGAGGCCTGAAGGTGCCAGAAGCGATCGCACGTACTGACGTCTTGCTGATTGCGCGAGCTGTAGGCCGATTCAGGCAACGTTCCGCAACGGCAGTTGTCGGTGACGATGACCCGGGCGTTGTCGTGTCTCGGTATGCTCAAACCTGTCTTCTCGATCGTGATGGGCTGCCCCTCGAAGATGTCGTTGGCACCCACCCAGACTTCGGGTGGCGCCAGCGAAAATTCGTTGATGAGCAGCACGGCTCCCGTTTTCCACGCGATGGTCGCGGGGCCGTCGATCCAGGCAAAGCTTCCTTCGTGTGCTCCCCAGCGACCGACAAGATCGTCCTTCACAAAGCGACGCGAACAGGTCACGGAGATAACCGGAACATTGACGCGTGCGAGAAACTGAAGAACGGAGGTTGTCTTGCCGCATCCCGTGGGCCCTGCGATGTAGAGCGGCGTACGGGTGTCGCGCCATGTCCACCACAGCACAAAGTCTTCAAGAAACGATTCTTCAAAGACGTGGCACGGGTCGACGGCAACGCATTGAGCGGGCGCAGGAGGGGAAAGCTGCAAAGGCTGAAACCCCGGGATCGTTGTCTCGGACGCAAGTCCGAAGTTTTGAGCCGGGATGCAGGAGGTAAATGTCATGGGCATGGGTTTTCCTTTTGAAGTTGAGGGTGTTTGAAACCGACAACAGGCGAAAACCCACCGAAACGACAAGAAGAGTCCACCGCAATGGGTAGGCTCCACACTCTTGCATCCGCGCAGGCAAACGCCCGCGTCGGGGTGGTTTGTAGTTCAGGTTTGATTGACCCGAAGGTCACGGTAAACACTGGGAAATCCGTTTGATCGGCGGCAATTGTGCCAGAAGAGTGATCGCTTGCAAAGAGGTGATGAGAAAAGAGATAGGCGAAGTAACGGCTTTGTTAGTAACAACGATGTTACTAACGGGAGTGTTACTTCACGGCGTTTGAGATCGGGTTCACCAAACAGTTTTGGAACATTGACGTCCGCCCCTGATTGAAATCAGAGGACTCCTTCGGAGTGGCTTACGCAACTCCAAGAGGTTGGTTCTCGCTGTTGGCGCCGGAGTTTCGTGCAAAAGGCACGCTGGCTCCAGCGCTCACTTCACGAGCGATGCGCTTTTTATCGTGTGCGCTCGGACCTGTCCGGCCCTTCCTCCTCACGTTGATCGCGCCGACAATGTCGGCATTGTTTTCGTAGCCGCAACTGATACAGCGAAA
>ENA-UPTB01002105-UPTB01002105.1-human-gut-metagenome-genome-assembly--contig:-NODE-2105-length-14696-cov-11.714276_pt1 | contig 14696 bp, 5 predicted proteins | sample MGYA00250046_ERZ773369 | MGnify/ENA primary metagenome ERZ773369 (study PRJEB29103, sample SAMN06111938) | human gut metagenome | biome: human gut; feature: ankylosing spondylitis patient; material...
TATACACTTCCTTGTCGCCTAGGCGTGTTCGGGACTTTCACCCGTTAGAGCGCGCCCATGGCGCGCAAACTAAAATATCGCCAGCCATAGCATGGCTGACGATACAAAAATTTATTATTTTTTATTGTCCTCTTGACGGGGATCATACCATTATTATAGTGGTTTATTTTTTTATTCCAATGCAACAAACATGTAAAATGTCTGATGTATTTTTGCAAGTTTTGTTCCATAGCAGTGTTTATCTTATTTTCCGTCTTCTTCTGAAAAACAGAATCATGATAATACTTATGGCAAATAGTAACCATACATGCCTGCTTGTTCTCAGACGAACCCCTGTTTCCGGTATTAATTGTGTGTTTTCGTTTGTGATTTTTAACTCAATCACGTCTCCTCGTGCAGCCTCAATCCGCTGTTTCATGACAGCTGTATTTCCATTCGATGTTGCCTGCACTGGATTTGAATACTTATCATTCTCTTCTTTTTTAGAAATCGAAACAGCGTATTTTGATGTATCAACAGTTTCTGTTATTATGATATCCGAAGATATATCTACATTTTTTAATGTAACTTTATCTCCATGTTTCAAAGAAGTTCTAATTGTCTTGCTACGCAGCTTTTGACCATCTTCCCAATAGAGAATTTCCATATCAAATGGCTTCTTGCGGTTTCCAAGTGGACCAGTGACTTCCTTTGTAATCTCAACCGTCACCCCGCCTTTTTGCGGATGATTGACGATATGTCTGTCCGAAACAGCTCTCCAGGTATTTGTCATCGGTGATTTCTCATATAGGAATAAAATATCGGATTCTACATCGACCATATATAAATTAAAGTTATCCTGATACTGTGTTTTGGTTTTATCTGCTTTGTCCTTTTTGTTTGGAGTAACAGATTCTACCATCCAGTATCGTCCGTTCTCAAAGTCCTCCGGTAATTGAAGCATTCCATTTTCATCTGTTTCTAAGGAACGATACGTCGTACACGTTTTTCCATCCTTTTTCAGAACGATATCGTCCTTACTCTGTGTATTGTCATAATCTACTGTATATCCTGTATCATCCGCATATTTTTTCGTAACATCATCATACGGTACTTTGTAGAACAGAAAACCTGCACCAGCAAGTCGGTTTCTTGGAAGATCATCCGTCTTTAAGAAACTTCGTTCAGCAAGATTGAAATGCAGATTCTGCACTTCCAGTTCCATCTTGGAAACATCCTTGAACTCATTCTCATCCTTCGGGAATATTTGTTGTCCATTTGAATCGAAATACTGAATCTCTGGATAAATAACTTCATAATATAGGAAACCATCCCCGTATTCCAAAGAATAATGTGTCTTTCCTATCTCAATTTCTTCCACCTTATATTCCACCGGATTTCTGTCCTGGAATAGTGGAATATTGTCGACTGTGTGTTCCCATCCGTTCTCTTCATTCAGCAGGAATTCCTGTCCTGTAGAAATTCCATTCTGATACAATCTGATTTTCACCTGTTTTTCCGTCAGTGCATCATTTGGATTTTCCCATGTCTTTTTGATATGCAGAGTGCCTGTTTTAGCAAAATTTCGGATATTAAGGCTGGTATCTCCTCGCTGAAGCAGAACAGATTTTCCGTCTATCTTACCATCAACTGGTGCCTTAACAGCCTCCTGATTTTCGTTAGCCTCCCTATCCACCAGTTTTGCATCAGTGATTTTGAATGCTCCATTGGCAATCTCAACTGTGATCTGTATATCTCCTGTGTCTACATATCCCGTCGGTAAGTTTGTCTCTCGCAACAAATACGTCTCAGTTGCTGTTCTGTTCTGTTTGTTTTCATCTTGTAACGGAATGTGAAGTTGTGCGATTCCGTATTTATCAGTTGTTACCGTTTCCTCCTCAACACCGTTCTTACTGACAGCAAAATTGATCTTCTCCATTCCTTGTCCGGTAGACTCATCAAATTTGTTCAGTGTGAGTATTCCCTCTTTCTGATAACGATTCTCCAATTCAATAGTAAGAGTTTCACCACCGCGTCCAATTCCACGTCCTGTGAATTTAATTCCACTTTCTGGATATGCTTCCCATGAATTTACATTATCTCCTTGTTCATGAGAATTGCGAACATTGTACCAACCTGAAAATTTCACATTCGAATCTTTTGGCTTATAGTTGTACTCTTTTAATGTGTATTTCCAGAATGAGTCCGCCTTAACGATCCACGTACAGCTTGTATGTGTATCATCTGTCCATGTACCTACAACTTCTATTGGAGCATCCTCCGCTTGCGGAGCTTCTGCATCCGGTTTCTGGCTATCTTCTGAAGGAAGCACAAGTTTCATATGCTCATGAAATGCAGGTGGCTGAGGTTTTCCATCTAAAAGCTTTTCATCCATATCTACCTGGATATAATAATCTTTCTTGACTTCCTCTATTGCTTCCGGCATTCCGACAAAATCTTTCTTTACTGTCAGGTAACCATTTTTTGCTACAATACGTCCGTCAATATGCCATCCATCGGACATTTCACTTTTGAAAGAATACCAATAAATGGTGAAGAATTCGGTATCTAATTTCGATGGCGGAATCTCCCTGTCTCCGATACGAATCATACGTCCGCTTTCACGAATTGTCTGGAATACCTCTTCATCGGAAGGAATTCTATCTATCTTGTAGATATAGTCTCCATTTCCAATATATCCCTCATCTGGTTTAGTTCCCTGCAAAAGTTCTTGCACTCTCTTATTTCCATCCGCATACTGTTCCCACGTAGATGGATTCTTATTTCCAAGAACTGGAACATCATGCAATATACTTGCCTTCACATTACAGTTTGCCACGGCAACCGCACTTGTATAATCGTCTACATTCGTGGTTGGTAATGCTACCGAACCATCTTCCGGCATCGCTGACTTACAGATATAAAACTGTACCTGTTTTCGATTTTGGTTACTCACCTTACGCCACGCTGCATAGAGGGTGATTGGCTGTCTTGCATTATTATTTATAAGATCAGAAATAGAATCCCCTGCACCGCATTCCTGCCACTTTCCGTCTTTGTTTCTGTAATCCCAATGATCGAATTCATACTGTTCCAACTCTTTGCTGTCATTATCTTCATGATCATAAACCAGAGGATATGGTGACTTAACGTTATGTTTTCCAGCTTCTATTTCATTCTCATAATCATCTGTATGTCTTGTCTTATTCTCAACCTGAGGGGTCAACTTAGCTTCCTTAGGAAGTTTCTTCATATAACGAGTTGTATTATAGATAACCCTGACTGCCCCAGACTCCAGCGGTTTGTCTGCGATCACCTCATAAGATGAGTTAACATTCGGAATTTCAAATTTTACCTTATCATCTCCGGACGGTTCCGGAAGAACCTCATTTTCGTCCCTGTCATTAGATGTACAACTCCAGACAATCTCCTTGCCATAATACTCACCTTCTAAACTTGCCCTCTTTGGTACTTCCACAGTATATGCTTCCCCATGGCCTACATACTGTCTCTTAATCGCCTCTCTTTTGGTCAGGTTCAGTGGATCCAACACTTCAATCAGATGAAAACTTCCCTCTACACTGAAATGTCTTCCTGCCAGCCCAACCTGAGAAGAAAGTCCTGTCAAACGATCAAAATAATTTTCGATTCTGTCTGGATTCAGTGGGTTTGGCTGTGAGAAATAATAGACAGATACATCTTTCCCGTTTTTCAGGACAGGAATATACCATGTACCATCGTTGTCCTTATAAGGGTGCTGTACAAACACACGGCTGTCTGTCGCATAACCAAACAGAATCTTCTCTTTCTGATCTGCGCCGGGCTCCAGCTTGCTCGGAGTGAAACCAAACTCACTGTAAATTTTAGAAATCGTATCATCTGGTTTAGCTCGCAAATAATAACGACTGGCTCGGCCACTGTTTGCTTTGATTATGTAATGCTGCTCAGCATTGAGGTTCTTTATCAGCTTATAATGTCCATCGATAAATACATAAAAACTGATATTTGCTTCTTTTATTGCTGCCGGTTTTTCTGTATTATCAGGAACAATCACATATGGACGTACTGCATCATCTGGCTGAATAGTAAAGCTCATGGTATGCTCTGCTTCATTTTTACTCCATGTAACTTCTGAAAGAGTACCATCTTCCTTTCTGCATTCCCAGTTTATATTCTGCGTTTGTTCTTCTACACGCGGCCTTGTACTAACTGTTCTTGTAAGTGTTGACTTTCTTGCAACAAAATCAATTGCTGGAAGATCACGCAAAGCTGTTTGGCTGTAAACCTGTCCATCGTCATCCTGTACTGTCACACTGTAAAAACCATTATATCTATCATCGTCGTGTTCTAGTAAGGTCTTTGCACTCATTATGGGACTATTCTGTCCGTCTGGCAGGTAATACACATCCATCGGCTCTCCGGATTCTCCTATATAAATACATTCATGACCTTCTTTCGTGTATATCCCTGCATTATGGATTGTATCGTAATCTCTCTTGGAATAATAAAAACGCTCTTTTGCTCCATTTTGAATAGAACCATCGTAATGAAATTTTTCAAAATGCTTTTTTAACTCATCATTAGAAATATAATAATAAACTGTTCCCGGCTTTGTTGTAGTATCTTTTATAACAGGAATTTCTTCGTTTAGAACATTATATCTCTCATTATCTACAAAAGTATAGAATTTAATATTCAAGGTTGCTGGTGCAAAAGTGTTGCATGCAACCGTATATGGTTGCTCTATCTTCCCAATAGAAAAGGTTAGTTTATCGCCCTGTTTTACCGGATGGATTGTTTTATTTTCATCCTCACTGGCACAAAGCCAGTCGCTTTCCTTCGTATCTCCTGGATCAACGGAAATTGTGACCGCAGAATCTTTCTTATAGTAACTCACAGTTCGATTTCCATCCGGATTGATCACTGTAACCGAATAGAAACTGTTCTTATTCTGCTTCATCTGGTCTGAATTATTATCCGGAATTTTTTCGCCATCAGATGCTCCTTTTGGCATATAATAAACGTCTGTTGGTACAGTTGCTTCCTGCTTGTCCAGGTTATAAGATACATATTGCTGTCCTTTATAAGTTACCACTGTCGCCTGTGCTAATGTCTTCTCACCACGGACTGTATATGGAAAATAATTTCCGGACTGTGTTTCCTCTGCATTCAAGCCGAACTCTCTATAAATCTCAGCAAGATCACTGACAGATAAATAGCATCTGCCCTGACGGTTCCATTTATACACCTTTTTCAGAGAATCAGCCGGCAGCTTTCGAACCTCATTGTCTGCATATATATAAAACTGAATGTCAAAGGCTGTCTGATCCGCTCTCTGGATCACATAAGACTGTGTGATCTTTCCGATTGTGAACCTCGTCTGGTTCCCTGATTCCCGTATACCATCTATCACCTTATCATCTGTTCCCATACAGGTCCATTCGATCTGGTCTGTCTGGTCCGACAATTGTGGATTAAAATCAGCCACAGCTTCTTCCACTACAGTTCCTGTTAATGCATAACGAATCCGATCCTGCCCTTCTCCCTTTACCTCTACGGAATAAAACGAGTTGTCCTTTTTTACAGAATCTATTAAATTTAATGCAACGCCTTTTCCATTTGGAAGGTAGTAAACATCTATCGCTTCCCCTTGTTTATTCTGTCCATAATTGTAAGAAACATATGTCTTTCCGGATTCTGTGTCTGTATAAACTTTTCCGTATTCTATCCCGCTTTTTCCCCGGTATGCAGATACAAACTTATTATTTGCATCCGGATTCTGATTCTCACCATTTTTCACAAATCCAAATTCTTCATATATCAGGAGCAGGTCCTCAATGGAAACACCATAGTAGGTAGTTCTTCCGTCTTTCCATGTTGCAATGCCGGTAATGTCATTATGCTGAAGCTTTACCTTGTTTCCATCAATAATGACATAGAAATCAATATCAAATCCTTCGGAAATCTCCTGAAGTTTCGGTGATTCCTCTTGTGCAATCTGCTCCTCGAAGGCTTTTTCTTCTTCTGAAAGCTCTCCCTGGGATGAAGTAATTTCTTCCTCCGGAATCTCTTCTAATGGCGGGGTGATTTTCTCTCCAGGAGTCTCTTCTGATGGCGAAGTATTTTCTTCTTTCGACGTCTCTTCCGACAATGATGTACTTTCCTCCGGAATAAAATCTTCTGTGCGCATTTCACCCTCTTGAGTACTATTTATATTTGGAATATTCTCTTCTTCCACTGAAACTGCCAAAACTGTCGTTCCTGCGCTATTCATGCACAAAACCAATAAAAGTGTCCAGGCTATCCATCTTAGCCATCTCTTTTTCCTCTTCACACAAATTCCTCCTAAAAACATATTTTCCTTTTCTCAACTATCTGCCTTTTTTATCCATTCCTTCTGCATTGCCGCTGCTATAAAGCACTGCAATAGTTTTTTTGAAAATACACCACATTCACCGTTGGCAATCATTCTTATGGCTTCTTCATGCTTTAATTTTCTTTTATAGGGGCGTACACTGACCAATGCATCATAAGCATCCACAAGGCCTACTACCTGAGCACAAAGTGGTATTTCATCACCTTTTAGTCCATCCGGGTAACCAGAACCATCATATCTTTCATGGTGATATCTGCATATTTCATAGCTATACTTATTAAGTTTTTCTGTCGTAGCTCCTCGTGGAAACCGCAATGTCATCTCTGCCCCTGTAAGAGGATGCTGCTTTACAATTCCCATCTCATCAGCTGTTAATTTACCGTTTTTGTTCAATATCTCTATCGGCACACGGATTTTTCCAATATCATGAATTGGAGACAGATGAGAGACATTTTCTATTTCTTCCTCTGTAATCCCATACTCCGGATAGTTTTTCTGTAGTTGAAGATACACTTGTTTTGTATAAAAACAGATATCATCCTGATGTTCTGTTTCTATAAGATTATTGTGATTCAACACTGCAGCCAGAAGCGAAACCATTTTCCAATACTGTTTTGTCTCATCCTGTGCTTTTTGTCTTAATTCCCGTTCCATATTTACAATTGTGTTAGGAATAACTTTTGCATTATGGAATGTAATAACAGCAGTTTTCTCATTTTCATCCACAAATCTTTTTACTTCCATCCAAACATAAGTCTCTGAGTTTTTCTCGCTTCTTCTTTGATAAACGATATCTTCTTCTGAACAGCCCTTTTTCAAATGCTCTGTCAACGAATCGCTTTTCAAAAATTCCTGAAGTTTTTCACAATCTTTTTCACATACATATTTTTCACAATATACTTTCAGAAAATCATCATATGTTCCTGCATTTTTTACATCATCATAAATCCCCCTGTTATGAGAATAGATACATTCATAACTGTTTTCCGCTAAATTAACTTTCAGAATGATATAAAATCGCCCAAAATATTCATCTTTCCCAGGTCTGATAATATCAGAGATTTTCACATTTTCTAATCGGTTATTGTAAGTGTTCTGTAAGTCCAATAAGACTTGATGTACTTTACAGCAATCCGTATAGTTTCTGGAGCAAAATCCATCCTTTTCAAGACAGCGACTGATTGCCATTGTTGATTCCATACATGATATGACATCAAATAAAGAAATCTTTTCTGAATTTTTGGCAAGGGCATATCCTCCACTGATACCTTCAGAAGCTGAAATAATCTTCTCTTTTTTTAACTGCTTTGTGATTTTGGGAATATAGCTCTCCGGAATCTTTAATTCAGAAGCTAATTTTGCCGTTGTAACCCTGCGCTTTTTTATTGCCAAATAACAGACAATCCTGATTGCATAATCCGTTGTATTTGTAAGCTGCATAAGTGCTCACCTCTCTCTTTTTTCTTTGTCCCGTACATAAACTCATTGATTGAAAAAGGAAGAATCATACTTTTCACTCACACATTTCAAGCATAATTCTTCCTGTTTGTCTAATAACGCTTTTTCATTTTTCTAAGAAATGTCATGCCACCTGCACTTATAATCAATACAACAATCAGCAATAAAATCCATTCGCTATCATGAATGGTTCTTCCTGTTTCCGGAGGTGCCACTGTAGATGCATTTGTAAACGTAACCTCATCATTTCCTGTTGTAGAAGTTTTGAATTCTGCTGCTTTTCCATCAGTTGCATCACTATCATTCAATTTATAGCTTGTCTTGTAATTCTTTCCAGGATCAGTTTCCGTAACTGTATATGTCCATCCTGTTGGCAGACAACTAATGTCTACGAATTCATCTTTTGCCAGGTTAAACGTAGCCTTATTATTTGTAAAGGTGAGATTCTGTACTTTATCATCAGTTCCTTTTCTTATGAAAATCTGACCATCCGTTATAGTAGCGGTACTTGCATCAGTTCCTGATGGTGGAACGGCTTTTATTGTAAACTCATACGATCTATCCGGTTCCATATTGTATCCGGTTACGGTTTTGCTTACCTTTAAAACAGTTGGTTTATAATACAGATTAAGTGTAATTGTATCAGAAGACGAATCATTTTTTACTTCTTTTTCTAATTTTTTGTTCCGAGGATCTTCTGTATCAAAAACATAACCTGGAAATGTTCCGTTTGCTTCTGGTTTTGCGTACGCTTTAACACTCTCATTTTCTGTTGCAAAGGAAATGGTTCCTGCTGTTGTCTTTCCCAATTTTTCTGTACCATCCGGTACCTTAAGCCAATGCTTCACTTCTACCTTTTTCGTATCAATTTTCTTCCACTGGGCTACAATCTGATATCCCACCTCATTATCCCATACAGACACTGGAAGGTCACGGTTTGCGGCAAATTCATAATTTTCCTCAGAAATGTTAAAGACTTCATTATGCTGATATAACTTTTCACTATATTGTGGAGTTCCAGTTCCAAAAAATGGTTTCAGACGTAGCTTCCAGCCAAGAAATTCATATCCCTCACAGGTTGGTTCTGGCCATTCCTCCCCTATTAGAAAGGTGCTTCCCATACCTCTTATCCCCTCATGGGTGTTTGGATTTTCTCCATAAGACTGCATTGGTTTGTTTGTTCTAGTATCAAGTTCCTCATTATACGGAATATTTTTCACAACTGCATCTGCCGGAAGCACACCTTCGCCGGCACCAGAATTGTAATGTACATAGACGCTTTCTTTCGTAGACATGAAATAGCCTGCATACAATTCCCAATCGGTATCATGTGTTGTCTTCTCTCCTGCATATGCCAAAAATTTTTCATACCCTGCACTACTTGCTGCATTTTTAGCTGCTTCCCAAATTTCATCATAAACTTTAAATTCTCCTTTTTTTCCAAGAGAAGTAGCATTCATATTATTTAGATCACCTACAGCAGCTTTAGATTTTCCGCCATCAGTATTAACTCCACCTGACGGCTGTGCACTTTCTACACCCTCTCCTGCAAATCGATATCCTGGTTTTGGCTTTGCAAAAAAGATTCTCACTTGTCTTTTGTTTAAAGATACTGCTAATGCATCTCCCACAGGATCCATATTTACCGTATCATTATCTCTCATTGGAACCAACTTCTTCTGATCAGGATCCCACATGACAACATCGATACCTTCACCACTTCGACGGTTGTCTGTTTTTAAACGTACGGTTAAAACCTGATGCCCTGTTTGATACGGAGCTAAATTAAAATTAAAATCTCTCCCTCCTCCGTCTTTACATTGCACATTGAAACTGTATTCAAAGCTACAATCTGTTTCGTCACCTATATTTTTAGTATATTCATTAGTTATTTGGGCATTTACAATAAGTTTACCTGCATGTCCTTTTACACCCTGATTCGATCCCACACCATCCGGAACTTCTTTGTTACTATCTGCAGCTGCTACCGTTTCTCCATTTAATACCATATGAACCAATCTATATCCTCTTTTTATATGGAATTTTGGAAGATCAACAGATCCATCGGACTTCACTTGATCTTCCGTATATGTCCATACAAGTTTATGTTGTTCTGGTAAATAGTCCCATCCATTCTTTTTACTATGCTCAATATTGATATATTCAAATCCATTATTGTCTACGGTGTTAATCGTTATACGATAGACTCCTTCTGCAGCATAAGCAATCGTAATAATATCATCCTTTTGAAAACGAATGGCATAAGTTGCTCCATAATCATCACCTGCATCTTTTGTTATGTTTGCACCATTTTGAGATGTAACAGATGTAATCTTATATCTTTTCTTATTGTTTGGTGCACCAGGTGTTACAGACACTACCCAGTCTTCCCCGGCATTGACACGTATTTCTTCGTCTGTTTTAACCGGAACATCTTCACTTCCTTTTTTTGTGCATATGGTACCCGGATCACAGTTTGTTGGAAGTACTTCTCTAATCGTAACAAGATAATACTCCTGATAAGTCATTGTTACATTTTGTCCGTCTTCCATCTTGATTGCAATCACACCATCCGTACTATAGTAAATGGTGTCATTATATTTTCCGATGTATACACAGTTTTTTCCATCTACTTTTGCACTCTTAAACTCGAAATGTCGGCCTTCTATAGATAGCTCTTTATGATCCGCAATTGCTCCAACTCCGATTACAGAAGGTGCTCCTGCAATTGGGTTTCCATTGACATCTACATATTCTACCCGATCTGTAGATATTGCATTTTCATCATCATTTGCGACACTAATCTGTAATGCTTCATCCAGGCTCTGTACAGATATGCTCTCTGGGACGTTCAGTTCTTCTGGCTGCTCAGTTCCTCCTTCATTATCAATAATCTGTTCCGTCGATTCTTCCGATTTATTCGTATCTTCTGTAGCTACTTGTTCGATTTCTTCATTAACAGAATTTTTGCTCTCGGAGTAAGTCATTACAAGCAACTGTTTATCTGTTAGCTTCTTTGCAATATTGCCATCTGTACTATAATAAATATAATTTTCATACTGTCCGATAAATACACAGTCTTCATCACTTACTTTGGCATTCTTAAATTCATAATTTTTATCAGCTATGGTTATTTCTGTATGATCAGAAATTTTTCCAAGCTCAATGGTTGTCGGTGCTCCCTCAATTATTTTTCCTTTTTCATCTACATACTTTACTCGATCTGTTGATGGCACTTCACCATTCGCAACTCTATTTTGAATTTCAGCATTTAGCTGATCCACCTTAATACTGTCCGGGATTTGTTTCTCCATTTCCTGTTTTGTTTCTTCATTTTCAGAAGTAAACTGATCTGTAGATGGCTCTGATTCTATTTCGGTATCTCCGGTTTCACTTTCTGATTCAAAAGCAGTTGTATCTTCAGCTGATGCATTTACCGTATTCAGAGATAAAAAGCACATAGAAAAAATCAAAATCCAGGAACATGCAATTTTAAAGTATTTATTCCACTTATTGTGCCTCATTTTATGCATCTTCTTTCTTCTTTCTCTGGTTTTCTCTGATCATAGCAATCAGGCAAACCAATGAACCCAGTAATAATGTAAAATATCCCATGATAGGACTATCATCTCCAGTCTTTACACTATTGCTCTTACTGATTTTTGATATCAATGATGGTCCAGATTTATCTTTTCCCTGCCAAGTATAACTATTTTTAAAAGAAATTTCTGAAACTTTCTCTCCATCTTGGTTTTCAACCACCGTTATTACTTTCAACTGATTATCTGCATTATAAAATGCTTCCACTGTAATATCATAGTTTCTCTCATCATAGCTATAATTTTCTTTCTTCTCTGTTATCTGACAGATTTTGTAATGATACTGACCTGCATTTCTGATATTCATGGTAATTTCCGTAGCTATATTGCCTTTCATGTTCCATACATATCGCCGATTGCTGCTGCCATCAGGCATTGGTGCATCTGACTGATCTGTTAGCAAAGCATACATAAATTCATCCGAAGCATCCGTATTTTTGCTGTCAAATACCTGTTCCACTGGTATTTTCACTGTAGTATCAGTATCAGCTGCAAAGGCTGGTATCTGTATGCTCAGGAAAAGAAGCATGGTCAGGAACACAATGCTGACTTTTTTTAACTCAATCCTTTTCATGTTTTTTCCTTCCCTTCTTTCCTATTTGTCTATTCAGCAGTAGTAAGACTATAATAATCACAATCATCCAAATGATAACCGGAACATTCGTAATCATATCTTTTAATTGATCAATTCCCGTGCCAAGATTCTTTGCTTTTTCTTTTTCCGGATAAACCTGGTCTGTCAGCCTTCCCACTAATACATTTCTTCCATTTGTCATATCAGATGTACATGTGGTCAACAAAACCAGATGATCATCTTCAGTAATGTTCAACTCTCGTTTATATAAAGCATTGTCTATTATTTCCAGCAGATACGCTTGCTTTGCCTCTGATGTGTCTGGGCACACATTGAAAATCGTTTCATTATAGGCATCTACCTGCATCAATGCATAGAATTCGATTCCATGATCTTTTCCGTCAAAGAAAAGATTTCCATACGGATGCTCATCAAAATATGTCTCATCCGTAAAATTACCAATATCACCGAACATCTTTTCCTTTTCCATGTGGTGACCATAAATAATATTGTTAAAATCTGAAAAGTCTGGCTTATTACCACAATGCAAAAAGATAGCTCCACTTAAAGAATATTTTCCTTCTGCATCTGTATTCATATAAGTATCATCATCATCTGTCTGTAACAGCGGATAATTGATATTGGTATCGTTCACCCGGATCCAGCCAATCACATCCGGATTAATTTTCTGTAATTCTTCAAATGATTTTGTATGTTTTTCTGTTGGAATATAGGTTTCATAGTTTTTCGCATCTGCCGCCTGATAAACCTGGTTTGAATCCCATAACATATAGCATGACAGGAACATTGTCATAAGAACCAGCAACAATGCTATCAGATTTACCATATGATCGATTCCATTCACTATGAACTTTGCTATTTTTTTCATATGAAATATTCCTGCTTTTCTTCTTGATTTAGAAAAAGGGAATGCGGCGGAGCAACGCCGCACACATCCCCTTTCCCGGTTCATTTATAAAATTATTTCTGTAATCTTCTGCGTTTGAAAGCAACGAATGCCATCAGTGCTGCACCGCAAAGAACGATCATCAGAACATATGGAAGAGTGTTCATGATAATACCAGTTGTCGGTACGTAATTGTATGTGTTGGTTACATCAACTTTATTCTGTTTCTGTCCAAGTGTATTTTTAACAGTAAAAGCCATATTGTACTTAGAAGCCTCTACTTTAGTCTGTGATTGTCCGTTAAATACGCTTACTGCACTTCCTTTATAGTTTGGTGTTGCAGACTCAGTTACATTGATCTTTGTTCCTACCGGCACACCTGTAAATTTCATATTTTTGTTTGCTTTCAGTGTAAATGTACAAGTTCCGTTTTCGTTGATATCAATAACATGTCCATCAGCATCTTTTACACCACCAAGTGTATTTTTATCTGTTCCTTTTGGGAAATTAAATGTTGCTGTGAAATCGAAGTCTTTATCTGCATCTACTGTTCCACCATTTGCATTGATTGTCTTAGTTACATTTAAAGAACCATCTTTGTCATAAGTCGGATCTGGATTTGTCGGATCAGTACCGGTACCGGCTTCCTGTACATAGGTGTTAGTAAATTTAAATCCATTCTTATCCGTATTACTGATGTCTACTTTACCTGTTGTACCTGTTGGTGTTTCTCCCTTATCGTCTTTTTTCTTATTAACGATAATATTAGAAATTTCCGTACCAGTTGCACCATCTGTAACATATACATCCATTGTATACTCAGCCAGTGACATGATCATTTTTTTATGCTCACCAGATACTTCCGGATCTGCTGTCTGTGTCTCTGTTACAGTATACTCATACTTTCCTGCTTCTGGATATGTCGGAAATTTAATCTGACCTCTTTCAGAATTCGTTCCCGTTTGATCAGCTGTAAACGAAATTTTTGGCATTGTAACGTTAGCTGTTGTACCTATTAAACCATCACCTGTTTTCTGTGTTGCTGTAAAGCTAAATGTTTCAGCCTTTCCAACCTCGGTATTGTAGGTCTTAGTAATCCATGCCTCCGTTGTCTTGCCCGCATCTGCCGCAAATGTTGGCATTGCCATTCCCATTGTCATGGCACCGGCTGCAACAACTGCGAGCACTTTTTTGAACATTTTATTCATGCCCATAGTGATTCCTCCCTTGTAAAATTTAGATTGATTTATATTTGATTAACGGAGGAGGGGATTAGATTCCTCTGGTCCGAATAACCGCTATAACTTTTCCTTTGACATCTTTTACATTGATACAGCCATAGATTCTGCTATCTGACGCCTCCGGTCTGTTATCACCCAGTACAAATATCTGACCTTCTCCAACGGTGATTGGGAAGTCAACTCCATTTTGAAACTGTGTAGTATCAAAGTATATATCCTGTGAAATCTGCGTAGCACCGTTAATCATCAAACCGTCTTTTGTAATATCCACGGTATCACCTGCTACTGCTACAACCCTGCCTGTGGTTGTTCTGCCATCTTTCTTAAATACTGCAATATCACCGGACACAAAACGCTTGTCCAGTCGATAATACATGACCAGATCACCATCTTTTATTGCTGGTTTCATAGATACGTCATTGTTTCTCGCCATCCCGTACATAAATGTAAAAACAAGGATGACCGTCAAAATGATAAGAACAATCTTCAATAACAGCTGAAAGATATCTTCTCCCAGTGTCGTTTCCTGTCTGGGAAGCTGTTTCTCATTATTCTGTTCTTT
>ENA-UPTB01002107-UPTB01002107.1-human-gut-metagenome-genome-assembly--contig:-NODE-2107-length-14680-cov-29.202630_pt1 | contig 14680 bp, 9 predicted proteins | sample MGYA00250046_ERZ773369 | MGnify/ENA primary metagenome ERZ773369 (study PRJEB29103, sample SAMN06111938) | human gut metagenome | biome: human gut; feature: ankylosing spondylitis patient; material...
GCGTGGATCGTGCAAAAACGGAGAATCTGGAAAAATCGGCTTGTGGCCTTGATAATTCTACAAAAGTCTACGTTTCCCGATATTCGTGATTCGGCTCCAAAAGTGTGGTTTGGAAGGGCGGCATGTACTAAGCCGCACCGGCTCCCCATACCAATTCAATACGCCGCAGAAGGCAGAACTTCCCACCCGGGAGGCTCTGCCTTCTTTTTTGTTGACACCCTTTCCAAACAAGAGTACACTTAGAAAAATTGTTTTTGGGAAAGGAAACACCAATGAACACTGCCGCTTTTACCGCCTACCGCGAAAAAGTTGTATCCAATTGTGCCCGTGTCATTGTGGGCAAGGAGGATGCTACCGAGAAAATTCTGGTCAGCTTCCTCTGCGGAGGCCATGTATTGCTGGAGGATAAGCCCGGCACCGGCAAAACCATGCTCCTGCGTGCATTTGCGCGCACGGTGGGCGGGAGCTTCAAACGGGTGCAGTTCACGCCCGACCTGCTGCCCTCCGATCTGACCGGCATCAATTTCTACAACCAGAAGTCCGGTGAGTTCGAGTTCCGGCCCGGCCCGCTCTTCACCAACTTTGTGCTGGCGGACGAGATCAACCGCGCCACGCCCCGTACCCAGTCGGCCCTGCTGGAAGCCATGGAGGAAAGGCAGATTACCGTGGACGGCGTGACCAGCCGCCTGGCTGAGCCCTTTATGGTGCTGGCCACCCAGAATCCGCTGGAATCCTTTGGTACCTTCCCGTTGCCAGATGCCCAGATGGACCGCTTTTTCATGCGGCTGTCGCTGGGCTATATGACCCGGGAGCAGGAGCTGGAGGTGCTCTCCCGCCCCTCGGCCCAGACCGTGCTGAACGAGCTGCAGGCCGTCGTCACTCCCGAGGAGACCGCATACGTCCGCACGGCTTACCGGGAGGTCAAGGTCTCCGAGGAAGTCAAGCACTACCTTATGGACATCGTGGAAGCCACCCGTACACAGAGCGGCTTTGTCAGCGGCGTATCTACCCGCGGTGCGCTGGCGCTCTATCAGGCTGCGCAGGCGTATGCCTCCTTGCAGGGCAGGGAATACGTCATCCCCGAGGACATCAAAGGACTGGCCCCGGCGGTGCTTTCTCACCGCATTTCTCTGGGCAGCAGCATGAACGCCGAAGCCGCCGCTCTGCGGATGCGCAAACTGTTGGCCGAGATCACTGTGCCGCTGGAGAGTGCGGAATGAGCGCCGTCATCTTCGCGCTGCTACTGGTGGCCACAGCCCTTGGGCTGGAGCGTTACAGCACAGTCCACAGCCTTGACGATGTGCAGGGGCGGCTGGAAGTGGAGGATCATCTTGTGGAAGCCGGGGAGCCCGCCGTGATCCACCTTGTTGTCCGGAACAGCGGCCCCCGTTGGAAGATGTTCCTGGCGGCAAAGCTCCACCTGAACAAGGAGTTTCTTCCCTGCGCGGAGCACCACATTGCGCAGGATCAGACAGGTTGGGGCCACACGGTGCGGTTCACCACCTGGCTGCGCCCGGGGCAGGAGGCGGATTTCTCCACCGCCCTCAGGCTGGAACGCCGTGGCCGCTATGTGCTGGAACCGATGCAGGTCATCGGCGGCGATTTTCTGGGTCTTGTGGAACAGTCCCGCACCGAGCGGGGCTTCCACGAGCTCATTGTTCCACCAAGGGAGTGCGCTCTGCCGGAACTGGAAGAGATGCTGGGCGGTTTTCTGGGCGAGCTTTCGGTGAACCGCTATCTCTACGAGGATCCTATTCTCACGGCGGGTTACCGCCCCTACACCAGCGGTGACCCCATGCGCTCCATCGCCTGGAAGCAGAGCGTCCGGGGGCAGGGGCTTATGGTCAAAAAGTGGGATTACACCACTGAGCCCCGGGCAGTGGTGCTAGTCCATGCGGATACCAAGGATTACGACCACCCGGAACCGGCGGAGCTCTGCTACTCCATGGCCCGCACAGTCTGCCGGAGGCTGGAAGAAAAGGCGGTGTCCTACCGCTTTGCGGCAAACGCTGCCTTTGACCTGCTGCTCAATGCGGCTCTCTCCGGTGAGGAGTGGAGAAAGCCGCTGGAAACCCCGCAGGGCTACGGCCCCGAACACTACCGCAGGGTGTTGGAAATTCTGGGCCGCGCCACCGGGCAGGCCGCCCTTTCCTGCGCGCGGTTCTGCGCCGAATACTACCACCCGCAGGAGCAGGTCAGCTGCATCGTGGTGACAACGGAGCCGGAAGAAGCTGTGCGTGCTGCCGTGCGGCCCCTGCCTGGCATTCCGCTGCTGGTGCTCACTCCGGAAATGGCCGTAGAGACGGCCCAGACAGGGGAGGCGGGCGCATGATGTTCTTACATACCCTGCGCCTGGCAGGTGATCTGAGCTTTTACTATGCCTTTGCGGGCTTTTTTGCCGCCAGCTTCGGTGGGACACCCATGCCGCTGGTGCTGGTCTGGCCTGCCCTCTGCTTTGGTCTGGCCTCCTGCTTTGAGGGCAGCCGTCCCCTCCGCACCACTCTTGCGGCCCTGAGCGCGGCGGCGCTGCTCTTCCTGCCTACAGGGGCGGACAAGCTCTGCTACTCCCCGGCGGCAGTCTACCCGGTGCTGCTGGCCTACACCGGCGATTTTGCCCTTTCGCCGGTGCGGCAGGCCGAGCGCCTGCGCTGGCTCTGCCGGGTGTGGCCCTTCTTTGCAGTGGCAATGCTGCTGTGGAACGCCAACGCGGTGCTTTCGGCGGCCCTGCCCTTTGCAACGGCGGCAGCGGTGCTTCTGGTGGGGTTCAACCGCACCACCCGGCAGGACCCGGAGATCTCCACCCGGCCGGGCTATCTGCTGCTTTCCGGCGGCGTGCTGGCGGCGGTGTGCGCAGGGCCGTTCCTGCTCAGCCGCAGTGTTGTGGTTGCCGGTGCAAAGGCGGCTGCGTCTGCCGTTTACTTTGACGGGATCGTGCCGGTGCTGCAGCTGTTTTTGAACAACATTGTGGTGCAGGGTGTGACTTGGCTGTTCCACGGCATCCTGCAGTTCATCCACTGGCTCTTCACCCTCTTTCCGCCCAAACCGTTGGAGCGCACCGAGATCGTTTCTACCGATGAGGTCATCGCCAACGCCCAAAAGGCCGCCGAGGACGCAGAACCGCTCATCAACGGGATGTCGATGCTGACTGTGCTCGGTATCCTGCTGGCGGTCCTCTGTGCGGTGCTGGTGGTGCGGCATTTCCTGCGCCAGAAGTTCCGGCACACGGACACTGCCTGCACGGACACCACTGTCCGGCATAGCACCCACAAGCGTGCCCGCCGCTGGCCCAGGCTCTTCCTCAGCCCGGTGGACAAAGTGCGGCGGGAGTATGCCATCTATCTGGACCACTGCCAGCGCCACGGCGTGACCATCCTGCGGGGCGATACCAGCCTTGACCTGACCGGCCGCGCTTTCGGTATGGACTTTGCCGCCGAGGCCGAGCTGCGCCAGATCTACCTCAAAGCCCGCTACAACGGCACCGCCACGGCCGAGGATGCCGCCCGCGCCGCTGAGCTCGTCCGAAAAATCTGCTCCTGAACGCATCAATGCCCCCTTTCCTGCCCATCCTAAGCGGGAGAGGGGGCGTTTTCATGTCCGGCAAACGGGTGCTGGCCCTGTATGGGGCCTTGCTGTTCTGCTTTGCGGCGGTGGTCTGCCGCCTGTACTGGCTCTGCTCCGACACGGCCTATGGGGCCCGGGCGGCGGCGCAGAGCGTGGTCACCCTCCACCTGCCCGCCCGGCGGGGCAATTTTTATGATCACAGGGGCCAGCTCCTCACGGGGCAGACCACCCGCTGGATGGCCCTCTGCGTGCCCGGGGAGGGCAGCTATGCCCGCCTGTTCGCCTACACCGATGCCGCCGGGCAGGCGGCGCTCTACCAGAAGCGGAACGCCGCGTCCCCGTTCTTGCTGGAGGTGGACCGGGATGTTTCCGCGCTGGGCGTTTCCTGCTGGCCAGCGGCACGGCGAAGCTCTGCCGCCCCGCTGGCAGTGCAGCTGCTGGGGTACCTTGATGGCGAGGGCCATGGTGCTGCCGGGCTGGAAGCCGCCTTTGATGATCTGCTCACCGGCAGCGGGGCGGGGGATACCCTGCTCTGCACCGTCAACGCCCAGGGAAAGCTGCGGGCCGAGCCCGTCCTCACCCCCGCCGACAGCGGGGCTGTGGGGGTGCAGCTGACCCTTTCCCGGGAGATCCAGCAGACCGCCGAAGCCGTGGCCAACGAGACGATGCAGAGCGGCTGCATCCTGGTGCTGGACACCGCAAACGCCAAGGTGCGGGCCTGCGTCAGCCGCCCCGGCTATGATCCGGAAAACATTTCGGCCAGCCTGAACGCCCCGGACAGCCCCCTGCTGGAACGGGCGTTCCAGTGCTATGCCGTGGGCTCGGTGTTCAAGCCGGTGGTGGCGGCAGCGGCGCTGGAGGCAGGGGAGAGCGGCTTTGTCTACACCTGCCCCGGCTGGTGCGCGGTGGATGGCCGGATCTTCCGCTGTGCGGGCGGCATCCCCCATGGTGAGGTGGATCTGGCCGGCGCGCTGGAAAAGAGCTGCAACGGCTACTTCATCCGGCTGGGGCAGGCGCTGGGGGCCGATGCTGTCCGCGCCATGGCAGAGCAGTTGGGCTTCGGGCAGGCGATCCCGCTCACCGATGCCCTGCACACGGCGGCGGGGGTCCTGCCGGAGCGGGAGGCTCTTGCGTCCAGCGGGGCCTACGCCAATTTCTGCTTCGGGCAGGGGGAGCTGCTGGCATCCCCCCTCCAGGTCGCCGCCATGATGAACACCATTGCCTGCGGGGGGATCTGCCGCACCCCGCTGCTGCTGGAGACCACTCTGGACGAGACCACCGGCGCGCCCCTCACGGCGCTTTCCCATGTCCGGAGCAGGCGGGTGCTTACAAAGCGCACCGCCGCCGCCCTGCAGGCCCTGCTGGCGGGTGTGGTGGCCGGGGGCACCGGCCATGAGGCTGCCCTGCCCGGCCAGACCGCGGCGGGCAAGACCGGCACGGCCCAGACCGGTCAGTTTTCCGGCGGCACTGAGCTGAAAAATTACTGGTTTGCGGGCTTTGTCCCGGCAGAGCACCCCCGCTATACCATCGTGGTGCTGCAGGACACGCAGGCCGAGCCTGCCTTTTCCAGCGCGGCCATCTTTGCCCGGGTGGCGGCAGGGCTGGAAATTCTGGCCCCGTAGCCCACGGTTTTTCTTGCATTTCCCGGCCTTTTGTGCTATCATACAATTGTATTTGTATGCAGTCTCTGTGAAACTAAAGATAAAAGGAGCGTTCCATCCATGTCTGTCATTGAAATCGTCGGCGGTGCTATCCTGCTGGTCGTCTCGGCCGTCATCATCCTCCTCACCCTGATGCAGCACACCCACGGTCAGGGTCTGGCCGGTGCCATCAACGGTGGTGTGGGCGGTGCCAACAATGCACGCCTGACCCCTGCGGATCAGATGCTGGCCAAGGTGACCCGCATTGCAGGCATCGTGTTCTTTGTGGTGGCTATCCTGGCCTGTGTGTTCGCCAGCCGTCTGGCCTGAGCACCCGTGTACAGCCCCGTGTAAGGCGGGGCTGTTTTTCTGTCTGCAACCTTTAGTGGGAAAGATGTCGTCCGGGTTCCGTTGGAGAATGCCGGAAAAGTGTTAAGGAGAAAAATATGTCATTACGCGATAAAATTGAACATGCCATCCAGAACCAGCCCTGCATGGTCAAGGACCTCAAGGCAAAGTTCGGCGGCGACCGTGCCGCGGACCGCAAGGTGATGGAGGCTCTGGACGAGCTGGTGCACGACGCTGTGGTCTGCCAGAAGTCCGGCGTGTTCTTCACTGCCCGCTCCGGCCGTGCCGAAAAGGCCCTGCCCTGCAAGGTGGTCAAGCTGGGCAAGAACTTTGCCTTTGTGATGCTGGAGGATGAATCCGGCGATATCTTCATCCCGGGCCGCTTCACCCGCGGTGCCATGCCCGGCGATTCCGTTCTGGTGGAAAAGTTTGCCCACCCCCGGGTGGAGGGCAGCGATGAGGGCGAGATCCTTGCCGTGCTCGAGCAGAAGAACGACATGGTGGGCACTGCCCGCCGCATCGAGGGCCGCCTGAAGTTCGTGCCCGATGACTGCCCGGCCATCTCCATGACCATCCAGCGCGACTGCGAGGGCGGCGCGAAGGACGGCGACAAGGTGGCTGTGGAGATCCTGCAGCGCGGGACCCGGCAGGAGGACCACCGCGTGGGCGTTTCCATGCGCTTTGGCAGCTGCGAGGAAGCCAAGCGCTGCGCCAAGGCCCTGCTCTATGCCAAGGACATCCACACCCGTTTCCCCGAGAAGGTGCGGGACGAGGCCAAGAAGTTCGAGGACATGACCGTGTCTGAGGAGGACTGCAAGGGCCGCATGGATCTGCGCGCTCTGCCCATCTTCACCATCGACAGCGCCGAGACCAAGGATATCGACGATGCCGTCAGCCTGACCCGGCTCTCCGGTGGCGGCTATGAGCTGGGCGTTCACATCGCCGATGTCTCCCACTACGTCAAGCCCGGCAGTGAGCTGAACGAGGAGGCCTTCAACCGCGCCACCTCGGTCTACTATGCGGATCAGGTCGTGCCCATGCTGCCCAAGAGCCTTTCCAACGGCATCTGCTCCCTGAATGAGAAGGAGCTGCGCCTGGCGTTCTCCTGCCTGATGCGTCTGGATCAGGACGGCAATCTGACCGACTACAAGTTCGTCAAGTCCATCATCTGCAGCCGGGTCAAGGGCGTGTATTCTGAGATCAACGCCCTGCTGGCCGGCACTGCCGATGCCGAGACCCAGGCCAAGTACGCCGAGGTGCTGGATCAGCTGCCCGCCATGAAGGAACTGTACGCCCACCGCGCCCGCCTGCGCAAGGAGCGCGGCTGCATCGATTTCGAGAGCGGGGAAGTCAAGCTGATTCTGGATGAGAACGGCCACTGCATCGATGTGAAAAAGCGTACCTCCGGCGAGAGCGAGGCCATGATCGAGGAGTTCATGCTGCTGGCCAACCAGTGCGCCGCCCACTTTGCCCGGGTCAAGCAGATCCCCTTTGTCTACCGTGTCCACGAGGAGCCCAACGGCGAGAAGCTGGAGCGCCTGCACAGCCTGCTGCAGGCCTGCGGCATCAACGACCACTTTGCCAAGGAGGTGCCCACCCCCAAGGAGCTGAGCGCCATTCTGGAGGGTGTGCGCGGCACCCCGTTTGAGCAGATCGTCAACACCGGAATGCTCCGCTGCATGTCCAAGGCCTGCTATGAGGAAAAGCCCAAGGGCCACTATGGTCTGGTGCTCAAGGATTACGCCCACTTCACCAGCCCCATCCGCCGCTACCCGGATCTGGCCATCCACCGCATGATGACCGACCTGCTCAGCGGCACCGACAAGGAGACCATGATTGTCCGCTACACCGATTTCGCGGAGAAGGCCTCCAAGCAGTCCAGCGAGCGGGAAGTGCTGGCTGTTCAGATCGAGCGCAAGGCCGAGGATTACTACAAGGCCGAGTACGCCCGCCGCCATCTGGGTGAGTGCTACGAGGGCATCATCTCCGGCGTGACCCAGCGCGGCATCTTTGTGGAGCTGGAGAACGGCGTGGAGGGCTTTGTGCCCGCTTCCAGCCTGACCGCCACCGGCACCACCCTCACCGAGGGCATCCGCCTTTCTGACCCCGCCTCCGGCAAGACCTGGAGCCTGGGCGACAGCATGATGATCACCATCGTCCGTGCCGATATCAACCTTGGCAAGGTCGATTTTGAGGTGGCACCCGAAACAAAATAATCAATGAACGTTCAAAAGCGCCTGCTTCTTCGGAAGCGGGCGCTTTTTTGTGCGGGGTTATACACACTTTCTCCATATTTCCGACAATGGTCGGGGTTTGTATAAATTTTATACACTGTTCAGGATTTGTTTGTTGTTCTGAAAAAACCGCTGGGGTATACTAAGCACAACGAAAGGGAAGACGACACAGAACCATGAACGCAATCTTTCCAATATGATTTACAGGAGGTTCCCAGTATGTATTATTCCAGTGGCAACTACGAAGCATTTGCACACCCCAAAAAGCCTGAGGGCGTTGACAATAAATCTGCTTACCTCATCGGCTCCGGTCTGGCGGCCCTGACTGCCGCCTGCTACCTGGTCCGTGACGGCCAGATGCAGGGCGGCCACATCCATGTGTTTGAGAAGGACCCGCTGCCCGGCGGTGCCTGCGACGGCTACAAGTACGATATCGGCTATGTCATGCGCGGCGGCCGTGAGATGGACAACCATTTCGAGGTCATGTGGGATCTGCTCCGCTCCATCCCCTCGCTGGAGACCGAGGGAGCCAGCGTGCTGGACGAGTATTACTGGCTGAACAAGGAGGACCCCAACAAGTCCCTCTGCCGTGCCACCGTCAACTGCGGCCAGGATGCCCACACCGACGGCAAATTCGCCATCTCCGATCAGGGTGCCATGGAGATCATGAAGCTCTTCTTCACCCCGGACGAGCAGCTGCAGGATAAAAAGATCACCGATATCTTTGACGATGAGGTGTTCTCCTCCAACTTCTGGATGTACTGGCGCACCATGTTCGCCTTTGAGAACTGGCACAGCGCGCTGGAGATGAAGCTCTACCTCAAGCGCTATATCCACCACATCGGCGGTCTGCCCGATTTCACCGCCCTGCGCTTTACCCGCTACAACCAGTACGAGTCCATCATCCTGCCCATGGTCACCTACCTGAAGGATCACGGCGTGGACTTCCAGTACGAGACCAAGGTCACCGATGTCCAGTTCCGGATCGAGGGCGGCAAAAAGCAGGCCAGCAGCGTGACCGTGGATCACAAGGGTGAGAGCAGGACCATCGACCTCACCGAGAACGATCTGCTCTTCATCACCAACGGCGGCTGCGTGGAGAGCTGCACCATCGGCTCTCAGGACAAGGCCGCGGGCTTTGATCCCACCATCAGGCCGGGCAACGGCTGGGATCTGTGGAAGAAGATCGCCGCGCAGGATCCCTCCTTCGGCCATCCCGAAAAGTTCTGCTCTCAGCCGGAGCTGTCCAACTGGGAAAGCGCCACCATTACCACCCTGGACGACAAGATCCCCCAGTATATCAAGAAGATCTGCAAGCGTGACCCCTTCAGCGGCCATACCGTCACCGGCGGCATCGTCACGGTCAAGGATTCCAGCTGGCTGCTCAGCTGGACCCTGAACCGTCAGCAGCAGTTCCGTGATCAGCCCAAGAACCAGCTCTGCGTCTGGGTCTACGGCCTGTTCAGCGACAAGCCCGGCGATTACGTCAAGAAGCCCATGCGCGACTGCACCGGCCGCGAGATCTGCATGGAGTGGCTGTACCACATCGGCGTGCCCGAGGAGGACATTGCCGAGCTGGCTGAGCACAGCGCCAACACCGTGCCTGTGATGATGCCCTATATCGATGCCTTCTTCATGCCCCGTGCCTTCGGCGACCGCCCCGACATCGTGCCCCAGGGCGCTGTCAATTTCGCTTTCCTGGGTCAGTTTGCCGAGACCGGCCGTGACACCATTTTCACCACCGAGTACTCCATGCGCACCGGCATGGAAGCGGTTTACACCCTGCTCAACATCGACCGCGGCGTGCCCGAGGTCTGGGGCAGCACCTACGATGTCCGCAGCCTGATCGATGCAACGGTCAAACTGCGTGACGGCAAGAAGATTACTGATATGGATCTGCCCTTCATCCAGCGGGTGGCCCTCAAGGAAGTGCTCAAGAAGATCGAGGGCACCGACCTTGAGAAGTTCCTCAAGGAATACCATGCCATCTGATGCTGTCTGAGAATCGTCCCCCGATCCTCTGACCCTCTTTTCTCAATGCGGCAAAGCCCTGCACCCTTTCCATGGGATGCGGGGCTTTGCCCTTTTTCTCGGAATTTTCAAACGTTTTACCAAAACAGTATGACTATTGTGGGATTTCTTGACGCGAATTTTACAAAAATCCCTTGCGGAAACTGGGGTTCTATGTTAAGATTTAGGTAACAAACAGCCCTCTCGGTCTTGCTGAAGCCTGCCAGTTCCCCAAAAGGGAAAACAACGCTGCACGGCATTGACGGAGAGGGCTGAAAGAGCGTATTGAATCAAAGGAGGTCTTTCCCTGTGAAACAGTTCATTACCCGCCGCAGCTTTATCAAGGCTGCCGGTGCTGCCACGGCACTGACCGCAGTTTCTGTCGGTGCACCCGCCGCCTTTGCGGAGGAGACCAATTGCTTCTTTGGTGACAAAGCGGATGTGACCATCCTCTACACCAACGATGTCCACACCTATATCGACAACAAGTCCCCCAAGCCCACCTATGCTGCCATTGCTGCCCTGAAAAAGAGCATCGAGGACACCGGCCGGGATGTGCTGCTGGTGGATGCAGGCGACCATATCCAGGGCACCGCTTACGGCTCCATGGATGACGGCGCTACCATCATCGAGCTGATGAACGAGGCCGGTTACGATCTGGCTACCCCCGGCAACCATGAGTTCGACTACGGCATGGCCCGTGCCAAGGCTGTGATCCAGGAAGCCGACTTCCCCTATGTCTCCTGCAACTGGGTCGATCTGCGCACCGGCTTCAACGTTCTGCCCAGCGTCAAGTTCTTCTTTGTGGGCGGCCGCAAGATCGCCTTTGTGGGCGTGACCACCCCCGAGACCTTCACCAAGTCCACCCCGGCCTACTTTATGAACGATGCCCAGACCAAGTACATCTATGACATTCTGGGCGGCGAGGACGGCCAGAAGCTCTACGATGCCGTTCAGAAGGCCATCGACAAGGCTGAGTTCTGGGGCGCTGACACCATCATCGGTCTGGGCCATCTGGGCGTTGACCCCTCCTCCTCTCCCTGGACCAGTGAGGAAGTCATTGCACACACCCACGGCTTTACCGCTTTCATCGACGGCCACTCCCACACCGTGATGGCCAACAAGCAGGTCACCGATGCTTCCGGCAAGGCAGTCACCCTGACCCAGACCGGTTCTTACTTCAAGAACATCGGCAAGATGACCGTGGGCGCAGACGGTACCATCACCACTGAGCTCATCAACACCTACGAGGGTCTGGATGCTGCCGTGGCCGCCACTGCCTCCAACTGGATCAGCGCAGTGGACGATATGCTGGGCGAGGAGATCGCAGTGGGCGATACCAAATTCTACATCAACGATCCCGCCACCGGCAAGCGCCGCATCCGCTCCGGCGAGACCAACCTCGGCGACTTCGTGGCCGACGGTATCTACACCTACTTCAACGAGATCGAGGAACTCCACTGTGATATCGCCATTATGAACGGCGGCGGCATCCGCACCGATGTGGAGGCTGGCCCCTGGAGCTTCAAGACCTGCAAGACCGTCAGCCCCTTTGGCAACGTGGCCTGCCTGATGTCCGTGACCGGCCAGCAGATCCAGGACGCTCTGGAGTTTGGTGCCCGCTTTGCCGGTGCTGAGGGCAAGGAGAACGGCGGCTTCCTGCAGGTGGCAGGTGCCAGGTACACGATCCACCCCATGATCCCCAACACCGTTCAGACCGACGATAAGAATGTCTGGACCGGCAGCGCCGCCACCCCGCGTGTCAGCAATGTGGAGATCTACGACAAGACCACCGGCACCTATAAGCCCCTTGACCCGAACGCCACCTATGCTCTGGCCGGCATGAACTACACCCTGCGCAATCTGGGCGATGGCTTTGCCATGTTCGATGGCGCGACCCTCATCAAGGACTATGTCTCTGAGGACTACCTTGTCATGTCCAGCTACGCAGCCATGTTCGGCGGCGTGGATGCCAACGGTCTGCCGCATCTGGCAAGCGCCAACAGCCCGCTGGCCGATTACCCCGGCTACCTGCTCAACTACGAGGACCCGTACGGCGCAGGCCGCATCCAGATGATCTGGTAAATTAAGGATACGACCCTCTCCGTCAACGCCGCAGGCTTTGACGGAGGGGGTTATTTTTATGCAGCATTGTCAGCAGGAAGCGAACCCGGCTTGTGGATCGGGATAGGGGAAAGTTGCACAAATCCGGCAGAACATCCTTGTATACTACGCCAAAGTTTGTGACTTTTTTTATTTGTTTGCTTGCGAACGATCTGCGCTGGAAGTATAATAAACAGGCAAGTAATATATCAGCTGTGCTGTGGCAGGCACAGAGACAAAGGAGAAACATTATGCAGACACGGTATACCAGCGCCGACCAGTGGGCAGAGGCCAAGGACGGCGTGATCCCTGCACCCTACGCTCTGGAAGAGGGTGAGCAGATCATTGACCATTACCTTGAGCCGGTCATCTTCCACAACGTCAACGGCCCCGACATCGGTGTGACCACCTGCGGCGTGATCGTCAAGGACGGCCTGTACTTTAAGGATCTGGACAACAGCGGCGAGCTGGCCCCCTACAAGGATTGGCGGCTGAGCCCTGAGCAGCGCGCTGAGGATATGGTCAGGCACCTGCGGCTGGATCAGCAGGCAGGCCTTGTGTTGAACACCCTGTTCAACACCCCTGTGGTGCCCACCCGTGCCGAGGCCACCAACGCCGAAGGCAAGCTGGAGCTGGGCAAGATCTACAAGCACTACAACCCCGGTGAAAAGCCCATGCCCGGCCCTCTGCCCGGCATGACCGTCAGCATTGATGACAGCCATGTTCTGGAAAAGCACATCGCCGCCGGTGTTTACCGCGGTGACATGCGCTGCGAGGCCGGCATGGTGGCCCTGTACCACAACGCCGGCACCCAGATGCTGGAATACGAAGCCTGCAAGGGCGGCGTAGCCATTCCGTATTCTCTCCACACCAACCCCATCAACATCGGTTACCCGGACTCTCTGGGCATCGGCGCGGCTGTCATTGGCGACGGCAACACCGACATGGTCTATGAGATGGCCCAGACCGACCGCAAGATGATGAAGGCTGAGGGTCTGAACATCATGTACGGCCCTCAGGTCGATGTGACCTCTGACCCCCGCTGGCCCCGTACCTCCGGTACCTACGGCGAGCGTCCCGATGTCACCAGCGATATTGCCGAGGCTCTGGTCAAGGGCTATCAGGATGGCGACAACGGCCTGAACGAAGGTTCTGTTGTTCTGACCATCAAGCACTTCCCCGGCGATGCCCCCTCTGAGAATGGCTTTGAGCCCCATGTGCCCATCGGCCAGTGGCGCATCTACCGCACCCCCGGCTCGATGGAAAAGTATCATCTGCCCCCGTTCCAGCGCGCCTTTGACCACAAGGTCTCTTCCATCATGCCGGACTACTCCCGCATTGCCACCGATGGCCGTGCTGTGCCCCAGACCTACCGGGGCGAGGTGACCAGCACCGAGGAAGTGCCCAGCGCTTACAGCAAGGAGCTGATCACCGATCTGGCCCGGAACAAGATGGGCTTTGACGGTTATGTCAACTCCGACTCCGGCATCACCACCGTTCAGATCTACGGCGTGGAGAACCTCACCGAGCCCGAGCGCTACGCCAAGGCCATCTCTGCCGGTACCGATGTCATCGGCGGCAACACCGACCCCGAGAACATCGTCAAGGCTGTGGAGGATGGTCTGCTGCCCAAGGCAGATCTGGACCGTGCCAGCTACAACCGTCTGCTGAGCCTGTTCCGCACCAAGCGGGTGGATAACCCCTACCTCGACCCCGACAAGGCCGATCAGGCCCGCGTGGACAACTTCGATGGTGCCAAGAAGAAGGCTTACGAGGCAAACCAGAAGGCTGTTGTTCTGGTCAAGAACCACGAGAAGCTCCTGCCTCTGGCCAAGAGCCAGAAGGTCTGCATCGTCACCTTCAAGGGTGTGGACTCCGGCTTTGCACAGATGGCACAGGCCATGGGTGCCGGTCTGGGCAACACGGACGAGGATGCCGCTCTGCGCAAGACCCTGACGGAAGCCTTTGAGAAGAAGGGCTACACCGTGGTGGCCACCCCGGAGGAGGCCGATGTGCTCTACCTGCACGTCTGGCCCATCAGCAACGGTCTGGTGTTCAACCAGTACGCAATGCCCGTCATCGAGATGGGCGAGATCGTCACCGACGAGCGCGAGCGCAACAAGAGCCAGAAAAAGACCGGCAACAAGGTCACCGTTGTCACCCTGAAGGACGTGGAGAAGATCAAGGAACTGGCCGATGCCATCCATGCCCGCGGCGGCAAGGTGGTTGGCACCTGCGTGGTCTGCAACCCCTGGCTGCTGGACAAGCTGGAGCCCTACTGCGATGCACTGACCATCCAGTACACCGTCAGCGCCGTTGCCCTGAACAACGCCCTGAACGCTCAGGTCGATGTCATCAGCGGTGACTTTGCCCCTACCGGCAAGCTGAGCCTGACCATGGTCTCTGACCCCGCCGTCATCGCCATCACCGAGCAGGAGATCGACGGTGTGGTGCGCGAGATCTGCGCCTCTCCCAACGACGTGCCCGGCTACGATAAGGATCAGTACATCGATCCCGCCATCCTCGCCAACGTCAAGGGCGGCAGCTACGCCTACTGCGATGCCGACGGCAATTACTACCGCAGCGGCTTCGGTCTGAATTACTGATTACCGTTAACGTAAAAAGAGCGATACAGCGTTTGCTGTATCGCTCTTTTGCTTTCTCTATGAACAAAGAACAAAAAAGACATCCGAACAGTTCGGATGTCTTTTGGTTGGGGATGAGAGAATCGAACTCCCACAAGTAGAGTCAGAGTCTACCGCACTACCACTATGCAAATCCCCA
>ENA-UPTB01002109-UPTB01002109.1-human-gut-metagenome-genome-assembly--contig:-NODE-2109-length-14644-cov-13.127480_pt1 | contig 14644 bp, 10 predicted proteins | sample MGYA00250046_ERZ773369 | MGnify/ENA primary metagenome ERZ773369 (study PRJEB29103, sample SAMN06111938) | human gut metagenome | biome: human gut; feature: ankylosing spondylitis patient; material...
GCATAGGCCACCATGCGCAGCAGCATGACGCAGACGAACTGCACCTGCTGGATGTCGTTGGTGGTGCGGGTGATGAGGGACGCGGTGGAGAAGTTCTCGATCTCCGCATTGGAGAAGTGGATGACGCTGGAGAAGGTCTCGCGGCGCAGGTCGCGGCCGATGGCGGCGGACACCCGGGAGGCCAGGAAGCCCACCGCGATGGACACGGCCACCATCAGCAGGGTCAGGGCCAACATCTGGCCGCCTACCTTATATAAATAGTGCATCTGCACAGCGTGGGCAATGCCCTGGGCCTCGTATTCCAGCCCCACCAGTAGCAGAGCCTGGCTCTTCAGGTTCTCCACCACGGTGTCGTCCAGCTGGCCGATGGCACCGGTCAGCTGCTGCTGCACGGCGTCGCGGCGGAAGCCGGGCATCTGGCTCATGGCGGCAAACTGGCCGCACACGGTGTCCAGATCGTCAGCCGTGGGGGCCGCAGTCTCGGTTTCCGTGTCGGGATTGCGGTCGGCACCGGAGGCCTGCAGGTCCGCAAGGCCGGTCATGCCCATGCCGGTCTGCCCGGCGGGGGTGTTGGCTGCCTGGGCGGCTGCCAGATACAGCACGATGTCCGGGGTGGTCACAGCCTCTTCCAGCGCAGTGCGCTCGTCGGCGGTCAGATCGGTGCGCAGGCGCAGCACATCGCCGTCGGCGGTGTAGGCGTTCTGGAAGGCAGCGGCGTCCTCCTCGCGCATCAGCAGCGAGAGGGCATCCAGCGTGCTCTGCCGCACGGTGTCGGGCAGGGGGCTTTCGATGCCGCCCTGCTGGATGCCGGTGTCCACGATCTTGCTGGTGTAGTCCGGCAGCGACAGATCGCAGTACGCCTGCACGAACAGCAGTGCGAACACCACGAGGCAGACGGCCCAGTGACGGGCCAGCTGCTTAAAGATCTTTGTCATGGTTTGGTTCTCCCTTCGGTTTGGTGGTACGCGCAGCATTTTCCGCAAGAATGGCTTCCATCAGCGCGCCGCGCAGCGCTTCCATCTGGGCCAGCTGTTCCGGTTCCAGCCGGGCCATGACACAGGAAAAGTAGTCCCCAAGAGCAGCCTCGCACTGTCGGCAGGCCTCGTATCCCTTGGGCGTGAAACGCACCAGCGTCTTGCGGCGGTCGGCAGGGTCGGCAAAGCGTTCTACAAGGCCGTCCTGCTCCATCTGCCGCACCGTGCGGGAAATGGCAGGAAGCGGTTGATGAAGCTCCTGAACAAGATCGGAGATATAAACGGCACCGTCCTGTCCATGGAGCCGAATGCAGCCCAGCAGCCCTTCCAGCATGGGGAAGTGGCGCTTGGGGCAGTCGGCCAGAGCGGCCTTCATGCCGGCCTTGGATGCTTTGCTCAGCCGGTGGATGTAGCGGCAAAGCCCACGGAAACTCAACGTAGATTCCTCAGACACGCGATCTCTCCTCTCAAAAATTGCTTAACAGCTGTTAACTGTTAACGCTTGACAATAATAGTCTTTTGCAGGCCGGATTGCAACCCCCTGCAGGGATTGTTTCACAAAAGTTCACAAACGTTTGTGTCCCGCATACACATAAAGCAAAGGGGGCATCGGGCATGGAACAGCGTTTGTGGATGATCCTGCAATTGTTCGGCGGGGCGGCACTTTTCTTATACAGTATGGACACCCTCACGGACGCTTTGCAGCAGGCGGCGGGGGACACCCTGCGGCAGGCCCTTGCCCGGCTCACGGCCCGCCCGCTGGCCGGGGTGCTCACGGGGGCGGCGGTCACGGCGGTGGTGCAGAGCAGCTCGGCGGTCACGGTGCTGGTGCTGGGCCTTGTGGGGGCCGGGCTGCTGACCCTGCAGCGGGCCGTGCCGGTGGTGTTCGGAGCCAACATCGGCACCACGGTCACCGCGCAATTGCTGGCCTTCCGGCTGGAGGATGCCCGGTATCTGCTGCTGGTGGCGGGGCTGCTGCTCTGGTTCGCGGGGCGCGGGCGTCTGCACGCAGCCGGGCAGGCGCTGTTTGCGTTCGGCCTGCTGTTTGAGGGCATCGCGGTCATGGCCGAGGCCATGGAGCCATTGGCAGCGGGGCCGGTGTTCCGGCAGTGGATGGCCCAGGTGCGGCATCGCCCCGGCCTGGGCCTGCTGGCAGGGCTGGGCATGACCCTTGCCGTGCAGAGCAGCTCCGCCACCATTGCGGTGCTGCAGCAGATGGCCGCCCGCCCCGGGCCGGACGGCGGGTGCCTGCTGGGCCTTGCGGGGGCCATCCCGGTGCTGTTGGGGGACAACATCGGCACCACCGTCACGGCGGTGCTGGCGTCCGTGGGGCAGAGCCGGGACGCCAAACGTCTGGCGGCGGCCCACGCCCTGTTCAACCTGTCCGGGGCAGCGGTGTGCTGGCTGCTGCTGCCCCAGTTCACCGCGCTGGTGCGGCTGGTCTCGCCCCACGGGCCGGAGAGCGCCGTGCTGGCCCGGCAGATCGCCAACGCCCACACCCTGTTCAATCTGGGCTGCACGGTGCTGTGGCTGCCCCTGACCCCTTGCATGGTGCGCATCGTGTGCATTCTATTGCCGGAAAAGCACGCCCCTGAGTTGAAACGAACGCCCTAAAATGGTATAATGACAGTGTATCGAAAATTTTGTGACGCTTTTGTTGCACAAACGAGGAACTGACCCTTCTGTGGGCCTGCGGCGGTGTGCGGCTGCCAGGGCACAGAGCGAACCAAGAGGACGTGTTTACTATGAAGGATATCATCAACGGGTTGATCGAGCGGTTCCGCAGGCAGCATGTACAGGCCCGGCGCTATGTGGCCATGATGCTGGTGCTGGCCCTGCTCACCACCCTGTTCGTCAACTGGCAGCTCCATGGGGTGGGCATCACCATGACTGCCGACTACCACTGCGGCTACGAGGAGCACCAGCACACGGCGGCCTGCTACGAAAAAGTGCTCACCTGCGGTTACGAGGAGGGCGAGCCGGAAACGCCCGTCACCTCTTCGGACAGCAGCGCCGATCTGGTGTCCGCCTACAGCGCGGAAGAGCCGGAAGAGCCGGTGCAGACCGAGCCGGAGACCATCTGGGTGCCCCATGAGCACACCGATGCCTGCTACGAGGAGCACCGGGTGCTGACCTGCTATCAGGAAGAGCACGAGCACACCGACGACTGCTTTGACGAGTACGGTGCGCTCATCTGCGGCGAGTTCGAGCATATCCACGACGACAGCTGCTACACCACCGAGTATGAGCTGGTGTGCGGCCTGGACGAGGGCGAACTGGTGGAGGAACCCAACCCCGCCTATCAGGAAATGCCTGCCAGCCGCCCCGTGGTGGACTTGTCCCCTGAGCCGGCCGAGACCACCCCGGACGAGCCGGTGCTGCATCACCACACCGACGCCTGCTACACCGAGGAGCTGGTGTGTACCATCCCGGAGCACCACCACACCGTGGAGTGCCTGGCCGATACCCAGGCCGACGTGGAGACTGCCGAGGAATGGCAGGCCGCGGCCAACGTGGCCCTGAACGGCAACTGGGCCGAGGACCTGCTCACCGTGGCAAAGTCCCAGCTGGACTACCAGCAGAGCGACAAGAACTTCAAGCTGGATGTGGAGGACCAGCAGGTGCTGCGCGGCTACTCCCGCTATGGTGCCTGGTACGGCAACCCCTACGGCGCCTGGGACGTGATGTTCCTGTCCTACTGCCTGCACTTTGCGGGTGTGCCCCAGACGGTGGTGCCCCAGCGTGCGGGCGTGATGGCCCTGCACAGTGACCTGCGCGGCTCCCAGTGGCTCACCGACGCCGACGGCTCCACCGCAAGGCCCGGCGATATCGTCATCTACAACACCCTCACCACCGAGCAGGTGGCCGTGGACGAGAGTTCCTATGGCATCGCCCTGCTGGACCTGGACGAGGACCCCGACACCGCCGCCCAGCTCACGGCTTCTGAGCCGCAGGTGGACACCCGCACCGTGACCACCGAGACGGTGGGCGTCGTGTCCGCCGTGGACCCCGACGCCGGGACCCTGACCGTGATCTCCGGCAACGTGGACGGCAAGGTGGCCGAGGTGCCCGCTGCCATGTCCGACGTGACCAGTGTCATCTCGGTGACCGGTGCCTATGCCGCCGAGACCACCGCTGTGGCCCCGGAGGACCCGGCAGGCTCCCAGGAGGAGCTGGACGGCAGCTATGCGCTGCTGGAAGATGAGGATGGCTTTGGGGCTACCGTGGATTGGGTGGGTGACGCCGACCCCTACGGCATCGCCCTGCTGGCTGCCGGGGACCCCTACGACCTAAGCACCTGGATCACGGCTGTCAATTATGAAAAGACGACCGACGGGAAAACATGGACGCCTATCGGCACGGGCAGCGTGATCGTGGACAGCGGCACCCACGTCCGCGTTAACCTGAAGTATACCGTGAATGCCGGTGTGCTGACGCCCACCAACAATACCCTGACCTACCAGCTGCCCAAAGGCCTGCCCATGCCGGATGTGGTGACGGGCAACATCGTGGACGAGCAAGATAAGGATGAGAGCGGTAAGGAAAAGGTCGTGGGCAGCTTCACCGTTGACACCAACGGCCAAGTGACCCTGACCTTTACGGACCAAAGGTTCATCGGCACCGACGAGAAGGGCGGCCTGACATTCACCGGTACCTTCAAGGCCGCCGTTACGGCGAGCGCCGACAACTTTGACGAAAACAAGAAGATCGAGTTCAAGGACGGCTGCACCCTGACCATCGAGCCGAAAAAAGCGGATATAAAGATCAGTAAAGGGAGTGGGTCTCCGCTGATTACGAACCGTGAGGACGGCACCTTTGTAAATAATTATGAGGTGACGGTGGAGACCACCAACGGCACCAAAGACCCGGTGATCCTTACGGATACCCTGAACACGAATAGGAATGGCGAAAACCGTAGCGACTACCTGAAGGGCGGCAAATATCTGGTAGACTCCTTTAAACTTTACAAGGTGGATGCTTCGGGCACAAAAACGGAGATTGACGTCCCTACGCATGAACTGAAAACCGACGGCAACGGCAACCCCCAGGTGGTCCTTGCTCCGCTGCCTGCATTGGAGGCCGGAGAGAAGTACATCTGGAACTACGACGTTCAGCGGAACTATGCGGACTTTGACGAAATGCCCGGCGGCGTCGCTATCATCAACAACACGGCGAAAGCCGAGGCAGGGCTCAATGTAAAATATGGGGCTGACGCATGGTACACATGTAAAACCCAGCGTATTGAGAAGAAGGGCCAGTACGACCCCAAAACAGGCCACATCCAGTGGACGATCACTGTAAAGGTACCCCATTCTTTCCTGGGGTCCTATCTCCTGCAGGGCTGCAAGATCACAGATGACTTGCCAGACAGTGTGAAAATCGTAGGGGATGTAAAGGTAGGCAACGATACGATATCGGCAGAGGAATTTCTGCAAAAGGGCTATACCATCCCGGCGGATTTCACGGGGACGGAGCTGACCATCACCTTTGAGACCACCACCCCTATCGGCGGCGGCTCGGTGACCAACACGGCACAGATCCTGACCAAGAGCGAACATATCTTTGAGGACTCGGCTACCGTGAACATCGGGAAGGGCGATTGGACCCTGAGCAAAAAACTCGCCGCCAGCGGCAAGAACCCCACCTGGAACATCACGGCCACCAACAAGGCCGGTGAGGCAGAGTTTACCCTGTGGGATGTGCTGAGTGACGCTGTGAATGATGCCGAGCAGACAACGAAAAACACCCACTATGCCTATGCGGCAGAGCTGGATGCTGCTATCAAGGCCAATCTGACCCTGACCATGCACGATAACACAACGCTGAGCTACCAGCAGGCGATCAACGCAGGCAACACGATCGAGATCACCTATTACAGCGGTATCGAGGGCGGCGGCATTGTAACGGCAAACGACCCCACCACCCACGTGTGCAGCTTTGCCATCAAGGTGACAGCCGGGAACCAGAATAACCCCGTGCGCAGCATCTCGGTGACCGGCATCCCCACCCACGAGGAGCGGGACGATGTGCCCACCGGTGAGGTGTGGACCTATAAGAACACCATCCATATCCAAGGCGTGAGCGGCGAGGCCTCGGACACCGATACCTACCGCAGCTACAAGCAGTTTGAAAAGGGCGTGGCCGCAACGAGCAGCGGCGATGAGACCAGCTACCTGACCGGCAGCAACAGCTTCGAGCTGAGCGACCTCAGCGGCAACAACCTCCACTATCAGCTGGTGCTGCAGACCTCCGCCGATGATAGGGACGAGATCACGGTTACCGACACCCTGCCGAAAAACGTCGGCTTCAAGGTGGATAATGTCAAGATCGCGCTGGATGAGGGCGACTTTGTAAAGATCAGCGATAAAAATGTAGACTGGGCGACGGCAGAGTATGACGAAACTGCCCGGAAGCTCACCATTAAAATCAGCAACTACAACCAGTCGGGGCAGGAGGAACACCGCATCCGCATCCAGTATGAAGTGAGCGTGAGCGACGATCCCACCTGGAAGAACCCCTCGGTGGGCAAGCTGATCTACACTAACACCGCCACCTGGGGCGAGCTGACCCAGACCACCACCACCACCGTCACCCGCAAGGTGGAGCAGGTGAAAAAGACCGGCTGGCAGGACACCGGCAACGACCGGAAGCTGCACTATCAGGTGGTCATCAACCCGGCCGGCGAGGATCTGTCGGCAGGGCAGAACAAAGCGGAGACGATCGAGCTGTGGGATAACATCAGCACCACCAATGGTGCCATCGCCACCGGCGATATCAACTCGGTCAGGTTGTATTATTACGATTACAACGAAACAGACGGCGTGACCACCGGCGAAGAGCTGAAGCGCAACATGTACCGCATCCTGGAAGCGGACAAGAACGGCTGGCTCCATATGGTGATCCCCAATATGGCGGCCCTGATCCTTGTGTATGACTGCAATGTGAAGGATGGCAGCGCTGCCGACAGCTACCAGGTGAGCAACACCGTGACCCTGAGCAACGGCAGCAAATCCAGCGACAGCGGCATCAGCTACCAGGTCAAGGCGGATGCAACAGCCACCACCGCACAGTTCGTGCTGCGCAAGAAGGACAGCTACTCCGGCGTGTCGCTGGAGGGCGCGGAGTTCACCATTTACCAGTACAACAAAGAGACTAGCGAGTGGACGAAGTGGACAGGCAACAGCACCGGCACCCTGACCACGGACGAAAACGGTCAGGCCAGTCTGGCTGTGCTGGATAGTGAGAATGCAAGCTGCCTGAAACCGGACGTGCTGTATAAGCTCGTGGAGACCAAAGCACCCACGGACTATCAGCTGGATGCCACCCCGCACTACCTGCTGTTCCGCAATAACGCCAGCGCGGAGAACGAGCAGGCAGCCTTTGCGGCGGCTACGGGCGCACCCGGCACCACCCTGACCGTGGGCACCGAGATGGTGGACCTGAACAGCAATGTGCAGGTGGGCAGCAACGCCGGCACCACCACTGCTGAGTACAGCAACGTGTACAGCAACCTGACCGTCAGCAAGCTCTGGCTGGACCAGGATACCAAAAAGCCGGTGGAACCGGCGGTGGACAGAATCCACATCAAGGTCTGGCAGTACACCGACAATGCCGAGGAAAGAACGTTGTTTGCCGAAGCCGACCTGACCGCACCGGCGTGGACCTGGTCCGAGTCGGGGGACAAGCTGCCCCTGAAGGACGAGAACGGCAATGCGTACCACTACCTGGTGGAGGAAACGACCACCGGCAACTGGAACGTGTATATTGACAACAACGGCGTGCAGACCGGCAATATTACCATCCAGAACCGTGTTTACACCGGCTACGAGCTGCCGTCCACCGGCGGCATGGGCACGGCACCCTTCGGGGTACTGGGCGGCGCACTGGCCGCTGCAGCAGCCCTGCTGCTGGTCCGCAAACGGAAACAGAACAAGGAGGAGTGAGCAGCCATGAAACAAAACAAGAACAACCGGTTTGCCGCTCTTCTGCTGGCGCTGTGCATGGCCGTGTGCTGTGCACTGCCCGCGCTGGCAGCCCCCGCGGCCAGCGCCAACATCGACCTGAGCCGCACCGGCAGCATGGACGTGACCCTGTACGACCACCAGAACGACGTCCCCCTGCGGGGCGGCGCACTCACCGTGTACAAGGTGGCGGACGTGGCCCGCACCAACGGCGACCTGCACTTTGTGTACACCGCCGACTTTACGGGCTGCGGCATCGCGCTGGGCGACCTGACGGACAGCACGCTGGCTTCCAGGCTGGAAGCCAAGCTGCCCGCCCGCGCCGCCGGCACCACCCATAAGATCAGCGAGCAGGGCATCGTCTCCTTTGACGCGCTGCCGCTGGGCCTGTACCTCGTGGTGCAGACCGAGAACTCCAAGGGCTACGAGGCCATCAATTCCTTCCTGGTGTCGCTGCCCATGGCGGACGAAAGCGGCTGGCTCTACACCGTGGACGCCACCCCCAAGGTGGGCGCGCCCACGCAGGAGGTGACCCCGCCCGAACCGGAAACTCCCAGCACGCCTTCGGAACCGGACAAACCGTCCAAGCCGGAGAAGCCCTCGGAGCCGGACAAGCCCACCCAGCCCGACAACCCGGACATGCCGGTCGATCCCAACGACCCCAACCGCCCGGTGTCGCCCGGTACGCCGGATAACCCGGTGAACCCCGGCAACCCGGACAACCCCGTGGCTCCCGGCACGCCGGATAACCCGGTGGCGCCGGGCCGCCCGGACGGCAATGCACTGCCCCAGAGCGGCCAGCTGAACTGGCCCATCCCGTTCATGGCCTGCAGCGGCGTGCTGCTGTTTGCCGTCGGCTGGGTGCTGGACCGGAAGGAGACGCTGGCATGAACACAAAGCAGAAGATCGGCCGCGCCTGCATGATCGTGGGCATCCTGCTCATTCTGGGCGCGCTGGCCCTGCTGGGCTATAACCAGTGGGACGCCAACCGCGCCGACAAGGCTTCGCAGGACGCCCTGGGCAAGCTGGAAGAGACCCTGACCGAGACCATGGAGGACAAGACGAAGGACGAAGAGCCGGTGGTCCAGCCGGAGCTGGACCCGGAGCAGGAGATGACCGTCACCGACATCGACGGCTGGGGCTACATCGGCTGCCTGTCCATCCCGTCCATCGGGCTGGAACTGCCCGTGATGAGCGAGTGGAGCTACGCGGGCCTCAAGGTGGCCCCGGGCCGTTACAGCGGCTCCACCTACGCCGACAACATGGTGGTCTGCGCCCACAACTACGCCAAGCACTTCAGCCCCATCAAGTGGCTGGCCCTGGGCAGCGAGGTGTACTTTACCGACATGGACGGCCAGCGCTGGAGCTATGAGGTGACCAACGTGGAGACCATCCAGCCTACCGACATCGACAAGATGATCACGGCCAGCGACGAGGACGCCTGGGACCTGACCCTGTTCACCTGCACCACCGGCGGCCGCGCCCGCTGCGCCGTGCGCTGCACCCGCACCGGTTACCCGGTCTTGGAGACCAGCGCGGCAGGGCGGATCACGGAGTAAGCAGGACGATTTGGAATTGCCTCCGCTTTGCTCTGGCAATATCAGCGGAAAATTATTTTTAAAGATATGCAATCCCGGAAAATCTGCGGATTTTCCGGGATTGTTTTTTCACGGATGGGCGTTAAGGAAAGTGGCCTGTTCTCTGGAAGGCAAACGATTTAGAATGCCCTCCGCTTTGCTCTGGGCATAAATAGCAGAAAAAATGTTTTAAATTTTGCAAATCCGGCAGGGCTGCGGCCCCGCCGGATTTGCTTTTTCACGGGAGAGGGCGTTACGGGGAACTGCATCTCACGGGAAGGGCCGTTACAAGGAACGGCAGCTGCTGCTGTTGGTCTGCGGCCAAAGCGCAGAAGGAGAACTCGCGTTTTGCGGAAAGGAATCCCGTAACGTCCCTCCCGGTGCGATGTCATTCCGGTATCAGATGCCACTCCCCGCCATGACCCCTCTGGTGAAAAGGCAACTCCGGAAAATCCGCAGATTTTCCGGAGTTGCAATAAAAAATAATATTTCCTCTAATTATGGCGCAGCGCACGCGGAGCCATTTCAAATCGTCCTGTTCCGGTTTCCCGCAAGCGTACAGGGAACTGTCGCGATAGCGCACAAAAAAGCACCCGCCATGCGGATGCACAGCGGGTGCCTTGAAGGGCTCTGCGGGGGTGCTCAGTGGGTGGTGCCCATGTCCACAGCCAGGTCGGCGTCGTTCTTCACAACGGCCTCCACGGCCTTCTCCAGACCGCGGGCGATCTGGTGCAGGTCCATGCTGGGGGTGCCCAGGGGCTTGTTGACCACCTGCTCCATGGCGTAAGGCACATGGATGAAGCCGCCCCGGATGTTGGGGTACTTCTTGTCAATGAGGTACAGCAGGGTGTACATCAGGTAGTTGCACACATAGGAGCCTGCAGTGTAGGACAGGGCGGAGGGGATGCCTGCGTCCTTGATGCTCTGCACCATGGCCTTCACGGGCAGAGAAGTGAAGTAGGCGGTCTCGCCGTCCTCCTGGATGGTCACGTCGATGGGCTGATAACCGGCGTTGTCGGCGATGCGGCCGTCCATCAGGTTGATGGCCACCTTTTCCGGGGTGATGGCGGAGCGGCCGCCGGCCTGACCGATGCAGATGACCACATCGGGCTGGTTTGCCTGAATGGCAGCTTCCAGCACCTCACCGGCACGGATGAACTCGGTGGGCACTTCCTGCTTGACGATCTCGGCACCGGCGATGGTGTCGGGCAACAGCTTCACCGCCTCAAAAGCGGGGTTGACGGCCTCGCCGCCAAAGGGGTCGAAACCAGTGAGCAGAATTTTCATAGTAAAAAGCCTCGATTCTCAGATATAAATGGACGGCTCCAGAACGGTGAGCTGTCCGTGATCCATGATCATGCGGTTGTCCACATAGATGCAGGGAGAGTGGGTGACCAGATCGTAATGGCCGGAAGCATCCTGCACACCGCCCAGCGCAATGTTGCGCCCGAACCCGATATGGAAGGTGCCATAGGTGGATTCGTCCTCGATGTAGCAGTTGCCTGCACAGCGGGAGTGGGTGTTGAGCCCGATGCCAAACTCCGCCGCCACCACCATGTTCTCCGGGTCGTGGAAGCGGGCCAGAAACTGCTTGAGCCGCCTGCCGCTGGCATTGTCCTCGATCTCCACGATGCGGCCGCCGCGCAGCTCCACCCGCACGGGGCTGTCCACGATGCCGATATAGCCCATGGAGCCGTCCAGGATCAGGGTGCCGTTGGTGTCGCTCTCCACCGGTGCCACATACACTTCCACGCTGGCAGAGGAAAGACCCTTGCCGTCGTGGCAGCAGCCGTTGAAGAAGCCGGGCACACGCCCCTCGATGTTGAAATCCAGGTTCGTGCCAAGCTCCGTGGTCACATGGATGTGTCTGGCGTTCTGGTAGCAGGCCATGATGATGCTGGCCATGATCCTGCTTTTGGGCAGGCTCATGTTCAGGAAGTCGTAGCTCAGCAGGGACTGCCCGTTGCTGGTGCTCAGCGGCAGCGACAAAAACCGGTTGCGGCGGGCGATGACCCGCTTGACGGCCCGTGTGGTGATGAGGGAATACTCGGCAGCACCGATCACGGCGTTGTAGGGGTCAAAGGCGTCCTCGCGGTCATCGAAATACTGGCCCACCTGCTCGTGCAGGTCGTCCAGCATCAACACATCCGCCACGCCGCCCACCGTCTGCGCGGCTTGCTGCATGGCCGCCACCTCGACAGCATACTTCTGGCTGGATACGATCAAGATGCGTTCGCCTGCACGGAGCCGGACCCAGTCGCGAATAATGATATCGGCTCCGTGCTGAATTGCTTGTTCCATTGAATCACTCGATCTAACAAAAAAATCACTTCAGGAGGATCATCATCACGATCTGGACCACCATCATGATGATGGCGACAGGAACCTGATTCTTGATGACGCCCATGGGCTTCTTCATATCCAGCAGTGCCACGGGCACGGTGTTGAAGTTTGCAGCCATGGGGGTGCACAGGGTGCCGCAGAAGCCGCATGTCAAAGCCAGCATGCCGATGACCACCGGGTTTGCGCCGTGGGCCAGCACGAACGGGTAGCCGATGCCCACGGTCATCACGGTGATGGCGGCGTAGGCGTTGCCCATGATCATGGTGAACAGCATCATGCCGATGGCGTACACCACGATACCGGCGTTCACATTGCCCTCGGGGATGATGTGGCTGACCAGGTCAGAGATCACATCGCCGACACCGGCAGCGGTGAAGACGGAGCCCAGGCAGGCCAGCAGCATGGGCAGCATGGACAGGGGGCCCACGGTGGACAGCATGCGCTCGGAATCGTTCAGGAAGGTGGAGGGCTTGTTGTCGCGGTTCATGATCATCAGCAGGATGATGGCCACGAGAACGCCCAGAGCCACGCCGTTCAGGGCGGACAGGCCGATGCCCATGCCGGTGATGGCGCAGATGACGGCCAGCATGCCGATGCTCAGGGTGGGGACAAAGATCTTCATGCCGATCTTCTCATAGGTAGCCTCGGTCTCGGCCTTGGTGGCAGCAGAGACAGCGCCCTTCTTGACCTTCTTGAGGATGGCGGGGATGCACATCACCACCACCAGGATGCCGCTCACCAGAGGGGGCAGCCAGCGGCCCAGGGCAAGCACGACGCCCAGCACGGCCCAGAAGATAAAGGTGCCCATGGGTTCCGGGTTCTCCTTATCCTTCAGGTTCTTCACACCGCAGTAGATGCACAGCAGGCCGATGATAAAGTAGATGATCTCCATCACCTTGGTGGACAGGCTGTAATCAGCACTCATAAAAAAGCTCATTCTTCTGTCCTCCCTTACTTATAGTACTTCTGGATCATCTTGCGATCCTTGATCACATAGAATACGATGGCGACCACAGTGGCAATGATGCACACGGGGATCTCGATGGCAGCCAGCTGGGCCAGCTCCACCTCGATGCCCAGGCCGGCCAAAGTGCTCTGCACCAGCAGGCCGCCGGAGCCGCCCACGAACAGGACCTGACCGAAGAACCAGGTGATGTTCTCCATGCCGGAAGCCATACCCTTCAGCTCCTCGACATGCTCCTCATTGGGCTCATAGCCCTGTGCCACAATGGCACCTTCGGCCATGGGCATGATGACGGGGCGCACGAAACCGGCCACGCCGCCAAAGCCCACGTTGAAGGCTGCAAAGACCGAGCGCATCACGCCGTAGATGCCGATGACCAGGCCGGAGGTGGCACCCTTGAACTTGCCGATCAGGGCAGCGGCTGCTTCACGCAGGCCGTTGCGCTCCAGCGTGCCGGTGACCAGCATCACGATGATGAAGATGGCCATGCTGCGGTTTGCCACAAAGGTGCTGCCCAGCGTTTCCAGCAGGGTGACCGGGCCCAGACCGCCAACCAGTGCAGTCACAACGGCTGCCACCAGAATGACCAGAATGGAGTCCAGCTTCAGTGCAAAGCCAGCGATGACGATGACAATGCCGAGTAGTTTTAGTAGTTCCATAATTGCCTTCCTTTATACTTATATTTTCCCGGCATCGTACCGCGCCCCGGCAGCCTGTGGGTCAGAGGGCCGCAGGGGAAAAGCCGTGTGCCGAAAAGACGAGAAGGGGGAAGAGCCTGCTCAGAGGCGGACGAAAGCCGCCAGCAAAGCCGAGAATGCGGCCGCCGTGATCCACAGCGGGACAAGGCGGCGGCGCAGGTGGGCGGCGATGTCGCACTGCTCCAGCACACCGGAGGCCTTGAGGGGCACCACGGTGGTGGAAGCGGGCACGGCGGCCTCGCTGCCATAGGGATTTGAAGAGGTGAACTCGCCGGTGCCGTCCTTGGCCGGGCAGGCGTACACGCCGTACCAGGAAGCCAGGATGCCGCCCTTCCCGGCGGCGGCCTTCTGCACCCGTACCCGCTGCACGGTCAGTGCCTCGGCCCTGCGCTCCTCCACCATCAGGTTGACGCGCATCATGTTCACAAGGTTCAGCACCGAGGACACGGCGATGAGCAGATCAAAGACCAGTACCAGAATGAGCAGCGGGTGCATGGGCAGTTCCCTCCAAAAGCGGTGCCGCAGCCCGCAGGCGGTGCAGCACCTTATAAAGTTAAGTTCATTATATCATAAAACCATCACAAAAGTAAATGAATCGCCCCAGATTTGCGTTTGCAAAGAAAAATAAAAAATCCCCCGTTTCCCGGAGGAAACAGGGGAGGGGACTGCCTTGCGGCAGCAATTACTTGTTCTGGATGTACTCGTGGATGGCCTTGGCGGCAGCCTTGCCGGCACCCATGGCCTTGATGACGGTGGCGGCACCGGTCACGGCATCGCCGCCGGCGTACACGCCGTCACGGCTGGTCTTGCCGTCGTCGCCGTCGGTGACGATGCAGCCATGCTTGTTGGTCTCCAGACCCGGGGTGGTGGAGCGGATCAGCGGGTTGGGGCTGGTGCCCAGGCTCATGATCACGGTGTCCACGTCCAGCTCAAACTCGCTGCCCTTCTTCTCGATGGGGCGGCGGCGGCCGGAAGCATCGGGCTCGCCCAGCTCCATCTCCACGCAGGTGATGGACTTGACGAAGCCTTCGTCGTTGGCGTGGATCTCCACGGGGTTGCACAGGGTCTTGAAGATGATGCCCTCTTCCTCGGCGTGCTCCACCTCTTCCTTACGGGCGGGCAGCTC
>ENA-UPTB01002111-UPTB01002111.1-human-gut-metagenome-genome-assembly--contig:-NODE-2111-length-14630-cov-8.559404_pt1 | contig 14630 bp, 17 predicted proteins | sample MGYA00250046_ERZ773369 | MGnify/ENA primary metagenome ERZ773369 (study PRJEB29103, sample SAMN06111938) | human gut metagenome | biome: human gut; feature: ankylosing spondylitis patient; material...
AATAATATCTTATGTTTTTTTTTTTTTTTTTCATTTGCTTGTAAAAATAATTTGAAAGAATTAAATCAAAAAATTTGCTGTATGTGTCTAAATTGGAATAATAAGAATCGAACTTATGTGACCTCCGTATCAGAGAGGCATTCTACCATTGAATTATATTCCAGTATAAACGGAGTAGAGTGGACTCGAACCACCACACCGCACGAAACGATTACTCAGAGATTAGCAATCTCCTACCTTACCAATTAGGTTTACTACTCCATAGTGGGTGTAGTGAGGCTCGAACTCACGACTTACCGGTTAAAAACCGGTTACTCTACCAACTGAGTTACACACCCAGATTAAATAATGTACCTATAATATTACATGCCAACCAATCGCCAAATTGATTATAACTGTAAAACGGAGAGGGTGGGATTTGAACCCACGAACCGCCATCACTGACGGTTGCCAGTTTTCAAGACTGGTGCAATAATCCAGACTCTGCCACCTCTCCAAAAATAAACACCCATACTTGGAATCGAACCAAGATCATAGCTTTAGAAGAGCCATGTTCTCTCCATTGAACTATACGGGCAAAACAGACATAATAGGAATCGAACCTATATCGCACGATTCGTAGTCGTGAACTCTATCCATTAAGCTATATGTCCATGATTATGTTTCCTTCACCATTTCATGTATACCTCATATGCCTTTTTATAAGGGCTTTATTTGATTGAGTGGGAAGTGGTGGAGTCGAACCACCTACACTTAGGGCTTCAACCTAATGCTCTACCAGTTGAGCTAACTTCCCAAATGTAGTTTACCCTTGCTATCGTGGAAGGAAAGATCTTCATTACCGCTTGTCGTAAACGCCAATTTCTACCGTTTGAAGTGAGTCGTTAGAATTGGTAAAGCAACTATCTCACATGGGCGTGGAGGGAGTCGAACCCACTAGATCCCGAAGGCAGCAGATTTACAGTCTGCCCGATCTCCGTAGTCGTTTACACACCCAAATATAAAATTGCATAAATGCAAAAAGCATCTGACCGGGAATTATCCGGCATCGCCTGGGTGGAAGCCAGGTATGTTATCCAATTACACCACAAATGCAGAACAGACGCAGTAGGACTCGAACCCACATCTTACAGTTTTGGAGACTGTTGTTTTACCATTAAACTACACATCTACAGTTAGTTTTTACTCGGCTTACACTATAACCCAACAAGCATATCACGTTAATATAACTTGCTACATTTATTTCTCGTTGTAAATGCTAAAAAACGTTTCTGGTTGACTGCAGATTCACCAGTAATAGGGTGTATGGGAATCGAACCCATCTCGTAGCCGTGAAAGGGCTATAACTTAAACCGCTTGTCCAACACCCCATAACGGTCTAGGTGGGAATCGAACCCACGACTTCGGAGAGACAATCCGATGTTATTACCACTTAACTACAAGACCAAAATCAAGGCACAATCCACTTAAAATATTCATCCATTTGAAAGTATAAGTAATTTGCTGTACGTGCCTTACGAAACTAAGCTCATTTCGGTAGTATTTTTAACAGAAATATCCCAAATAAATTGCTGTATGAGCTTAAAGAGAGTACAGTTGGATTTGAACCAACGAATACTGATTTTGCAGACCAGTGCATTGCCAGACTTTGCTATGTACTCTTACATAAACGATAGAACTATTACGCAATGAATAGTCCCACCGCTTATTAACAAAAACATATAGGACAAAACATAAAACAAGATAAATTGCGGATGGGGGATTTGAACCCTCGACCTCTTGCTTATGAGGCAAGCGAGCTGACCACTGCTCTAATCCGCATTATGCATTTATTATAGTTTGATTAAAAGTAAGAGATAAATAGAAGCGTATGAAAATAAATGGAAGCATATGGGCAGGGAGGGCATTGTTAGCAGCCTTCTTGTTATCTTTTCTGATGGGTTCGGCACAACAACCGGTTTCGCTCGATTCTTGCCGACAGATGGCATTAAAGAATAATAAGCAACTACGTATAGCCGAAGAAAAGGTGAAAGGGGCAGGCTATACAAAAAAATCGGCTAGGGGAGCTTATTTCCCGGGAATAGATTTTACCGGGTCTTATATGTATAATCAAAAGTCGATATCGCTTTTGGAGTCCGACCAATATTTGCCTACAAAGACATTCGATTTAGCCAGTCAAGAATATAAGTATAATGTAGTAACTAACCCGGCGACCGGGCAACCTATATTGAACAACGGGCAGCCTATACCGTCGACCGTCGCCATGATCCCGAAAGAGGCTTTCGAGTTCGATGTGCATAATGTGTATGCCGGGTTGGTGACACTGACGCAACCTATTTTTATGGGGGGTAAGATAAAGGCATTGAACGATATTGCCGGATATGCCGAGAAGTTGGCGGTGTCGCAGAAGAATACGGCCGAGAAGGAAATTATTTATCAGACAGATGAGGCTTATTGGCAAGTGGTATCTCTCGTTCATAAGAGAAAACTGGCCGAGAGTTATACGGCTTTACTCGATACGTTGAACCGGCATGTACAAGAGATGATAGCCGAAGGAGTTGCGACTCAGTCGGACGGATTGACCGTAGCCGTGAAGTTGAATGCCGCTCAGATAACCCTTGCTAAGGTCGATAACGGATTGGCTTTGTCGCGTATGGCTTTGGCTCAAATCTGCGGGTTGCCGGTCAATTCTATATTTACGCTTGAAGATGAATCGTTGGAGCGTGTAGCTCCGCAGGAGACTCCGTTGTCGTATAATATGGAGGAGGTTTTTAAAAATCGGAACGAAGTGTTGAGTCTTAATTATGCGGCGAAAATCTATGAAAAGAAGAAAAACTTGGCTCTTTCCGATATGTTACCCAAGTTGGCTTTGGTGGGGACTTATTCTTTTACCAATCCCAACGTATTTAACGGATTTAAAAACGAGTTCGACGGTATGTTCAGCGTGGGAGTAATGCTCAATATTCCAATCCTTCATTGGGGAAAGAACTACAATAAGATTCGTGCCGCTAAGAGTGAAGCGGTTGTTGCCAAGTTGGAATTGGCCGACGTGAAAGAAAAGATAGAATTGCAGGTAAGTCAAGCGGCTTTTAAAACTTCTGAGGCTTATAGAACTTATAAAATGGCTGTGAAAAATTTGGAGAAAGCCGATGAAAATTTGAGGAATGCGCAACTTGGATTTCAAGAGGGAGTACTTACGACGACAAATGTTCTTGAAGCTCAAACAGCATGGCTCGAAGCCCAATCGGAAAAAATAGATGCCGAAATCGATACCCGGCTTTGCGAGGTTTATTTGGCTAAGGCTTTGGGCACTATGAAATATTGAAAATAGAAAATATAAAAAATAGCAAAACAGATTTACAATGGAAAATCTAAGAGAAAAGAAAGAGCGCAGTTTGGTCGTAGGCCTCATTGCTTTGATTGTCATTATAGTTGTTTTGGCCTTGAAATGAGTCAGAAAACTTGCAAAGCGTTAGTGATTTTACAAGTTTTCTGACTTTTTATTTGGTGGTCGAATTCATGGTAGAGGAGGGACAGCATGTTCTGGCGGGGGATACATTGGTACATATTCATTCTTCGTTGGTAGAGGCGAAACTCTCACAGGCCGAGGCTATGGAAACCGTAGCTAAGGCTCAGAATAAAAAGGTGGACAGTGGTACGCGCGTGGAATTGTTGAATTCTGCCTATGATATGTGGCAACAGGCTCAAGCCGGCTTAACGATCGCCAAGAAGACGTATGAGCGTATGCAGTCGTTGTATAAGAAAGGAGGAGGTGCGGAACAAAAACGCGATGAAGCCGAGGCTGCTTATAAAGCAATGGTCGCTACTGAAAGTGCGGCTAAATCGCAATATGAAATGGCAAAGGCCGGTGCGCAGGCCGAGGATAAGGCTGCCGCTGCCGCTATGGTCGCCGCCGCACAAGGTAGTGTCGCAGAGGTCGAGTCTATTTTGTCGGATTCTTATCTGACGGCTCCTACCGACGGTGAAATTTCCGATATTTTTCCGAATGTGGGGGAATTGGTGAGTTTAGGTGCTCCGATTATGAATGTATTGAAACTCGACGATATGTGGGTTTCGTTCAATGTTCGGGAAGATTTGTTAGAAAATTTGACTATGGGAGCCGAAGTACAGGCTATAATTCCGGCATTGGAAAATAAGGAAGTGACTTTGAAAGTATTTTATATTCGGGATATGGGATCTTATGCGGTATGGCGCGCTACGAAAGTTACCGGGCAATACGATGCCAAAACTTTCCAAGTGAAAGCCCGTCCGGTCGAACCGGTCGATAATCTACGTCCGGGAATGTCGGTATTGTTGAAAAGAGATAAAAAGTAAAATGGAAGTTCTGTAACTTCGAGAATGTCTATATGTCAGAACGAATGGAATATCAAACGGGGCTTTGGGCTACTATTGTCCGGGAATTGAAACAACTGGTTTCGCGTCCTATCTATGTACTTTGTATGGTAGGAGCGCCGCTATTCAGTTGCATATTCCTGCTTTCCTTGATGCACGAAGGGTTACCTCATAAGATTCCGGTAGCGATTGTCGATCACGACCACACCTCTACGTCTAGGAATTTTATTCAACAGCTTGGATCTCAGGAGTCGGTCGATGTTGCCTATAAGTTGAATAGCTTTACCGAGGCTCGGGAGTTGATGCAGTCGGGTGATATTTTCGGATTTTTGATTATTCCTGAGGATTTTGAAGCGAAGGCTATCGCCGGTCGTCAACCCGAAATTTCTTTTTATACGAATGATGCCTATTACATTCCTGCGTCGCTGCTATATAAAAGTTTCAAAACCATGTCGGTGTTAGCTTCGGGTGCAGTCGTGCGCCAAGTATTACTTTCTGCGGGAGCCGAGGAGTCACAGATTATGGCTAAGTTGCAGCCGATAGCGACGGATATGCATGCGTTGGGCAATCCGTGGATTAGCTATTCGGTTTATCTGAATAATTCTTTTCTTCCCGGGTTATTGCAATTGATGATTCTGTTGGTTACGGTTTTCAGTATCGGATCTGAGATGAAACGAGCCACGTCGAGAGAATGGTTGCGGACTGCCGACGATTCGATTATTATTGCTATTACAGGTAAACTCATTCCCCAAACGATCATATTTTTTTCGATGGGGCTTTTATACTTGTCGTTGCTATACGGTTATTTGCATTTCCCGATGCATAACAGCATTTGGCACATGATTTTCGCGATGTTCTTGTTGGTTGTCGCTTCACAGAGTTTTGCGGTAATTATTATGTGTTTTGCGCCTTCGTTAAGAATTGGGTTGAGTGTCGGTGGTCTGGTGGGAGTCTTGTCTCTTTCTATCGCGGGATTTTCTTTCCCTGTGCCGGCTATGTATTTGCCGTTCCAAGCTATCTCGTATGTGTTGCCTGTACGGCATTATTTTTTGATTTATGGTAAGTTGTTTATAAAACTTTTCAAGAACGGATTTGCCATGGTCTTCCGATGCCCATACCACTGTGTTGGTATCGTGATTAACGATTACTGTAATGTACTTGTGACCCCTTTTTTGTAACTGGTTTCGTCAATGCCGATATTAACCAGACTATCAAGTCTTCTTGAGTGCTCCGGTTCTAAATCGTGAAGAGCACGATTGACACAGCGGCCTATAGTTTCCCAGTCCACTCTCATGAAGTATGATGTGGTACTTCTTGGAAGATAGGATGCAAACCATGCAACGGTAAGGTCGAAATCCTTGGTAAATCTACTACCTGGATATGCCCATGGAACTTCGGCAACATATAACCCCATGTTCAAGGCAGATGATACGATGCGTCTGGTATTCAACTTCGACCAGAATACCACCCCAGTCCAGCCCCCTCCAAGTGGTTGGTCTGCTGGAATGTTTGTCATAAGCAGGACATGACTTGTGACAGAAAGGGCAGTCATTCTCATGCCATTTATTAGGTCTGGCTTTGATACGGATGTGTTTCACGCCATCCTCATCAGAGTAAAGATTAAAATTTTCTATCAAGAGAATAAAGTATTGACAAAATTTTGTGGGGTGGGGTAGAATGATGGTAAAAAATTCCAAAACATAACGCATTGGTGCTTTTCGCAGAAAGAAGAAAAATAAACATGAAAAAGAGAAAGAACTTGGGAAAAAAGTTAGTAACAATGTTAGTGTCTGTAGGCTTTTTTGCAGTTTTGATTACAGCCTTGAATTTAATGGCATTACAAGCTATTCGAGGAAAGAATGATGTGCTTATAGAACAGTTTGAACAATATGAAGAAGCAGTGGAAAATAATGATACCGCGGCTTTTGAAACAGTAAAAGGAGAAGTGGTAGAAGCCATCAGACATAGCAACTACAGAATAAATGGAAGCATCATTTTTGATCTTGCACTTGTGGTAGCTGATATTATTGTAATCGTATTTCTTTCGATTGTTATTAATAAGTCCATTGTTCGTCCAGCAAAAAGAGCAAAAAATGATTTGGATGATATCATTTTAGGTATAGAATCAGGACAGGGTAATCTTACGTTAAGAGTATTTGATGAAACCAGTGATGAAATTGGTCAGCTTGCAAATGGTGTCAACCATTTTATTGAAACATTACAAAATCTTATGGTAAAGATTCAGAGTGTATCAAAAGATATGAAAAAATCTTCCTATCTTGTACAAAATGAGGCGGAATCTTCAAATATGAGTGCATCCAATGTGAGTGCAACATCGGAAGAACTTGCAGCATCCATGGAAGAGGTATCTGCTTCTCTACATGATTTAGCCCAAGGATGTAATAATCTGCTAGAGAAAATGGCAGGCATGAATGAGGATGCTAAGAACTCTGCAATGAAGTTGCGTGAAGTGAAGCTTACTGCAGAAAATAGCTATAAAGAAGCGATTGCATCAAAAGAAAAAACAGTAGAAACATTTGATGGCATTCAAAAGGATGTCGCGGAGGCAGTAGAAGCATCTAAGTCTGTAAATGAAATTGCAAAACTTACAGAAAATATCTTAAATATCGCAGCACAGACAAATCTTCTAGCACTTAATGCATCGATTGAAGCAGCAAGAGCAGGGGAAGCAGGCAGGGGCTTTGCCGTTGTTGCAGATGAAATCAGACAGCTTGCAGATAGTTCACGTGAGACAGCAAACAATATTCAGGAAATCAGTGGAAAAGTTATTGAGGCAGTAAACAATCTGTCTGGAAATGCAACGGAAATGATTCGTTTTGTAGATGAAAAGGTAGCACTTGATTATGACAACTTTGTAAAAATTATTGGAAATTATGATGCTGATTCTGATCAGGCAAGTAATACATTTAACGAGTTTGCAGTTAAGTCAAAAGATAGCTTAGGTACAATGAATGATATGAATGAAGGTATCAATAACATTTCTATAGCGATTGAAGAATCTGCAAAAGGTGTTACAAACGTAGCACAAGAGATATCACAACTTGTAACAGCAATTTCAGCAATTACAGTGCAGGCGGACGAAAATAAGAACCTTTCGGAAGATTTATCGGATGAAGTAGCAAAATTTGAAAAAGTTTAACCAACAGATTTTTATTATGAGAAAAACTGTATTAGGCAAATAACCCGCACTAACTAAAAATGAATGCCAGAATAAGCACAAAGGCATAGCCCCATTACGGGTTCTATGCCTTTGCGTTTTCCAGAAGCAGCATCCGGTCGTCGATATAGTAATCACAGGAAATCTTCCGGCTGTTGTGTCCATAGAATTCTATGATTTCCGGAAGATTGTCATTAATTGCATCAAATTCAAGATTCTGTTCCCGGCACCATTCGACAGCTTTCGACAGAGCTTCACCGGCGCGGCAGGTCCAGAGAATGAGTTTGTTGCCGTTGCGTTTCCATTCCTGGAGATATTCAATCAGTGCATGGTTGGGTTGACCAAGCTCCGGCCATTTGCTGTAGCAGAGAGTGCCATCAAAATCAACAGCGATTGTCTGGAAATCTAACATTTTTTTATTATTCATTCAGATCGTCTCCTTTAGAGGGAGTCTGCTGAACACCAGAATGATAGCAGAACAGGCTTGTTACCGGTTTGTGAAAAAAATCTGCAATTCTCATGGCGTATAGCAGAGAAGGAATATGCTGTTTTGACTCGATATTGGCAATAGTTTTCAGGCTGATGCCGGTTGCTGATGCAAGTTCTTTCTGGGTAATGCCAAGAGCTGCCCTTGCTTCAACAAGTCTGCAAGTAATTGTGTCTGTCATGGTGTTTATGTCTATATCCATATCAGTATTCATATATATGCACCTCCAAATTCAGAATTATTCAGGTCTGTTCCGCTATAATAATCCTACAGTTTTAAGTGTCCCAAAAAAAGGACTTATGAAAGAACACGGCCGAATATTTTGAAGGAACTGTTCTCTGTAACCGGGATTGGATCATATTTTTTATTCAGTGATATGAGGTAGGTTCCGAGTCTGTTATTCTGAAATTTCTTCACATATGCGTTTCCATCAAGATAGAAAATACCTATTTCGCCATCATCAAGGCATGCTGTCTGTTCAATCCAGATGAGATCCTTATTATGGTATTTAGGTTCCATACTATCACCATCTACATATACGCCAAACGTGGCATCCTCCGGAATGTCAGGAGAGGAGAATATTTCATATTCGTCACCATCAAGAAAAGAGCCGGTACCAGCGGAAACGGTATTGTAAAATACTTTTCTTTCCCTGATCACATGGATAGGAATGATCTCTGCTGGTTTATAGTTGCCGGTGCTTTCCAGATCGCTGATATAGTCAAGCACCTTGTTCATTCCATTTTCATTCAGGTTCCGGAATGGGTTAAGAGGACTCTGGCCAACAAACTCTGTATAGATATCGTATATTTCAAGAATTTCACATAAGGCGAGAAACTGTCTGGCATTTGGTGTTGCTGTGCCAAGCTCCCAGGCGCTGATTGAATTCTGCTTTACATAGATGTCATAGTTTTCCAGTTCTTTTGCAAGCTGGCTCTGGTTCAGCTTATGTTCTTTTCTGTATTTAGCAATGGTCTTTCCTAAATCTTTCATAGTATTATGCCTTTCTAAGTAATCATATCAGGTATGATCTCCCTATTGGGATATATCAAGATTAGCATAAGAATCCCTAAAAATCAATACACAATATCAACTATATTGATAATATGCAATAAATTACCATTGAATAGCAATATAAAAAGTATTATATTATGCCATGTAAACGGATGGCATATCATCCGGCAGCAGGAAAGAAGGTGATTCAGTGAACCGGACAATACTGCATAGTGATTGTAACTGTTTTTATGCATCAGTAGAGCTTCTGCATCATCCGGAGCTTCGGGGAAAGCCTGTAGCAGTAGGAGGTGATCCTGAGGCAAGACATGGAATTGTGCTGACCGCTGATTATACGGCCAAGAGATATGGTGTAAAAACCGGAATGGCATTATGGCAGGCAAAACAGCTATGCCCGGACATAACATTTCTTCCCCCAAGAATGGACCTGTATCTCAGATTTTCCAGAATGGCACAGGAAATTTATGCTGACTATACAGATAAGAGGGAACCATACGGAATTGATGAGTCCTGGCTGGACGTGACAGACAGTGCAACTCTCAAGGGAGATGGATTTCACATTGCACAGGAAATAAGCAGCAGGATGAAAAAAGAACTTGGCATTACGGTGAGCGTGGGTGTGTCGTTCAACAAGATTTTTGCAAAACTTGGTTCGGATTACAAGAAACCGGATGCCATTACTACTATGTATGAGGATGAGTTTCAGAGAAAAGCCTGGTGTCTTCCAGTTTCTGATCTGTTATATGTGGGAAATGCAACGAATAAAAAGTTATATAGCATGGGAATCCGGACTATCGGAGATCTGGCAAAATCTGATGAAACCCTGCTAGTCAGAAAACTTGGCAAGATGGGAAGTATTCTGTGGGCTTTTGCTAATGGATATGATGAATCTCCGGTAAAGCTGGAAAACACATCAGCTCCGGTCAAGTCCGTAGGCAACAGTACAACAACGCCCAGGGATATGGAAACAGATGAAGATGTCAAGATTGTGTTATACATTCTGGCAGAAAGTGTAGCGGCAAGACTCCGGGAGAATGGTTTCCGGTGCCGGACTGTTGAGATCAGTGTCCGTGACAAAGAACTGTTCCATTTTTCAAAACAGGTAAAGTTACAGAATGCGAGCAATATCACCAAAGAGATTGCAGAGGCTGGATACAGGCTATACAAAGACAACTACAGACTGCCGGCAGATGATAAGGAACTGAAAAGCAGCCGGCCAGAGTTCTTTCAAAAGCCACTGCGGAGCATAGGAATACGTGGAACGGATCTTGTGACAGATTATTTCTGGGAGCAGCTGGATATGTTCATGGATCCTCAGGCAAGAGAAAAACAGATGAAAATGGATGAGACGGTTGATATTATCCGCAAAAGATTTGGATTTTACAGTGTCCAGAGAGGGCTTATGTACCGTGACAGAATACTGTCAGCATGTTGATGCAAAGTCTGATCATATGGTACATCCGCATGGGTACTTTGGATAGACAGGAGGGATTGAACTATTATGGAAAGCAGCAAGGTATATGTAAATGTCATGGCTGAATTTACAAATGACGGAAGGCTTCTACCAAGGAGCTTTATCTGGAAGGATGGCCATGTATATGAGATTCAGAAAGTAACAGATGTAAGAAGAGCGGCAAGCCTGAAAGCAGGCGGAGCCGGAATACGTTATACCTGTATTGTTGACGGAAAAGAGAGCCATCTTTTCTATGAGGACAACAATATGTGGTTTATGGAGGAGAGATAGCTTTTTAATGGTGTTATACCAGTCGAAAAGATCAGCAAGAAGGTCACAGGATGAATGGTGCGGACTTCGGCACATCGGAACTCATTTATCCAGATAATATAATCATCAATGGTTTTCATTTCCCTTATCCGTTGAATGGTACGTAAATTGTACAATGTCAGGAGGACTTTGATGATGACTGAGAGAGTTAAGATGAGATATGTGAGCTGCCCGTCCTGCGGAAAGCAGTTGTTTAAGGTGGCGGGAAATTGCAGTGTTGAGATTACATGTGTGAGATGCAAGAAAGAAATCGTAGGGGTGGTGGATGAAATTTATATGAAGATATTTGAGAACTGCCGTGGAAAGGAACATGATCAGGAAAAAGCCAGCAGATACTCTACAGATATGGAAGCATTACGACAGCGGAAAAGAGCAATGTAGTAATAACATACAGAAAAGGTACAGAATATAGGAAAATATCCCCATAATCTGTCCTTGGTACAAATAGTAAAAAATATTGATATGTGTTGGGTGTCTGGTTTTATCTGGAAAAAATCACGCTAATATGTCCAAAATCTTCCACATATTACTCAGTTCTGATTTATAGAAGAAAATAGTATTCTATTATGGATGAAATGGAAGGAGTAATATGTCGAACGATAACGATAAAGACCAGGAATATCAAAAGAATATGGGTAAACGTCTGAGAAAGATACGAAAAGAGAATGCGCTGTCTCAGGACGATGTTGCGGATGCTCTTGGTATATGCACAAAGCAGTATCAGAGATACGAATATGGAGATTCTGCAATTTCATGTGAGAAACTGTCAATACTGGAAGAGGCTTTTCATTTTGATGTGCGATACATAGTAACAGGAAAGAGAGAGCAGATTGACATAGACAGATATGTTGTTAATATGCCCTGGAAGGAAAAACGCGATTTTTTTGAGAGAATGGCCAGATATGTACTCAGGATATTGAACAACACAGAGAAAGGAGAATAGACGGGGGAATCGTAATATTTATAGGGGAGTAGTGAAAAACCCGACTATTAGGATGAAAATGAGAAATGATAAACGAGATAATGAACACAGAATGATTCATTGTTCAGGCTGCGGAAAGTTTTTGGCAACATGTAAAGAAGTAATATCATTGAATATCATTTGTCCGAAATGCCGGACGGTTACGATTGCGGATCTGAAATCAGGGGAACTTAAGACAATCCGGGATCGGAGAAAAAATCAGATTTGAATAATATAAGCAGTATGAAAATACTGCACGAGTAATAGATAACTGAATAAAATGAGCCAGTGGGCGGACCATCAGACTGGACAGAGGAGCCGGAACCATGATTTCGGTAATGCCGAGAATCCTTAAAGATGATCCCACTGCGCAAGAGTTTGTAAACGAGCTGAATATAGCAGAAGACTATAAGGAGCCTGCAAAACGGAAATATAACGAGAAATCGTTTTATTTTAATGCGTTTTGCAGGCTCTTTTTCTGTTCAATCATAAGACAAGTTGTATTTCCGTTTGGGCTCCGGAAACGGAGAAAAGAATGAGAAATACAAATGCAGAAAATACAATGGGAACAAGAATCAGGGAAATGAGAAAAGCAGCAGGAATGTCACAGGAGCAGCTGGCAGAAATCCTGTGCACTAAGAAAGCAACGATATCAGCATATGAGAATGACCATATAGACATTAAAAGCAGCATTGTTCTGGAAATAGCAAAAGCCCTGAATTGCAGTGGATCATATCTGCTGGAAGGGAAAAAGGCAGAGGCACTGGATGCCAGAATAATGGATGCGTTGCTGGAACTGAAAAATGACCAGATGAGAGAAGTTGCACTGAAACAGCCACGGACTTCTATGGAGCCAACGGATTTGCCGTATGCGACGTCAGCCTGGGAGTATCAAAAGACATCAAAATCACCGATTCCTTCTCCCTCCCGTTGTTTGCCAAAGCAACCTGGAATCCAAGGTCTGAAGGTGCCTATTTCGTAGTCGGACTAAGTTTCTAAGATGAAAAACCTATGATTTACACACACCGAAAGGCAAATAGTAAATCGTAAATTGTCTAATCGTAAATTATTTAAGGTATGAAAAAGATTGAAGCTATTATCCGAAAGACCAAGTTCGAGGACGTGAAGGACGCGCTGCTCGAAGCGGACATCGAATGGTTCTCCTATTATGATGTACGGGGCATCGGGAAATCCAGACAAGCCCGTATCTACCGTGGTGTCATGTACGACACCAGTTCCATCGAGCGCATCCTTATCTCCATCGTGGTGCGCGACAAGAATGCGGAAAAGACCGTACAAGCCATCATCAAATCTGCACAAACCGGTGAAATCGGCGACGGACGTATCTTCGTCATCCCCATTGAGGATGCCATACGCATACGTACTGCAGAGAGAGGCGACATCGCACTCTACAATGCCGAACAAGAAAGATAACGGGCAGCTACAAACCACAACCAAGAAAATACAATACAACTAAAAGCAACAAGAAATTATGGATAAACTTATTTTAAGTGAACTGACCAACGGACTGAACACTGTATGGATGTTGCTTGCAGCCATGCTGGTATTCTTCATGCAGCCGGGCTTTGCACTGGTCGAAGCCGGTTTCACCAGAGTAAAAAATACGGCCAATATCCTGATGAAGAACTTCGTTGACTTCATGTTTGGCAGCCTGCTCTACTGGTTCATCGGTTTCGGACTGATGTTCGGTGCAGGCGGATTCATAGGAATGCCCCATTTCTTCGACCTCTCGTTCTACGACGGAGGCGGGCTTCCCACGGAAGGTTTCCTGGTATTCCAGACTGTATTCTGCGCCACGGCGGCCACCATCGTGTCCGGCGCTATGGCAGAACGTACCAAATTCTCCATGTACCTGGTTTACACCATCTTCATCAGTGTGCTGATTTATCCCGTTTCCGGTCACTGGACTTGGGGCGGCGGCTGGCTGATGAACGGTGAGGCAGGTTCCTTCATGATGGAAACATTCGGAACAACTTTCCATGACTTCGCAGGTTCCACCATCGTCCACTCCGTAGGCGGCTGGATTGCCCTGGTAGGTGCGGCCATCCTCGGCCCGCGCATCGGGAAATACGGCAAAGACGGCAAGTCAAGAGCCATTCCGGGACATAACCTCACGATTGCGGCACTGGGTGTATTCATCCTTTGGTTCGGATGGTTCGGCTTCAACCCCGGTTCACAGTTGGCAGCAGCCACTACGGACGATGCAAGGGCCATCTCGCATGTATTCCTCACCACCAATCTGACAGCCTGCGCAGGCGGTTTCTTTGCATTGGCGGTAAGCTGGATGAAATATGGCAAACCCTCCTTGTCTCTGACACTGAATGGCATTCTGGCCGGATTGGTAGGCATCACGGCCGGTTGTGACATGGTTTCTCCCTTCGGGTCGGTAATCATCGGCACCATCTGCGGCATCCTGATGATTTATTCGGTGGAATTCATCGACCGGACACTGAAAATTGACGACCCCGTAGGGGCCAGTTCCGTACACGGCGTCTGGGGATTCACGGGAACCATGCTCACCGGACTGTTTTCCACCAGTGAGGGACTGTTTTACGGTGCAGGCTGGAGCTTTCTCGGAGCGCAGGTATTCGGTGCACTCGTAGTAGGCGCATGGGCAGCAGGCATGGGATTCATCATCTTCAAAGGACTCGACAAAATCCACGGCCTCCGCGTTTCCAAACGTGTGGAGGAAGAAGGACTCGACATTTACGAACACGGCGAGTCTGCCTACGGTGCATAATGATTTTATATTTTATTAAACCAACAATTACAATTCTAAGGTATTATGTCAAAATTGAGATTCAGAGTAGTAGAGACGGCGTTCAAGAAGAAA
>ENA-UPTB01002119-UPTB01002119.1-human-gut-metagenome-genome-assembly--contig:-NODE-2119-length-14603-cov-7.669352_pt1 | contig 14603 bp, 10 predicted proteins | sample MGYA00250046_ERZ773369 | MGnify/ENA primary metagenome ERZ773369 (study PRJEB29103, sample SAMN06111938) | human gut metagenome | biome: human gut; feature: ankylosing spondylitis patient; material...
GCTATACACTTCCCACTATCTGGGCGTGTTCGGGACTTTCACCCGTTAGAGCGCGCCCATGGCGCGCAAACTAAAAAAAGAGTGTTCAATTTGTGAATTCTGAACACTCTTTTGTACATTATTTATAATTTTAATACTATGATATTTTAACTGTACTAATTGTCTGCGCGCACAATCATAGCTTCTCTTTCAGCACCTGTTCCGATGAACTTAACAGGTACTCCGATGTATTTCTCTATGAAGCTGATGTATTTCTGTGCATTCTCAGGAAGCTCCTCGAAAGTCTTACAGCTTGCAATTTCATCTCCCCAGCCACCTTTTAGCTCCTCATATACAGGCTTTGCGTTGTTTAAAACCTTGAGATTTGTGGTAAAGTCCTCTGTTACCTCACCGTTTACATCGTAGCCGGTGCAGACTTTTATTGTATCAAACTTGCCGATTGTGTCGAGATGGTTTACAGAAAGTGCTGTAAGTCCGTTAAGACGCTTAGCATATTTTAATGTGACAAGGTCTAACCATCCGCATCTTCTCGGGCGGCCTGTTGTGGTGCCGTACTCATGTCCGAGCTCACGGATTCTGTCTCCGGTTGCGTCAAGAAGCTCTGTCACATATGGTCCCTCACCTACACGGCTTGAGTATGCCTTGATGACACCGTATACATTTCCGATATCTGAAGCAGAAAGACCTGTTCCTGTAAGGATGCCACCGATTGTAGGATTTGATGATGTAACATATGGATATGAACCAAAGTCGATGTCAAGGAGTGTAGCCTGTGCTCCCTCAACAACCACCTTTTTGTCATCCTCAAGTGCCTTGTGTAAGAGGGTGATTGTATCACATACATATGGCTCAAGCTGTGCTGCATAGTCACTGTACTCTGCAAACATCTTGTCGAAATCAAGCTCCTTTGTATAATCAGTCTCAGGATCATATACCTTAAGAAGTGCAAGCTTAAGCTCTGTCTGCTCCTTAAGGCGCTCCTTGAAATCAGGTGCGTATAAATCCTCCATTCTGATTCCGCTTCTCTCATACTTATCGCAGTATGAAGGTCCGATACCCTTTCCTGTAGTACCGATTTTCTTTGCCTGTCTCACCTTCTCAAGCGCCACATCAAGCTTGCTGTGATATGGGAAAATGACATGCGTTTTGTCACTGATTTTTAAGTATTTATCTACATCATATCCGTGCTCTTTCAGGTTGTTGATTTCCTCTAAAAGAACCTGCGGATTTAAAACTACTCCGTTTCCGATCACTCCGATTGTATGTCCTGATAAGAGACCTGACGGAATAAGGTGCATTGCATATTTAACACCGTTTGCTTTGATTGTGTGACCGGCATTGTCTCCGCCTGTGCATCTTACTGCTACATCAGCGTCTGCTGCAAGGTAATCAATTACCTTACCTTTTCCTTCATCACCATAGAAACATCCTATTACTACATCTACCTTTGACATTTTACATGCCTCCCTTGTATTTTCTGACACGACACATTGTGCCATGTTACTGCTTGATTTTAGTGGTATATTTATTATGCTTTGTAACTATTAATAATTATTTATAATTATTTATTACAATACTCTATCTTCTTAGAGCAGGCTATTGCAAGCGCTCCGGGTCCTATATGGCATGAGACCGAAAGTGAAAGCGGATTCATGACTATCTCGTTATTTGGAAATGCTGCCTGAACCTCTTCCTTAAATGCCTCCGCTGCTGCAATATCATGCGTGTATGCCATTTCAAGATTTATCTGGCTGCCATCCGGATTATTGAAGCGCTTCTCAAAATCCGACTTCATGGCATCTATCATGATGCTCTTTGCCTGCTTTACGGTACGTGCCTTTGCAAATGCATCAAGCTTCTCACCCTGAATCTGAAGCACCGGTTTAAGCTTTAAAAGTGTGCCAAGAGCTGCCGCTGCAGGCGTGATTCTACCACCCTTTTTGAGGTAGTTAAGAGTATCTACCATGATATATATGGAAGACTCAAACTTTGCATCCTCTAATATCTGCTTTATCTCAGCTGCATTTTTTCCTGCTTCTGCCAGGTTCTTCGCATCTATAACCGACTGGCGCATTGTAACTGATATTCTCTGATTATTGACTACCTGCACTTTGCCGTCATAATCCTGCGAGAGCATATATGCTGTCTCACATGAGCTTGAAAGACCTGATGACATTGGAATGTATACAATCTCATCATTTTCCTTTAAAAACTCATCCCATTTATCTGTTACATCACCAACCAAAGGCATAGATGTCTTGATATCGCCGCCTGCCGTAAGCTTCTCATAGAACTGCTCCTGCGTCAGATCGATATTCTCATAATACATCTGCTCATCGATGTAAAAAGGCATTGGAATCACCTCAACTCCAAGCTTCTTTGCCTCGTCAGGTGTGATACCGCTGTTTGAATCGGTAACTACTATAACCTTACTCATTAATTCTCACTCCGATATAAATTTTCATTGTCGTATTTTTTCCAACACCGCTCATTATACCATAGGTGTAATTGTTTGAAAAGAAGTTTTTGATGGACAGTGGCGTTATTTTACTTACATCGTAGACACGGCTGGATTCTCCAGCCTCCGTATATTCGTGGTCCGCACTTGCGTGCTACTTGCTCATATCCGGACATTCGTCAAATAAAAAATCAGAGGCAAGCGAGCTTGTGGTTTTATTCTACTTACATCGTAGACACGGCTGGCTTACACCAGCCTCCGTATATTCGCAATCCGCACTTAGGTGCTTCTTGCTCATATCCGGACATTCGTCAAATAAAAAATCAGAGGCAAGCGAGCTTGCCTCTGATTTTTTATTTTCCTCATTGTCTACGATTACATCATGCCCATTCCGGCGCCGGCTCCGGCTGGCATTGCTGGAGTGTCCTCTTTGATTGTAGCTACTGCTGACTCTGTTGTAAGGAGTGTTGAAGCTACTGATGTTGCATTCTGTAATGCACTTCTTGTAACCTTTACAGGATCAAGGATTCCGTTATCAACCATATCTACATACTCTTCTGTAGCTGCGTTGAAACCTGTTCCCGGAGCTGATTCCTTTACCTTGTTGATGATTACTGCACCTTCAAGTCCTGCGTTTGCAGCGATATAGTAAAGTGGAGCCTCGAGTGCTTTAAGGATAACCTTTGCACCTGTCTTCTCATCTCCCTCAAGTGTATCAACAAACTCTGCAACCTTCTTTGATGCATGGATATATGCTGATCCACCACCTGCGATGATTCCCTCTTCAACTGCTGCTCTTGTAGCGTTAAGGGCATCCTCCATACGAAGCTTAGCCTCTTTCATCTCTGTCTCTGTTGCAGCACCTACACGGATAACTGCTACACCGCCTGCCATCTTGGCAAGACGCTCCTGTAATTTTTCTTTATCAAACTCAGATGTTGTCTCATCAATCTGACCACGGATCTGGCTTACTCTGCCTGCGATAGCATCCTTGTCTCCGGCACCGTCAACGATGACTGTGTTCTCCTTCTGAACCTTAACTGACTTAGCACGGCCAAGCATATCGATTGTTGTATCCTTGAGCTCAAGTCCAAGATCTGAGCTGATTACCTGACCACCTGTAAGGATTGCGATATCCTCAAGCATTGCTTTTCTTCTGTCACCATATCCAGGAGCCTTTACAGCTACTACATTGAATGTACCACGAAGCTTATTAACGATAAGTGTTGTAAGAGCCTCGCCCTCAACATCCTCAGCGATGATAAGAAGTCTTGCACCGGCCTGAACAATCTTCTCAAGTAATGGAAGAATATCCTGGATGTTGGAAATCTTCTTGTCAGTAATAAGGATATACGGATCATCAAGTACTGCTTCCATCTTGTCCATATCTGTGCACATATATGCTGAGAGGTATCCTCTGTCGAACTGCATACCTTCTACAAGGTCAAGCTCTGTCTGCATTGTCTTTGACTCTTCAATTGTGATAACACCATCGTTTGTAACCTTTTCCATAGCGTCTGCTACGAGATTACCAACTTCCTCATCTCCTGCTGAGATAGCTGCAACCTTAGCGATCTGCTCTTTGCCCTTAACCTTCTGGCTCATATCCTTAAGTGCCTCAACAGCCTTGTCTGTAGCCTTCTTCATACCACGACGAAGCACGATTGGGTTTGCTCCTGCCTCAAGGTTCTTCATTCCTTCCTGAACCATTGCCTGTGTAAGAACTGTAGCTGTTGTTGTTCCGTCTCCTGCTACATCATTTGTCTTTGTGGCAACTTCCTTGACAAGCTGTGCTCCCATGTTCTCGAAAGCATCCTCAAGCTCAACCTCTTTTGCGATTGTAACACCATCGTTTGTGATGAGTGGTGCACCGTATGATTTGTCAAGTACTACGTTTCTTCCTTTTGGTCCAAGTGTTACTCTGACTGTATTTGCTAATTTATCTACTCCAGCTCCAAGTGCTGCTCTGGCTTCTGAGCCATATTTAATTTCCTTTGCCATGATTTATACGACCTTTCTATTTATATATTTGATATTTAATTCCAAAATGTAAGCAGCTATGACCGGATATGTAAAACGTACCGGATCTTTAGCTTCTATCCGTAAATTAATCTTACTCTACTACTGCAAGAATATCATTCTGTCTAACGATGATGTACTCTTCTCCGTCAAGCTTAACCTCTGTGCCTGCGTATTTAGAATAAATAACCTTCTGTCCGACTGTTACCTGCATCTTAACTTCCTTGCCGTCAACCATTCCGCCAGGTCCTACTGCGATAACCTCAGCCTCCTGTGGCTTCTCCTGTGCTGAACTTGTAAGGATGATTCCCGATTTTGTTGTTTCCTCTGCTTCTAACTGCTTTAATACTACTCTGTCTGATAATGGAACTAATTTCATTGTATTGCCTCCTTTTATCTCTGTTAGCACTCATTTCTTTCGAGTGCTAATTTCTTTCTGTAAATAAAATATCACTATTGCATTTCAATGTCAACAGTGATATTTCATTTTAATATTTATTTTACATTTTCTATATCAATCCGTAATGCTTTAACGCATTTTTCACTCCATCATCTGAAATATCCGATGTGACATATTCCGCAATTTCTTTAACCGGTGGCATTGAGTTGCCCATCGCGATTCCATGTCCTACACTCTCAAGCATTTCAAGGTCATTTACACTGTCGCCTATCGCATAGGTTTCATCAAGCGGAATATCCAGATGATTACACAGCCATTTGATGCCGGTTGCCTTTGAGGTTCCCTTCGGCACGAACTCTACGACATTTTCCACATGCTCAAGTATCAGAAAATCATCGGCAAACTCTGCCTTCACACGCTCATAATCAGTACCATCTATCACGTCAGCGGAGAATTTATTAATTCTTATCTCGCCGTCATATCCTCTTATTATATGTGCATGCTCACCAAGTGACTCAAAAAGGTAATCCACATACGGATCATTCTCAAAGCCCTCGTCATCTATCCAGTAGTCTGTGGAGCCCTCAAGCACTACAGGCATTTTACACTCAGAAAGCACCCTTATGACCTTTTGTACCATATCTGCGCTCAGGTCATTTTCGTATATTACTTTGCCATCCATTTCAATATAGTTGCCACATGCCGCAATTATTCCATCAAAACCCATATTTAATAGCTTCTCTGACCTCACACTGGCTCTGGCACGTCCTGTACATATAAATGCCAGATGTCCGTTTGCCTTGAGGGCTGCCACAGCCTCTATTGTGCTTTCAGGAATTACCATGTCATCGTCCCATATTGTTCCGTCTATGTCAAAAAATACTGTTTTACTCATTTGCTGCTCCTAATATTATTATTATCATGTCAAACACTGCTATCTTAACATCTTATAAGTCAAATTTCAATCAGTTTATCCACAGTACCAACACCTTTAGAAAGCAGTAATTTTGTATGTCAAAAATCCCGGTGCAATGCACCGGGATTTTGCTATAAAATGTATGAAATAAAATTTATTAAGGAGAATTGCTATAATAATTTGTTACTGTACTGAGAGATATGAATATCCCATGAGACTCTCATCAACCTCTCTGGCAGCCTCACGTCCCTCTCTGATAGCCCATACTACAAGGGACTGTCCACGGTGATTATCACCTGCCACGTATACGTTTTTTACGTTTGTAGCGTAATGTCCCTCCTGTGTACTTACGTTTGTTCTGGCATTAAGCTCTACACCAAATGCCTTTGCCACGTAGCTTTCTGTTCCAAGGAAGCCTGCTGCTATAAGCACAAGCTCTGCCGGAAGCTTTTTCTCTGATCCCTCTACCGGAACCATCATGAATCTACCTGTCTTCTCGTCCTTTTTACTCTCAAGACTTACAATTGTAAGCTCCTTCAGGTTGCCGTTTTTGTCCTTGTGGAACTCTTTTACGGTTGTCTTGTAGATACGTGGGTCATGTCCGAATACCGCAATGGCTTCCTCCTGGCCGTAGTCTGTCTTTAAGACCTTTGGCCACTGTGGCCACGGATTGTTTGCGGCACGCTCTGTAGGCGGACAAGGCATCATCTCAAGCTGTGTGACTGATTTGGCGCCCTGACGGATTGCAGTTCCGACACAGTCGTTTCCTGTGTCACCGCCACCGATAATGACTACATTTTTGCCCTTTGCAGATACAAACTTGCCATCTGTCAGGTTAGAGTTCAAAAGACTCTTTGTATTCTGGGTAAGGTAATCAACAGCAAAGTAAATACCCTTTGCATCTCTTCCGTCTGCCTTTATGTCTCTTGGATTTTTGGCACCACAGCAAAGGATTACCCTGTCATACTTCTTGTAAAGCTCTGCCGGCTTTATATCCTTTCCGACATCACAGCCTGTGACAAAATGAATGCCCTCTTCCTTCATTATATTAACTTTTCTGTCAATAATGCTCTTATCAAGCTTCATATTTGGAATACCATACATGAGCAGTCCACCGACGCGGTCCTCTCTCTCATATACTGTAACCTCATGGCCTCTCTGGTTAAGCTGGTCTGCTGCCGCAAGTCCTGAAGGACCCGAACCAATGATTGCCACCTTCTTGCCGGTTCTGACCTTTGGTGGCTTTGGAGCTGCATATCCGTTTGCATATGCAGTCTCTATTACACCATGTTCATTGTCCCTGACTGATACCGGACTACCCCAGTGTCCACATGTACATGCCTTCTCACACAATGCCGGGCAGACTCTTGATGTAAACTCAGGAAAATTATTGGTCTTGTGCAGACGATTATATGCCTGCTCCCAGTTGCCGGTATATACAAGGTCGTTCCACTCCGGAACCAGGTTGTGCAGAGGACAGCCTGATGTCATGCCTGCTATTGTCATTCCCGACTGGCAGAAAGGAACTCCGCAGTCCATACAACGGGCAGCCTGTTTCTGCTGATTTTCTTTTGAAAGGAACACATGGAACTCGTTAAAGTTCTTAATACGCTCCTTTGGCTCTACAGACGCTGCTTCGCATCTGTCATATTCCATAAATCCTGTTGGTTTTCCCATTATCTGCGTCCTCCTTAGCCTCTTGTGCTGGCATAAAATGCCTCAATCTGTGCCTGCTCTGCGTTAAGACCCTTTTCTTCCATCTGTACAATAGCCATCTGCATACGGTTGTAATCGTAAGGAATAACCTTCTTGAACTTAGGAAGATACTCACTGAAATGATCAAGGATTTCCTTACCCTTTTCTGAGTTTGTAAGTGTTACATGCTCTTTTATCATTTCCTTAAGCTCTAATACATCGTACTTGTTTGAGACCTCCTCAGTAAATACCATCTGTTTGTTGGTTCTCATGTAAAGGTCATTGTCCTCATCAAGCACATATGCTATTCCACCGCTCATACCTGCTGCAAAGTTTTTTCCGGTCTTTCCAAGGATAACTACGCGGCCACCTGTCATGTACTCGCAGCCATGATCGCCGACACCCTCAACTACTGCTGTTGCACCGGAATTTCTTACGCAGAAACGCTCACCGGCAACACCGTTTATGAAGGCTTTACCGCTGGTAGCTCCGTAAAGTGCCACGTTTCCGATGATGATATTATCATCCTTCTCAAACTTGACTCCTGCAGGTGGATATACGATGAGCTTTCCACCTGAAAGCCCCTTTCCGAAGTAATCATTTGAATCTCCGACAAGCTCAAGCGTAAGTCCCTTAGGGATAAATGCTCCAAAGCTCTGTCCGCCTGCACCGTTACACTTGATAACAAATGTGTCTTCATCCAGCGTATCGTCATATTTCTTTGTAATCTCAGAACCAAATATTGTTCCGAGAGATCTGTTTGTATTTGTTACCTCAATCTCAATCGCGCGCTTTTGTCCGCTCTCAAGTGCGCTCTTAAGCTGTGTCATGATCTCAGTCATATCCTTTGTCTTTGAAAGCTCAAAGTCATATACCTGCTTAGGATCGAATATAACACTCTGCTTTTTGCCGTCAAACGGATTATTAAGTATGCAGTCAAGGTCAATCTTTGACTGTCTCTCGCTTAGATTATCACGCTTCTTTAAGAGATCTCCACGTCCAACGAGCTCATCCACTGTCTTTACGCCAAGCTTTGCCATATACTCACGAAGCTCTTCAGCGATGAAACGCATGAAGTTCTCAACATACTCAGGCTTTCCTGCAAAACGCTTACGAAGCTCAGGGTTCTGTGTTGCAATACCTGCCGGACAGGTATCCAGATTACATACACGCATCATGACACAGCCCATGGTTACCAGCGGAGCGGTTGCAAAACCAAACTCTTCCGCGCCAAGACATGCAGCAATGGCCACGTCTTTACCACTCATCAGCTTTCCGTCTGTCTCAATTCTTACTTTATTACGCAGTCCGTTCATAATCAATGTCTGATGTGTCTCTGCCAGACCAAGTTCCCACGGAAGACCTGCATTGTGGATGGAACTGCTTGGCGCAGCACCTGTACCACCGTCATATCCGGAGATCAGGACAACCTGTGCACCGGCTTTTGCAACACCGGCTGCTACGGTACCGACACCTGCCTCGGAAACCAGTTTTACGGAAATTCTTGCATCGCGGTTTGCATTCTTTAAGTCAAAGATCAGCTGTTCAAGATCCTCGATGGAATAAATATCGTGGTGTGGTGGTGGGGAGATCAAAGATACACCCGGTGTGGAAAGTCTTGTCTTGGCAATCCATGGATATACTTTCTTCCCCGGAAGATGTCCACCTTCCCCAGGCTTTGCTCCCTGTGCCATTTTGATCTGGATCTCCTGCGCACTGGTCAGATAACGGCTGGTAACACCAAAACGTCCGGATGCAACCTGTTTGATTGCGGAACAACGGTTCTTTCCGTCCGGCCCGACGATCAGACGATCCTTGTCCTCACCACCTTCACCGGTGTTTGACTTACCGTGTAAGTGATTCATGGCAATGGCAAGTGTCTCATGTGCTTCCTTCGAAATAGAACCGTAAGACATCGCTCCGGTCTTAAAACGTGTCACAATAGAATCTACGCTTTCCACTTCCTCAAGCTTCACACCCTTCTTCGGGTACTCAAAATCCATCAGTCCACGCAGGTTCGTATGCTTTTCTTCTTCATCTACCAGACTTGTATACTGCTTGAACATCTCATAGTCCCCACGTTTGGTAGACTGCTGCAGCAGATGGATGGTAGCCGGATTGTACAGATGCGCATCGGCTCCGCTTCTCATCTTGTGGCGCCCCTTGCTGTCAAGGGTTACATCGGTTTCAAGTCCCAGCGGATCATAGGCTGCAGAATGAAGCGTATTGACATCATTCTCGATATCCTTGATGGAAATTCCACCGATGCGGCTGACCGTATTGGTAAAATACTTGTCAATGACATCTTTATCAATACCAAGTGCCTCAAAAATCTTGGAACCCTGATACGACTGGATCGTAGAAATACCCATCTTGGCTGCAATCTTTACAATACCGGTGATAATTGCATGGTTATAATCATCAACTGCGGCATAATAATCTTTGTCTAACATGTGCTCATCGATCAGCTGTTTTACGGTATCCAGTGCCAGGTATGGGTTAATTGCACTCGCACCAAAACCAAGCAGTGTTGCAAAATGATGTACCTCACGCGGTTCTCCGGATTCAAGAATCAGGGAAAGGGAAGTACGTTTCTTTGTCTTTACCAGATACTGCTGCAATGCAGATACGGCAAGCAGGGAAGGAATTGCCACATGGTTATCATCCACGCCTCTGTCGGAAAGGATCAGGATATTGGCTCCGTCTCTGTACGCACGGTCTGCCTCAATAAAGAGACGGTCTACGGCTTTCTCAAGACTGGTATTCTTATAATAAATAATCGGAATGGTTTCTACCTTAAATCCGTCTACCTTCATATTGCGGATTTTCATCAGGTCTGTGTTGGTCAGAATCGGATTGTTGATCCGAAGTACTTTACAGTTCTCCGGCTTTTCCTCTAAGAGGTTTCCGGCAGATCCGATATACACCGTCGTAGAAGTAACAACCTCCTCACGGATGGAATCGATTGGCGGGTTGGTTACCTGTGCAAACAGCTGCTTGAAATAGTTAAACAGCGGCTCACGGTTTCCGGACAGTGCCGCAAGTGGTGTATCCGTACCCATTGCTGCGGTACCCTCAATGCCGTTCTTTGCCATCGGCAGGATGGAATCCTTTAAGGACTCATACGTGTAACCGAATGCTCTCTGCATTCTCTGACGTTCTTCCTGTGTGTATTCCGGCACACGCTCATTCGGGATTTTTAAATCCTTTAACATGACGATGTTACTGTCAAGCCACTCACCATACGGACGCTTGCCCGCATATTTTTCTTTTAACTCATCGTCATCGATCACACGGCCCTGCACGGTATCTACAAGAAGCATTTTACCAGGACGCAGACGGTCTTTGGTCACGATATGGGTCGGATCAATATCGAGAACTCCGACCTCGGAAGAAAGAATCAGATAATCATCGTCTGTAATGTAATAACGGGATGGACGCAGACCGTTACGGTCAAGAACCGCTCCCATCATATCTCCATCGGAAAACAGGATGGATGCAGGTCCGTCCCAAGGCTCCATCATAGTTGCATAATACTGATAGAAATCTTTCTTTTTCTGTGTCATCACAGCATTGTTTGCCCATGGCTCCGGAATCATGATCATGACTGCCAGTGGCAGATCCATGCCACTCATCACCAGAAACTCCAACGTATTGTCCAGCATTGCGGAGTCAGATCCTTCGGTGTTGACGACCGGAAGTACCTTCTGGAATTCCCCGCGCAGCTTGCCGGATGCCATCGTCTCTTCCCGGGCAAGCATCTTGTCTGCATTACCGCGGATGGTGTTGATCTCACCGTTATGTACAATAAAACGGTTTGGATGTGCTCTCTCCCAGCTTGGATTTGTGTTGGTAGAGAAACGGGAATGTACGGTTGCAATTGCAGACTCATAATCCTTATCCTGCAGATCGGAGAAGAACTGACGCAGCTGCTCTACAAGGAACATTCCTTTATATACGATCGTTCTGCTCGAAAGAGAAGCAACGTAGCTGTCATCGTTGGACTGCTCGAATACACGGCGTGCCACATACAGCTTGCGGTCAAAATCAAGTCCCTTCTCCACATCTTCCGGTCTTTTGATGAACGCCTGCATGATGCATGGCATACATCCTCTTGCCTTGTCGGAAAGCTTGTCCGGATGAATCGGTACCTGTCTCCATCCGAGGAATTCCATTCCTTCCTTCTCGACAATTACCTCAAACATCTTCTTTGCCTGATTGGTCTTTAACTCATCCTGTGGGAAGAAAAACATTCCAACGCCGTAATCTCTCTCTTCTCCCAGCTTGATTCCAAGCGGCTCTGTCGCTTTCTTAAAGAACTTATGGGAAATCTGAAGAAGAATACCAACACCATCTCCAGTCTTTCCGTCGGCATCTTTTCCGGCTCTATGCTTTAAGTTCTCAACAATTTTCAAGGCATTTTCCACGGTCTGGTGGGTCTTGATCCCTTTGATGTTTACCACAGCACCAATTCCGCAGTTATCATGTTCGAAACTCGGATCATATAATCCTTTGGCGGTTGCTGTGCTCTCATTCCATTGCTCTTTCATAGAACTATCCTTTCGTTGTAAATCATTCATGAGTTGCTTTTTCTTAACTGATTCTCATTTTACTCCTATAACCGCCTCTTGTAAATCATTTTTTTCGTTCTTTTGTCTGATAATTTGTCTATTGTTCGTTTTATATAATATTATCAGACAATAATGTATGTTTTCTTTTATATCTTTCATTTCTCGAACAATAAAGCGGTCATATTCATGAAATATTTTTTCATAAATATGACCGCATTTTCTGTTTTTATTAAGTTGTTTTTATTTTACAAACAATTTATATCTGAAATTCATTCACCGTCTGCTGCAATGTCCCGATGCTGTCCAAAACCTTTTCCCATAACTTTTCCTCCTTGGTATTTTTATATTTTAACACTACTATACTTTAACGCGATAAACAAGTAAAAAGAAAAAAGGCATCTGATTTTTTTCCAAATCAGACACCTTGAAAACACCCTATCCCTGCTGGTCAATCGCCTGTCCTGTCCGGTAATAGGTAAAATCAGCAGTAACCAGAACTTTTTGATTTTCATCCATAAGTTTCACGGTATATACGCCGATCCGTCCTCCCTGTCTTTGTACTTCCGCTTCACCGTACACGTAGCCGGTATTTTTCACAGCCTCCAGATAATTCATTTTCCCGTCAATCGTTGTAACATAATTGCCATAGGTGGATGCCGCCAAACCAGCAAGCGTATCAGCAAGCGCATACGCACATCCGCCATGCATTCCACCGTAAATATTCGTAAAATTCTCATCCATGCGCATTCTTCCGTAAGCATAGCCTTCCCGCACTTCCAGCAGTTCCATTCCCAGAAGCTGTGCAAACGGATTTTTCTCCAAAAGCTGGTTCAGCTTCTGTGGTGTCAGTTTCTGTGGCTGCTGTGACTGTTGTACTGCCTTCTGTTCTGTTGTTTTCGTGGCAGAAATATGTTTGTGTTTCTTACTCATGTTTTCTTCCTTTATTACCGTTTTTATCAAATTTTGCAAGATAGGGTTTATGAACTTTATTGTCACGCGTCAAATTATAGTTCCTACCTACGGCAAATATACCGCAGAATAAATTCGGTATCCCCTTCATAGTGCCTGTCTTGTTTCATTTTCCAGGCATTTTCCATCGATTTGCGCACAACACAGTTCACATTGATGCTCACATAAAAAAATGCAATCGCCATAAGTGAACGCGGCACAACATAATACAAAGCCAGTGTGACAAACGGATTTTGATTCACAGTGTCTAACAAAAATTTTCCATTCTGCGAAAGATTTTTTAAAGAGGTCGCCGTCAGCAATACCATATTATAATGTATCCTTTATTATGCATTACGAAAAATATAGTCTTATTAAACTATTCTTTCAAAGTAATATCTCTCATTATCCTTTGTACTTCCTCTGACCGTATCAGCATCCTCATCTTCTCATCCCCATCCTCAATCTCAGGCTTACCACATCTAAGACTATCTGGATGCTCCGACACACAGCAATTCTTATACCAGCATTCACCCATAAGAGTCCCTTTAACAGACCACTTTTCATTTTGTGTAAATTCGCCTGCCAATGACTTCATCACTCGTTCTGTAGAATATCTTTTAAAACCTGCTATATACTGCAATGTCTTCTCGTCATCAATCTTTGATAAATTGATTCTATGATTCTCAACTGCTGCCAAGACTTCTTCACGAATTTTGATTTTATCTGTCTTTCCGGTGCCTGTCCATGCTATTAGCTTGTCAAATGCAAGAATCAGATATTCAAAACAAATCATATCCAGAATGATAATCTTCCCTTCTGCCTTATCTTCTATTGATTTCAACATACGATACTTATTACGAATATCCTGATTATCAACCACACAATCAAACGCAATATAATACTTATCGTCCTCTTTAATGTCTATCTCTGCCAATGCATCCAATAAGCCCTGATTGCTTTCTTTACTTTCGACCACAAGTGCATCATCAAAGAAAAGCTGATTGACTAACTTCCAGAAGTGGAGTCCAGCACCAGTGTCTTCTGTCCATAAATATTTCATATCACAACTCCTCTTCCAGTGTTATCCTATTATTGCCAAACTTCAGCACCTTAAAACTCTTATCTGAAACATTGAGGCCATCACAATTTCGTAGGAAAAGCATATATTGATTCGACGGCTCAAAATTAATAAAACGTCTGATCTCATCATTAATCAAATTATCTGCATTATCGACTACAATAAAACTATCTCTGCACTGTTCAATCGATTCTGAGAAATTATCTGATTTGTAGTTAAACAATTTTATAGCTTTGTATTCATTAGTTAATCGTAGATCTTCTAACATTTCATAAAGCACAGTTTTACCGGTACCACTATCTCCACCAACAAGAGTTATTCTGTCATCAAATTCCAGATTGTATGAAAATGGATCAGCTTTAAATGTAATATTTTTATAAATCATCTGCTTCTCTCCTTTCATACTCCTTGCCCCACCAGGCATTATATCCTCTCCCTCCGGTCACTATATCAGAATCATTGAATCTGATTTGCACATCATCCGGAATATCAAAAAGCGATGGTCTGGACATATA
>ENA-UPTB01002131-UPTB01002131.1-human-gut-metagenome-genome-assembly--contig:-NODE-2131-length-14532-cov-8.356555_pt1 | contig 14532 bp, 9 predicted proteins | sample MGYA00250046_ERZ773369 | MGnify/ENA primary metagenome ERZ773369 (study PRJEB29103, sample SAMN06111938) | human gut metagenome | biome: human gut; feature: ankylosing spondylitis patient; material...
GGAAAGGAAAATCACATAACGCACTCCCGGTCCGTCCACGGAGCCGAAGCTTTCCAGGGAGTGAACGTAGCCTGTGATTTTTTCCATATTTTCCTCCTGTTATAAAAAACACCATACGAATTACTCCATGCTTCGCATTCCCGCAATTCTTCCCACCATTCGGATATCGCAGGATTTCATCCTGCTTTTATCCTCATGGTTGGGCGTGTTCCAAAGTATGTTTCCTGCTTTTATGCAAGCATAACGCAGGAAACATACTTTTGTCCACTGGTGTTTTACATATGATCGTGGCAAGTACGTGAGATTACATCCATCTGCTGCTCTCTTGTCAGATCGATGAATTTAACAGCGTATCCTGATACACGGATGGTGAAGTTTGCGTACTCTTCTTTCTCCGGATGCTCCATAGCATCGATCAGTTTCTCTACGCCGAATACGTTTACGTTCAGGTGATGTGCACCCTGATCGAAGTATCCGTCCAGAACATTTACCAGATTATCTACACGCTCAGCCTCATCATGTCCCAGAGCACCCGGGTTGATGGTCTGTGTATTGGAGATACCATCCAGTGCTTCTTCATATGGAAGTTTTGCAACAGAGTTCAGGGATGCTAATAATCCGTTCTGCTCTGCACCGTAAGATGGGTTTGCTCCAGGTGAAAGCGGAGCACCTGCTTTTCTTCCATCCGGAAGAGAACCGGTTGCTTTACCATATACAACGTTGGATGTAATGGTCAGGATAGAAGTTGTCGGCTCAGAATCACGGTAAGTATGGCAGTATTTCAGTTTGCTCATGAATGTGCGCAGTAACCATACAGCGATCTCGTCTGCTCTCTCATCATCGTTTCCGTATTTCGGGAAGTCACCGGTTGTCTCGAAGTCAACTACGATTCCGCTCTCGTCACGGATTGTTTTTACTTTTGCATATTTGATGGCGCTTAAGGAGTCTACGACATGTGAGAATCCTGCGATACCTGTTGCGAATGTACGACGTACATCGGTATCGATCAGTGCCATCTGAGATGCTTCATAGTAGTATTTGTCATGCATGTACTGGATCAGGTTCAGTACGTTTACATACAGTCCGGCGAGCCAGTCCATCATCTTGTCGTATTTAGCCATTACTTCATCATAATCAAGGTATTCAGAAGTGATCGGTGTGTAAGCCGGTCCTACCTGATCTTTTGACTTGCAGTCGACACCACCGTTGATCGCGTAAAGAAGGCATTTTGCAAGGTTTGCACGAGCTCCGAAGAACTGCATCTCTTTACCTGTCTCTGTAGCAGATACACAGCAGCAGATGCTGTAGTCATCTCCCCATACCGGACGCATAACATCATCGTTCTCGTACTGGATGGAGCTTGTTGTTACAGAAATCAGGGATGCGAACTTCTTAAAGTTCTCTGGCAGTCTTGAAGAATAAAGAACTGTCAGGTTTGGCTCTGGTGAAGGTCCCATGTTGTTCAGTGTGTGGAGGAAACGGTAGTCAGTCTTTGTTACCATAGAACGTCCGTCCTGTCCAAGTCCACCAACCTCAAGTGTAGCCCATGTCGGGTCTCCTGAGAACAGCTGGTTGTAAGATGGGATTCTTGCGAACTTAACCATACGGAATTTCATTACCATGTGGTCGATGATCTCCTGAGCTTCCTTCTCTGTAAGTGTTCCATTCTTAAGATCTCTGTCAATATAGATATCAAGGAATGTAGAGATACGTCCTACGGACATAGCTGCACCATTCTGTGTCTTGATTGCTGCAAGATATCCGAAGTACAGCCACTGAGCTGCTTCGTGAGCATTCTTAGCCGGCTGAGAAATATCGAATCCGTATGCTGCAGCCATCTCTTTCATCTCTTTCAGAGCTTTAATCTGATCTGCAAGTTCTTCACGAAGACGGAAATCCTCACCCTTCATGCCGTGTCTTGCGTAACGCTCGAAGTCATACTGTTTTCTCTCGATCAGGAAATCGATACCGTACAGTGCAACACGACGGTAGTCACCTACGATACGTCCACGTCCGTATGTATCCGGAAGTCCTGTGATGATCTTGTTATGACGAGCTTTTTTCATCTCTGGTGTATAAACATCGAATACACCCTGGTTATGTGTTTTATGATATTTTGTGAAGATCTCATGCAGTTTCTCGCTTGGCTGGTATCCGTATGTTGTACAAGCCTGCTCTGCCATCTTGATTCCACCGTAAGGCATGAATGCTCTCTTCAGTGGTTTGTCTGTCTGCAAACCAACAACCTGCTCAAGGTCTTTCATGCTCTCATCGATATATCCTGGGCCGTATGCTGTCAGACCGGAAACAACTTCTGTCTCCATATCGAGAACTCCGCCCTTAGCTCTTTCTTCTTTCTGAAGTTCCTGCAGTCTTCCCCATAATTTGTCTGTTGCTTCTGTCGGTCCTTCAAGGAATGCCTCATCACCTTCATATGGTGTGTAGTTCTCCTGGATGAAATCACGCACGTCTACAGAGTGTGTCCATTTTCTTCCCTTGAAGCCAGCCCACTGCTCAAAATTAGCCATTGAAAAATCCTCCTATATTCTTTCCTAAAATAGTTTTGTAATTGTTTTACGGGCATAGTATAACACCGTGTTAAATAAATGACAAGCGTAAAATCGAGAATAAATATCGGAAATCGCTTTGTATTCGATTTAGTACAAAATATGCGGAAAAACGCCCATTTTACGGGGAATTGTACAAACTTTAGTACAGTAAAAATGTACCGTAAAAAGAACATTTCCACATGTGTACGGTCGGATTCACACGCAAATAAACGGTCTGATTTTCTTTCTGAAAAACCTCTAGGTACTTTTCCTCTATGATAACGTTTTCACTTTCTTTTTTCTTTATATTTTTGTCAATAGAGTTATGTTCTGTTTTTTGATATAATAGTGCATTAAAGTATCTATATTTAGTTTATGAAAGAGGAATATTATGGAAATCAGAAAGACCAGGCCGGAAGAATTAGACGTGCTTCTTAAAATGTACGAAAACGCACGCAGATTTATGGCAACCCACGGAAATGCTTCCCAGTGGGGAAACACTTATCCTTCTCCTCAGTTAATTCTGGACGATATTACTGAGGGGAACAGTTATGTCTGCACAGAGCAGGATCAGATCATTGCCACTTTCTATTATAAAGAAGGCGCTGATCCCACTTATATGCGCATCTACGAAGGTGAATGGATCAATGACTCCCGTTACGGAGTTGTTCACCGCATCACTTCCACCGGAAATGTAAAAGGTGCTGCTTCCTTCTGCCTGAACTGGGCTTTGGAACAATACGGCAATATCCGTATTGATACACACCGGGACAATATCGTAATGCAGCATCTGTTAGATAAGAATGGATTCAAGTATTGCGGAATCGTATATGTTGAGGATGGAACAGAACGAATTGCTTATCAGAAAGTGGTTTAATAATACCAAAATCCATAAAGCAAGGAGCAGAGACATTTGATCTTAATGTCTCTGCTCCTTGTTACTATATATCTCACAGAATCTTGCTGCGAAGGACGGTTCTTCTCCACCTGCATAAAGATGTGAGATATCTCCTACTTTCAATCCACGGAAATATGCCGTTCCCTGTTCTCTCTCTTCTGTTACTACTTCTGTCACAGAAGTTGGTGCAAGCGCAAGGCAATGCCAAAGCACAAATGGTGATACATTCCATAAATGAGACAACAGCACGCAGCTGATTCCGAAATGGCAGAAAAATGTCACCGTCTCATCACTTTCTTTCTCCACACGATAATGCGCCCCTTCTCTTACATATCCGTGCTCTGCGAGAAAGCGATCAAATTCTTCAATCACATGATCGTATACTTCTACGAGATCGGAATTTTTCGCCACTTCTGTTTCTCTCCATGTATTTTTATCCATATAAGCTTCATGTTCTGTCCAATACCCCGGAACCATATCCCATGCAATTCTAGGTAAGAAATACCCTCCTTCTTTTTTCACATCGGGATATGCTTTTTCAAGTTCCGGATTTTTATTCAAATCAACCTGCGCCGGGAACTCTTGCAGCCAATCCAATATTTCTGCTGTTTTTCCAGTTACCTCAAGACATGGAGCCACCGTATCCTTCGCTCTTCCAAGTGGAGACTTATAGCATTCCCCCATATTCATAGATACTGCACGTTTTGCAAGCAGTGCCGCTTCACGTCTTCCTTTTTCTGTTAATGTGTCATTTACATAATCCGGATCTCCGTGACGGATCAATAGAATTCTCATCGTGCTTCTCCTTTGTAATCAATTATTTTCTCCAGCCATTCCTCTGCCAGTTTGGGCCAGATCTGTACTTCTTTCAGAGTCTTTCGGATTTCTTCTTTCTGCTCTGCTGTCCATTTCGGTGGCTGTGTTCTTCCAATCCCATTTTGCACAAGAAGTTCTTCTCCCTTTTCCTTTGAAAATGAAGTTTCTCCCGCAAGAATCGCTTCTGCAAGCATACGAAGCTGCTCCTGTGTATAAGGCTGTCTTCCTCTGCGTTCCAGCCAGTCCTCTGTTGCAACAGACATTCCATGTACGCCTTCTGAAAATACATGGTGCGCAAATGGAACTCCTTCTTCCAGACATTTCTGGGCTAAAAGATAGCTATTCTGTACCGGAACGGTTCCATCCGTTGCTGTCTGCCAAATGAAACATGGTGGTATTTCTTTTGTTACATACTTTTCAATTGACATATATTCTAACTCTTTCTTTGTTGAATTCTTCCCTAAAAGAGCTACAAAAGAATCTCTGTGAGCATATTTTCCTGAAGTAATTACCGGATAAGACAGCACAGCAGCATCCGGTTTGTTTGAAAACTTCTGATATTTTTCATCAGGATCCTCGATATCCGCTCCATGCACACACAGACTCGCACACAGATGTCCTCCAGCTGAAAATCCACAAACCACGATCTGATCCGATAAAATATGCAGCTGTTCTGCACGAAAACGGATCATTCGCATTGCTCTGGAAATATCTTTCAGCGGCTGAAGCTTTAATGGTGCTTCATCCAGTGGATTCACTGTATATTCAAGGACGAACACATTATAACCGGCCTGATAAAATTCCATAGCAACCAGATGTGCTTCCGAAGGCGATACAAGTCTGTAACCGCCACCCGGAACCACCAGCATCGCCGGATGCATCAGCTCATCCTCATGAATATAGCTGACCATAATCGGGATAAACCCATGCGCCGCCGGGTAATGATATTCTTCTTTGTGCCATAATTCTATTCTTTCGCCTATCATGTGTTAATTCCTCCTGTGTGATTTATAATTTGTGCTTTTCTGTTATTCTTTTGGGAGCACGGACTTTGCTCGTTGCTCGCGTAAAAAAGCCATGAAAGACAAAATCCCCCAACCTTGTCTTCCATGACTCCCATTACATACACTCAACTTGCTTTACAGTTCGAATCCTTCCAGATATGGATTCTCTGCCTCAGAAAACTTCTCTTCCTCAACCATCTGTGCAATTGCCGGGTCAAGTGGCATCTTTCCGAGAACCGGAACGTTAAGATCTGCTGCGATCTCATCAATGTGGCTCTCTCCAAATACTTTGATCTCTTTGCCACAATCCGGACACTTCACATAGCTGTAGTTCTCAACAATTCCAAGAACCGGAATGTTCATCTGCTTCGCCATTCCATATGCCTTCTTCACGATCATCTGTACAAGATCCTGCGGAGATGTAACGATCACAACGCCATCAACCGGAAGAGACTGGAATACTGTCAGCGGAACATCACCTGTTCCAGGTGGCATATCAACGAAGAGATAATCAAGATCTCCCCACATAACGTCTGTCCAAAACTGCTTTACAACACCTGCGATCACTGGTCCCCTCCAGATAACCGGTGCTTCCTCATCTTCCAAAAGAAGATTGACAGACATGATCTTTGTTCCGTCTGCTGCCTCACATGGAAGAATTCCCTGCTCTGTTCCTACTGCCATCTCATGAAGACCATACATCTTCGGAATCGATGGACCTGTAATATCTGCATCCATGATACCAACATTGTATCCTTTTGCTCTCATCATTCTTGCAAGGGATGCTGTCACAAGTGACTTACCAACGCCGCCCTTTCCGCTGACAACGCCGATCACTTTCTTAATAGATGAATACATATTCATCGGTTCATGCATATCAACTTTCTTGCTTGTGCACGTTCCTGCACTGGCACAGCTGGCACAGGATTCCTCTGAACATCCTGCTGTGTTCTGCTCTTCTGCCATAATACCATAACCTCTTTTCTAAAAATAATGATGTCGCTTCCATTCACAAATTCTGCGTCCGGTAACACATCTCGTCAGAAAATTTTCTGACACAGTGACACTATTGTAACACATTTCATAAAAGAATGATAGGCTGAACCCACGCTTTTATTTTTCTATGCTTTTATTTTTCTAAGTGTTATACTTAAGTTACTTGAATACAACTTAGAAAGGAGTTTTCCTGTATGCCAGTAATATCCGAACAGCTCAAGCCAATCGATACCGTCAATGGATTCCAGATCCGTCCCGGCTTTTTCCGTGAATTCGGTGCAGTCGCTATCCCAGGTGGTGTCAACTTTACGATTCATACACACGGTGCTACCTCCTGCGAGCTTCTGCTGTTTCACCGCAAAGCCGAAGAACCATACGCCGTGATTCCATTTCCGGAAAGTTACAAGATCGGATTCTGCTATTCTATGATCGTCTTTGATCTGGATATCGAAGAATTTGAGTACGCCTATCGATTGGATGGTCCTTATGATGAAAAGAAAGGACTCCGTTTTGATAAAAACAAAATCCTGCTGGATCCTTACGCACGTGCAGTCACCGGACAGAGCCAGTGGGGACATGTGAATAACGCCCAGCATGGTTATCGTGCCCGCGTGGTACAATCCAACTTTGACTGGGGTGACCAGCGTCACCATTCTATTCCTATGGAAGACTTGATCATCTACGAGCTGCACGTCCGCGGATTTACCATGGATGAAAGTTCCGGTGTTAAGCACCACGGTACCTTCGAAGGTCTGCGCGAAAAGATTCCTTATTTGAAAGAACTTGGAGTCAACACTGTTGAACTAATGCCAATTTTTGAATTTGATGAGATGCGCGATGTACGATTGATTGATGAAAATGAACTTATTGATTTCTGGGGATATAATCCGGTCAGTTTCTTTGCACCAAATACAAGCTACTGCTCTTCTATGGAATATAACCGCGAAGGACTGGAACTCAAGACACTGATCAAAGATCTCCATGACAATGGGATAGAAGTGATCCTCGACGTTGTCTTCAACCACACTGCCGAAGGAAATGAATTCGGTCCGTGCTTTTCTTTCAAAGGGTTTGACAACAACATTTACTATATGTTGACTCCGGACGGACATTATTATAATTTCAGTGGATGTGGAAATACATTAAACTGCAATCACCCGGTCGTGCGAGACATGATTTTGGAGTGTCTGCGTTACTGGGTCATCGAATACCGTGTAGACGGATTCCGTTTTGATCTCGCTTCGATTCTCGGACGAAATGATGACGGAACACCTCTAAGCCAGCCACCGCTTCTGCGAAGCCTGGCTTTTGACTCAATCCTTGGAAATGTAAAACTGATCGCTGAAGCATGGGATGCCGGCGGACTTTATCAAGTCGGTTCCTTCCCTTCCTGGAAGCGTTGGGCTGAATGGAATGGGCGCTACCGTGATGATATGCGCCGCTTTTTAAAAGGAGATGACTTCCTTGCCCAGACTGCTGCCGCAAGAATCACAGGTTCTCCTGATCTGTACGATCCTGCTTGCCGAGGTGGAAATGCTTCCATCAACTTTCTCACCTGTCATGATGGCTTCACGCTTTGTGACCTGTACAGTTATAACCAAAAGCATAATGAAGCCAACGGTTGGGGGAACACTGACGGAGCTGACGACAATAACAGCTGGAACTGTGGCGTAGAAGGCGAAACAGATGATCCTGCCATTCTGGCACTTCGTAAACGACTGATGAAAAATGCATGTGCCGTTCTGCTTTGCAGCCGCGGAACTCCAATGTTCCTCTCCGGTGATGAATTCGCAGACACACGTTATGGAAATAATAACCCTTATTGCCAGGATAACCTGATCTCCTGGCTAGACTGGAGTCTCCTCAAAAAAAATAAGGATCTGTTCGATTTCTTTCAATATATGATCCAGTTCCGCAAAGATCATCCTGTCATCCGTAAGGATCTCGAACCAAGTTATCTTGGTGTTCCGGCAATGAGCACGCATGGACTCACTCCGGATGAGACAAATTTCTCCGGTGGCAGCCATGTTGTCTGTGTACGATTCGCAGGTTACAATGAAGCCACACAAAAAGAAGATCTTGTATATCTGGCTGTAAATTCCGGATGGTTTCCGGTCACACTCACTCTGCCTGAACTTCCTGAACATTATGAATGGAAAGTTGCGGTCAACACCGGAGATCCTAAATGTCAGTTTTTTCACAAAAATTCAATGCCCACGGTAGAATCTAAAATATTTTTAGGCGAGCGCTCTGTTATTATTTTCATTGCTACTGTCATATGAATTAAAATTTTTTAGTTATTTCTCAATATTTTTTAGAATATTTTTGTTTGTTTTTGACAAGTCTGTTGATTGTATAATTAGTAACAGACTTGTCATTTTTTAAACTTTTCTTGATAATTTTTAGATTTATTTGTAAAATATTACCAAATGTAACTTTACTGGTTTGAAGATAGGTTTTTCAAATACATTTCCTATTTTAAAATCAGTCAGTAATGAACGTTATGGTAAAAGGAGAGGTTTAAAATGAGTAGACTTGAAATCCCAGGTCCAGATAAAGGCCAGCTCGTCGTTGAAGAGCTGTACAAAGATCTGGAACGTAGAATTGAATCCAGCCCTCCGGGATTATGTCCGGTTGACATGACTCGTGCATTTATCGAGATGTGTCAGACGCAATCCTGTGGAAAATGTACCCCGTGTCGCGTTGGGCTGTGGCAACTGAAGAATCTTCTAACAGATGTTATGAACGGGACTGCTACAATGGAGACACTCGAACTGATCGACACACTGTCTGAATCCATCCGCGAAGGTTCTGACTGTCCGATCGGATATGAAGCCGGTGCTATGGTACATAAGAGCTTAAGAGACTGTCGCGAAGATTATGAGGAACATGTCCGTCAGGGACGCTGTACCTGCCACTATACACAGCCGGTACCTTGCGTTTCTCTTTGTCCTGCACATGTTGATATCCCAGGATATATTGCACTGACCGGAGAGGGGCGTTACGCCGACGCAATTCGTCTGATCCGTAAGGATAATCCGTTCCCGACAACCTGCGGTTTTATCTGCGAGCATCCTTGTGAGGCCCGCTGCCGTAGAAATATCGTAGATGATGCCATCAATATCCGTGGACTGAAACGTATGGCCGCTGACTATGCAGGCAAAGTTCCGCCACCGGAATGCGCACCTTCCACCGGAAAGCGTATCGCTGTTGTAGGTGGAGGACCTGGTGGACTCAGTGCTGCTTACTACCTGCAGTTGATGGGACATCAGACAACCGTATTCGAGATGCTTCCAAAGCTCGGCGGAATGCTCCGCTACGGTATCCCGAACTACAGACTTCCGAAAGATCGTTTGGACGAAGACATTCAGGCAATCCTTGAAACCGGAGTTCAGGTAGAATTTGGAAAACGTATCGGTAAAGATATCACAATTCAGAGTCTGCGCCAGGAATACGATGCTGTTCTTATTTCCATCGGTGCAAGCACTGATAAAAAGCTTGGTATCGAAGGCGAACAGGCAGAAGGCGTGATCTCTGCTGTGTCTTTCCTTCGTGATGTCGGAAAAGACAAGAGCCCTGATCTTACCGGACAGGAAGTTGCTGTCATCGGTGGCGGTAACGTTTCCATGGACGCTGTCCGCACAGCAAAACGTCTCGGTGCTAAAAAAGTAAGTATCGTTTACAGACGCCGTACTGCAGATATGACTGCTCTTCCGTCTGAGATTGAAGGTGCTGTTGCTGAGGGAATTGAAGTTCTCACATTGAAAGCTCCATCCAGAATAGAGACAGATGAGAATGGACACGTTTCAGGCATCTACGTCACACCACAGATGATCAGCAAGATCAAAGACGGTCGTGCAAGTGTCTGTCCGACAGGAGAAGAAGATTTCCTTATCCCTTGCCAGACACTCATCGTTGCAATCGGTCAGGATATCGAATCTGAACACTTTGCCGAAGCCGGCGTTCCGGTTTCCCGCGGTAAGATCATGACAGAACGTTATGGCGGTTTCGATAACATCCCTGGCGTATTCGCCGGTGGAGACTGTGCGTCCGGACCTGCTTCTGTAATCAAAGCAATTGCTGCTGCAAAGGTTGTTGCCGCCAATATCGATGAATATCTTGGTTTCCACCATATCATCAGCTGCGATGTTGAGATTCCGGAGCCTCGCTTAAGCGACCGTGAACCTTGCGGAAGAGTTGAACTTACAGAACGTGAAGCCTGCAGCCGTGTCTGTGATTTTGAAGGTGTTGAAAACTGTATGACAGAAGCCGAAGCAAAACAGGAATCCCACAGATGCCTGCGCTGCGACCACTTCGGTTATGGTATCTTTAAAGGAGGTCGGAAAGAAAAATGGTAAATATTACAATTGATAATCAGAAAATATCCGTACCTTCCGGAACTACTATCATGGAAGCTGCGGCAAAACTTGGAACTCCGATTCCGAAATTATGTTATTTAAAAGATATCAACGAGATTGCGGCATGCCGTGTCTGTGTTGTTGAGATTGAAGGGAAAGATCGTCTGGTCACATCCTGTAATAATGTTGTAACCGAAGGCATGGTGATCTACACGAACAGCCCAAAAGTACGCATTGCAAGAAGACAGACTGTACAGCTTATCCTTTCCCAGCATGACTGCAAATGTGCAACCTGTGTCAGAAGCGGGAACTGTACACTTCAGCAGGTTGCAAATGACCTGAACCTGATCGATCTTCCGTTCAAAGAACGTTTTGAAGAAACTCCTTGGGATAAGACATTCCCACTCATCCGTGATTCACGCAAATGTATCAAATGTATGCGCTGTATCCAGATCTGTGACAAGATCCAGGGACTGAACATCTGGGATGTTACAAGTACAGGTTCAAGAACAACGATCAATGTAAACGGAAATAAAAAGATCAACGAAGTCTCCTGTTCTCTCTGCGGGCAGTGTATCACACATTGTCCGGTCGGTGCACTTCGTGAGCGTGATGATACAGAAGACGTATGGAGTGCGATTGCTGACAAGAAGAAAGTTGTTGTCGCACAGGTTGCTCCGGCAGTCCGTGCCGCGTGGGGAGAGGCTCTCGGTCTTTCCAGAGAAGAAGCAACAATCGGAAAGATCATGGACGCCTTGAAAAAGATCGGCGTAGACTACGTCTTCGATACTTCTTTCTCTGCTGACCTTACAATCATGGAAGAAGGAAATGAATTTCTGCAGCGCTTCACCAAAGGAGAATTAAAGCTGCGTCCGATGTTCACTTCCTGCTGCCCTGGATGGATCCGTTTCATCAAATCACAGTACCCACATCTGGTGCCACAGCTGTCCACAGCCAAGTCACCACAGCAGATGTTCGGTGCTGTTATGAAGACTTATTTTGCACAGTCCATCGGTGTTGCTCCGGAAGATATTTACACCGTATCTGTCATGCCTTGCGTAGCGAAAAAAGGCGAACGCAACATGGAACTTTTCTACGGTGAGTATGCCGGACATGACATTGACACAGTTCTCACTACAAGAGAGCTGACAAGAATGATCCGTGCTGCACATATTGATCCAAAGAGCCTGAAAGACCGCGAATGTGATCCGCTTATGAAAGAGTGGTCCGGTGCCGGTGTTATCTTCGGTGCTACCGGCGGTGTTATGGAAGCTGCACTTCGTTCCGCACACTATCTTGTAACCGGACGTAACCCGGATCCGGATGCATTTAAGATCGTCCGCAGTCCATCCTTTGAGACGGGTGTTGTAGAAGCTGAAGTACAGATCGGTGATGCTACGATCCGCGCTGCTGTTGTCAGTGGTCTTGGAAATGTACGCAAACTGCTTGAAGCAATTGAACATGGTGAAGTACACTACGACTTTGTGGAAGTTATGGCCTGTCCAGGAGGATGCGTCGGCGGAGGCGGTCAGCCGATCCACGACGGCGAAGAACTTGCACACACACGTGGTGCAAACCTCTATTTCCTTGACAAGAACGCCAAGATCAGATTCTCCCATGAGAACCAGGATGTTATGAAATTGTACAACGATTTCCTTGAGAAACCATTGTCACACAAATCACATATGCTGCTTCATACAGATCATACAAAGTGGGAGATGCCGAGATAACTATTCATCATTTTGCATTCTGAAATAGGCATCCCAAAAGTTTCAATCAGTGCAGGGGCCGCATTTTCCGACCGTGAAAATCCTAGCGAAAGTATTTTCAAAGATGCCGACAAGGCTCTGTATCACGTAAAGAAAAACGGGCGAAACGGATGCGGTTTTTAATAAAGAAAAAGCAGGCAGAACAAGTTTGTCCTGCCTGCTTTTTCTTTATTCTACTGTTACACTCTTCGCAAGGTTTCTCGGTTTATCTACATCAAGTCCCTTCGCAACACTTACATAATATCCAAGTAACTGCAGCGGAATCACTGCGAGACTTCCCATGAAATGCTCATCCACTTTCGGAACATAGACTGTAAAGTCTACCTTATCTTCCATCTCATAATTGCCATAGTTTGTCACACCCATCAGATATGCGCCACGGCTCTTGCATTCCATCATATTGCTGACTGTCTTCTCATACAGCTTGCTCTGTGTCAGAACTCCGATCACAAGAATGTTGTCCTCGATCAGACTGATTGTTCCATGCTTCAACTCACCTGCTGCATAAGCCTCGGAATGAATATAAGAAATCTCTTTCAGTTTCAGACTTCCTTCCAGACACACTGCATAATCAACTCCACGACCTACAAAGAAAACATCATGTGCATTCGCATATTTGGCTGCAAACCACTGAATTCTCTCCTTGTCCTGAAGAATCTTTTCGATCTTGTCCGGAATCGTCTGAAGCTCAGAAATGTAGTAGCTGTACTGCTCATCTGTGATCAGCCCCTTCACCTTCGCGAACTGAACCGCAATACAATCCAAAGCCACAAGCTGTGCACTGTATCCCTTTGTTGTCGCAACTGAAATCTCCGGTCCTGCCAGTGTATAGAACACCTTGTCCGCCTCACGGGCAATACTGCTGCCAATTACATTTACAACTGCAAGTGTTGCAAGTCCCTTCTCTTTCGCCATACGCATTGCTGCCAATGTATCTGCTGTCTCTCCGGACTGGCTGATCACGATAACCAGACCATCCTTCACAAGCGGCATCTCACGATAACGGAACTCAGATGCAAGCTCTACTCGAACCGGAATCTGGGCCATCTCTTCAATTACATACTGCGCCTCTACTCCGACATGCCATGCAGATCCGCACGCAACAATGTAAATCTGGCTGTACTTCTTGATCTCTTCCTCTGTAAGATCAATATCAGTAAAATCGATCACTCCGTCTTTTACAACTGAATTCAGAGTATCACGGATTGCTTTCGGCTGCTCATAGATCTCTTTCATCATAAAATGCTCAAATCCAGCCTTTTCTGCTGCCTCTGCATCCCATTTGATCTCTGTTGTCTCTTTCTCGATCTCATCACCGTTCAGGTCATAGAAATGAGCCTCGCCCGGAGTAAGTTTCGCAAACTCAAGATTTCCGATATAATATACATTTCTTGTATATTTCAGAATAGCCGGAACATCAGATGCCACATAGGTCTCGCCATCTGCGATACCGATGATCATCGGGCTGTCTTTTCTAGCAACCCAGATCTCTCCAGGATAATCCTTGAACATCAATTCAAGTGCATAAGAACCACGTACACGAACCATTGTCTTTGCGATCGCATCGATCGGTCCTAAATTGTATTTCTTATAATAGTAATCAACCAGCTTAATCACTACTTCTGTATCTGTATCACTGTAGAATGTATAACCATGCTTTAACAGCTTCTCTTTCAGCTCTGTGTAATTCTCAATGATACCATTGTGAACTCCGACCACTTCAGACTCCACGGTACCGGAACCACTTTTCTCACAGTTTCCTGACACATGCGGATGTGCATTCACCTGGCTCGGCTCACCGTGAGTCGCCCAGCGTGTATGACCGATACCACAAGTTCCCTTGAGTGCCTTACCACTGTCAGTCTTCTCTGAAAGATTGCTCAAACGTCCCTTCGCCTTAACAACCTGTGACAGATGCTCTCCGTCACGCACTGCAAGACCGGCTGAATCATATCCTCTGTATTCCAACTTGGACAATCCGTCCAACAGAATCGGAGCTGCCTGATGATTTCCTGTAAATCCTACGATTCCACACATAAATAATTCCTCCTATTAACTATCTGCAGTTACTGTTCACACGATGTGCGACCAGCAACGCATCTCGCCATTTTAAATCGCCTTTGGCGATGGGGCGAGATGCAT
>ENA-UPTB01002132-UPTB01002132.1-human-gut-metagenome-genome-assembly--contig:-NODE-2132-length-14530-cov-7.640213_pt1 | contig 14530 bp, 10 predicted proteins | sample MGYA00250046_ERZ773369 | MGnify/ENA primary metagenome ERZ773369 (study PRJEB29103, sample SAMN06111938) | human gut metagenome | biome: human gut; feature: ankylosing spondylitis patient; material...
AGTGGCGAGAATCGAACTCACGGCCTCTTGAACCCCATTCAAGCGCGCTACCAAAACTGCGCTACACCCGGATATCGACCGCCGCTTCCCTACCGAAGCGTGGCGACAGGAGATATTATACGCGAATCACGGGTGTTTGTCAACAGTTTTTTGAAGATTTTTTAGATTTTTGTAAAATCCTCTGGAGTACGTTCTTTCTTTTTTGATTTCTTTGCGGCGGGCGTGTTCTGTGCTGCCTCGGCCTCCTGCTGGCGCAGCAGCTTGTCCTTTTCCAGCAGCGGCTTGAGGTATTGGCCCGTGAAGCTGCCCTCTGCTTCGGCCACCTGCTCCGGGGTGCCCTCTGCGATGACCAGGCCGCCTGCGCTGCCGCCTTCGGGGCCGAGGTCGATGATGTGGTCTGCGCATTTGATGAGATCGAGGTTGTGCTCGATGACGATGACGGTGTTGCCCGCATCCACCAGTTTCTGCAGCACCTCAATGAGGCGGTGGACATCGGCGATGTGCAGACCGGTGGTCGGCTCGTCGAGGATATACACCGTCTTGCCGGTGCCGCGGCGGGCCAGCTCATTGGCCAGCTTGACCCGCTGCGCCTCGCCGCCCGAAAGGGTGGTGGCGCTCTGCCCCAGGGTCACGTACCCCAGGCCCACATCCAGCAGCGTCTGCAGCTTGCGGGCGATCTTGGGCTGGTTGGCAAAGAAGACCACTGCCTCTTCCACCGTCATGTTCAGCACGTCGGAGATGGTCTTCTCCTTGTACTTCACCTCCAGCGTCTCGCGGTTGTAGCGGGCGCCCTTGCACACCTCGCAGGGGACGTAGACGTCCGGCAAAAAGTGCATCTCGATCTGCAGGATGCCGTTGCCCTCGCAGGCCTCACAGCGGCCGCCCTTGACGTTGAAGCTGAACCGTCCGGGGCCGTAGCCGCGCATCTTGGCGTCCTGCGTCTCGGCGAAAACGGCGCGGATGTCGTTGAACACGCCGGTATAGGTGGCCGGGTTGGAGCGCGGGGTTCGGCCAATGGGCTGCTGGTCGATGCCGATGACCTTATCGACAAATTCCAGCCCCTCTACCCCATCGCACTTGCCTGCGCGGGCGCGGGCACCGTTCAGCTCGCTGGCCAGCGTCTTGTACAGGATCTCGTTGATGAGGCTCGACTTGCCCGAACCGGAAATGCCTGTGACGCAGATGAACTCGCCCAGCGGGAAACGGACGTCGATGTTGCGCAGGTTGTTCTCTCGGGCCCCCTTCACGGTCAGGTAGCTGCCATTCCCTGCACGGCGGATCTCCGGCACCGGGATGCGCTTGCGGCCGGACAGATAATCGCCGGTGATGCTTCGTTTGGCCTTGCAGATATCCTTTACCGTGCCGGCTGCCACGATCTCGCCGCCGTGGACGCCAGCACCGGGGCCGACATCCACGATATAATCGGCGCTGCGCATGGTATCCTCGTCGTGTTCGACCACGATGACCGTATTGCCCAGGTCGCGCAGATCCTTCAGGGTCGCGATGAGCTTGTCGTTGTCGCGCTGGTGCAGGCCGATGCTGGGTTCGTCCAGAACATACAGCACACCGGACAGCGCACTGCCGATCTGGGTGGTCAGGCGGATGCGCTGGCTCTCGCCGCCGGACAGCGTGCCCGCCGAGCGGGCCAGTGTCAGGTAATCCAGACCCACGCTCTGCAAAAATTGCAGGCGGTTCTTGATCTCCTTCATGATCTGCCCGCCGATCTGTTTCTGCTTTTCGGTCAGATTCGGCTCATTTTCCGCGATGAATCGCAGTTCATCCCGGATGGACATCTCGCAGAATTCGCTGATGTTCTTGTCCCCGATGGTCACGGCCAGCACCACCGGCTTCAGGCGGCGGCCATGGCAGTCTGGGCACTCGACGCCGGACATGAAGCTGCCGATCTCCTCCTTCATCCACTCGCTGTTCGTCTCGCGGAAGCGGCGCTCCAGATTTTCGACGATGCCCTCAAAGGTGTTGTAGTAGACGCCGCTGCCGAACTCGTTGGTGCGGTGCATCTCGATCTTTTCGCCGTTGGTGCCGTACAAAAGGGCGTTGACGGCCTCCGTGCTCATCTCATTGATGGGCGTATCCAGCGTGAAACCGTACTTTTTGCCAAGGCCAAGATAGTACATCTCGCTGACGGAACCTTCGGCGTAATACCAGCCGCTGGCCTTGATGGCTCCCTGCCGGATGGACAGGCTCCGGTTGGGCAGGATGCGCTCCTCGTCCACCCGCATGAACGTGCCCAGGCCGGTGCACTTTTCGCAGGCACCCAGCGGGTTGTTGAAGGAGAACAGCCGGGGCGACAGGTCGCTGATGGAGATGCCGTGTTCCGGGCAGGCAAAGTTCTGGCTGAAGGTCATGCACTCGCCGCCGATGACATCCACCTCTGCGATGCCGCCGGTCAGGGCCAGAGCCGTTTCCAGCGAGTCAGCCAGGCGGCCCCGGATGCCCTTGCGCATGGCGAGGCGGTCCACGACGATCTCCACCGTGTGCTTGATGTTCTTTTCCAGCGTGATCTCCTCGTCGAGATCATAGAGATCCCCGTCGATGCGGACACGGGAGTAGCCGCCCCGGCGGGCTGCGTCCAGCTCCTTCTGCTGGGTGCCCTTGCGCTGGCGGACGACCGGAGCCAGCACCTGAAACTTCGTGCCTTCGTCCAGTTTCAGGACAGCATCCACCATTTCATCCACGGTCTGCTGGCTGATGACCCGGCCGCAGACCGGGCAGTGAGGCACACCCACGCGGGCATATAAAAGGCGCAGATAATCGTAGATCTCGGTCACAGTGCCCACGGTGGAACGCGGGTTGTGGCTCGTGGTCTTCTGGTCGATGGAAATGGCCGGCGACAGGCCGGTGATCTCGTCTACATCGGGCTTGTCCATCCGGCCCAGGAACATCCGGGCGTAGCTGGACAGGCTCTCGACGTAGCGGCGCTGGCCGTCGGCATAAATGGTATCGAAGGCAAGGCTCGACTTGCCCGAACCGGACAAACCGGTCATGACGATGAGTTTTTCGCGCGGGAGGGTCAAATTGACATTTTTCAGGTTGTGCTCCCGTGCGCCTTTGATGACGATCTTATCGTTTGCCAAGGTACTTTCTCCCTCTTCTCTGTGTCTGTGCATGGTTCTGTTTGCGCTCGGTCTCGGCGGCCGAGTCCACGGTGGGGTTCTCGCCCCGGCGCAGGCGGTCGATCTGGTCGCGCAGGAAGGCCGCGTGCTCAAATTCCAGCAGCTTGGCGGCTTCCTTCATCTCGCGGGTCAGCCGGTCGATGGCAGCTTCCCGCTCCAGCTTGCCCATCCGCCGGGTGTTCATCTTCGCGTTCTCGGCCTTGTCGCTGATCTCGATGGAATCCGGGATGGCCTTGACGATGGTCCGGGGCACGATGCCGTGGGCCTCGTTGTATGCCATCTGGATGGCGCGGCGGCGCTCGGTCTCGGTGATGGCGCGCTCCATGCTGTCCGTCACCTCGTCCGCATACATGATGACCAGACCCTCGGCGTTGCGGGCGGCGCGGCCAATGGTCTGGATCAGGCTCGTCTCGCTGCGGAGGAAGCCTTCCTTGTCGGCATCCAGGATGGCAACGAGGCTGACTTCCGGCAGGTCCAGACCCTCGCGCAGCAGGTTGATGCCCACCACCACATCAATGGAGCCGAGGCGGAGGTCCTTGATGATCTCCATCCGCTCGAAGGTGTCCACCTCGTGGTGCATATACTTGACCTTGACGCCCTGTTCGGTCAAAAAGTCGGTCAAGTCTTCGGCCATTTTCTTGGTCAGGGTCGTGACGAGGACCCGTTCATTTTTCGCCGTGCGGGCGTTGATCTCGCCCAGCAGGTCGGTCACCTGGCCCTCGACCGGGCGCACTGAGATGAGCGGGTCCAGCAGGCCGGTGGGCCGGATGACCTGCTGCGCGATCTGTGTGCTGTTCTTCCGCTCGTACTCGCCGGGCGTAGCCGACACGAACACGATCTGGTTCAGCTTCGACTCCACCTCTTCGAATTTGAGCGGGCGGTTATCGAACGCCGAGGGCAGGCGGAAGCCATACTCCACCAGCGTTTTTTTGCGGGCAAAATCGCCGCCGTACATGGCGCGGACCTGGGGCAGGGTGACATGGCTCTCGTCCACGAAGAGCAGAAAATCCTCCGGGAAATAATCCAGCAGGGTGGTTGGCATACTGCCCGGCGCACGGCCCGACAGCACCGCCGAATAGTTCTCGATGCCCTTGCACATACCGACCTCGGTCAGCATCTCGATGTCGTAATTCGTCCGCTGCTGGATGCGCTGGGCCTCGATGAGCTTGCCCTCGGAAGTGAACTGTTTGACCTGCGCATCGCACTCGGCGCGGATCTTTTCCAGTGCCTTCGCCTTTTTTTCAGCACTGACGATATAGTGGCTGGCCGGGAAGATGGCCACATGCTTGACCACGTTCTGCTTGGCCCCGGTGACAGGGTTGAACTCGACGATGCGGTCGATCTCATCCCCAAAAAACTCCACCCGGATGGCCAGATCGCTCATATAGGCCAGGTAGATGTCCACCGTGTCGCCGTGGACACGGAACTTGTTGCGGATAAAATTGATGTCGTTGCGCTCATATTGCAGGTCCACGAGCCGCTTGCACAGCACATCGCGCTCCATCTCCATGCCGGGGCGCAGGCTGATGACCATGCTGCGGTAGTCGATGGGGTCGCCCAGCGAGTAGATGCAGGACACCGACGCCACGATGATAACATCCCGCCGCTCCGACAGCGCCGCCGTGGCCGAGTGGCGCAGGCGGTCGATCTCATCGTTGATGGCGCTGTCCTTTTCAATATAGGTATCCGTGCTGGGGATATAGGCTTCGGGCTGGTAGTAATCGTAGTAGGACACGAAATACTCCACCGCATTGTCCGGAAAAAACGACCGGAACTCGGTGCAGAGCTGCGCCGCCAGCGTTTTATTGTGGGCCAGCACCAGCGTGGGGCGGTTGCACTGGGCGATCACGTTCGCCATAGTGAAGGTCTTGCCGCTGCCGGTCACACCCAGCAGGGTCTGGCAGCGGTCGCCGCGCTCCACACCCTCCACAAGCTGCTGGATGGCCTGCGGCTGGTCGCCCGTCGGGGCATAGTCCGAGACCAGATGGAAGGTTTCATCTGCCATGCCGCTCTCTCCTTTCGATTGTCATGGAACCACAAATAGTTGTGCTTTTTGTGTTCAGTATAGCACAACTATTTTATAAAGTAAACAAGAAGTTTTTTGGACAGAGCAGGACATCGGGCAGTCTCCCCGCAAGTGAGACGGGGATTCCATACCCCGCCCTATTGCCTGCGGCAACAGGGTCCCACCCGTCGGACACTTGCTTGGGAGACCACCCGACATCCTGCCAGCTGACCCCGCCGCACGAGGGGAGTTTTCCTGCATCTCAGTACGGCCTTAACATCTCCCCGGTCGCAAGGTCATAAAACGGCAGGCGGTTCTCCTCCCGCATGGAAAAATACTCCGTCTCGGTCAGGATGATGTGGTCCCGCAGAAGAACATGGACGAGCCCCAGCGCCCGGACGATGTTCTCGGTGGCCTGGATGTCCTCCCGCGAGGGCAGCGCCACGCCGTTTGGGTGGTTGTGGCAGAGCACGACCCGGTCGGTGCCGCCCTTCAAGGCTGCCGCCACCACGTCTTTGATGGCAAGGCTCACCCGGTCGCTGGTGCCGTCCTTGAGCCAGAGCGTCGCCCGGACCCGGCTGCGGCTGTCCAGCGCCAGCAGAAGGGCGCGCTCCTGCGCGGCCCCGGCAAACAGGCCCATCAGGTGTTCCGCCAGCTGTTCCGTCGTCTTCAGGCAGCCGTTTCTGCCGGTGCGGCACTGGGTATAGTATCGGCAGACATCGGGCATCAGATGCAGCATCCGGGCCGTGGCCGGGCCAACGCCCTCCACCGTCATCAGGTCTTCCTCCGAGGCATCCAGCACCCCGGCAAAATCACCGAAGCGGTCGATGAGCTCGTGGGCCATCCGGTTCGTGTTCTTCCGCGCGTTGGTGATGTACAGCAGGCATTCCAGTGCCTCGTGCGGTTCCAGGCTGGAAAAGCCGTTCTCTGCCACCCGGCTGCGCATCCGCCTGCGGTGCCCGGTATGGATCTTTGAATCTTCCGCCATAAGTTGGCTCCTTTCGCGCGCTTTCTCCTCTTAATAGTACCCGATTTTCTGCAAAACACAAGGGCCCGGCCTAAATTTTCGCGTTGACTTCAGAAAACGAGTAGTTTATTATAAGGTTATCGCATCCATGCGCGGCCCATCCGCGCTTCAACATGAGGAACAGAACAAGAATGAAACAATACACTGCGACCGCCAACGACGACGGTGTGCGGCTCTCCCGCTTTGTACAGAGCGTGACCCGCGATCTTCCCACGAGTCTGCTGTACAAGAGCTTCCGCAACAAGCGCATCAAGGTCAACGGCAAAAAAGGCGCCCCCGAAGACCGCATCCAGGCCGGCGACCTCATCGAACTTTACATCAACGACGAGTTCTTCCCGCCGGAAGGGGCGAAGCCCGCACCGAAAGCCCCCAAAAAGCAGCCCAATCAGCCCAAGGTGACGATCATCTACGAGGACGAGAACATCGCCGTGCTCTACAAGCCCACCCACCTGCTCTGCCACAGCGACCGCACCGGCGACGCGAATCTGGTGGACGCCTTCACCCAGTACCTCGCGCAGAAGGGCGAGTACGACCCCCACGGCGAGAACCGCTTCAAGCCCGGCATCTGCAACCGGCTGGACCGCGGCACCGAGGGTCTGGTCATCGCGGCCAAGAGCTACGCCGCTCTGCGGGACATGAACGAGATCATCCGCACCGACCTGCTCAAAAAGGAATATTACACCATCACTGTGGGCATCCCCCAGAGCGGCCGCTTCACGGCCTGGTGGGAGCACGACGAGAAGAACAACAAGGTCAGCATCCACGCGCACCAGTCTCAGGATGCGCGCCGGAAGCAGATCATCACCGACGTGGACGTCCTGCGCACCGCCGGGCCATTCGCGCTGTGCAGGATCGGCCTCATCACCGGGCGGACGCACCAGATCCGCGCCCACCTTGCCTACCTCGGCAAGCCGGTGCTGGGCGATATCAAATACGGCAACCGCAAGATGAACGAGCGCACCGGCACCAAAACGCAGGCCCTCTGCGCCGTCCGCGTCCGCTTCCTCGATATCCCGGAGGAGAACACCCTGCACTACCTCTCCGGCAAGGTCATCAAACTGAAAGACCCGCAGATCCTGAAGCAGTTCGACGCGCTGGACAAGAACAAAGAAAACGCCCATGAATAACTGTTTTGTAGAGACCGGCCGTCTGCTGCTCCGACGGCTGGAAGAGGCCGATTTCCCGGCTTACGCCGCCTATGCCGTGGACGACGAGATGTCCCGGATGATGGGCCGCGCCTTTCTGCACACTGAAACCGATATCCGCCAGAACTTCGACTGGCTCAAGGACAAGGAACCCCGCTGTTACGGCATCGTGGAAAAGGCCAACGAGCAGCTCATCGGCAATCTGAACATCGGTGCCCTCCCGGCTCCCCTTGCTGCCCTGCCGCAATTGCAGGGCAAACGCGGGCAGACGCTTTCCTTCTGCATCCGGCGGGAGTCCCAGCGCAAAGGGTATGCCGCCGAAGCCATCCGCGCCGTCATTGCCGAGCTTTTTGACGATGAGCACTTCGATTTCGTCCAGTGCGGGTGTTATTCGTTCAACACGCCCTCCCGGATGTTGCAGGAACGGCTGGGCTTTCAATTTCTGGCCAGCCTCTGCGTTCCCACTCCGCAGGGCGAAGCACAGACCATCGAACACATTTTATGGAACCCAAGGAGGACTCCCATGTCTGATCTGAACGCTTATTTCAAAAGTGTCATCGACCAGGACACCGCATCGGTCGTCCTGTGTGACCTGAACCATACCATCGTCTACATGAACCCTGCCGCCGTCCGCAATTACGCCAAGCACGGCGGTGCCGCGCTCATTGGCCGCAGCCTGCTCCACTGCCACAATGCCAGCTCGAACAGCCGCATTCAGGAAGTCGTGGACTGGTTCGCGGCCAGCCCGGAGCACAACATCATCTACACCTATCACAACGAAAAGCAGAACAAGGACGTCTACATGGTCGCCCTGCGGGATGCCGACGGCACCCTCATCGGCTACTACGAAAAGCACGAGTTCCGCAGCCCGGAGACGATGGAGCGATACGCCTTTTAAGAGAAAGCGAGCATTGCCATGCAGAAGATCGACCGTTCCACCTGGCCCCGCGCGGAAAAGTTCGGCTTTTTCTCGGCGGTGTCCCAACCATTTTACAGTGTCACTTTCCGGGTGGATGTGACGAACCTCCACGCCTACACCAAGCGGCGCGGGCTCTCGTTTTACTATGCGCTCGTGTATCTCGCGACGAACGCCGTCAATGCCGTGGAGAACTTCCGCTATACCATCCGGGATGGCGAAGTTTATCTGCTGGATGAGCGCATCCCCAGTTTTACCGACCTGAAACCCGGCAGCGAGGATTTTCACATCGTCACCCTGCCGCAGGAAGAAATGCTGGAGCAGTTCTGCGCCGCCGCCAAGGCCCGCAGCGAGGCACAGGCCCACTTCCTCGACCAGGACGACAAAGAGCTGGATGCCCTCATCTATTTTTCCTGCACCCCCTGGTTCGACCTCACAGCCCTGACCAACGAGCGCGATTTTGACCGCGACGACAACATCCCCCGCATTGCTTGTGGAAAATACGTTCCGGACGGCGCAGGCCGCGAGACGCTGGGGATGTCGGTAGAGGTGAATCACCGCTTCCTCGACGGCATCCACCTCGGCAGATTCTACCAGACGCTTCAGGCGTCCATCGACGCGCTGGAGCCGTGAAAAAGGAGGCTGCGTATGTACCCCACCCGTGAAGAAGCCATTGCCCTGCTGGCGAAGGCCGAGCCGCACAACCCCGGCCCCTGGGGCGACCACTGCCGCACCGCCGCCCACTGCGCGGAGAAGATCGCCGCAGCCGTCGGGCTGGACCCGGACAAGGCGTTCGTGCTGGGCCTGCTGCACGACATTGGCCGCCGCTTCGGCAAGCGGCACCTCGGCCATGTGTCGGACGGCTACACCTATATGATGGAGCTGGGCTATGACGAAGTGGCCCGCGTCTGCATGAGCCACTCGTTCAACGACCAATCCCTTGCCAGCTATGTCGGCCACAGGGACACCACACCCGAAGAAACGGCCCTTATTGAGCGGGAGCTCGCCACCATGGTCTACGACGACTACGACCGGCTCATCCAGCTCTGCGACTCGCTGGCGGATGCGGCCGGCGTCGTGGATATCGAGGAGCGGATGGCTGATGTCAAGCGCCGCTACGGCGATTACCCCCAGAACAAATGGGACATCAACCTTGCCCTGAAAGCTCATTTTGAGCAGCTTGCCGGGCGCAGCATTTATGATGTTGTGGAAAAGGACAGCTACCGTCCTTCCATGTAAGACAAAAGCCACGCTTTCGCGTGGCTTTTGCTGTTTTTCTTATCGGTCCCACTTGTCGCAGAGGGCGTTGATCTGGTCGGCAAACCTGGCAAGGTCCTTGTTGGCCCCTCCCTCGTTGTGCTCGATGACCCGCAGCAGGCGCTTGCCTGCGCTGACCAGGCGCTGGAAAACCGTGGCGGCGCGGCTGGCACCCTCACTGGGCCGATGCTCGACCCGCACTCTGGTGCCCTCCTGCACACAGACGGCCCCCTCGGCCCCGATGACCCACTGCGCCCCATTGTAGGGCGCACAGGCCGTGAAGCCTTCGTCGGTGAGGGTCTGGGCGAAGATGTTCTCCACCTCGTCGTCGCCGTGGACGATGAAGACCCGCTTGGGCTTGGGCGAAAAGGCGTTGATCCACGCCAGCAGGCCGTTTTTGTCCGCGTGGCCGGACAGACCGGTCAGCTGGCAGATCTCCGCCCGCACCTCGATGGCCTCACCGAACAGTTTGACATCGGCAGCACCTTCAATGAGGGTGCGGCCCAGTGTGCCGACGGCCTGATAGCCCACAAAGAGGATGGTACACTCCGGCCGCCAGAGGTTGTGCTTGAGATGGTGGCGGATGCGGCCGGCCTCGCACATGCCGCTGGCCGAGAGGATGACCTTCGGCTCCCGGTCGGCGTTGATCATCCGGGATTCGTCGCTGGTCACGCTGACCCGCAGGCCGGGGCACTGGATGGGGTCGATGCCCTGGGCCAGCAGGGCGCGGGTCGCCTCGTCAAAACAGTCGGGGTCGGTATCCCTGAAGATGCGGGTCGCCTCGATGGCAAGCGGGCTGTCGATGTACACCGGGAAATTGCCGTGGCCCTTGACCAGACCTTTTTCCTTGATCTCCCGGATGAAATAGAGCAGCTCCTGTGTGCGGCCCACCGCGAAACTGGGGATGACCACATTGCCGCCCCGGTCGAAGGTGCGCTGCAATATTCTGGCCAGTTCGCCGATGTAATCCGGGCGGGGGCCGTGGAGCCGGTCGCCGTAGGTGGATTCCATCACCACATAGTCGGCATCGGTCAGATAGGTCGGGTCCTTGATGAGGGGCTGGTTCTGGTTGCCGATGTCGCCGGAGAAGACGAGCTTGGTGGTGGTGCCGTTCTCCGTCACCCAGATCGCAATGCTGGCCGACCCCAGCAGATGGCCCACATCCACGAACTCGATCACAAGGCCGGGGGCCAGTTCCAGTTTCGTGTTGTAATCCACGCCCCGGAACAGCTTGATGGCCGCTTCGGCATCCTGGACGGTATACATCGGCTCCACCGGCTCGGCACCGGAGCGCTTGCCCTTGCGGTTCTTCCACTCCGCTTCAAACTCCTGGATGTGGGCAGAGTCCCGCAGCATGATGCCGCACAGCTCCACGGTGGGGTTGGTGGCATAGATTCTGCCCCGGAACCCGTTGCGGGTCAGCAGCGGCAGAAGGCCGGTGTGGTCGATGTGGGCATGGGTCGCCAGCACACCGTCGATCTCGCCGGGGGCCACGGGGATGGGCTGGTTTTCATAGGTATCCTTGCCCTGCTCCATGCCGCAGTCGATGAGATAGCGCTGCCCGGCGGCTTCCAGCAGGGTACAGCTGCCCGTCACCTCATGGTTCGCGCCCAAAAATGTCAGTTTCATCCAAAAGCACCTCCTGATCGATGCTCTCTGCCATTCGCACCGCGTCCGCAGCAAGCGAAGCGAGACCGAGAGGTTTTGCACTTGTATTATAACATATTTTCTTTTTCCAATGCGTCCAAATCGCGCCGGGAATATCAAGCAGAACGCCGAATTTTCGAAAAATTTTTTATACAATCTTGACAAACCACCCCCTGCTGATATAAACTTAATTCGTATGACGTAACTTCTACACAGAGATTCAAAATAGAGAGGTTGTATTTTATGGTTCGTAACGATTTGCGCAACGTCGCCATTATCGCTCACGTTGACCACGGCAAGACCACGCTGGTGGACGCCATGCTGCGTCAGAGCGGCGCTTTCCGCGACAATCAGGTCGTGGCCGAGCGCGTCATGGACAGCGGTGATATCGAGCGTGAGCGCGGCATCACCATTCTGGCCAAGAACTGCTCCTGCACCTACAAGGGTGTCAAGATCAACATCGTCGATACGCCGGGCCACGCCGATTTTGGCGGCGAGGTCGAGCGCGTTCTGAAGATGGTCAACGGTGTTCTGCTGCTGGTCGATGCAGCGGAAGGCTGCATGCCCCAGACCCGTTTCGTGCTGCAGAAGGCTCTGCAGCAGAACCTGAGCCTGGTGGTCGCCATCAACAAGATCGACCGCCCCGATGCCCGCATCAAGGAAGTCATCGACGAGGTCCTGTACCTGCTGATGGATCTGGGTGCTACCGATGAGCAGCTGGACTGCCCCATCCTGTTCTGCTGCGGCCGTCAGGGCACCGCAAGCCTGGACCCGGATGTGCCGGGCACCGACCTGATCCCCCTGTTCGACACCCTGCTGAGCACCATCCAGCCGCCGGAAGGCGACCCGGAGGCTCCGTTCCAGATGCTGGTCTCCTCGGTCGACTACAACGAGTTCGTGGGCCGCATCGGCATCGGCCGCATCCAGAACGGTGTTGCCCGCGTGGGCGAAGAGGTCCTGGTGTGCGACTGGCACAATCCCGACCTGAAGATGCGCGGCCGTCTGACCAAGCTGTACGACTTCCAGGCCAACGGCCGCCAGCCGTGCGACAACATCACCGCCGGTGATATCGTCGCCTTCTCCGGCCTGCCCGATGTCACCATCGGCAACACCCTGTGCTCTCCCTCTCAGGTCGAGCCGCTGCCCTTCGTGAAGATCAACGACCCCACCGTCGAGATGACCTTCTCCGTCAACGACAGCCCGCTGGCCGGCCGTGAGGGCAAGTATGTCACCAGCCGCCAGATCCGTGACCGTCTGCAGAAAGAGCTGCTGAAGGACGTCGCTCTGAAGGTGGAGGATTCCGCCACCACCGATTCCTTCCGTGTCATGGGCCGTGGTGAGATGCATCTGTCCATCCTCATCGAGACCATGCGCCGCGAAGGCTATGAGCTGCAGGTCTCTCCCCCGCACGTTCTGACCAAGGTCATCGACGGCAAGACCTACGAGCCTATGGAGCACGTCGTCATCGACGTCCCCACTCAGTATCAGGGTGCTGTCATGACCGGTCTGGGCCAGCGCAAGGCCATCCTGCAGCAGATGGAGTCTCTGGGTTCCGATCGTGTGCGTCTGGAGTTCCGTATGCCCAGCCGCGGCCTGTTCGGCTACCGCAACCAGTTCCTGACCGATACCCACGGCGAGGGCATCATCAACCAGATCTTCGACGGCTATGACGTCTGGGCTGGCATGATCGCCAACCGCTCCACCGGTTCTCTGGTCAGCTTTGAGACCGGTGAGGCCGTCACCTATGGCCTGTTCAACGCGCAGCAGCGCGGCACTCTGCTGGTGGGCGCCGGCGAGAAGGTCTACGAGGGCATGGTCATCGGCTACACCGCTTCCGGCGAGGACGTCGATGTCAACGTCTGCAAGACCAAGCACCTGACCAATACCCGTGCTTCCGGCTCTGACGATGCTCTGCGCCTCATCCCCATCAGCAAGCTGAGCCTCGAGGGCTGCCTCGAGTTCCTGGCTCAGGACGAGCTGCTGGAGGTCACTCCTGAGAACCTGCGCATCCGCAAGCAGATCCTCAACCACGAGCAGCGCATGAAGGCCAAGAGCAAGATGAAGTAATTCGTCCCTCTGCCCTTCTCCATAAAAACAAAACGTCCCCGCTCTCTGCATCCGCAGGGGGGCGGGGCCTTTTTTGCGCCGAAGGCACCAAATAACCCCGGAGCCATATCAGGCCCCGGGGCGCAGAGATCATTTATCGCAGCCTGCGTTCTGAATACACAACTGCAATTTAAGCACTATACCCGTCGTAGCTGGAGTAGCGCTCCGTGACATAAACAGGCGTCGGCACCCTATACTGCTCCGGGATCACGGAATCCATGTCGTTGCCGACGACCCAGCCCTCGATCTTGATCATACCCGACGCACTCCCATCGGGTTCCTCCATCATCATATAGGCCGGTGCCGTAGATGCCGCAGATTCGTAGTAGAAGATATATTTGTAACCATTCACAATTCTGCCTTCTTCTGCCAGGTATTCTTTTCCGTTGTACTTAACACTGTAGCACTTGAATTCCGTTGAAATCGGAAAATCACCATTATTATAAGAAAAAAAGTGGAGTGCTGACTCGTCGAGTGTTCTCGCAGAGGGGTCAGAGTCTTCGATCTTCTTCGCCGTATTATCTACTCTGTAATCCGTCCCCGTACTCCAACGGGAAATGATCACGCCCTTATCATCGTTTCCAACATAAGTATCACCATCACTGCCGTTTGTCACCACATATTTCAGCTCGCCCATACCGGATGTTCCAACCACACGGTATTGGAGATACCGATACTGGCCCCCCACATTGTGGCCGGTAATGGTTTCGTTGGGGGCCTCTGTCTTCGGCGGGGTGGTCGGTACCGGCAGTGCAACGCTGTCATTTTTGCTGCTGCCGCAAGCAGTCAGAAGAGCAAGCGCCATGCCTGCCGCCAGAATGCCGACGGCCAATCGTTTCATCCATCTCATCGTTGAATTCCTCCCATTTTCTTTTATATTTCTTTGGCAAATCTGCCGATTTTATTATACCCCCCCCCCCCCATTATATTTGTCAATCCTTTTTTGAAATTTCGGCATCCCAACGAAAAAATCTCTCCCACTTACAGCATTTTAACGAAAAAGCCGTGCTCCGGGCGGATCAACGCTCAGAACACGGCTTTTCATTTATGGTATGGTCTTGTTTCTGCTGCTCAGCCTGCGTAGGCACTGCCGGGTGTCCATGCATTATCGGCAGAATACTTGGCGTGGTTGCGCAGGTAGGTCACCCACGCGCCATAGCCGTTGCCCGCCGAGAAGTGGACGCCGTCCGGCGCAGCCAGCACCTCTTTCAGATTGCCCTCGCCGTCGGCCAGCGTCTCCCACAAATCGAGGTAGACACAGCCCTTATCTGCGGCCAGCAGGGCCAGCTGCTC
>ENA-UPTB01002145-UPTB01002145.1-human-gut-metagenome-genome-assembly--contig:-NODE-2145-length-14446-cov-13.837010_pt1 | contig 14446 bp, 13 predicted proteins | sample MGYA00250046_ERZ773369 | MGnify/ENA primary metagenome ERZ773369 (study PRJEB29103, sample SAMN06111938) | human gut metagenome | biome: human gut; feature: ankylosing spondylitis patient; material...
CTCGATCTCCTTGAAGCCGATCTTCACCAGCATCTGGAAGAACTCCAGCTTTTCTGCAAGGCTCATGGGCACGATCAGCGCCTGGTTGCCGTCCCGCAGGTCCACACTGCACCAGGCGGGAGCCTTTTCAATGTGATCCTTCTTGACCCAGCTGTTATAGCCGGCAGGGACCGGGTAGTACCCCGGTGCGTATTTGGTGGCGTCCATCATCGTTTTGTCCTCCTGATGCTTCTTACACTTTTTTGTACAAGAAAAGGCTCCCGTCTTTCAAGGCGAAAACCTTGAGAGACGAGAGCCTGTAAGTTTTATCACAGGGCACCCGTGGTACCACTCTCTTTGCTGCACCTTTTGTGGATGCAGCCACTTTGCACGATCGGCCCTTTGCGGCGAATCGCTGCCCTTGTAACGGTGGGCGTCCGTCAGAACCTACTGCATCGTTCAGCTCTGCCGCTCAGGGGCCAGTACCCGAAACCCTCTGTACCGCCTTGCACCACCCGGCGGCTCTCTGCACGCAGAAGAAAATCGTTTTATCCCCGTCAACGCATTTGCACTTTGTGGAAAGTGGGTCCATTTTATCACGGCTGCCAGAAACTGTCAAGAAGTTTCCTTCACAACAAAGATGAAATGCTTTCACGATACGGGCTGCAAACTGTGCCGGAATTGAAAAGCCCCGGAGCCCCGGCCCATTGTTAAAAAACTGCGAAGTTTTTGGAAACATGGCCTCAAACCGCTGTCTCCCGGTGCCGGGGTGTGCTATACTACAACCAACATCCGGGCTCTGCTACGTCGGCAGGCCCCCATTCTGATAAGGAGGGATTCCCATGAAAGAGGTCAAGCCTTCCAAAAAGCCCTTGGCCATTTACTACGCCATCGTGCTGTTGGTGCTGCTGGTGCTGAACCTGGTGCTGCTGCCCTGGCTCACAGAGCGTCAGGTCCAGGAGGTGGACTATGGCACCTTTATGAGCATGACCCAGCAGCAGAACATCGGCAAGGTGGACATCCAGTCCAACCAGATCGTGTTCACCGATAAAGAAGAAAAACAGATCTACAAGACCGGTCTCATGGATGACCCCGGCCTGACCCAGCGTCTCTACGATGCCGGGGCCCAGTTCTCCAGCGAGATCGTGGAGCAGGGCTCTCCGGTGTTGAGCTTTTTGATCTGGTTTGCCCTGCCCATCCTGCTGTTCAGCTTCATCGGCAACCAGATGAACAAAAAGCTCATGGAAAAGGCAGGCGGCGGCCCCGGTTCCATGATGTTTGGCGGCGCAGGCAAATCCAACGCCAAGGTCTATGTGCAATCCACCCATGGCATCCGCTTTGCAGATGTGGCCGGAGAGGACGAGGCCAAGGAGAACCTGCAGGAGATCGTCAACTACCTCCATGACCCCAAACAGTACGAGGAGATCGGTGCCTCCATGCCCAAGGGCATCCTGCTGGTGGGCCCTCCGGGCACCGGCAAGACCATGCTGGCCAAGGCCGTGGCAGGTGAGTCCAACGTGCCCTTCTTTTCCATCTCCGGCTCCGAGTTTGTGGAGATGTTTGTGGGCATGGGTGCCTCCAAGGTCCGGGACCTGTTCAAGCAGGCCAAGGAAAAGGCCCCCTGCATCGTGTTTATCGACGAGATCGACGCCATTGGCCAGAAGCGCAACAGCGGCAATCTGGGGGGCAACGATGAGCGGGAGCAGACCCTGAACCAGCTGCTGACCGAGATGGACGGCTTTGAGGGCAACACGGGGGTCATCATCCTGGCAGCCACCAACCGCCCGGATTCCCTGGACCCGGCTCTGACCCGTCCCGGCCGCTTTGACCGCCGGGTGCCGGTGGAGCTGCCGGACCTGAAGGGCCGGGAGGAGATCCTGAAGGTCCACGCCAAAAAGGTAAAGATCGCCCCGGGGGTGGACTTTAACACTGTGGCCCGCATGGCCTCCGGTGCCTCCGGTGCCGAGCTGGCCAACATCGTCAACGAGGCCGCTCTGCGGGCGGTACGGGCCGGGCGCAAGAGCGTGACCCAGTCCGACCTGGAGGAGAGCATCGAGGTGGTCATTGCAGGCTACCAGAAAAAGAACTCCATCCTGACAGATCAGGAAAAGTGCATCGTGGCCTACCACGAGATCGGCCACGCCCTGGTGGCAGCCAAGCAGTCCCACTCGGCTCCGGTGCAAAAGATCACCATCATCCCCCGGACCTCCGGTGCCCTGGGCTACACCATGCAGGTGGACGAGGGCAACCACTACCTGATGAACCAGACGGAGCTGGAAAACAAGATCGCCACCTTTACCGGAGGCCGTGCCGCCGAGGAGTTGGTGTTCCACTCTGTTACCACCGGAGCCTCCAACGACATCGAGCAGGCCACCAAGCTGGCCCGGGCTATGATCACCCGGTACGGCATGAGCCAGGACTTTGACATGGTGGCCCTGGAAACGGTGAACAACCAGTACCTGGGTGGGGACACCTCCCTGGCCTGCTCTGCCCAGACCCAGCGGGAGATCGACCAGAAGGTGGTGGAGCTGGTAAAGGCCCAGCACGCCAAGGCTCTGCAGATCCTTACCGAGAACCGGGACAAGCTGGACCAGCTGGCCAAGTTCCTCTATGAAAAGGAGACCATCACCGGGGAGGAATTTATGGCCATCCTGAACGGAGAAGAAAAAACTGAATAATTTTTTGCATTCCCTGCAATAATCCAACCGCCGCATCCGTTTATAAGACAGATACGGCGGTTCTGGTTCAGAGCCCCGCCGCAAAAAACCATGGTTGATAGAACATAAAAACACAGCCGGATCCCGGCTGCAAAAACAGGAGGATTTTCTTATGAAACTGCTGAATCATAAAGTTGCCCGTACCCTGGCTGCCGCTGCGGTGGCTGCCTGTGCCGTTGCCATGCTCAGCGTAGGCGCATTTGCTGCCGACGTGGCCATTGGTGAAAAGGACCCCACCTACGGCGGCTACGGTGCCCCGGCAGGCCCTGCCATCCAGGGCAACATCATGCTCATCAGTGCCGACGGTGATGTGGCCATTGGTGAAAAGGACCCCACCTACGGCGGCTATGGTGCCCCGGAAGGCCCTGCCATCCAGGGCAACATCATGCTCATTGGTGCCGACGGTGCTGAGAGCGAAACCCTGAAGCTGAACTACAGCGTCAAGGGCCTGTTTGGCCGCCAGGTGCTGTACACTGCCCGGCAGAACGGCACGGTGCTGACCCTGGATGTGCCTGCCAGCGTGGCCACCTTCCGCTGCACCATGGAGGACCTGACCACCATGATGAACAACGGCATCAACACCCTGGTGTTCAAGACCGAAAAGACCTCCACCACCCTGAACCTGAGCCTGCTGACGGAGGGCTATGATGCCGACGCCAAGGTCAAACTGCACCAGTGCGGCAGCACCGTCCGCCTCAGCGTCAATGGCCGGGGCCGCCGGGATCTGCTGATCGGCCGCTGAGCCCCAGCCCCCTGGATTCCATAAGCATCCAAAAACTCCCACTGCTACCGCTGCAGTGGGAGTTTTTTCTGTTAAGTTTTTGAAAATTTGCCCGGCAGAGGGTGCAACCTTTGCCGGGTTGTGCTATAGTTAAAGTGGATAAAATTACATGGTTGCAAAGGAGAAAACGCCATGGAGCATTTTGTGGAGTTTCAGGACGTCTGCAAATATTACCAGACCGGAAGTGTGAAGATCGCTGCCGCCGACCACATGAACTTTTATGTGGACAAGGGGGAGTTCTGCATCATCGTAGGCCCCTCCGGTGCCGGCAAGACCACCTTGCTGAACATCCTGGGCGGCATGGACAGCTGCGATGAGGGCCATGTCTGGCTGGACGGCCGGGACGTGAGCCGCTTTTCGGAAAAGGCCCTTACCACCTACCGTCGGTACGACGTGGGCTTTGTGTTCCAGTTCTACAACCTGGTGCAGAACCTGACGGCGTTGGAAAACGTGGAGCTGGCCAGCGAGATCTGCCGGGACCCTCTGGACCCGGCCCAGACCCTGACCAGTGTGGGCCTGGGGGAGCGGCTGAACAACTTCCCGGCGCAGCTGTCCGGCGGCGAGCAGCAGCGGGTGTCCATTGCCCGAGCCCTGGCCAAAAACCCCAAGCTTCTGCTGTGCGACGAGCCCACCGGTGCCCTGGATTACAAGACCGGCAAACAGGTGCTGGGGCTTTTGCAGGAGACCTGCCGCAGGACCGGACGCACCGTCATCGTGATCACCCATAACACGGCCCTGACCGCCATGGCCGACCGTGTCATTCAGGTACGCAGTGGGCAGATCGTGTCCAACAAGGTCAACGAGCACCCGGTGCCAGTGGAAGAAATTGAGTGGTGAGTGCAGTGCAAAAAAGTTATCGCAAAAATATCCTCCGGGAGATGAAGGGCAACGCCAGCCGCATGGTCTCGCTGTTTGGCATCGTGGCCCTGGGGGTCATGATGCTGACAGGCCTTATGAGCATTGCCCCCAGTATGCGGAGCGCAGCCCAAAAATATTATGTGCAGCAAAATGTGTTTGACCTCCGGGTGCTGTCCACCCTGGGCCTTTCAGACCAGGACATCGACGCCATTGCCGCCACCCCCGGGGTGGAGGCTGTGATGCCGGTAAAGACCCTGGACCTGGAGGCCAACTGGCAGGGCCAGGAGGAGCGCATGGTGGTGCAGCTGCAGGCCCTGCAGCAGGACCCGGCAGCGGACACCGACGCCAACATGAACCGTCTGGTGCTGCGCTCCGGCCGGATGCCCCAGGCCGCCAACGAGTGCGTGGTCCATGTAATGGGCTACCAGGCCGAGATCGCTGAGGGCACCGTGCTGACCCTTCCGGAAGATACAGAGGGGACAAAACACAAGGAATATACGGTGGTGGGGCTGGTGCAGGACCCGCAGCACATCTCCACCGACAAAGAGAGCAGCACCGTGGGCAACGGTCAGCTGAACTACATCGCCTATGTGCTGGACGGGGAATTGACGGCAGATTACTACACTGCCTGTTATATCAAGGCGAAAAATGCCGGCCAGTACGATAATTATTCCCAGGAGTACCAGGACGCAGTGGACCAGGTGGCGGACCGTCTGGAGCAGATCAGCACCGCCCAGTGTGTGCAGCGCCGGGAACAGCTCATGGACACCGCCAACCAGAAGCTGGCCGAGGCCCGTCAGACCTACGATGACCAGAAGGCCGAGGCCGAGCAGAAATTTGCCGAGGCGGAACAGCAGCTGGACGATGCCCAGAAGCAGCTGGATGACGCCAAGGCCCAGCTGGACGCAGGCGAAACGGAACTGGCCAAGCAGAAGGAAGCCCTGCCCGACACCATGCAGAACGGTGCCGACCAGCTGGTGGACGGCGAGGAACAGGTGCTGGAATTTGAGGAACAATTGCAGCAGATCCAGCTGCTGGTGAACCTGAAAAAGGTGGCAGACCCCCTGCTGACCTACGCCCAGACCGCCCTGGACAACGCCCAGAAAGCGCTGGACGAGGCGGAGCCTGCCGACGAGGAATACATTGAGCTGCGGGACGCCCTGGCCAAGGCCCAGGCCGCCTACGACAACATCAACGGCCAGCTCCAGGGCTACCAGGCCCAGCTGGATGAGGGCAAAAAGCAGATGTACGCCCAGGGGCTCATCTCCTCCCCCAACCTGGACAACGACCAGCTGGTGGTGGAGGCCAAGGCCGCTCTGCGGCGGCTGAAGCTGCAGCTGCTGGAAGGCCAGCTGCAGCTTACCACCGGCACCGCCACTGCCTACAGCCAGTTTGAGGCGGCCCGGGCCCAGTTGGACGCCGGGTGGCAGGAGTATCAGGCCGGGGTGCAGCAGCTGGCAGACTCCCGTGCCCAGTACGAGACCCAAAAGGCCGATGCCCAGCAAAAGCTGGACGAGGGCCTGCAGCAGCTCACCGACGCTGAGGAGCAGGTGAGCAAGATCAAAAAGGGCGAGTGGTATGTGCTGGACCGCAACAGCACCCTGAGCTTTGTGACCTTTGAGCAGTACGCCGACCGGATGGCTGCCATTGCCCGGGTGTTCCCGGTGTTCTTCTTCCTGGTGGCGGCCCTGGTGGCTACCACCACCATGACCCGTATGGTGGACGAGAACCGCCTCCAGATGGGCACCCTGAAGGCCCTGGGCTACTCCAACGCCAGCATTGCAGGCAAGTACTTGTTCTATGCCCTTACTGCCAGCGTGCTGGGTAGCATGGCCGGTATGGTGGTGGGCTTTTTGGTGTTCCCCAGCATTATCTGGTACGCCTATCAGCTGATCTTCAGCCTGCCCACCTTCACCCTGCGGTTCTACCCGGGCATGGCAGCCGCCAGCATGGCCATCAGTGCCGCCGTCATCGGCCTGGCTACCTGGAGTGCCTGCCGCTCCAGCCTGAAGGAAAAAAGTGCAGCACTGCTGCTGCCCCGGGCTCCCGTGGCAGGCAAGCGCATCTTCCTGGAGTACATCACCCCGCTGTGGAAGCGTATGAGCTTCTCCCAAAAGACCACCGCCCGGAACCTGTTCCGGTATAAGAAGCGGTTCTTTATGACGGTGCTGGGTGTGGCAGGCTGCACGGCCCTGCTGCTCATCGGCTTCGGCCTCCAGGACTCCCTGCTGCCCATCGTCACCAAGCAGTCCACAGAGCTGTCCCACAACGACCTGACCGTCACCCTCAGTGACCCTGCCGCCTTTACGGTGGAAAAGGGCCTGACCGATGCCCTGGAGGGGGGCCAGGTGGAGAACTGGGCGGCGGTGTACAGCAAGTCTGTGACCATCTACAATGCCGACGGAGAAAGTGCCGGCGTCAGCGTGGTGGGTGCTCAGACCGACAGCCAGCTGAGCCGTTATGTGACCTTCCGCACCCGGCAGGGCCACAAGGCCATCCCCTTTGAAAAGGACAGCGTGGTGCTGACAGAAAAGACCGCCCTGAACCTGGGGGTGGAGCCGGGAGACTCCATCTGGGTGGAGAACCCTGACGGAGAACGGGTGGAGATGACCCTGACCGGCGTGACAGAGAACTATATGTTCACCCGGCTGTATGTGTCCAATGCCCAGCTGCAGACCCTGCTGGGCACCCAGGACATCCCCTGGAACACGGTGTACGCCCAGACCCGCTGCGACAGTGCCGCCGACCGCAACACCATGCGGGAGACCCTGCTGGCCTGCAACTATGTGACCGGAGCCTCCTTTACAGAGGATGCCACCTCCATGTTCGACAACCTTATCGTGAGCCTGAACTCGGTGGTGGTGCTGATCATCGTGTGTGCTGCAGCCCTGGCGGCGGTGGTGCTGTACAACCTGATCAGCGTGAACCTGGCGGAGCGCAAAAAGGAGCTGGCCACCATCAAGGTGCTGGGCTTCTATGATAAGGAAGTGTACCGCTACATCTTCCGGGAGATCGACCTGCTGGCCCTCATGGGCTCTTGCGTGGGCCTGCTGCTGGGCATCCCCCTGCATCAGTTCATTATCCGCACGGTGGAAATGGACCAGCTCATGTTCATCCGCACCATTGCTCCCCACAGCTATCTGCTGAGCGTAGCACTGACCATGATCTTTACCCTGGTCGTCTGCTTCGTCATGCGGCGGCATGTGAAGAAGATCAGCATGGTGGAGAGCATGAAGGCACCGGAATAAGAAACGTCAGGGTTCATAAAAGATTCACGGATGCACAACACTTTTGCCGAAATTCTCTGGTAAGATAGAATCACCGGAAGGGAACGCCGCAAATCCCTTCTCCGGGACAACATGATTCCTCCTTTTCCAAACCAAATACCGTAAAAAAGCACCGCGCAACGGGTCCACTTCCCGTTGCGCGGTGCTTTTTGCGTCCCGGAACAACAGGAAACATGCTGCTGCACCAATGTTGTGCAGCAGCATGTTCGGGTCTGTGTCAGGAGGCCGGCAAAAACTGCAAGGTGACCGCCTCAGCGGCAAGGGCGTCGGCCTGCTCCCGGGTCAGCTTTTTGCACCCGACCATCCGGTTGAGCACCACCTGCATCCGCTTGACGGCCAGGTCTGGGCTGCTGTTGGGCGAGTAGGCCGATGGAGCATTGGGCAGGCCAGCCAGCATCACGGCTTCGGCGTCGGTGAGCTGCAGCGGCGTTTTGCCAAAGTAGCCCTGTGCGGCTTCGCCGATGCCGTAGTGCCCGCTGCCGAAATAGATGGAGTTGACGTACATTTCAAAGATCTGTTCCTTGTTGTACTGCTTCTCAATGGCGAGGGCGGCGAACATCTCCGCCGCCTTGCGGGCCAGATGCTTTTCCTGCGTGAACAGAGTGTTCTTGGCCAGCTGCTGGGTGATGGTGCTGCCGCCCTCGGCAAAGCTGCCGGTGCGCAGGTCGGTCACCAGTGCCCGGGCAATGGACACCGGGTCCACACCCTTGTGGTGGGTGAAGCGGGAATCCTCCGCCGAGATCACGGCGTTGATGTAGGTCTGGGGCAGCTGGGCATAGGGAACGAACCCCTCGCGGGACGAAATGCTGCTGTACAGGGTATCAATGGGGGTGACCTGGATGGCGCTCTCATAGAGTTTGTGGCCTGTGACGGCAAAGTACCCGCCCGCTGCCACGAGGGCCAGTAGGGCAAGCAGCAGCACCGTGAGCAGCAGCTGCCGGAGAAAACGAAAAACGGTATGCATGGTGTGCTCCTTTCCGGGCGGTGGCCCGAATGACTGTATCATAAACGATTTTGGCCGGTTTGGCAAGAGAAAAGGCATTGTATTCCTTATTATAGAACACGGTTTTTGCCGTTTTGTGACCGGAACATGAATTTGTGCCGGTGTACGCCGTCGGACAGGCCGGGAAATCGAGCAAAGTAATACTCTTGACCGGAATGCACAAGGCACGGCACCGCGCAGCGGCCGTTCATCATGCACAAAATGCAAAATTGAAAAAAACAGAATTAACCTATTGACAAACTGGGTATTGCGGGATATAATGCGAACAACAAATCCACAAACCTTGTGGGGAATTGAAATGGAGATTCCCGGGTTTGTAGAGGAGTGGGAAAAAGACGGAAAGGAGGGCACGAAGATGAAACTGATCTGGAATGAGCTGCTGCATGCAAACTTCCGCTGTGGGCGAATGTGTGGGGAACGGGCAGAAGAATTCACCGTGACCTGTACGATGCCCTCCTGTGCACGAATGTGTACGCCGATGGAGCGTTGAACAAAAGCAAACGGAAATGATCTGCCCGGTACGCTGGAACTTGAGTGCGTATCGGGTGTTTTTGTATCAGGAAATTATACTAAAAGTTTAATGAGAGAGGTATACTACAATGTCTGACTATAAATTTGAGACCCTTCAGCTGCACGTTGGCCAGGAGCAGGCCGATCCCGCGACCGATTCCCGCGCAGTGCCCATTTACCAGACCACTTCCTATGTGTTCCGCAACAGCCAGCACGCTGCGGACCGCTTCGGTCTGGCAGACGCCGGCAATATCTACGGCCGTCTGACCAACTCCACCCAGGATGTGTTCGAGAAGCGCATTGCCGCTCTGGAAGGCGGCGTGGCTGCTCTGGCTACTGCTTCCGGTGCATCTGCCATCACCTACACCATCGAGGCACTGGCTCAGGCCGGCGACCACATCGTGGCTCAGAAGACCATCTACGGCGGCAGTTACAATCTGCTGGAGCACACCCTGACCCAGTTCGGCGTCACCACCACCTTTGTGGACGCTCACGATCTGGAAGAGGTCGAGAACGCTATCCAGCCCAACACCAAGGCTGTCTACCTCGAGACTCTGGGCAACCCCAACAGTGATATTCCTGATATTGATGCCATCGCAGCCATCGCTCACAAGCATGGCCTGCCGCTGGTCATTGATAACACCTTCGGCACCCCGTACCTGATCCGTCCCATCGAGCATGGCGCTGACATCGTCGTCCACTCCGCTACCAAGTTCATCGGCGGCCACGGCACCACGCTGGGCGGCATCATCGTGGACAGCGGCAAGTTCGACTGGAAGGCCAGCGGCAAGTACGGCAACATCGCAGCCCCCAACCCCAGCTACCACGGTGTGTCCTTCGCTGATGCAGCCGGCCCCGCCGCTTTCGTCACCTACATCCGCGCCATCCTGCTGCGTGATACCGGCGCTGCCATCTCTCCGTTCAACGCCTTCCTGCTGCTGCAGGGTACCGAGACCCTGAGCCTGCGCATTGAGCGCCATGTGGAGAACACCAAGAAGGTCGTCGAGTTCCTGGCCAACCATCCCCAGGTCGAGAAGGTCAACCATCCCTCTCTGCCGGATCACCCCGACCACGCCCTGTATGAGAAGTACTTCCCCAACGGCGGCGCTTCCATCTTCACCTTCAACATCAAGGGCGGCCGTGAGGAAGCATTCAAGTTCATCGACAACCTGAAGGTCTTCTCTCTGCTGGCAAATGTGGCCGACGTCAAGAGTCTGGTCATCCACCCGGCTTCCACCACTCACAGCCAGCTGACCGATGCGGAACTGGCCGAGCAGCAGATCTACCAGAACACCATCCGCCTGTCCATCGGCACCGAGCACATCGACGACATCATCGCCGACCTCGAGGCAGGCTTCGCAGCCGTCCGCGGCGAGTAATTCTCCGGCACTTCCGTCCCCAGGAAGCATAAAAACGCTATTCTCTCCTCCATTCTCCTGAATTGCATAATAGAAGCAGCCAGCCGCCCTGTTACCTTGCAGGGCGGCTGGCTGTTTGTTGCAATTTTCTCGATTTTATGATATGATTTCGATAATGCCAATATGGCAGGAAAAAGACGCTGTGTCGAAAACGCAGGCGGCTGACTCCTTACCCGCAAAATCTTGTTTTCAGAAAACAGGGTTCCCGGGTGGGGACTTTTGAAAGTTTTCTCCCCGGAGGCGCTGTGCTGAAAGGGGGGATGTCAGATGACATTATCTGAAACGCTCGCATTGATGGCAGTTATCATCAGTTTGCTGGGATTGATTTTTACGATTATTTTCGGTACATTTGAGATAGCTTGGAAAATCGCTGAACGTCAGAATAAAAATGGACAAAAGAAATGACCGCCTTCGCGCTTCCCCAAGCCAGACGGTCATATCTTTTGACATTATGGTAAGGAGTTAGCCGTTTGCCGACCAGCGCCTTTCTATTTGTAGTATAGTGATTTTTTTCTGATTTGTCAAGCAGAGCCGGAAACTCGTTAGGATATTTTCCGGCTCTGTTTTTTTGTCCAAAACCACCCCCGCACAGCTTGCGCCGCGCGGGGGTGTGAGGGGAGAGGATGTTTCAGGAATTATTCGTTGCCGGGGAAGTGGGGAATACCGTCAAAGCCCTTCTGCAGGTCGGCGTCGGTGGGGATGTAGTCGGTCATCTTGCCGTCGTGGAACTTCTCGTAGGCCACCATGTCGAAGTAGCCGGTGCCGGTGAGGCCGAAGACGATAGTTTTTGCCTCGCCCGTCTCCTTGCACTTGAGAGCTTCGTCAATGGCGACGCGGATGGCATGGCTGCTCTCCGGGGAGGGCAAACTGCTCTGCTGCCTCAAAGACGCTGGTCTGCTCCACGCTGGTGGCCTCCATCAGGCCGTCGTGGTAGAGCTGGCTGAGGATGCAGGCCGTGGTGTCGTCCAGCTCCTTGGCCGTCATGGGCTTGAGGGTGCCGGGGCTCAGCAGGGGAGCGGGCTTGTTTTTCATATCGGCCCGCACATTGTACCATGCGGTGGGCAGCTCCGATTCTTCCAGATAAAAGCGGAAAAAGCGAAGTCGTACTACTACCTGAAACCTGTGCGAGAGGGATGAACACCAGCCGCCCCCGGGGGCTGTACGCCGCCCCTGCCACGCAGCCGTAGAGAAAGAAGAGCATCACCGCCACTGCCGCCGCCAGAAGCAGCAGTCCCCGGTGGTGGAACGACCAAATGCGATGCCCGGGCCGCTGACGCTGCATACAAGACCCCTCCTTTTGTGGTTTGGACCATCTTATGCCTGTCAGGGTGCGGCTGTGCGATTGTGCCGGGCTGAAGAGTGTGGTACACTATAGCCATCGAGATTTTTTGTGATACGGAGAAACTTTATGCTGACCATTACACTGCTGGGTACGGCGGCCACCATGCCCCTGCCCGACCGCGCCCTCACGGCGGCGGTGGCCGAATGCGGAGGACACAGCCTCCTGTTCGACTGCGGCGAGGGGACCCAGACTGCCGCCCGCCGGGCCGGAGTCAACCTGATGAAGATGGACGCCGTCTGCCTGACCCATTACCACGGCGACCACATCTTCGGCCTGCCGGGGCTGCTGCAGACGCTGGGCTGTCAGGGCCGCACCCGCCCGCTGGCGCTGTACGGGCCGAAGGGGCTCGGCGAAGTCTGGGCGGCACTGCGGGTGCTGACGGGGCCTCTGCCGTACCCGGTTTATGCTGAGGTGCTGGACGCCCCGGCAGCGCTCTGCGAAAAATTCGGCGGCTGGCCCCAGGGCGCGAAACTCACGCCGGTGCCGACCCGCCACCGTGTCGTCAGTCAGGGTTACCGACTCGATCTGCCCCGGGCCGGACGGTTCTCACCCGAACAGGCGCGGGCATTGGGCGTACCGGTAAAGCAGTGGAAGACGCTCCAGCACGGCGAGAGCATCACGCTGGACGGCGGACGTGTCATCCAGCCGGAAGCCGTCCTCGGCCCGGCCCGGCAGGGGCTGAGCTTCGTCTTCTCGGGCGACACCGCCCCCTGTCCGGCATTGGAAAAGGCCGCAGCGGGTGCTGACCTTCTGCTCTGCGATTCCACCTATGCTCTGCCGGAGCAGGCCGCGCAGGCCAAACAGTACGGCCACAGCACCTTCGGGCAGAGCGCAGCCCTCGCCGCCAAAGCGGGTGCGAAGCGGCTCTGGCTCGTCCACTATTCGCCCATGATCACCGACCCGGAAGAAGAGCTGGCCCAGGCGCAGAGCCTCTTCCCGGCGGCAGAGTGCGGCTATGACGGCAAAAGCATCACCCTGCAATATGAGGAGGCCGAAGAATGAACATCGTCCTGGAACCCGGCGCCTCCGCCCTGCTGGACGCGCTGCCGCCTTTTCACTCTCTATTTTGCCACTTTTTATTGACTCTTTTCTGTTTCCATATTAGGATATAGATAAGTTCGTAGAAAAAACGGCAGATTTCATATTTTTATATGCAGTCTGATACCGGAAAAGGAAATCCCAGGAGGTATTTTTCATGAAAAAGATCTGTATCGCAGCTCTCGCTGCAACACTGGCTCTCGGAACCATGATCACAGCTCAGGCTGCTGATACAATAGATGGAACTGTTGTATCCGGCACATACAAACGCAGCACAAACGGCGGACGCCGCCGCGGTTTAAAGTCCCCGGCAGGCGGTGCCTGGGAGAAGCTTTCTGACGGTACCTACAAATATCACTTTGCGGAAGGTCTCGAAGCTACCGATTACTGGCTGGAGATCGATGGAACCTGGTACTATTTCGGTCATGACAATATCATGCAGACCGGATGGGTAAAGGATGACGGCAACTGGTACTACATGGATCTTGAGACCGGTGCTCTCTTCACCGGCTGGCACGAGATCAGCGGCAAGTGGTACTACTTCCACGAGGAAGGTGATGGCTTCAAGGGCACTCTCATGGTAAACTGTGAGACTCCGGACGGATACACCGTTGACGTGAATGGTGCGCTTGTAGAATAGTCACTGGCATAAATTTTAAAAATCCCCGCAGGATCGTTTTTCCGCATCCTGCGGGGATTTTTTGCCGGTCCATATAGCATCCGTTCCAATAATACGTTTCTTGCATATGTCCCATTGATCGGCAGTTCCTCTTTATTCATATCTCAGAGCATCGATCGGATCCGCCTTTGCGGCTTTCGACGCCGGGTAAATCCCAAAGAAGATGCCGACTACGGCCGAAAAGGATACCGCAAGAAGGATGATCCCAGGTTTGATCACAACAGGGAGTCCAAGCGCCGCGCCGCCCGCTGTCACGAGACTCACAGCGAGAAGAACGCCGATGATTCCGCCCAGAGCGGACAGGATCGCGGACTCTGTCAGGAACTGGATCAGGACATCCCGGGTCCTTGCACCGAGCGCCTTTCTGATACCGATCTCGCGGGTCCTCTCCGTGACGGACACCAGCATGATGTTCATGATCCCGATGCCGCCCACCAGGAGAGAGATCGCAGCGATCCCGCCCACAGCCATGGAAAGTCCGCCCATGAGGCTGTCGATGGATCCCATCTCATCCGCCACCGTGTTCGTATAGAAATCTCCTGCGTTCCGCCCTTTTAATTTTCCGAGATACGCGGTCAGGCGGGACATGAGATCCGCCATATCGGTTCCTTCTTTTGCATATAAGCGGCAGTAATAAAACGTATCATTCGGCCAGGTGAGCAGCGTGTACGGAATGTATGCGGACCCTGTATCGCTGGAACCGCCCATCAGCAGTTTCTGAAACGCGCTCATCTCCTTTTTATAGACGCCGACTACGGTATAGAGGTCCGTGTCCCCGTAGATCGTCGTCCGGAATGTCTTCCCGACCGCATCCTCCGTTCCAAAAAGTTTTCC
>ENA-UPTB01002152-UPTB01002152.1-human-gut-metagenome-genome-assembly--contig:-NODE-2152-length-14421-cov-3.117331_pt1 | contig 14421 bp, 10 predicted proteins | sample MGYA00250046_ERZ773369 | MGnify/ENA primary metagenome ERZ773369 (study PRJEB29103, sample SAMN06111938) | human gut metagenome | biome: human gut; feature: ankylosing spondylitis patient; material...
ATCACACTCGGACCATCGATGAGTTCAGGCTGAGGGGCATTTCTGTTCACATCACCATATGCTCTGCCCAGATCAGAAAAAGTACTGTATCTCGTTTGCTCCATCAAGCTGCGCAGCTTCCCATAATTCACTGGAAACAGATTGATAATAGGTTCTTGCCAATATCATGTTCCATACATTAAATGCCCCCGGCAAAAGGATCGCCCATACTGTATTAACCAGACGAAGCTGGTTCATCAGAATGAATGTAGGAATCAATCCTCCTCCAAAAAACATAGTAAAAACAAATAATGCATTAAAAAACTTTCTCCAGAGCTTCGCGAGAAACTCGTGTTGCGGCAACAAGATGTAGTGCACTTTCCCGCCGAAAGTTTTTTCGAGCGCTTCTTTTGCGCCTAAAAAATAAAAAACGTCGCCCAAATGTTTGTACGCGACGATGTTGTAGGCGTCTTCCCTGCAAAGAGCCTCGACCTGACGGACGATATTGGCCGTCAGGTTGAATTGATCCATGAGAGAGTAATCGACGGGATAGCGGAAATAATTTTCCGTAAAGCGAGTCCAAATCGGAGCGGACATTTTTTATGATGCGAGCGTTCGAAGACCGTGAATGATTTTTCGGTAAGGTTCGTTCTTTCCAAAAAGCGATGATGTACCGAGAACGAATCCCGAAGCGCCCATTCGATTCATGGACGCAACGGTGTCCGGGGTGACGGCACCGTCCACGGTGATCGGCGTGTTCGGAAAGAGCGAGCGCAGAAGAGGCAACCTTGCGTCAACGTTTGATACGGCGCTCTGTCCGGCAAAACCCGGGCGAACGCGCATCATGAGAATGGCGTCCACCATGTCGGCGAAAGGTCGGAGAATGTCGACGTCCGTTTCCGGGTTGACCGCAAGTCCCGCCTGCAGACCCAACATGCGGGCGCGTTTTAGACCGCAAAGAACATCAGGGTGTTCCGCGTGCAGATACACGAGCCTTACGCCGCTCGATGCGGCAAATCCGATATGCACGGAAAGATTGCGAACCATCAGATGCGCTTCAAGGGGGAGCGAAGTCATGGTGGAGAACTTGGCGACCTCCGCCCATGAAAGGGCGAAGTTCGACACGAACTCTCCATCCATGATGTCGATGTGAAAGCTGTCGGCGCCGGCGGCTTCAAGAAAAGCAATTTCTTCCGCAAAGTGACCGGGATCCGCACACATCAGTGAAGGAGACAGATTCATAGTTCACTTACCTCAGAACGCGTACGGAATGGGTTTGGCCACCATCGCCGTGCAGTTCTTCACGGCGATCACGTCACCGGGTTCCATCAGAACGGACGTACCCGGTTTGATGCGGAGGCCGTCAATTTCAGTTTCACCGCTCAAGAGGACGACGAAGCCGAACATCTCGCCTTCGCAGGCATATATATCCTTGTTCTTGACGAGCGTGAGTTCGTACATGCGCTCGCGCCTGGGACTGTTGGGCTCGAGAGCGGAAACTTCGGACTTAAGTTCTGGCTTGAGCGAGGCCAAGGCCTTTTCGACCTGAAGCGGACGCTTGTTGCCGTTTTTGTCGAGACGGTTGAAATCATAGAAACGGTAGGTCGAGTCGCAGTTCTCCTCGATCTCGAACGAAAGCGATCCCGCCGCAGCCGCGTGAAGCGTCCCGCCGGTAACGTAGACATAGTCGCCGGCGTGAACCTCGACGGTACCTACACCGTCAAGCGTATTGTTCTCCTCGATCAAGTGACGGAATTCTTCTACCGTCTGAACGTTGATGCCGTTGAACATGCGGCCGGTAGTCGGCGGCTCGAGCAAATAGAACGATTCGTTCTTACCGAATACCTTGCCTTCCAGCTCACGTGCGGCCCCGTCGTCCGGATGCACCTGAATGGACAAGTTGTCGGCCGCCTCGACGAGCGCCGTCAAAATGGGCAGCTCTTCGAAGTTCCCGAGTCCGTAGCGATTGCGGTTGTCGACGAACCAGTCGTGAATGGTTCTTCCCCGATAGGGACCCGTGAGAAACTTCGAGCGCATTTTCATCGTATCGATGACGCCGTAGAGGTGGCCGATCTTGCGGCAGTCCGTTTCCACAAACGCGGCAAGCTTGGCGCCGCCCCAGACGGTCTCGTGAACGATGGGTTGGAGAATTTGCATGATTTTCCTCAGAGATTTTCGTCGACGACGATCTTTAGGTTTTCGAGCCCTTGATTCCGTGAAGGGCAAACTGCGTGCGCACAAACCAAGCCGGACGGTTTGGTGTCGTTAATTAGAATTCGTTCCCCCATGGGGACTTCGAAGAAGACGTGATCAATACGAACGCCGGCGTCCCGGATGAATTCGAGAGTACGCTCGCGGGCAGCTTCCTCACGTGCGGTGAGGAGGATGACAAGATCCCCCTGCGGGATCGATCGGAGAAATTCAACCGCCCCGGGGAGCCACTCGTCGTTGCCCGTCTTGTAGCCGTTGTGCTTGACGAGCGTTCCGTCAAAATCGAGAACCCAGGTGTGCTTCAGGGGCGAAAGACGAAGATCACGCGGCATGCCAATCCTCCAGCCAACGGTTGAACAGTGCGGTGCCGTTCATGAAGGCGATGCACATGGAGTCGTAGTCCTCCCATACGTGAGATGCCATCGACATCCAAACGATTGCGTGGATGAGCTCGATTTCCTTTCGCGTTCCTTCGCCCTCCGGGATGCGTTGAAAAAGTTCGGCGGTGAGAAATTCCCATCCTCCCGAACCGATCTGGAACTCCAGACCGTCTTGGGTCTGGCAAAAATGGAAGTTCTTGACGTTGAACTGGTCAAAATTGCCATAAATGGCGTAGAACACTTTGGCCCAGTCGTAGCGGGGATCGCCGAAGACTTTGCTCTTTCCGAAGTAGCCTCGCGGATCGATGAAAAAGACTCGTCCCTCCTGGTTGACAAGAGTGTTCGTGAGCTGACAGTCCCCGTGGAAGGGGGTGTAATGCGTGTGCATCAGGGTGTCGAGCACTGAGCGACGGAAGACCTCTACGTTCTCGAGAACATTGACGCAGTCCTTCCCGTTGATGCGGATGCTGCGGTCATGTCCGAACGGAACGGCGTCGGCCACCATGCGGAGACGGGCCAGTGTCTTCTCGAAATACTCGCGGTATAGATCTCCGCTGTCGGCAGGGCGCTTTTCGTAGGAGTGCAGGCGTGCGAGCGCATCCGCCATGCGGTGGAGAGCCGCCTTCTTTCCATCGGCATTGAGGGAGCAAAGGAAAAGATTTTGTCCGCGAATGCGCTCCAACCGCAAAGGCGTCTCTTCCAGAAGTTGGGGAACATCGTCAAATCCGTAGGCTTTCACCGACTTGTACCAATCCACTTCGCGGGCGATAAAGCCCTGTGCCTCCGGCGTAAGGCCGGTTTTTACGACCGAATCCTCGAGAACTTCTATATGGTTGTAGGGGCGGCAACGATATTTGGAGTTTTCCAGATGCAGGTAGGCCTCAAGCGTGCCGACGTCCTGACATTCGACGAGCGGCAACTCGGTCATGGGGAAACTTTGCTTCGAAAGCCATGTGGTAAAAGACCCTTCGAGCGGCAGAGCTTCACAGAACGATTTATCGGAAAAGGCGTAAAAGCCCGCTACACCGTGTTGGTCGGACGCTTCCTTGCGCATCGCTCCGTCGGCAAAGCTCCAGGAGCAGTGAAAAGGTACCGTACCCACGAGGCAGCCCTCGAAGGATTGGGGAAGACTGAACCCTTTCGGGAGAATAAGGTCGGACCAAACAACAACGAAGGGTTCGTTGTCTCCAACGTAAGAGATCGCTTCTGAGAGGCCCGCCGCGTTTCCTTTGCCGCAGGCCTTCACGAGAATGCAGCGCCGATCCGCCGCAAAGGTCGTGAGATAGCGGTCAAGAACGTCGTATCGGTAGTCGCCGACGACAATGAAGTCCGCATGCGGGAAAGTGTCGAAAAGGTGAAAGAGGATCGGCTTGTTGCGGACATCAATGAGCGCCTTCGGCTTGGAAGCAGTCATGGCCTGCATGCGAGTTCCCAGTCCGCCGGCCTGAACGATGACTTTCATAGTTGATTCCTATTGAAAAATGCTCGAATAGAAGCTGTCGGAAGAGCGTTTTTGGCTTCTATGACCGACTAAACCGGGAAATTTCCGTGCTTCTGTAAGGATGATTAATCCTATACGTCCGATAAAAAAAAACAATCGATTGGGACGTTCGGGGATTAAGGGTTTTCGTGTACGAGATGTCATGAAAACGGTTCGCTCCGTACGATGAGCGCAGAACGCCGAACTTGACTTCCTCGTAGATCTGAAGCTCTTGCTTGATGCAAAACGCGAAGCGGAGGCCAAACTTGATTGGAGGCGGGTGAAGGCAGGGATTTCAGTTCGCCTTGCCTTGCTCGAGGCCTAGTCCTGTCTCGCGTAGCCCCTCTCTCGTGCGGTGTGCGGGGAAGTGACGAAGTGTCCCTCTACAGATTTGAGCCGAGTCCCTGAGAAAAGAATTCGAGCGACAGCTCACGAATTCCCCGAGAGAGAATGCAATCGGAAAGGTGGCGTGGAAAATCGGGTTCCAAAGGGAGATTGCTCATGATGAATGGGACTACGAGAAAAAGAACGCCCGAAAGAGTGAAACTTGGTTCGTGTAATGCGTCTAACATTTCAGGGATAACCATAAGGAGAACAATCGATCATCTCTCCCCGCAGGTGGCGAAAAATGCCGATAGCCGCTGAAGTCGGCCTCAGATCCTGAAGAGGCCAAGCGGAGTTAGGAACCGCTTCGGTGTTGGAAGAGTCGAAAAGGGGCGCCGAACAAACTTTGGTCATTCGCCGAGATGGAGTTTGTGCCGGCTCTGGGTACAACGGGCGTTGTGCACGACGAATCCTCCGTGTGCCTCGGGGAGCAGCTCTTCAAAGTCGAAACGCAGTACGCGCGGATGGCGCGCTCTTTCTTCATGAAAAGACAATCTTCACGGCGTCTTATAAGACAAGCCCTACCGTTATGAATTCTTCGTCGGTCTTGGCACCTCGAGCGGGACCGCGAAGATATCGTTTGGCGAGACGTGAGGTGCGAGTATTCTGATCGCGCGGCAAAAGAAGACTGCCCCTCTCGTTGTCAATCGGTAACGAGCTCGTTTACCTACCGTCCGATCGACGTTCCAATCATAGGTATCCGTATTTGGGGGAGGGGCTCACGAGGTTTGGTCGTTCGAGACCCTGTTGGTGGTGAAGGGGCTAGCGCGGATAGTCATCCGTGTAGCCCCATTCGTCCACGACGTGTCGGCGCTCGAGTCATAAGATTGCACGGAGGTTGCCGCCTCTGGTAGCCGCAAGGCGTATTCTGGTAGGTGTTGCGCGAGTAATGGCGCAAGAAGGATGGTGATTGGGAGCGCCAAACAGTTGGAGTTGGCGGACAAGGCCTCGTTAGGGGGGGGGGAATGCCTTGCCATTTACATAAGAGAAAACCTCTCCGCTCGCGGGGCGAAGAGGTTTTTCGAGCACGAACTCCAACCCGAAAAGGTCAGTCGTGCGTTTCGTCTTTGTGGAAATTCTGGCCCTGGCGCGATTCCATGAAGACGCGCATGAGGTCCGCGACTGTGCCGGAATTGGTCTTGTCCATGATGGAGGCGCGGTGGGCTTCGACCGTCTTGATCGAAATCTTGAGGTCGTCGGCGATCTGCTTGTTCAGGCGGCCGTTCGCGATGCGTTCGAGAACTTCCTGTTCGCGCGGCGTCAGCTTGTCGAGAAGCGCCTGATTGAGCTTGCGGCGCTCCGACTCGATGTGACGGGTCCGGGCCACTTCGAGCATGCGTTCGATCAGCGCCTTGAGGGCGTTCTGGTCATAGGGCTTTTCGATGAAGTCGACCGCCCCCGCCTTGAAGGCCTGCACCGCCATCGTCACGTCGCCGTGGCCGGTGACGAAGATGATGGGAATGTCGGCCTTGCGCTGCAGGAGATGTTCCTGCACTTCCAACCCGCTCATGCCGGGCATGCGGATGTCGAGAACGAGCACCGCAATGGTGTTGGGGTCGTACTTGGCAATGAAGCTCTCGCCGCTGTCGTAGAGTTCCACGTGATAGTTGCTTGCTTCGAGCAGCCACTTGAGGGAGTCCCGGACGGCGTCGTCGTCGTCCACGATGTAGACGGTACCGGCACTCTCACGGTAACCGTCGAGATAGTCGTAATGGTTCATCTCGTTATAGATAAGGTTGGAATAAGCAAGTCAGGCAATTTTACACCAGAGGAGGCGTTGTGCCACCCCCGTGCAAGGGGAAAATGGGAAAAAAGAGAGGAACCTCGCTTCCTGAGTCACGTTGCGGCGGTTTTTCCCGCATCCCCCTCGGGCATGTTGACGGGAATGCGCACGGTGAAGGTCGTTCCGCCCCCTTCGGTGTCGGAAACGAGCAGTCGTCCGTGGTGGTTTTCCACGATCGTGCGGCAGATGTTGAGGCCGATCCCCATCCCGGTCTTCTTCGTCGTGAAGAAGGCGTCAAAGAGCATCGCCTTCACTTCGTCGGACATGCCCGGTCCGTGGTCGCGGATCGTAAAGACGATCGCGTCGGTTTGGGCTTCGTGCGAGACGGAAAGTTCGACGTTGCGGTCGCTTTCGGGCTCGAGCGCCTCCATGGCGTTTTTCAAAAGATTGAGCAGGAGCTGCTCGAGCATGACGGCGTCGCCGTTGATGCTAGGCAGATTCTCCGCCATCTCGACCTTTATCGAGGCGCCGAGTTTTTTCGCCTGAATGAGGGCGAGTTCCATCGCTTCCGTCACGATCGTTTCGACCGGCACGACCGCGAACTGCGTGTCGTGCTTGTTCTTCGCAAAACTTCGGATGCGCTTGATGATGGCGGCCGCGCGCTTGGCTTGATTGTCGATGCGTCCGAAGGCGTCCGTCGCCGCCTCGGGCTTCAGGGCGTGCGCCTCCAAAAGAGACTTCGCAGCGGCGGCGTAGTTGGAGATCGCGGCAAGAGGCTGATTGAGTTCGTGCGCGAGCGAACTCGCCATTTCGCCCATCGTTACGAGGCGCTGCGTTTCTTCGGCGTGCTTGATCTGCGCCTGAAGCTGCTCCTGCATCTGACGCCATTCGGTGATGTCGGTGGCGATCAGCATCACGGCTTTTCGGTCGTTCGTCCAGACGATCGTCTGGATGCGTACGTCGAACCACCGGTCCGTCACTTCGTCGTAAAGCCCTTCGCGAATCGAGGTCTTCTTCTGCGCTTCGAGTACGCCCAAGATGCGTCGGCAGGCGTCGGCCGTGCCACCGAAAAGCCGTACGTAGGGGGTGTTCATGAAAAAGATCTGCCGAGCGTCGTCGTCCGACACGACGGCGATGGCGCTCGCAAGCGACTGCACGACGCGCGTGAAGCGGTCGTTTGCGGCCTGCATGCGTTCGTGCGAGCGCTTCGCTTCGGTCACGTCGTAGAGTGCGCCGATGTAGCCGAGCACCCGTCCTTCGACGTCAAGGAGCTGCGAGACGCTCAACTGTCCGTCGAAGGTTTCGCCGTTTTTGCGCTTGGCGAGAAAGTCGATCGTGTGCAGCGTTCCGCTCGAGTGCGACATCATCGCTTCGAACTGCTCGGTGATGTCTTCGGCCCAATAGGGGTAGGGAGGCGTGGCGCCGATCAGCTCCTCGCGCGAGAAGCCGAACATTTTCTGAAAGGTTTCGTTGACGTAGAGGATCTTTCCTTCCTTGTCCGTGACGCGAAGCCCCGTCAAGGCCGACTCCGAGATGGCGCGGCGAAGCGCGTATTCGACTTCCAACCGTTCGGCAAAGCGGTGTTCCTTTCGCTGCACTCGAACAAGGAGCAAAAGGGCGACGAGAAGCGTGCAGCCGAGCCCGCCGATAAGCCAGACGGGCAGGGGCGACTGTTCGAGCAGTCCCGCGGGGTGGCTCGTCGCCAGAAGGCTCAGCCCCGCGAGGTGACTGAAGGAGAGGGGGACTTCCGTCTGAATGTCCCCCATGTGACCCTCTTCGTCGACGGGGAAGAAGGAATTGCCGTTCAGAAGAAGGTCGAACTGGTAGGAACGGTATCCCAAAAGTTCCACGACGCGCGTGACGAGGTGCGTGAGGTTCACGCGCGCAATGAGGATTTGGTCGGGTAGGGCCGTCGGAACCGCAAGGTCGGCGAAGAGCTGATGCGCGGGTTCGAGCACGTAGGGAATGGAGAGAACCGAGGCGTCGCGCTCGAGCGCTTCCGTAATCGCCTTTCTCGTCTGGGGATTTTTGAGGGTGGTTCCGGCGTCGCGGCGCTCCGCGCCCGAAGACATCGGGTTGTTCCAGCTTCTCAACACCGTGAAGTCGCGCGTCGCAATCACGATTTCAGCGACTTCCCGTCGGTCCTGCATGAAGTTCATGGCGGAGAATTCCGCGCTCGCTACCTGGCTTCGCACGTTCGGAATGTGCATGAGCCGCAGGCTCGTCTTCATGAGAAGTTCGGTCGTCCCCAAAAGGCGCGACTCCATCGACTGCGCGACAAGGTCGGCCGACTGCTTGAGCCGCACGGATTCCGCGCGTTGTTCGGAGGTGAGCAAAAAGACGACCGAAGAGAAGAAGGCCACGGTGAAGAGGGCGCTCGTCGCCCAGCCCGCCCAGGCGGCGATGCGGCCCGTACCGATGCGGCGGTCCGTGTGTCCGAGGGTGCGGAAGGCCTGAGCGATTTCCTTATCCGAGTGAAGCGTAGCCATAAGTGTGCGGTTCGTTGGGAGGAGTCGACATTCTATACGCTAAAATAAAACGTTTTCCTTGTAGGGAGAGAGCGATGGCGCTCACGCAGAACGAATTGAAGCGCGCCGTGGCCCAAGCCGCGGTCGCGTATGTGAAGGAAGGGGAAATCCTCGGCGTCGGCACGGGTTCGACCGTGGATTTCTTCATCGACGCGATCGCGCCGATGCGCGACAGGATCCCCGCCTGCGTTTCCTCGTCGGAACGCTCGACGAAAAAGCTCGAAGGCCTGGGGTTCAAGGTTCTCGACATGAATGAAGTCGAAGAGATTGGCGTCTATGTCGACGGGGCCGACGAAATCGACGGTCACTTCGCCATGATCAAGGGAGGCGGCGGGGCGCTTACGCGCGAAAAGATCGTCGCTTCCGTTTCGAAGCGCTTCGTGTGCATCGCGGACGCGTCGAAGAAGGTGGAGGTGCTCGGCCGCTTCCCGCTTCCCGTCGAAGTGATCCCGATGGCGGCGCGCGCCGTTCGCCGCCGCCTCGAAGCGCTCGGCGCGACGGTGAAGCTTCGCGACTTCGTCACCGACAACGGCTGCCACATTCTGGATGCGGCCGGTCTTGAGATTCACGATCCGAAGGCGCTGGAGGCCGAGATCAACTCGTGGCCGGGCGTCGTAACCGTGGGGCTCTTTGCCGCGCGCGGCGCGGACGTCCTCCTCCTCGGGACGGAAGAGGGCGTGAAATACTTCGAAAAGCCCTGACGTCCAAAAAAAGAAAGGGAGCCGAGGCTCCCTTTCGCATTCCTTCCCGCTCCGTTTCGGGGCGGAAGGTTCCGGTTCTTATTCGGCCTTGGGCGGCACGAAGTTGGGAACCGTCATGTCGTCGGCGTCGCCGAAGAAATAGCGTTCGCACTGCGCCATGAGATGCTGACGGGCCGAGAGGTCCGCGAGATTCAGGCCGTATTCGTTCACCATCATCGTTTGGAGGCGCGTCCAGTCGCCCCAGGCTTCCTTGCTCACGTGGCGCCAGATGCGCACACCGAGTTCACCCGGGACCGGGGGATGGTCGAGCCCTTCGGCTTCCTTTTTCAGTTTGATGCACTGTACCGTACGCATGGAGAATGTCTCCCGAATGTGTTGTTGGTTCGTGCATTCTAACCCGAGGATCGGATCCCCTGGGAGGTCCGATCCCGTTTCCGGAGACCTGTATGTCCGATCGTGCCCTGTGGGCCGCCTTTCAGAAAGTCCGCACCGAAGTGGAGGGTGCGCTTGAAGAGACGCGCAAGAAGGAGGCGCAGCGCATCGAGGCCGAAGAGAAGCGCCGCCGCGAGGAGAAGGCGAAAAAACGCGCCGCCGCGCCCGCGTCGCCCGCCGCGCGCCTCGTTCGCGGGGAGGCGCCCAAGACCGCGCCCGCCGGGAAGGCGCGCGAAGCGCAAGGGCCTACGGCCCCGGCGCCCCGTCCGGGGCGCCCGAATGCCGCGCCTTCGAGAGGCGCGGCCCCCGTCGCGCAGGGAGGCAACGACGCCTTCCGCAGAGCGCTCGCCTCGGTGCGCAAGGACGCCGGCCCCGACGAAAAGACCGTCCGGACCAAGGGCCGCCCGGACGAACGTCGACGCGGAAAGTCCGCCCAAAACGGACGGGACCGCACGCAAAACGTCGAAGGGAAGGGAGCGCCCGCTTCGGCGCAAAAGGCCGCGATGAACAAGACGGCGACGGACGTCAAGCCCCGCCGAGAAGAGCGGCGTCTCAGCTACGCCGAGCGCCGCACGCCCGTGCCGCCCTTCGAATTGATGCCTGGACTTCCCGTCACCGAACACGGCGAAGAGTTGGTTCGCGCCGTGCGCGAAAACCGCGTCGTCATCGTTTGCGGCGAGACGGGGTCGGGCAAAACGACGCAGCTCCCCAAGATCGCCATGATGGCCGGGCGAGGTGAAACGGGCATGATCGCCCACACGCAGCCGCGCCGCATTGCGGCGAGTTCCGTCGCCAAGCGCCTCGCCGAAGAACTGAAGACGAACTTGGGCGACGTCGTCGGCTACAAGGTGCGCTTTACCGACAAGACCCATTCGGGCGCGACGATCAAACTCATGACGGACGGGATTCTCCTTGCGGAAACCCAGACCGATCCCCTGCTTCGCGCCTACGACACGGTCATCATCGACGAAGCGCACGAACGAAGCATCAACATCGACTTTCTGCTCGGCTACTTGAAGCGCCTTCTCTCCAGGCGCGCCGACCTCAAGGTGATCGTCACGTCCGCGACGATCGACGCCGAGCGCTTTGCCGAACACTTTGCCGACGAAAACGGCAGGCCCGCTCCGATCTTCAACATTTCGGGCCGCACCTATCCCGTGGAAATCCGCTGGCGTCCCCTGGACGACGTCGACGAGGCGGACGACCGCACCATGCTCGAAGCGATCGAGAACGCCGTGAGCGAACTCGAAATGGCCGGGCGCGGGGACATCCTCGTCTTCCTCCCGGGCGAGCGGGAAATCCGCGAGACCGAGGACTATCTTCGAAAGACCCGCGTGGGCAAAGTCGAAATCCTTCCGCTTTTCGCGCGGCTTTCCGCGTCGGACCAGGAAAAGGTCTTCAAGCCTTCGGGACTTCGCCGCATCGTTTTGGCGACGAACGTCGCCGAGACTTCGATCACGGTTCCGGGGATCCGCTACGTGGTCGATACGGGGTTGGCGCGCGTGAAGCGCTACTCGTACCGCAGCAAGGTCGATCAGCTTCTCATCGAACCCGTGAGTCAGGCGGCCGCCAATCAGCGCGCGGGCCGATGCGGCCGCGTGGCCGAAGGCATCTGCATTCGACTCTATGACGAAGAGGACTTTGCACGGCGTCCCGCCTTTACGGATCCGGAAATCTTCCGCACGAATCTCGCCGCCGTCATCCTGCGCGCCAAGGCGCTCAAGCTCGGCGACATCCGCGAGTTTCCCTTCCTTCAGGCGCCGCCAGCGCGGGCGATCGCGGACGGGATCTCGATTCTGCAGGAGCTCCGCGCGCTCACGCCCGAAGGCGAATTGACGAAAATCGGCCGCGAACTTTCGCGTCTGCCCGTCGACCCGAAGCTCGCGCGCATGCTGCTGGCGGGAAGCGAATTCGGCAGTCTCTCGGAACTCCTCATCATCTGCTCGGGGCTTTCGGTGCAGGATCCGCGCGAGCGTCCGCTCGACCAACAGGAGGCGGCCGACCGCGCGCACAAGGAGTTGGCCGACGAGCGCTCGGACTTCCTGAGTTTTGTGAAGCTCTGGCGCTGGTACGAAAAGGCGAAGGCCGAAAAGGAGAGCAACCGCAAGTTCGACGCGGAACTCCATCGCCGCTTCCTCTCGGCGCGCCGCATGCGAGAGTGGCGAGACGTCTATCGACAGCTCGAGACGATCGTCGACGAACTCGGCTGGCGAAAGAACACTGTGCCCGCAACCTATGAAGAGGTGCACCGGGCGCTTCTTTCGGGCCTTTTGGGGAACATCGGTTCGAAGTCCGCGGAAAGCGACTTTCGCGCTCCCCCGTACCTCGGTGCGCGCGGGATCAAGTTCTGGCTCTGGCCGGGGTCGGTTCGCGCCAAGAAGTCGGGGCGCTGGATCTTTGCGGGCGAAATCGTGGAGACTTCGCGTCTCTTCGCACGCACGCTCGCCGACTTAGAGCCCGAGTGGATCGAGGCCGCGGCGGGCGACCTCGTGCGCCGGCACGCAGGCGATCCGCGTTGGGAAAAGCGTCGGGGCGAAGTGGTCGCCTCCGAGCGCGGCACGCTCTACGGACTCACCCTCTACAAGGACCGTTCGGTTCTCTATTCGCGCTACGACGCCGTCGCCGCACGCGAAGTCTTCATCCGCGAGGGACTCGTACCGGGCGAAATCGAAACGCGCGGGGCCTTTCTCTCGCACAACCTGCGGCTTGTTCGCGAAATTCGCGAGCTCGAGCACAAGACGCGCCGCCCCGACGTGCTCGTCGACGACGAGCAGATCTTCGCCTTCTATGACGAAAAGCTCCCCGCAGACGTCTGCGGAACGATTTCCTTTGAAGCCTGGCGCAAGGAGGCGGAAAAGAAGGATCCGCGCCTGCTCTACCTCAGTAAGGAAGAGCTCATGCGTCACGACGCGACGAACGCGACGCAGCAGTACTACCCGAAGACCCTCGAAATGGCCGGGGTGACGATGGCGCTCACCTATCACTTTGAGCCGGGCAGCCCCCGCGACGGGATCACGCTCACCGTCCCAGTCTATGCGCTCAATCAGATCGATCCGGTTCGCTGCGAGTGGCTCGTTCCGGGGATGGTGAAGGAAAAGGCGCAGGCGCTCCTCAAAAGCCTTCCGCAGAAGATCCGCCGCCACTGCGTGCCGATCGCCGACTACGCGAAGGCCTTTTACACGCGTTGCGGGGAGGGACAGCGTACCGACCGCGGGTTCCTTACGGTCTTGGCCGAAGACATCCGCGAGACGCTGTCGGTTCCCTGTACGGCGTCCGACTTCAAAGTGGAGCAGTTGCCGCCGCACCTCATCATGAATTTCCGCGTGGTCGACGAACACGGCCGCACGCTTGAGATGGGACGAAGCCTCGCGCAGCTGCGCGCCGAACTAGGCGGCCTCGCGCAGGACGCCTTCCAGTCGGTCGCGCAAGCCGACGAATCCGTGGCGAAGGACCTCGCCGAGGGCGTCACCGACTGGACCTTCGGCGAATTGCCCGAACTCATGGAAATTTCGCGTCGCGGCCAGACCTTGATCGGACATCCGGCGCTCGTCGACCAGGGGAACGTCTGCTCGATCGAAGTCTTCGACGACCCCGTCGAAGCTGCGCGTACGCACCGGAAGGGACTCCGAAAACTCTTCCGGCTCGTGCTTCGCGAACAGGTGAAGTATGTGGAGCGTTCTTTGAAGGACCTCGGCCGCGTCTCGATGCAGGCGGCCGTCGTGCCGGGGCTGAGCCGTCTCTTCGAGAGCGCCGACACGCTCTCGCGCGGCGTCGTCGACGCCGTGCTCGAGGCGACGGCCCTGGTCGATCCTTTGCCGACCGATGAAGAAAGCTTCAAGGCGAGAAAGGAAGACGTCCGCGGACGGCTCACGCTCGTCGCCGGGGAAGTCGCCCGTATTCTCACGACGATCGTGACGGAGGCGACCTCTTTGCCGATGAAGCTTCGACGCTTCACGGACGCGCCCGAGCTCGTGCGCGACGTCGAAGAGCAGCTGGACGCGCTTTTTCCGCCCGACTTCCTGCTCGCGGCGCCGCTCTCGCAGCTCATGCACTATCCGCGCTACTTGAAGGCCATTCACTATCGGCTCGACCGCTATCGGGACGATCCGAAGCGCGACGCCGAACGGCAGGCGGCGCTCACTGCGCTTCGCGTTCCCTATCTCAGGGCCGTCGCCGCCCGCCGCGGCGTGCCCGATCCGCAGTTGACGGACTTCCGGTGGTTGCTCGAGGAGTTGCGCGTGTCTCTCTACGCGCAGCAGCTTCGCACGCCCATGCCCGTGAGCGTGAAGCGCCTCGAGCGCATCTGGGCGACCATCGCCCGCGGCTGAGGACTGTTTTCCGATTTTGCAAATATTTGTGTCTTCGCGGGAAGGGGAGGGGAGATCCTCCCTCTTCTCCCGCGTAAAATGAACAACCTTTCGGTCCAACCCACAACGTCTGCGGTCCCTTCATGGCTTCTCTTCTTCGACCCGTAGCTCTCGCCCTGTGTGCGGCGGGGGTGATGCTTTTTTCCGTTCCCTCCTTTTCTGCGACCGCCGAAAACCCGGCGCAGGTGACAAACGGAACGGCGAAGAAGACCAAGCGCGCGACGCTCACCCCGATC
>ENA-UPTB01002155-UPTB01002155.1-human-gut-metagenome-genome-assembly--contig:-NODE-2155-length-14408-cov-7.161329_pt1 | contig 14408 bp, 14 predicted proteins | sample MGYA00250046_ERZ773369 | MGnify/ENA primary metagenome ERZ773369 (study PRJEB29103, sample SAMN06111938) | human gut metagenome | biome: human gut; feature: ankylosing spondylitis patient; material...
TTCTATTTCTCTTTCTTTTATTATGTTAGAAATTCTAAGCTGTGGAGCTTCTATTGAAGATGCAGCTATTATTGCTTCTTTGTTGCCTTTTGCACCGGCGTGTGCAAGGCCTCTTAAATCCCCTAAAACTATTATGTTTTCTCCTGCTATTACTTCTGCCCCATCGTTTACATCTCCTAGTATTACTAGACTTCCTTCAAATTCTACTTTTTGTCCAGACCTTACTGAACCTCTATGAAATTTTGTTTCTGATGTTGCTATTTCTTTGCAATATGTTTTTGTAATTCCGTGTAGTCCTAATGTTCTTGGGCTATCAAATTTTATTTTTACATCGAGGTGCTTTTTTATTAATTCTTGTATTTCGTCTATTTCTCTATTTTTTAGTACTTTTCCTGTTATTACTATTGGCGTTTTTTCACTCTGATATAATTTTTTTAACTCTGGTATTTTCTTTCTTAGTGAGTACATTATATCTTCTTGTGAAAAATCTTCATTTATTTTTATTACTATGTTGTCTTTTTTTAGATTTATTGTTATGCAACTTTTCATATTTACATCCTCTTTTATATTAATATTTGCACTTTCTATTTTAGCTTTATCAGATGTTCATTTTTAGTTTATTATTTGTACTGTTGGTATTGCTGTTGTGTTTTCTGTAACTTGATTTGTGTTCATTCCAAAGTATTGGGCTATTATATCTCTTGCAACTTCTGCTGTGTAGCTTCCGTGACCACCGTTTCTAACGAATACTACTATTGCAATTTCTGGGTCATCGAATGGTGCAAACCCAACAAACCATGCGTTTGTTTTACCTTGTACACCTGTTTGAGCAGAACCTGTTTTTCCTCCTACTTCTATGTTAAAGTTTCTGAAAGTTGAATATGCTGTTCCTCCAGATTCGCTTGTAACTCCTCTCATTCCTTCTAGTATGGCTTCTATGTTTTCTTCTTTAAAGTTCATTTCTTCTACATTTTCTTGTTGCAAACCTAGCTTCTCGTTTACATATGATTCGTATTCATCTCTTGAAACTTCACTTCCGTCTGGGTTTATTATAGATTTTATTATTGTAACATCTAAATTTTTACCTCTATTTGCTATCATTGCAACATATTTTGCCATTTGTAATGGAGTAAATGTGTTGTAACTCTGACCTATTGCAGCAGAAATTGTTTCTCCTGGATTCCATACTCTGTTTTCTTGTTTTGCAATTTCGTTACTTGCAAGTACACCATCTATTTCTCCTTTAAGCTCTATTCCTGTCTTGTGTCCTAACCCTAAATAATATGAGTATTTTGCAAGATTATCTATTCCAAGTCTATCTCCTAAATCGTAGAAGAAGTAGTTACACGAGTGTTCTATTGCCTGCGATACATTTAAATATCCATGTCCATGTCTATTCCAGCATTTCCAAGAGCTATTGTATTTTCTGAATACTCCTGTATCATTTATTTTTGTTTTTGGGGTAATTGTACCTGTTTCGAGTCCTGCAAGTGCTGTTACCATTTTGTACGTAGAACCTGGAGAATACATTGCAGATATTGCCTTGTTTTCCAATGGTTTTGTATCTCCGTTTATATAGTAATTCCATGTATTTGTGTCTATTCCATTTACGAAGGAAGATGGGTCGTAGTCTGGATAACTTGCCATCGCGATTACTTCACCTGTTTTTACATTTAAAACAACCGCTGCACCAGCATCTGCTGGGTTATTTTCTTGCGAGAAACCATGGTTTGCAATTTTATTTATGTTGTCTGCTAATGCCTGCTCTGTTACAGCTTGTAACTTAGAATCTATTGTTAATATTACATCAGAACCAGAAACAGCCTCTTTTGATACATATTCGTCTGTTATCGTACCATCAACGTTCATATCTATTTGCTTTACGCCATCTGTTCCCTTTAAGTATTTTTCAAATACATACTCGATTCCAGATTTTCCTATGATATCGTTCTGATTATATATGTCTTCGTTCCCTTCAAGCTCACTACTTTCTATTCTACCAATTCTCCCTAATATATGAGAAGCTGTTGTTTTAAGTGGATAGACTCTTACTGGAGTTTCAACAACCTCTACACCAGAAAACTCTGCATTTCTCTCTTTTATCTGCTCTAAACTTTGTCTGCTTATATTGCTTGCTATTTCTATAGATTTTGTACTACTATACCCCTTATATGATATTTCATATCTTATTGCCAATATTTTTCTTATATCTTCTACATTGTCAGATGTAATATCATATTTATTTTTAAAATAGTTAAACGCTTCTTCAGCTGTTGCATCTTCATTTATGTTATTTGCTTTTTTCCACTTTTTCTGACTCTCTTCTTCTTCCAGTTTAAACCTGTATGGATTAACATCTATAAGAAAGTTATCCACATATGAGTCACTGTTTGTGGATAATATATTTAACAATTTCAATATTGTTGTGTTTAAAGTCTCGTTGTTAACCTTTGTTTTATATAAAACTATTGAATACTGGGCATCAACTGATGCAAGCATTGTTCCAGAACTATCTTTAATACTTCCTCTATCTGCCTTTAGTACACTTTCCCTTGTAAGCTTTGTGTTGGAGGTTTCCCTATACTCTTCTCCATGCACAATTTGAAGATTAAATAATTGAGCAAGTAGCACAATTCCAACTATATATACTAATATTGTTAATATATTATATCTAATTCTATCATTTTTAGCTTTTTCTTTTCCCAATTAATCACCTTCTTACAAATAAAACTAAATTTTAGTATTTCTATTTTTTAAATTTACTGTGTAATAATTTATCCATTAGAAAACTTTGCACAATATTATTAATAATTTAAAAATATCTTGTTAAAATAAACTTATCATCAAATAAATTTTCTACATAATATCCAGCTTTTTTTATTAATGGATATATTATTATTGTTATTAATGTGTTAAACACAAGCTCAACAAGAAGTATTTTTGAAAATGCTAATATTTCAATTGTTCCTTCTGTTCTAAGCATTGTAAAAATATATAAAACTGTTTCATAGATAGCTGTTGCAATTATAACCATTAGTGTTACTATAAAACGACTATCTTTTGAAAAATTTTTACTCAATATCTCGCCAATTAGCCCGATTGCACCTAGTGCAAAAGCAGATATTCCAACGGTTTTGCCTAGTATTATATCTAAATATAGCCCAAATGCAAAACCGAATACCACTCCTAATTTTCTTTTCATGAACAAGCCCATAAATAGTACAAGAATTACGTATAGATTAGGCATTATACCAGCTATGTTGAACCAAGTAAAAAAATTTGCTTGCAAAAAATATATTAGAAAAAATATTAATATTAAACATAGTATTGTAATTGTTTTTTTCATCGTTGTACGTTGAAAAATAATTACAATTTTGGCTACGTCAAATTTCATTCAAAACGCGGTTACATACAACAAGTATGCGCCCTTACCTTTTGAATTCATTTTCCTTGCCAAAATTTAATCCTTTTCCAACTCAGCTCCTTTCATAAAAATGCTTATCCTATTTAATAATTACTAAAACCGTTTCCAGCTTATCAAAATTAACGGCAGGTTCTACTAAAATATATCTGTTAGTTAAATTTTTTGTTTCTATTATTTGTTTTACGGTTCCTATTGTAATTCCCTTTGGGTATATTCCACCTAACCCAGAGGTTTCAACCTTGTCACCTTCTAGTAATGCCGCAGAAGTTGGTATATATGTTCCTTTTAGCATGTTTGAATTTTCTAGATTTCCTTTTATTATAACAGAATCTCTTGCAGTTCCAACTACACTACTTACCGCACTAGATGTATCTAATAAAGTTTGTACCTTTGCAGTTGTATCTGTAACAGAAATTATATGTCCGACTAATCCTGCATCGGCAATTACTGGCATTCCAACATCTACACCATCATTTTTACCAATGTTTATTACTATTATGTTGCTGTAGTTGCTTGTATTTTTATTAATTACATAGCCTGGAATAGTTGTGTATTCTGTATATTTATCCTTTAAATTTACATATTCTTTTAATGTTTCATTTTCAGACTTTATTACTTCCAATTCTCTTAAAGATTTTTCAAGTTCACTGTTACGCTCTTTTAAAGTTTTATTTTCTTCTTTTATAGTTGCAAGGTCTGAGAAAAATGTGTTGTTTCCACTAAATTTATTCTTTATGTAAGTAATTCCATTTTGAACTGGCATTACAAAAGAACTTAATGCTCCACCTATATGTGAAAAATCTTCAATTTTTATGTTTGAAATAATTACAATTACAACTAAAACTATAATAGTAATAATTACTCCTATTATGCCGGTTTTCTTGTTCCTATACATTTATAGTTAATGCCTCCTTCTGATATATTGAAAAATATTTACAATTTTGGCTATAGTTTATCTTCTTCTATTCTTAATTAACGCCGTTCTAAGCTTGTCCATATCTTCTATTGTTTTACCAGTTCCATTTGCAACACAATCAAGTGGTCTATCTGCTACATAAACTGGAATTTCTATTTTTTGAGAAATTAATGTGTCTATTCCTTTTATTAAAGCTCCTCCACCTGTTAACACTATTCCACGCTCTATTATGTCTGATGCTAGCTCTGGTGGTGTTTTTTCAAGGGTTGCTTTAACTAAATCTATAATTTTTTCTATAGAAGGAGCCATTGCCTCTTGAACTTGCTCAGATGTTACAATTTTGTTTTCTGGTAATCCTGTTGTTAGCTCTCTACCTCTTATTTCCATAGATTTTTGTGTTACTAGCGTAATTGCACAACCAAGTTCAAGCTTAACTTGCTCTGCTGTTGTACTTCCTACTGCTAGATTTAAATTATTTTTTATATAATTAATAATCTCATCATCCATGGTATCACCTGCAACTCTTATAGAATCGCTTACAACTATTCCACCTAGAGATATTACGGCTACTTCAGTTGTTCCTCCACCTATATCTACTACCATATTTCCTGTTGGTTCTGCCACGTCTATTCCTGCACCGATTGCTGCCGCCATAGGTTCTTCTATTAAGTACACTTCTCTTGCTCCTGCTTGAGTTACAGCTTCTTCAACGGCTCTTTCTTCAACCTCGGTAATTCCAGATGGAACGCCTACTACAACTCTTGGCCTACCAGCATTATATCTTTTACAAACTTTTGTAATTACATTTTTAATCATCATCTGTGCTGCAGTAAAATCCGCAATAACACCGTCTTTCATTGGTCTTACTGCCCTAATTTGTTCTGGAGTTCTGCCAAGCATCTCCTTTGCTTCATGCCCTGTTGCAACAATTTGGTTGTTTTGTCTATTTATTGCCACAACAGAAGGCTCGTTTAGAACTATTCCCTTTCCTTTTATTGTTAGCAAAATATTAGATGTTCCTAAATCCACCCCTATGTCTTTCGATACAAATGTAAAAAAATTCATTGTTTACCTCAATCCTCCTATTGAAAATACGCTTGTGTATCTTTCGTTTCCAATTACAATGTGGTCTAATAGCTCTATGCCTAATAATGTAGCTGCATTATATAATCTTTTGGTTGTTTCTATATCTTCTTTGCTCGGCGTTGGGTCTCCACTCGGATGATTATGTACCAAAATAATCTTCGGTGCTCCCATCTTTATTGGTTCTGCTAATATATCCTTTGGCTCTATTATTGCTGAATTTGTGCCACCATATGACACATCTATAATCTTAATTAGCACATTTTTTGTATTTAAAACTAGTACTTTTACTTTTTCTCTTTTTTCGTATTTCATCTCATTCATTAACAAATTTGCCACTGATGCTGATGACCTTATTTGCACTTTGTTAGCATTTAGTGGTTTTGAAATTCTTTTTGCCATTTCGCATACAGCTTTAATCTGAATTGCCTTAACTATTCCTATTCCTTTAATTTTTGTTAGCTCTTCTAGTGAAATATCTTGCAAAAACTGAATATTTTCTTTATTTTTACTTTCTATTGATAAAATTTCTTGTGCGAGTTGTACTGATGTTTTTTCTTTTGTTCCTGTTTTTATTATTATTGCTAATAATTCTGAATTTGATAAATTTTCAATTCCATACATTTGTGCTTTTTCATATGGTCTTTCTATTGATGGTAATTTTTTTATAGTCAATATAAATCCTTTCCACCACTATTTTTCTATAAAACTTATAATGCTTTTCTATATATGAAAATTGAAATTATTACGCCAATTATACTTGCAATGTTTATTTTAAACATTAGTGCGAATGTTACTTTTGCTATTCCTAAGTCAAGTACAAGTGGTGAATTTGCAGATAGTCCAAATTCTTGACCGTATGATAGCCACCATAGGAAGTCAACCCCTGATGTAAGTTGCCCTATTAAACCTCCTATAACAAGTCCTGCTAAAATGAATAGTATGCATATCCATGTATTTTTGTTTTTCATGTTTTTATCCTCCGTTTTTTATTGCGAATTAGTTTTATGTAAAGTTCTATCTCCTACGGATACAACGTTTTTCTAATTCAATTTTACATTTTGTATTATATCTTGAAATCGAGTTTTTTTCAATACTAAAAGTTAAATATATTTTTTCATTTTCGTCAAATTTCGCTTTATTTTTTGCTTTTTATGTGATATATTAAATATTACATTTATTAGATAACAGTAATATAATATATAAACACAATATTTCCATATTTTGTTCATTTAATTAGATATATTTTAGTAGTATAATATAAGTATATCTTAGGAGGTACTAAATGAAGTTTGAGAAAATTAATGATGATAAAATAAAAATAACATTAAGTAGTGCAGATTTAGAAGCAAACGACTTAGATTTACACTCTTTTATGTCAGACTCTAGTGAAACACAATCATTATTCTTATCTGTTCTAGATAAAGCAGAAAAAGATTATGGTTTTATTACAGATAATTATCAGCTAAAAGTTGAAACATATGCTTTAGATAATGGAACATTTATGCTTACAATTACAAGAAGCCGTTCAAAAAATGAGCCAGAAAGGAAAAAATTTAAGGTATCTAGAAAAGTTCCTAATATGTCTACAGCTTCTCTAATATATAGGTTCAATACATTCGAGGATTTTTGCAATTTTGCAGAGTTCTTATCCACATCCGAGCTTGGAAATGTGGACAAAATTTCAAAATCTTCATTGTTATACTCGTATAATGATTACTACTATTTAATCTTTAACGACGTAAACGTGAAATACCCTAATTTAAGGTCATTTTACTCTGCAATAACAGAGTTTGGTACATATATTGAATATTCTGATGCATTAGCTGCTAAATTGCATGAAACAGCAACACTTATAATAAAAAATCATGTAGTAAAAGTTGCAACAAAGTACTTCGTAAAATAAAAAAACTTGGAGAATTTAACATTCTTCAAGTTTTTTATTATTTTAATATACGTAGTTTTGCGGATTTTGTGCAATTCCATTTACTCTTATTTCAAAGTGTAAATGGTTTCCTGTTGATCTTCCTGTGCTTCCTACTGTTGCTATTGCTTGTCCTTGTGAAACGTATTCTCCAACATTTACTAGCAATGATGTACAGTGCCCATAAACTGTTTGAACGCCATTTCCATGCGACAACATTATATAATTACCATATCCTCCACTGTATCCATATTGTGATACTGTAACTCTTCCAGCAGCTGCTGCAACTATTTTTGTGCCTTTGCTTGCTCCTATATCTACACCTTTATGTGTTTTTCCCCATCTTGAGCCAAATCTTGATGTTAGTGTTCCAGAAAGTGGTCTTATTAAGCTTATTCCTAAATTAACTTTTGCCCCTGTGTTTACTGATGAAGGCGGAATTGCTGATCTACCTGTTGAAGCCACTCTTTTTACTACCACTTTTGGTTTTTCTTTGTATAAGCTTGCCACACAAGTTTCAACATCTGTGAATGTTGCTTCACTTGTATTATATTTTTCTAATATTGTTATTTTATCACTATTTGTACTCTCTTTATCTTTTAATTGTTTTACAATGTCTTCTGCATCTTCAAATTTAGATACATAATATTTTTCTTCGCCATCTTCTAGTATTGCATAATATCTATAATATGTAGTACCTTGTCCAACTATTTTATTATAAATTTCATCATCATTTGTCTGTACATCTTTTTTTAATAAGCATAATTTGTATTCTGGCATTGAGTCAATTTGAATAAAAGCTAAATTTGCTCCATCACCTTTTTGAATTGCATCATTTATTTTTGCTTGTAGTTCACTCTTATTCTGTGTATATCCTATAAACTCTCCATTTAATGAAACTGAATATGTTGGTTTAAAAAAGTATACAATCATCATTCCAATTATTACTACTGACAGTAAAATTAGTACTGCAAGCTTTATAGAACGCCTGATATGCATAAAAGATTTTTTTAATACGTTTATGATAAACAACTCCTTCTTTATTATTATCAGACATATTCTATATTAAAATAGAGAAATTTTCAAGTACTTTTTTGAATTTATATTAGACAACGAAAAAAACACATCTCTGTCTGGCTGTTAGAGATGTGTTATAATTTTATTGCAATTCATTTTTTACTGTTAGTATTTCTGTTGGTGTTGCTGATTGTGCTGGTTTGTAATAGCCTTTTGTTTGTGCTACTTTGAATAGTTCGTATTGAAAGCTTTCATCATTATTTCTTATTTGTTGTATTGTTTGTCTTAATTGCATATTTTCTGCTTCTGATATTACTCCCTGATAAGTTTTTAGACCAGATTTTACGCCTTCTAGTATATCGTTTACCATTGTTTTCTCATCCATTTTCGTATCCTCCATAACTTAAATATTTAAAAATGACATTAGTTTTTGCTTTGTGTTTAAAGCATCTTGTGCTGATTTTGTGAATATTTGCTTTATTTGTGGATCTACTGCTTGTGAAGCATATGTGTTTAATTTTTGATAATTTGTTTCATGTGCGCCTATCAAATGGCGTAAATTTTGTAATTCGATTTGAGTTAAATTTGCCATAATTAAAAACTTCCTTTCCTAAGGTTTATGTTTTTATTATGGCAAATTTTCATTTTTTTATTCATTTATTTTGTATATTTTTATTTTATTTGTATGTTTTGTTTTTTCTTGATTTTAGCAATTTATCCTATTATTTCCAAACCAGCAAATTTTGCCATTAATCTCTTGTGTCCAGCTTTATCGAATTCTAGGTCCACCTTTACATCATTGCCTTCTTGCTCTAATTTTGTTATTGTTCCTTCTCCGAATTTTTTATGGTAAACACGTTGTCCAACTTGATATTTTGATAAATCTACATCGTTTGTTTGATTGTTTTGTTTTATTGAATTTAAGAAGCTTTCTGCGGTTCTATATTGATATTCAGATTTTGTACCTTGTTCTCCAATTGTTTTTGCAACAGCAGATTTATCTTCTTCGCTCATTTTGAATGTTTTTACTGTTTGTCCTTTTCCATAGCTCCATCTATATCCATAGTCTTTAAATTCTTCCTTATCTACGGATTTTCTTTCTACAACTTCTGCGTATCCTTCTAGTAATTCTTCTGGAATTTCTTTTACAAATCTTGATACCTGATTGTAGCTGGTTGAGCCAAATATTGTTCTATGTTTTGCACACGTTAAATATAAGTATTGTTTTGCTCTTGTTATTCCAACATAGAATAGACGTCTTTCTTCTTCTAATGCTTGTGGCTCGCCTATAGTTTTGTAGCCAGGAAATATTCCTTCTTCCATTCCAACCAAGAATACAACTGGGAATTCAAGTCCTTTTGCACTGTGCAAGGTCATTAATGTTATTGAGTTATCTTGGTCTTCCATTCCATCTATATCACTTGAAAGTGTGATGTTTTCTAAGAATTCGGCTAATGTGTTGTCTGCTGATTCTTCTTCGAATTCTATTGCAACTGTTAAGAATTCTTCTAGGTTTTCTATTCTGGTTTCAGCCTCTACACTGTTTTCATTTTCTAAAGCTTTTGTATATCCAGTTTTATTAAGAGTTTCTTTGATTAAATCTGATATTTTAAGTTCATCTTTTTTTGACTTCAAATATTCAATTTGTTCTATAAAATCTCTAGAGTTTGAGAATACCCTTGTTAATCCATATTCTTGTGCATTTCTTATAATTTCATACATAGAGTTACCTGTTTTGTCTGAAATTTCTTGAATTTGTTCTATGCTTGTCTTTCCAATTCCACGTTTTGGCTCATTTATAATTCTCTTTAAAGATAGATTATCTGCAGAGTTATGTATTAATCTTAAGTATGCGATTATATCTTTTATTTCTTTTCTTTCATAGAACTTTAAACCACCAATAACCTTGTACGGAATACCTTCTCTCATAAGAATATCTTCTATTGCTCTTGATTGAGCATTCATTCTATATAAAATGGTAAAATCAGAATTTTTGTAATATTCTTCCGTTTTTAAATGGTTTATTTGCTCTACTATGTATCTGCCTTCGTCGTATTCATCTTCACCACAATATATGCAAGGCAAATGTCCTTCTTCGTTTTCTGTCCATAGCTTCTTGTCATATTTGTTTTCATTGTGCTTTATTACCGCATTTGCAGCCTTTAATATATTTCCTGTACATCTGTAGTTTTGCTCTAGTTTGATAATTCTTGTTCCTGGGAAATCTCTTTCGAAGTTTAATATATTAGAAATATCTGCACCTCTAAAACTATAAATTCCCTGGTCATTATCACCAACAGCTGTAACATTTCCATACTTTGATGCCAATAATGATACAAGTGTAAATTGAGCCTTGTTTGTATCCTGATACTCATCAACTAAAATATACTTAAATTTCTCTGTGTAATAATCTAAAACATCTGGATTTTCACTTAGTATTTTTATAGTAAAGTTGATGATATCATCGAAATCTATCGCGTTATTTTCTCTTAATCTTCTTTGATATAGCTCATATATTTCTCCAATTGTTTTCTTTCTAAAGTCTCCGGCATATTTTACACCATAAGCTTTTGGCTCAAGCATTTCATTTTTTCCATTACTAATTTCAGACAAAACTCCTCTGTCTGTAAATATTTTATCGTCTACTTTTAAAGTTTTTAAACACTCTTTTATTAATGTTTTTTGATCAGATGTATCGAAAATAACAAAGTCTGTTTTATATCCGATTCTATCTATATATCTTCTTAAAATACGCACACAAATAGAGTGGAATGTTCCCATCCATAAATCTCTTGCCGCATCTCCAATAAGCTTTTCTATTCTTTCCTTCATTTCATTTGCAGCTTTGTTTGTAAATGTAATTGCAAGTATATTCCATGGCTTAATTCCACTTTCTATATCATATGCAATCTTGTGTGTTAGTACTTTTGTTTTTCCACTTCCTGCACCAGCAATTACTAAGCATGGTCCATCTGTGGCAAGCACAGCCTCTTTTTGCTTGTCATTCAATCCATTTATTAATTCTTCCTTATTCATCTCTATCCCTTCCTCATGTTCAAAAAACAATTATAGATTTTCATAAAAAATATTACTGTATTAATCTTTTAATAGTCAAAATTTTATTTTTTAACTCTTACGCTGAAAATTATTTCTATTTTTATGAAATTCAATATTACATACAGAGCTTACGCATTTGTAATTTTATCTACAATTAATTTTAAAGCATCATATATTTCTTTTGCACATTTTCTGTATACTTCAGCAGGATATCCCCATGGGTCATCTATGTCTTTATCTTGTGCATCTGGTCCATATGCATATTCTTTTATTGTAAATATTCTATGAGCAAGCTCTGGATACATATATTCCAATGTAGTTAGATGAGCATGTGTTGCACACAAAATTAAATCCATATCTTTTATATTTGTATTTTTCACATTTACAGATTGATGGTTTAATAAATTTACGTCATATTCTTCTTTCATGACCATTATTGCTTCATCTGTTGAATATTCTCCAGTCGATGCACGAAGTCCAGCAGAACACACCTTTATATTTGTTATTCCTTTATCTTCTAGCATTTTCTTCATTAAGCCTTCTGCCATAGCACTTCTACATGTGTTTCCAGTACATATAAACATTATATTTTTTATTTGTTCCATGTGTTGATTCCTCCAATATTTTTCTAACGATAGTATATAACATTTTGGTGGATTTAATCAAGGTTTATGCTTGATATATTTAATGAATTTTCACACACTGCTAATAATCACAATAGTTTTGCTAGTTTATTAACTAAACTGTTATAGTTTCATTTTTTAACTATATATTTACTGCAATTAGCCCTAATATAAATCCAATTATTGTTCCTATGGTACTTGCTTTTCCTTCATAAATTTTATTGGATTCCGGTATTAATTCTCCTGAAACTATATACAGCATTGCTCCAGCCGCAAAGCTTAGGCACACAGCGATTACATCTTGCGATATTCCACCAATTATTTTTCCAATTAGTGCTCCTATCCCTGTTGTTACTCCAGAAAGGATTACATAATATAAGACTTTAGACGTTTTCATTCCTCCATTTTTCATCGGCACAGCCATTGAAATTCCTTCTGGTATATCATGTATACATATTGCGATTGCAAGAGAATAACCTAACGTTAGTGAGGCTCCAAAACCAGAACCTATTGCAAGTCCTTCCGGAAAATTATGTATTGCCAAACCTATACTTGTTACAATTCCTGCTCTTAATAAATCTTTTTTATTTTCTTCTTTTATGCTTCTTAACATTTGAGAATTTTCAGTAAATTTTTTATCAACTAAATAATTGCAAACAATCATACAAAATATACCTAAAGCTATTCCTAAAATAACATTAGTTATAGACGCAATTTTTAAAGCTTCTGGAATTAAATCAAAACTTAATATAGAGGTCATTAGTCCTCCTGCTAATGACAAAATAAAGCTTAATACTTTATTTGATGGATTTTGAAACCTTACACCTATTATTCCACCTAAGGTTGTGCCAAATGTGCCAAAAAACAAACCAAGCATTGTAACTTTTAATAAATCGTACATTTTGTCTCCTATCTTTTTTGTACATTGTATTTACTTGGTTTGTTTTTTATTCTAAAGTATTTATATTATTTCAATTTTTCCATCATCTATTGTATACATTATATCAAAAATTGATTATTAGTCAAATTTAATTTTGTACACAAAAAAGATGATGTAATTATAAAATTTTCATCATCTTTTTCTGCATTTTATACTATATTTAATATTTTAAATTTTAGTTCTAATTATTCTTCATCATTTCCTTGTAATTTTTCTGCTCTATCTGCTGCAATTAAGTTATCTATCATTTCATCTAAGTCTCCATTTAGGAAGTTTTCCATTTGATATATGCTAAGCCCTATTCTGTGGTCTGTTATACGTCCTTGTGGATAGTTGTAAGTACGTATTTTTTCACTTCTATCTCCACTTCCTACTTGGCTCTTACGCTCATTTGCAAGTTCTGAATCACGTTTTTGCTTTTCTACTTCATATAATCTAGATTTTAAAAGTTTCATTGCATATTCTCTGTTTTGTGTTTGAGAACGCTCTGTTTGACACTCTGCTACTATTCCTGTAGGTACGTGTATTAATCTTACTGCAGATGATGTTTTGTTTACGTGTTGTCCTCCGGCACCAGAAGCTCTAAATACTTCTAGTTTAATGTCTGCTGGATTTATTTCTATTTGAACATCTTCTACTACTGGTAATACCGCAACAGTTGCTGTTGAAGTGTGAATTCTTCCACTTGCCTCTGTTTCTGGAACTCTTTGTACTCTGTGAACTCCACTCTCAAATTTTAATCTGCTATAAACTCCTTTTCCAGTAACCATGAATGATATTTCTTTATATCCTCCAAGTCCTGTCTCATTTTCATTTAAAACTTCTATTTTCCAGTGTTTTCTTTCTGCATACATTGAATACATTCTGTATAAAGTTCCAGCAAATAATGCTGCCTCGTCTCCACCGGCTCCAGCTCTGATTTCACAAATTATGTTTTTATCATCATCTGGATCCTTTGGTATAAGTAATATTTTTAGCTCTTCTTCTATCTTTGGAAGTTTTTCTTTATTTTCATACAACTCTTCTTCTGCTAATTCTTTCATTTCTGGGTCATTTAGCATTTCTTGAGCTTCTTCAATACTCTGTTGTACTTGTTTATATTCCTTATATTTTAATGCAACCTCTTCTATTTCTGCATGCTCTTTCATGAACTTTGTCCATTCGCTTGTATTTGCAATAACTTCTGGGTCTGCAATTTTTTTATTAAGTTCTTCGTATCTATTTTCTACTGCTTCTAACTTTTGAAACATAAATTTTCTCCTCTATATTAATTTTTATAAGCGTAATAATTATACACCCAAAAGCCTATAATTTCAAGTATTTTCCTAAAGCTCTACTACATTGTATTGTAGGTTAGTCAATCATTTGTCACAAATTATTTAAAATAAATACTTTAAGCACCTATATTGCAAATAACGATTCTT
>ENA-UPTB01002161-UPTB01002161.1-human-gut-metagenome-genome-assembly--contig:-NODE-2161-length-14372-cov-6.078279_pt1 | contig 14372 bp, 13 predicted proteins | sample MGYA00250046_ERZ773369 | MGnify/ENA primary metagenome ERZ773369 (study PRJEB29103, sample SAMN06111938) | human gut metagenome | biome: human gut; feature: ankylosing spondylitis patient; material...
ACCGCATAATTCTAAGTGCCGATACGGCGAGCGAGGTGCGGCAGCTGCTAAGCCAAAAGCGCAGATAATACTGGATGCTGCAAAGGTGAGCGCCGCCAGTGGCGGATGCAGCGAACCGAAGCAGGGGCAGCGGTCGCAGAGTGCGAGGGGCTTTTGCCCCGAAGCACGATGCGGGTACCGCAACCCGACATTATCGAGCATTTTGGCAACGCAGTTGCCGTGCCGCACACCGAGCCGCAGCGAGGCGCTTCGGAGCGCAACCGCCGCTTGTGGCGGCTCTTGGCGCGAAGATCCGCCGGAGCGGTGCTTAAGCCGTCAGGCGGGAATTGTGCGGTGTTGCCTTAATTATTGCCAAGCCCCCTTTTGTGCGGTATAATGAGAGAAAACTACCGCCAAGGAGGGCTTTTATTATGGCCTGGACTGCCACTGACTTTGCCGGGCGCGGATGCGGACGCCGGTACGAGAAAGAACTGGAGACACATTTCCGCGATTGTATGTTGTTTTATCTGGATGGCCGCATCCGGTTTGAGCGGTATTGTTACGGCGAGGCCGCGTGTCTGGTGTTCAGCGTCTGGGGGCACGGCATCGACGCCGACGGTAAGCTGCAGTGGGATCGGGAACCGGAATTTGAAAGCCAGCAGACCGCCCTGCCCCGGTATTTGACCGATGTGCAGGAGGACGGCAAAGCCCTGCAATTTGACGGTGCCCGCAAACGGTATATCCTGACCGAGGAATTTGATGAGGATAAACTCAATGGATATTCCAAATTCAAAGTTTTTTGGATGAAGAGGAAGAAGTAAGCAGCCGCCGAAGGCTCCCTCTGTGAGGGAGCTGTCAGCACAAGCTGACTGAGGGAGAGACTTTTCGTAGGCTCTCTCCCCCACCCGCTTCGCGGGAGCCCCCTCCCAGAGGGGGCCTTTATTATGGCTCTACAATAAACAAAAGGCATGCAGCCAAATCGACTGCATGCCTTTTCTTATTGATTTTGTTTAGAGTTTCTTCGGTTCCTTCTTTGCAAAGAAGGAACAAAACGTACTCCCGTAACTTAGCGGCTGCCCTTATCGTAGGGGATGCCCTCGGCCTTGGGGGCCTGAGAGTTCTTGGAGGTGAAGATCAGCACGATCATCGTGACGATATACGGCAGCATCTGGTAGAAGTTGGAGATCTCCTTAACGCCATCGAACTTCGGCAGGAAGGACAGCGACGAGCTGTAAGCCGCGATGACCTTGAACAGCGCAAAGAACACCGAGGATGCCAGGATCGGGAACGGTTTCCAGTTACCGAAGATCATAACTGCCAGCGCCAGGAAGCCATAGCCGCCCACGTCGGAGTTGAAGCCGGAACCGGCTGCCACCGTGTAGGCCAGACCGCCGATGCCGCCCAGGAAACCGGAGATCAGCACGCCAGCGTAGCGCATCTTATAGACATTGATGCCCACAGAGTCCGCTGCCTGGGGATGCTCGCCACAGGCGCGCAGGCGCAGGCCAAAGCGAGTCTTGTACATGACGATATAGGCCACGATAAACAGGATGACGGCGATGGGGGTAGTCAGGTAGAAATACTTGAAGATCAGGTTGTTCCAGAAACTGGGGCCATCCACCGGGGCGAGGCCGAAAGTTTCGCGGGTGATGCGCACCCAGCTGGGGATGGCGATGGTGGTCAGGCCCTGGCCCTGGATGGCCCAGGTCATAACGACTGCGAAGGCCGGGGCGAACTGGTTCAGCGCCGTGCCGCCGATGGTCTGGTCAGCTTTCAGGTTGATGGCAGCAAAACCCAGGAAGAAGGAGAAGATCACGCCGGTCAGGCCTGCCACCAGGATGGCAACCAGCATGGCCAGCTGCGGATGTGCCGGACCGAAGCCGCTCTGGTCAAACGCCTGCAGGGTGAAGCAGGCAAACAGAGCACCGATGATCATCATGCCTTCCAGCGCGATGTTGATAACGCCGGAATGCTCACTGAACATACCGCCCAGGGCAACCAGCAGCAGCGGCACCGCAAACAGGACGGTCAGGCTGATAATGTTAGCAGCGATCATCATTTGGCAGCGCCCCCTTTCTCTTTACGGCCGGAAACCGCCTTGGCGATCACGCCGCGCATCAGCAGGGCGAAAGCCGCCAGATAGATGATGACAGCGATCACGATGTCGATCGTCTCGGAGGAGTAAGCCGGCTGCATGGCAGCGCCGCCCACCTGGATGTAGCTGATGAACAGCGCCGAGAAGATGGTGCCGATGGGGTTAGAGCTTGCCAGCAGCGCAACGGGGATGCCGTTGAAGCCCATGCCCAGGATGGATTTTTCGATAACGTACTGACCCGTGCCAGCCAGGTAGTAGATGCCGCCGCCGATGCCGGACAGCGCACCGGCGATGACCATGGACAGCACGATGTTGCGCTTGGCGTTGATGCCGGCGTACTGGGCAGCGTCGCGGCTGAGACCGCAGGCTTTCAGCTCATAGCCGAAGGTGGTCTTTTGCAGCACGACCCAGACGATCAGCGCGAAGATGATGGTCAGGATGATGCCGATGTTGATCCAGCTGGAATTACCGAACAGCCCGGCGAACGGGCCCTTGGGCAGGATGGCGCCGGGGTTGGCGGCAGACAGCGCCGCGGTACGGTCCGAGTTGGAAGCGCCCCAGCCGGAAGCCAGCATCTTGGGCGAGTTGGCCAGAATCAGATTGACGAGGTACATGCCGATCCAGTTGAACATGATGGAGGTAATGACCTCGTTGACGTTAAAGTATGCCTTGAACAGGCCGGGGAAGATGCCCCAGATCGCACCGCCGATGGCCGCTGCCAGCAGGCAGACGAACCAAGGCAGCTGAAACTGGATGGCGCACAGCAGGGCGAAGAACGAGCCCATGGTGTACTGGCCAGGTGCGCCAATGTTGAACAGGCCGGTCTTGAAGGCAAAGCCGACCGACAGGCCGCACATCATCAGCGGCGCTGCCTGATATAATACCTTACCAAGCTTGTCCATGCTGGCAAAGCCGGTGGTCATCATAGCCTTCATGCCTTCCAGCGATGCGCCGGGGTTCAGCACCACCAGCAGGATAAAGCCCAGCACCAGGCCGATGACGATGGACAGCAAACTTGCCAGAACGCCTACCACGCCGGGGTTCTGCAAAAGCGGCTGTTTGGATTTTTTACTCATGCTTTCGCCTCCCCTTGCTTTTTAGCGCCTGCCATGTACAGGCCCAGTTCCTCAACCGTCGTGGTCTTGGGATCGAACTCGCCCACGATCTCACCCTCGTACATAACAAGGATGCGGTCGGACAGGTTCATGACCTCGTCCAGCTCCAGGCTGACGAGGAGAACAGCCTTGCCTTTATCGCGCTCGGCCACGATCTGCTTGTGGATATACTCGATTGCGCCGACGTCCAGGCCGCGGGTGGGCTGGACAGCTACCAGCAGGTCGGGGTCTTTATCGACCTCGCGGGCGATAATGGCTTTCTGCTGGTTGCCGCCGGACATGCTGCGGGCGATCGTGATGGGACCCTGGCCGCTGCGCACGTCGTACTGTTTGATGAGGCGCTCGGCATAGTCCATGACAGCACTTTTTTTGATGAAGCCGTGGTTCTGGAACTCCGGCTGCCAGTAGCGCTGCAATACCATGTTGTCGGCCACGGTGTAGTCCAGCACCAGGCCATGCTTGTGGCGGTCCTCCGGGATATGGCTCATGCCGTCCTTGGAGCGCTCACGGATGGGGGCGTGGGTGATGTCCTTGCCGTTGAGCTTGACCGTGCCGCCGGTGACTTTCTCCACGCCGGTCAGGCCGTAGATCAACGCGGTCTGGCCGTTGCCTTCGATACCGGCCACGCAGACGATCTCCCCTGCGTTGACCTTGAAGCTGACGTTGCGGACGGCGTTGTTCTTGTGCACCTTGCTGGGCACGACCAGGCCGTCCACTTCCAGGATGGTCTTGCCCGGCTTGCAAGGGGCCTTGTCGACAGCAAACTGCACGTCGCGGCCGACCATCATGCGGGACAGTTCCTCTTTGGTGGTATTGGCAATATCCACGGTACCGATGCCGCGGCCCTTTTGCAGGACGGTGCAGCGGTCGGCAACCGCCATGATCTCATTCAGCTTGTGGGTAATGAACAGGATGCTCTTGCCCTCGGCCTTGAAGCCGCGCATGATCTCCATCAGCTCGTCGATCTCCTGCGGGGTCAGAACCGCCGTAGGCTCGTCGAAAATAAGGATCTCGTTGTCGCGGTAGAGCATTTTGAGAATTTCGACACGCTGCTGCATACCGACGGAGATGTCGCTGACCAGCGCATCAGGGTCGACTTTCAGGCCGTACTTCTCGCTGAGCTGCATGACCTTTTTGCGGGCAGCGTCCTTTTGCAGGAAACCATGGCGGGTATCCTCGACACCCAGAATGATATTGTCAAGAACGGTAAAACATTCGACCAGCTTGAAATGCTGGTGCACCATGCCGATGCCAAGCGCGTTGGCGTCGTTAGGGTTCTGGATCTTGACCTCTTTGCCATTTTTCTTGATAACGCCTTTTTCCGGCTGATACAGACCGAACAGTACGCTCATCAGGGTAGATTTACCGGCACCGTTTTCGCCCAGCAGCGCATGGATCTCGCCTTTGCGCAGCTGCAGCGTGACATCGTCGTTGGCCTTGATACCTGGGAACTCCTTGGTGATGTGCAGCATCTCGATAACGAAATTATCTGCCAATCGGTACACGCCCCTTTCTATTTTCATAGTATATTAATTTATATTATATAAAAAAATCGCGTATTGTACAAGAGAAACTGCGCAAAAAGCGAAAAAAAGTTGGAGAAGGCGTACTTATTGGTGCGGCTGAAGCAGCCACTCTTCAGTCGCCTGCGGCGACAGCGCCCCTCCAAGGGGAGCCTTTAGCCTTCCCTTGAGGGAAGGTGGTGCGCAGCGCCGGAAGGCTGGCTACTTTAGCAGAGTATTTCCGTAGGGGTCGATGCTTGCATCCGCCCCTACAGGTTCAACTTACTCTTATATATAAAAAACCGCCCCGAGCGGTTAAGCACGGAGCGGTTGACTTATTCAGTTACGAATTAGCCCTGGTAGTCCACGGTCACGTTGGTGACGGAAGGAGTAACAGCGGTATCGAAGCTGTCGTCGATGGTCAGAGTGCCGTCAACGATGGAAGCATACATAGCGTCGTACTGCTCCTGGGTGAACTTGTTGAACTTGCTGGTCTCCATGGGCAGGCCAACGCAGTTCTCGGCAGCGCCCAGCTTGGTCTCCTTGCCGGCATAAGCCTCGGTGAACTTCCAGCCATTGTTCAAGGAGTCGGTCAGAGCCTCGTTCACGGACTCGGCCAGGCCCTTCATGGCAGAGGTGATAACGGTGTCGTACCGGCCGGACTGGTCGACGTCAACGCCGATCATCTTGCCGCCGTTGGCCTGAGCAGCAGCGTCGCAGCTCTCGCAGACGGGGCCGCCGCAGGCAAAGACGACCTCGGTACCCTCAGAGTACCAGCCGTCCATCTTGTTCTTGACCTCATCGGTAGCAGCGAAGCCGCCGGAGTACCAGTACTTGATGTTGACATCGTCAACGCCCAGCTCCTTAGCAGCAGCGTCAGCGCCCTGCACGAAGCCGTAGCCGTAACGGATAACCGCGGGAACAGCCATGCCGCCCAGGAAGCCCAGCTCTTTGTAGCCGTCGTAAACAGCGGCGTAGCCAGCCAGATAACCGGCCTGCTCTTCCTTGTAGGTGATCAGAGCGGTGTTCTCAGCGGGGTCAGTGTCGCCCAGGTCGACGGTGGAAACGTCCAGAGCCAGGAACTCAACGTCGGGGTACTTGGCCTGAGCCTCAGCGATAGAGGAACCGAACAGGTAGCCGGCAACGACGACGGCCTTAGCGCCGTCATTGACAGCGTTGTCCATCTGCTCCAAACGGGCAGCGTCGGAGTCCTCGGTAGGACGATAGTAGTTAGCGTTCAGGCTGTTTGCAGAGCAGAAGTCCTGCACGCCCTGCCAGGTGTACTGGTTGAAGGACTGGTCGTCGATGTTGCCAACGTCGGTAACGAAAGCGACGTCGGTCTTGCTGCCGGAAGCAGCAGCCTCAGAGGTAGCCTCGGTGCTGGTAGCAGTGCTCTCGGCAGTGCTGGCGGAGGAACCGCCGCAGGCAGCCAGAGAGAGGGCCATGCAGCCGGCCATCGCCATAGAAATAAACTTCTTCATGGTGTAAGCTCTCCTTTGTCATGGAACCAAAAATGGTTTTTTCAGGGCAGGGGCCTTCCCTGCCACAGTAGTTTCAGTATACCGCATTTTGGCGGGCATTTCAACGCAATAATAATCACAATTTCATTACAAAATGCAATTTTTGCGTTGTTTCATCAGTTTTGCTCTTCCACCGTCACGTTGGGGGTGTCGGGCAGGCTGTTCATGTCGGCGTAGGCGTCCACCTCCAGGTCGCTGTTGCGCAGCTGGGTGTACAGGCGCTCATAGTCGTGCTGGCTCAGTTCGGCAAAGCGCCAGTGGGGGCCTGCCAGGGCCACGGCGCCGGTGGTGTAGCCCACCTTTTCGCTCTGGCCTGCCGCAGTCTGGTCCCAGGCGGCATTGCCGGAGAAGAAGGCATACAGCTCCTGCTGCACGGCGGAGTTATAGCACTTGATGGCACTGCCCAGGATCAGATCCGAGGAATCGTTCTGGTCATAGTCGCTGGCCATCACGCGGATCTCGTTGCCGCTGGTGGTCTCCTTGGCGGCGTCGATAGCACTGGCGATCAGGTTGCCGCCGTTGACGAAGAGCAGCGTGGTGCCGTTGTTGCACCAATCCAGCATGCGGTTGGTGGTGTCATCGCTGGCGCTGTAGGTACCGGCAAACCAGGTGCGCAGATCCACCGTAAGGCCCTGCTGCTCGGCCGCATACTCGGCCCCCTGCAAAAAGCCAGTGACGTAGCGCACCACGCCGGGGATCTCCTCGGCACCGATAAAGCCCAGCTGGGTGTAGCCGTCCGTCACGGCGGCGTAACCCGCCAGGAAACCGGCCTGCTCCTCCTGAAAGAGGACGCAGTGGACGTTGGACTCGGTGGTATAGTTGGTGTAGCTGCTGTTGTGGGGCTCGCCGTCAAACAGCAGGTAGTGTACGCCGGGGTAGTTGTTCTGGATGTTGAACAGCGCCTGGGCCATGGCCTCGCCGCGGCAGACGACCAGCGCCGCGCCGCTCTCAGCGGCTTCACGCAGGGCAGCTTCGGCCGCCTCCACCGAGGTATCGGCGGCAGTGTGGTTCTCGGCCGTGTAGCCGTAGGTGCCGGCAAAAGTCTGGATGCCCTTCCACAGCAGGGTGTCGGCGCCGTCGTCCAGGCTGGCCTGCTCGGCCGCCAGGGCGATGGTTGCCCCGCCGGGCAGGGTGGCAGACTCGCCGTTTTCGTCAACCGGGGCCGTAAAGGTATAGGTACTGTCGTCCATCGGCACCGTGAAGGTCACCGTCTGGCTGCCGGCCTTGCTGCTGCAGGCGCACAGGCTTACCGCCAGCGCCAGGGTCAGGACCAGCGCAATGAATTTTTTCATGGGATTCGGGAAACTCCTTAACATAGGTTTAATCGAGGTTCGCCGGGCCGAAGCCGTAGGGCAGCAGTTCACCCAAGGTCGTCACGATGTAATCGTCCTCGCTCTTGGCCATGATAACGGTCAGGCTCGGGCCGCCGAACTCAAACAATGCCTGGCGGCAGACCCCGCAGGGGCCGGTGACAAGGGTGTTTTTCTCCCCCACCTTGCTGCCCACGATGGCAATCGCGGTAAACTCCCGCTCACCCTCGCTGACCGCCTTGAACAGGGCGGTGCGCTCAGCACAGTTGGTGGGGGTGTAACCGGCATTCTCGATATTGCAGCCTTTGTAGACCGTGCCGTTTTTGCCCAGCAGCGCCGCGCCCACATGGAAGCGGGAGTAGGGCACGTAGGCAAACTTCTGGGCTTCAAAGGCGTCGCGGATCAGGCTTTGGATCTCTGCTTTTTCCATATTACTTCTCCAAATAAGCGTCCACGCCCAGGGCCACCTTCATCATTTCGGTAAAACTGGTCTGGCGCTGTTCGGCGGTTGTGATCTCGGGAGAGACGAAGCTGTCCGAGATGGTCAACAGGCAGGCGGCGCGCTTGCCCAGCACCTTGGCATTGTGGAAAAGGGCGAAGCTCTCCATCTCGACGGCCAGGCAGCCCTTCTCGTCCCGCAGCTTTTCCCAATAAGTCGGCTTGGCATCGCTGGGCTGGCGGTAGAACACGTCCGAGGAATGGATGTTGCCCTCGATCAGAGGAATGTTCTGGGCGGCGGCGCTGGCACGCAGGGCGTTGTTCAGCTCGCAGCTGGGCTGCTGGATGTCGTCGGTGTCGCCGCTCTGGGTCACAGCGTAGTTGCTCTCCGAGTAAGCGCCGGTGGCCAGCACCACGTCAAACAGCTTGGCCTTGTCGGTGTAAGAACCAGCAGAGCCGATGCGGATGATGTTCTCGACGCCATACTGGCTGAACAGCTCGTAGGAATAGATGCCGATGGACGGCATGCCCATGCCGCTGCCCATCACGCTGATGGGGCGGCCCTGGTAAGTGCCGGTAAAGCCGTACATACCGCGCACGTCGGTGACGAGGCGCGGGTTCTCCAAAAAGGTTTCGGCGATGAACTTCGCCCGCAACGGATCACCGGGCATCAGGACGGTCTTGGCAAAATCGCCTTTTTCGGCGCGGTTATGAGGGGTAGACATAAACGTACTCTCCTTTTCAGGTTATTGTAATATAATAGTATACCACATTTCGGGCGTTTGTGGTAAAATCAAATGGAAAAAAGTTGTGAAAGAGGTTGGAACCATGCACCTGCCGAATCCTTGTACCCTTTGCCCCCGTGCCTGCCGGGCGGACCGCGCCCACGGGCAGCGGGGTTTCTGTGGGGCCGACGGCACTTTGCGGGTGGCCCGCGCCGCCCTGCACCACTGGGAGGAGCCGTGCCTGAGCGGCGACCCCAACGCCGCCACCGGCAGCGGTACGGTGTTTTTTTCCAACTGCGCGCTGCGGTGCTGCTACTGCCAGAACTATCCCATCAGCCAGGGGGATGTGGGCAAAGAAATTACCGTGGAGCGGCTGACGGAAATCTTTCTCGCGCTGCAAAAGAGCGGCGCGAAAAACTTAAACCTTGTCACCGCCACCCAATACCTGCCCTGGGCACTGCCCGCGCTGGATGCCGCACGGGCGGCAGGTTTTGCCCTGCCGGTCGTCTACAATACCGGTGGGTATGAGACGTTGGAGACCGTCAAGGCACTGGCCGGCTACGTAGACATTTGGCTGGCCGATGTAAAATATGCCAGCCCGGACCTGGCGGCCGAGCTTTCCGCCGCGCGGGATTATCCCGCCGTGGCCGAAGCCGCCCTGCGGCAGATGCTGCGCCAGACCGGTGCGCCAGTGTACGATGCCGACGGCTACCTGCAAAAGGGCGTCATCGTGCGGCACCTGGCCCTGCCCGGCCACACTGACGACAGCTTTGCCGTGCTGGCGCTGCTGGCCCGCATCCGGGACGAGGAGGGCGTGCCTTTCATTCCCAGCCTGATGAGCCAGTTCACGCCGTTTTATAAGGCGGCCGAACATAATTTGGGGCGGCGCATCACGACCTACGAGTACCGCAAGGTCATCGACGAGGCGGTGCGCCTGGGCCTGACCGAAGGCTACATGCAGGAGAAAAGCAGTGCGCGGGAAGAATACACCCCGCCCTTTGACCTGGAGGGCGTGTGATGCTTATCGGTATCGCGTATCTGGCGCTGTTTTTGGCCGCTGGGCTGCTGCTGGCACGGTGGGCCGTGCCGGACGGCTCCCCTGCCGTGGCGGTCCCGCTGGGGTGCGGGTTTTGTGTTTCGCTGCTGGCGGCGCTGCCCGCCGGGTTCGCGCTGGTGTGCGGCTTCACGCCGCGGGCCGTCTGGCTTGCGGCTGCCGGGGCCGCCCTGCTTTGCGCGGTATTGATTTTTGCCGGGCGCAGACATATCCGTTTTGCTAGGGACCCCGACCGCGGCGCGATGTGGCTCTGCCTGCTGCCGGTGCTGGCCGTGACGCTATACCTGCTGCACACCCATGTGCTGCACAAGGTAACCGGCACGCTGCACACCGGTCAGAGCTGCTACGGCGACATGCCGATGCACCTGGGGTTCATCGAGTACATTGCCCAGAGCGGCCAGTTCCCACCCCGGTATCCCCTGCTGGCCGGGGCGCACCGGTTCGGCTACCCGTTTTTGTGCGAGACCGTGTCCAGCGTGTTCCGTCTGCTGGGGGCCGGGCGGCGGGCGGCGTATCTGCTGCCGATGGTGCCCGCCTTTGTCAGCGTATACGCCATGTTCTGGCAGTTGGCGCGGCGGATGCTGGGCAGCGCGGGCAAGGCGTGTCTGGCGTTTTATCTGTTTTTCATGGGCAGCGGGTTCGGTTTTGCCTACTTTTTAAAAGATGCCGCGACGTTTAAAGATATCTTTACCGGGTTTTACACTACGCCCACCAACTATACGACGAAAAATATCGTGTGGGTCAACCCCATCGTGGACCTGCTGATCCCCCAGCGGGCCACGCTGTTTGGATGGTGCGTGCTGCTTGCGGCGCTGTACCTGCTGTGGCGATTCGCGTTTGAGGGTGAGTCACGTCTTTGTCTGCCGCTGGCGGTGCTGGTATTGCCTCTGCCCCTTTTGCAGACCCACAGTGCGCTGGCGCTGGTGTTCCTCTGTTTGGCGGGCGGGCTGTACACGCTGACCCGCCGCCCCCGCACGGCCAAAAATTTGCTGCCCTGGCTGGGACTGGCGGCGGTGTGCGGCGTGTGCTGGCTGGCCGAGATGTCCGGCACGGTGCTGGCCCAAAGTTTGGACGGCACCAACATGCTGCGGCTGCACTTCAACTGGGTCAACGGCAACGGCGACGGCACGCTGAAAGACCCGTGGCTGTGGTTTTACGTAAAAAATATCGGGCTGGTGTTTCTGCTCATCCTGCCGGCTGTGCACCATGCCGGCACCCGCCAGCGCTGGCTGTTTGGCGGCGGTGCGGCGCTTTGGCTGCTGGCGGAGTTTGTGGTGTTCCAGCCCAACAACTACGATAATAACAAGCTGCTGTTTATTACCCACGCCCTTGGCTGTATGCTGGCAGCGCAATTGCTGGCGGATTGGGCCAAACGGCTACGCACCCCTGCCCTGCGGGCGGCGGTGATCGCGGTTTGCTGTTTTGTGGGCATGTTCGGCAGCGTGCTGACCGTGGGACGGGAGCTGGTAAGCGACTACCAGCAGTGGGACGCCGTTGACATTGCGTTAGCCGACTATATCAGCGAATACGCCGAAAGCGACGCGCTGTTTTTGACCAGTGACAGCCACCTGACTCCGGTGTTCGCCCTGGCCGGGCGGCGCATTGTCTGCGGTTCGTCCAGCTGGGTGTATTTCCACGGCATGGACTACGGGGCTGAGTATGCGGCCATGCAGGCTTTGTATGAGACCCCGGATGAGGATACTTTGCAGACCTGGGGCGTGGATTACGTGGTATTTGACGGCTCCGCCCTGGCCCGGTTTGACACTGATGAAGATTGGTATGCGGAGCGGTTCCCGGTGTGGTACGAGGATACGGGATGCAAAATTTATAAAACAGCCGCAGCCTAAAGTCTCCCTCTTGGAGAGGGGCCAACACAAAGATTAACAGCTGGCACCCATCTGAATAGGTGCCAGCCGTTTTGTTTTTATTTGCTTTTCCTTGTCGTCCGCCGTTTGGTGGTCGTTTTCCGTGCCGCTTTTTTCGGCGCGGGGGCCGGGCGCATGTGGACGAACTGGATCGGATTGCCATTGGCCAAAATGCGCTCTTCCACTTCCAGTTCCGGCAGGGATGCCAGGAACTTGTTCAGGCTCTTGGAGCCGAAGTTGCGCACATCAAAGTCCGGGTAACGCTTGATGAGCTGGTCGCCCACGCGGGAGGTGCGCACCCAACCGGTGCCGTCGTCCATCTCATCGATCATGCCGTCGATGATGCGGCCGATGGATTCGCGGTTGATGGCGGTATCGTCCCCTGCGGCGGCGCGGGCACCGGCTTCGGCGGCAGGCACCGCCGGGGCGCTGTCGGCCTCGCCATGGTCCAGGATCAGGTCCAGATACTTGAACTGGTCGCAGGCTTTGACAAAGGGACCGAGAGCCTTGCTCTCGCCCATGCCGATGACCAGCTTGCCGGCCTCCCGCAGACGGGCGGCCAGGCGGGTGAAGTCACTGTCTGAGGACACGATGCAGAACCCATCCAGGTTGCCGCTGTACAAAAGGTCCATAGCATCGATGATCATGGCCGAGTCGGTGGCGTTTTTGCCGGTGGTATAGCTGTACTGCTGGATGGGGATGATGGAGTTGTTCAGCAAAGCATCTTTCCAGCTTTTCAGCCGCACGTCCGACCAGTCGCCATAGATGCGCTTGCAGGCAGCCACGCCAAAGGACGCTGCTTCGTCCAAAATCACCTTTACATATTTCGGCGAGATGTTGTCCGCGTCAATGAGAATCGCAAGTTTCAGGTCCTGCATAGGCTTACCTCTTCTCGCGCTTGGGCTGCTCAAAGTACATATACAGCTGGCACGGGATCATACCGTTGTATATTTTGCGGCGGCGGGCGGCCTTTTTGCCAAAATGCTGCTCAAAGTCAGCATCTGCGGTGATGGCATACAACCCCTGCGCCGGGTGGCGCTGCCAGACCTGGCCCAGCGTTTTGGCCAGGGCGGCGGCTTCGCCCGCGTCGCCCAGGCGCTCGCCATAGGGCGGGTTGGTCAGCACGGTGGCGGCGTCGGCGGCGGTAAAGTCCTTGACGTCGGCCACCTCAAAGCGGCAGCGCTCCCCCACGCCGGCCAGCTTGGCGTTAGCGTTAGCCAGGGCCACAGCGGCGGGGTCGATGTCGTAGCCGATGCCCTCAAAGGCGGCATCGGTGCGCACCTCGGACAGAGCTTTCTGGCGCTGCTCGGCCCAAATAGACGCGGGCACAAAGTCGAAATGCTCGGCGGCAAAGCGGCGGCGCAGACCGGGGGCCAGGTTCAGCGCTTTCTGGGCAGACTCGATGACCAGCGTGCCGGAGCCGCAGAACGGGTCCTGCACCAGACTGTCGCGGCGCACGCGGCCCAGGTCGGCAATGGCAGCGGCCAGCGTCTCCTTGATGGGGGCCAGCGTAGCGTTTTTGCGGTAGCCGCGCTTGTGCAGGCCGTCGCCGGAGGTATCGAGGTAGATCTCCACGGTATCCTTGCGCAGGGCAAAGCGTACCTTGTACAGTGCGCCGCTTTCCGGCAGAGTGCTGGTCTTGTGGCCGGCCATCAGGCGCTTGACAATGGCCTTTTTTACGATGCTCTGGCAGGCGGGCACGCTGGAAAGCTGGCTGGACAGGCTGGAACCCTTGACCGGGAAGGCCGCGTCGGCAGGCAGCAGTTCTTCCCAGGCGATGTTGTAGCAGCCGTCGAACAGTTCATCAAAAGTGGTGGCCTTGTAGGTAGCCAGCAGCAGCAGCACACGCTCGGCGGTGCGCAGGTTCAGGTTGGCGGCGGCGATGATGTCGGCCCCGCCCTGGAACGCCACGCGGCCGTCGGTGACCTGGATGTTCTGGGCACCCAGGCGCTTGACCTCAAAGTTCAGCGTGGATTCGGTGCCGAAAAAGCACGGCGCCACCATGGTATACAGTGTAGGCATAAAGATCCTTTCGTTATTATAAGACAGGTAAAATTCACAAAAAGGCCCTGACCCCGGCGCTGTTGCTGCCGGAGCAGAGCCCATTTTATTCAAACTAATTGTGGGCCAAAATCAGCCACGGCGGCGGGAATAGCCCCCGCGATGGTTTTCGGTCACGCGCTTGAGGTCGGCGATCTTTTCCTCGCTGCGGGATTTATAGCGGGCCATCATATCCTCAAAGCTCATCTCGCCCTGAGGTGCCTGTGGCTTGGGCTGCCAGACGCGGGGCTTCTCCTCGCGCTTCTGGCGCGGCTGGTTCGGGCGCGGACCGCCATTGCCGCCGCCCTGGGGGCGATGGCCGCGCTCCGGTGCGGGCTGCGTGCGCTTGATGGAAAGCGCAATCTTGCCGTCCGGTGCAATGGAAAGCACCTTGACCTGCACAGTCTGCCCATCGCTCAGCACGGCAGAAAGATCCTGCACGAACTCATACGAAACCTCAGAAATATGAACAAGACCCGTCTTGCCCTCGGGCAGAGAAACAAATGCGCCGAAAGGCTTGATACCGGTGACCTTCCCCTCGACAATATCCCCAACTTGTAATGCCAAACTATGATACCCCTTTTTTCTTTAGACTGAATATTCAGAGGGGTTGCCGCAAAGCGCCCCCGCTAAAACAAAATTATTTGCCGCTGATGGAAGCTATACCTTCAAGGCTATTACCGGCAGATATACTATTTTGGCAGACTTCACCCATAAGTCATTCCGTAT